>Ga0247837_1003762_pt1 | contig 25817 bp, 13 predicted proteins | sample LaCtaG_2_FD_187115 | JGI IMG/M metagenome (GOLD analysis project Ga0247837, IMG submission 187115) | Freshwater microbial communities from meromictic Lake La Cruz, Castile-La Mancha, Spain - LaCruzMarch2015_14.5m | ecosystem: Environmental > Aquatic > Freshwater > Lake | place: Spain: Castile-La...
GCAAAGTGCATTGGAGGGGAGTAGAACTGCAGAGTAATCAGATTTAAAACTGCGTGGACTGTCTCTCCACTGTTTTGCACTGCCATATTCCATCACCATATAGCCTAGACAAAAGAGTGAAGTTCTGCTGTACTGTCTAAACCCAGTTTTTTTCTAATATCGCTAAATACTTATAATACCTTCATTTAGCCTCTTCCCGAATTCGGTGATATATCAGCCAAATTAGCTGTTGCATAAATGGTCTGTCCAAGGACAATTTAGAAATCCTAGCTTATTAACTGGTTTTCTTGGTGTGGAAGCGATGGTCGACATCGATATCTCCGTGCTTGATAACCTGCCGCAGTACCATTTTGATGATGAGGATAAACCAGTAGAAGTTGAGGACAAATAGTGCATGCAGCATCCACCCCATCAAATGCCTCCCATAAATTTCATGCGCCACAGGGTTATACCAGTACCCGCCTGGTATTAGGTAGACAGGGAAGAGGTAGAGACGCATATAGCTCCAAGACAATAGCAACAACGCCCCTGAGACTACTAGAAGTTTGGAGTACTTGGAGTCTGCGAGCACTCTTGTAGTGTCGACGAACAGGTCGGAACAGTCGTGTGTGAAGAGGACGAGGTGAGAGACAGTCACGTAGTTCATGAAGTAGGCAATTCCGACTAAGAAAAGGGTAATGCAGTGGTGAAGCAGCATTTCCATGAAGTCGCTTTTGGGTGTGGAGGCCAAGTGGTTCACCAACGAAAACAAGTGATATCCCAATTCGATCAATACGTAAACGCGAATGTAGGGGAAAGTGTCGAACGGCTGATATGGGAAATTGTCAAACATCGTCGCAATTGACCCGCTGCCGCCTAGGCCTGGAGGGAAGAAGTGGGCGTCCTTAGCTACGAAGTACCCCATAAGGACTGCAAACAAGTAGTACATTCCCTTGAAGGCGAACAGCGCTGAGCGTTCCGCCCGCTCTTCCCTCTCCTTCCCTACGAATTTGTCCTGTAGAATAGTGGTCATCATGATGCTTTTGAGCGGTTTGGCGAGTATGCCTTTGAGCAGGTAGATGAAGACGGCGGTATACAGGGCGATAGTGAGGTCTTGGTACCGCGGCCAGGGGTAGTCCGGGTTATTGGCTTTCCGCATCTGAACCACTGAATCGAATTCCCGAAAGAAGGGAATCATGGGAGGGAAGAAAAGCACCAGCATGAGGAAGAAAAGCAGCTGAATTTTGCTGAGACTCAGACACTGCTTGATCAGCCGGGTGATGATGAAGGCGTCTTGCACGTTTGCGGCTTCTTCGGCTGCTGATGCCATTTACGTCTTTCTTGCAGCCACGTCACAACCAAAGACAATGGACCAACTTGTTTGTGGCGGCGCTAAGTCTGCCACTAGGCACAAAGCAGTCTAGCCGAGTCGTCCCCAGCCCCTATGGCGTAATCTAATGCTCCGCAGAGGTCTGAAGCAAGTGGTGGGCGCGCAGATGCGGTCAGGCGCGCACCCCGACTTCCCCTTCGTAGGGTTCTACTCCCACAAGCGCGCTATCAATATCTACGATGCCAATATGTGGTTTTATGACGGGGTGGCGCCTGAGTACATCGTGGATCAGATGCAGCCGCAACTCACTGGAGCCACTCTCTGGGCGAGAAACATCACTATTGGCTTTGGGATACCGATGTCCGTGGCTGTGTTTCTGTCCGTTTCACTGGGGTACTTCTTCACGCGCCCCTATCAGGACGTCTACATCACTGACACGCCCACCTTCCACAGCTCTATGAGAGCAGTCCTCAAGGAAGGACTGGAGAAGAAGACTTTCGCAAGGAAACACCCACTTGGACATATGCACGACTACCAGAACGAGGGGTGGGAAGCTATGCCTACGCACTGGATCTACAAGCAGTTTAGACTCGCCTAACCTAGGCAGATAAGTCTATGCACTCAGCTTGGCAGTGCTGCCTGCACCGTAGTCATACCTCCTTCATAGCAACTCCACTAACCTATCCGCCTTCCCTCCTACAAACACTGCCCTGTATTGGTACTTTACCCACTACTTTACCTCTACACTATGCGCTGTGCCCGCGTCCACTCGCCCCTCCCTCCCTATACCCCTTGACAATTTCCTCAAACAGACTCATTTCAATCCCATACTCCTCAATCTCCTCGCACTGCAGCGCTTCGAGGAACACCACCATATCATTTTCCTTCATGTCCGGAATCCCCAAAGTCCTCATACCCGCCACCAACTTGTCAGGGTACAGAATTCCCTCCAAACTACGGAAAACCTGCCTTGGATTTAGGCCTTGTTTCGTTAATTCGCTTGAAATTTGGCCCATATAATCTCGCACTATGCGCTTTTTTTCCTGGTCGTCGACGGATTCCTCAGGCTCTTTGGGGTCAGATTCGAAGGAAGAGCCATACTGCGAGTCCTCGGCTGCATAGGCCTGTATGAGCTTATTAAACGGCACTTGGTCCAAAGTGAAATTGAGCGAGAAGAACAGTAACTCCATATAGTGATATTCCCGGGAGTTGAAGTCGAAGTGGAGGGATTCGCAGACTTCTCGAAGGGATTTCATAGAGATATTTCCACTGTTCGAAGGGTCGTGCAGATCACAAGCGGCTTTGAACTCTGTCTTTACGCTTGCTAGAGCCAGGGAAATGTGTCGGTCGAAGTCCGCTTCGTCGGCTGTGCTGAAGACCTCCCAGTCCTCTAGAGCTGAGTAGAGCCGGGATATGACTTCCTGGATGGTGGGCGGGGCACTGGCTTCTGGGTCTATAGCGAATCGGAGGGTCAGGGTCAGCTGGGCGCTGGCACTCAAACTGAGCGGCGGGTCACAAAGTGCCTTTTCCAGGCGTTCCGCCGTTACAGTCTCTTTCCCGTCGAAACTATGTCCAAACAGAGTCGACCCCAGCTTCGATTTCGGAATCCTGTGCAGTTGCAGTCGAAACCCAAAGGCTTTCAGTGCCCCAGCAGTCTCCTCCGATACCCCCAGGACTGGCAATTGGTCTATTGAGAGTTCTGCAGGGGTTTTAGTCTCAGGGAAATAGGGCGCTACTCGGTTTTCCACGTCTTCTTTTACCCGGAAAGTGCCGTTGACAGAGGGGTTTCGACTGGCAGTTTGGGTCCTGGGCGGACTTTGCAGGAGTTCCAGTAGTTCCCGCACTATGGCGGGCTGCTCCAGGGTAGTTTGCACTTCAGATAGAGCGGTTTCCACCCCTACGGCTTGCAGGGCCATCAGCAGCTCTGAGGCCTCGATAGGCACTGCTGTCAGTACGTTTCGCACAATTCGCTTCTTTGCTATCGGCGCAGTAGCCAACGCCTGCGAGCACTTCTCCACAAACTCCACCAGCGACACACCCGTCGACTTCTCAATCGCAGCAATCATCGCCCTGTCCTCCTCACTAGGGTCCGCCCGCAGCACTACAGACAACTTGTCCCTTTCCTTGCTCTCCAAGCGCTGTTTGCAGGCCTCTAATTCGTCCTTCAGCTGCTTTATTTGGCCTTCGAGGACCTGAGTGCGTTCGTTTGAGAGTAGAAGGGACTGCCGGGATTGGGCCAAATCCGCTATTAATTGGGTTTCTTGGGCTGCTGAAGCTGTTTTCTGGCTGTCGAATAGTCGATCGAAATGTCCTTTCAAAGTCTTTAGTTGAGCGTTGAGGTCCTTTTCCCTGAGATTTGCGGCTTTGAGGGAGGCTTCCAAGTGGGTGATTTGCACTTTGGCGTGCTCCCAGGCCTCGGCTTTGGCCTTTAAGTCCTCTTGCAGGGCTCTTCTGTCCTCACTGCTTCTCTCTTCCAGCCCCCTGTCTTGCGATTCTTGCAGAAGTCGCTCCATGACATCCTCCAAGTGGTGCTTTAGGCGGGTGCATTCGTCCACATAGGCCCTCAGTTCTACCTCCAACTCACTAATACGGGAAGTGCGCATGTCTCGTTTGGCCTTTTGAGACTCTTCTTCTTTGGCCTTTAGCTCATTGCGGAGGTCTTTGACGGTGCTTTTCAGGCTGGAAAGGAGGTGCAGGGACTGGAGAGTAGTGCTGAAGTGCTTTTCCTTGGCAGTTGTTCTGAGGTCTTCCAAGGTTTCATCCCGCTTCTCCAGTTCCTTGTCCAGTTGCTGCATTCTGGTCCTCAGTTTCACATTCTCCTCTCTGAAGTAGTTGGCTTCCATCTTCAGAGCCAGCGCTTCCTCATAGAGTCTCTCCTTATCCAGCGCTATATACTTGGGCTTCATCCTCGCCAGAGTGGCTGCATCAGGCAGGGGCGGCCGCTTGAGCTTCAGCAGTGTCCCGCTTTTGGAAGAAAGAAACTGCTTGGAGGCGGAAATAGGCCGAATGGAAAGCCGCTTGTGGGGCTCTGAGTCTGCCTTCACTGTGGCGGGTCGGTCAGGCCACAGCTGTTTGTCCTCAGTTGGCGAATGGTACTGCAGGAAGGACATTACTATTGCTAGTGGAGGAGGGGAGACTGTGGGTTGGAACTGGTAGAGACACTGGAATTAGAGGAAACTGCGATTCACGAATAGTATAGGAAGCAGGTTTAGTATAGAAAGGCAAAGTACATGCAGACTTTAGCTGTGTGAGTGTAGCAACTCACGAAGGGGAAGTGGCTGCAAGAAAGACGTAAATGGTGTCAGCAGCCTAAGAAGCCGCAAACATACGAGAGGCCTCCATCATCACCCGGTTGATCAAGTAGTGTCTGAGTCTCAGCGAAATTCAGCCGCTTCCCATCCTGCTAGTTCCAACAGTGCCTTCAATAGAGAATTCAGTGGTTCGAATGCGGAGAGCCAAGACTACCCCTGGCCGTGGTACCAATACCTCACTATCGCCCTGTGCACCGCCGTCTTCTCTACCTACTCAAAGACATACTCGCCAAACCGCTAAAAAACCTCACGATCACCACTAGTCTACAAGACCAATTGGCAGGGAAAGAGAGAAAGGCGGGCGGAACGCTGTCCGCCTTCAAGGGAATTTACGATTTTTGCGCAGTCCTTACAGAGTAATTCGTAGCCAAGAACGCCCACTTCTTTCCCCAGACTTAGGCGGCAGTAGATGTTCGACAATTTCCGCTACATTCGCGTTTCTATATCAATCGACTTGGGATATCACCTGTTTCCGCTGAATGAATCATCTGGCCCCCAAGCCAAAGTGACTTCATGGAAATGCTCCACCACTGTATTACCCTTTTCTTAGTCGGAATTGCCTACTTCCTGAACTACTGTCCTCCTCATCCTGTTCACTCACGACAGTTCCGACCAATTCGTTGACACTCCAAGAGAACTCTCAGATTCCAAGTGTTCCAAACTTTGGTAGTTTCAAGGTGCGTCTCTACCTCTTCCCAGTTTATCCCATACCAGGCTGGTACTGGTTTACTCTGTAGCGCATAAAATCTACGGCAGATATTTGATGGGGTGGATGCTGCATGCACTGTCCTCAACTTCTACTCCTCCTCATCCTCAAAATGGTACTGCGGCGGGCTATTAAGCACGGAGATATTGATGCCAATCACCGCTTCCACACCAAGAAAACCAGTTAATTAGCTAGGACCTCTACACTTGTCTCGTTGGACAGACGTATTTGGACAACAGCTAATTTTGCTGATAAATAATTGAATTTGGGAAGAAGCATAATGTAGGCCTTGGGAGCGAGATTTGAAAAAACTGGGTTTAGACAGTACAGCAGGACTTCACTCTTTTCTAGGATATATGGTGAAGGAATATGGCTGTGCCAAACAGTGGAGAGACAGCCAGTCCACGCAGGTTTAAACCTGATTGTTTGGCAGTTCTATTGCACTCCAATGCACTTTGCAACGCAGTGCTGCGTAAATAAACGGGGGGAAAATTTCCAACTGTATGCATTTGCTAGATTTTAGGTAGGGCTAATAGTGTGGAGTTGACCTCTACGCTTTCTTTAGCTTCCCTAGTCCTAGTTCTGCCATAGTGCCTAGACTTCGTCCTGATCGAGTGGTTATAATGGACGCTTCTCTACCAAGGCAAGCCTCGGATGCCCTCTCCGTAGGGCGATCTCTGGGCGAAGTCGTGGACGAGATATGCGCAGTAAAGCCTTTTAGCATTGACTTACCCGCTAATGCACGCTTCATGCGTACATGTGGGGATGGAGCAATAGTCAGCCTAGTAGATGGGAAAGTTGTGCTGATAACTGTGAGTCCCACTCCTATGAGCTACTTACTCAGTAGTGACAACCCGCACACTGCTAGTGTGTCTGCTCTTGCTGTCTCCTCGGACTATCAAATGGCGATGACTGGGACAGACGATGGAGAACTGAAGTTGTGGAGTGTAGCGGAAAAGCGGGAAATCGCCACACTCGAGGGACACACCAATATATTTGCAGTGGCGATAACTCAGGATTGCAGACTTGGTATTTCAGGTGGAAATCCTCCAACAATCAAAGTGTGGGACCTTAGGAACGGGACAGAAAGAGCCACTCTGGAAGGCCACGAAACCTGTGTTTCCTGTTTGGTCACTACGAAAGATAGCAAAAGGTGCATATCAGGAGACCACTATGGAGTTATTAAGATTTGGGATTTAGAAACAATGCAGGAAACAACCACTTTGGGTGGAAAAGGTGAACGCGTTACCTATTTAGCGCTTTCTCCTGATGGAAATACGCTATGGTCCCATGCTTACGAGACTTTACGCGTGTGGAGTCTAACTAACTGGCAGGAATTGGCGGTTGCTGAAACAGAGATTTTATACCTGATGAGACTAATAAGAGACGGACAAGTGGGCGTTCTCGCATCTAGTGAAGAAATCAATCTCTGGAGTCTCCCAGAGAAGAAGGTTATTGGCCTTTTGAAAGGACGTGCACATTTCTTGGCTATTTTTAACAACGACAGGTTTTGTCTGGTGTCGTTTGACGGGAGTGATGTGGTGAAGCTGTGGGATTTTGAGAGCTGCACTGAGGTGGCTTTCTTTACTGGGAACTCATTAACTGGCCTTGCTTTGACTCAGGACGAGCAGCACTTTCTCAGTACATCCCATGACGGAACAGTCAAAATATGGAGTTTGGCCCGAGAAGAAGACCGAGTATTGGCCTTCCCTGAGGAAATTTCTAAAATGACAGTGACAGATAATTTGGTGATAGCATCACATAAAAATGATATCACGCTGCGGAGTATAGCTGAAAACAGGGAATTGGCAATACTCCAAGGTCATACCCAGGAAATTACTTATGTCATTGTCACTGATGACCAGCGGAGTTTACTATCTGCCTCATTAGATGGCTCCATTAAATTATGGGATTTAGAGAGTGGAAAAGAACTTTACGCCTTCACAGGCAATTTAGAAGTACAGTGTATCACGTGTTCATCTGATAGCCAATTCTTCCTGTCATCAGAGGATATATCGCTGAAATTGTGGAACTTGACAGGCAAATGCTTAGTGAAAAGCGTTGATCTTAATTCTGGCATAATGGAGATGGTGGTGGCTCCAGATGGACAGCATCTAATTACCATACATCGAAGCGGCAAACTTTCAATTCGGAATTTGCCAGGTCTGATAACAGTGGCAGAAATGAGAGAACATGTGGGTATTGGTTGGGGAATAGCTATTACTCCGGATGGGAAGACGCTAGTGTCCTGTGGAGACGATAAAACAGTGAGGATGTGGAGCTTTGAGGAGCGGAGACTACTGGCGACTCTGTATGGCCACTCTAACAGTGTCGTGAATATCAAGCTGTCGAGAGACGCCCAATATGCTATTTCCGCAAGCGATGATAAGACTGTTATTGTCTGGAGTCTAAAGGAAAGAAGGGAAGTGCTCCGCTTCTCCAGAAATGATATCCGCGGCGTTTATTTAACGCCTGATTCCAAATATATCATCACCGATTCCCGACATACTGCGTGCATTTCTCCATTTCGACTTCCTTGGAAGCACGACGACAAGACTGAATTAGAAGTCACATCTGACCTTGTGGTAGCGATGCAGAACTTAAGGGAGGGCAAACCTTTGAATCAGATATATGTGAAGATGTTGCTGTCTTCCTACAATGTCAATAGTCTGCATATCAGTGCCTTCTACAACTACGCTGACCGCTGTAGTGAGTACTTGGAAATGGGAGTGCCCTTCCTCAAAGGCACCTTTGGCTCGCCGCTCACAGTGGCATTGGAGCGGAAAACTATTAAGTGCACAGATGCATTGCTTAAGCACCTAATAACCATTTCTGAGGAGCAACAACACGATATTGAGTGGCCAACTTTTGTGTGCATTACAGACGACATTCCGGCTCTATTGAGATGTGGTTCAGGACTATTGCAGCCTTTCTTCCACATACTGATGCAGACTCCCGCCACCTATTCTCCCTTACCTCATTTCATCATTCCCACATCTCCCCTACCCATTGTTCAATTTTCAGACAGCCGCTTAATCAATATCCCTGACTTCGATCAGTCTCAAAATGGAAAATTAGGTTCGGATTTGGTCGTTTTTACTGTCGGTTTAATCAGGCAAAATACAGCCCCTGGTTCGGCTCAGTCCCTAGAACTAATTGCAGCTCTGCAGGACTGTGAAGACAAAACAGTCCTTACCAGCCCTTATTTGACACTGCTGATTGAGAGTAAGTGGGAGTATTTTTACTACTACACCCTAACGCTCACTATTCTATATGCAGTAATGCTGGCCTCGTTGGTGATGATTTTGTTTCAGTCCTGGAACCCGGTGCCTCTGAGTTGCATCTTTCTGACCATCAATGGCTTCTTTATACTGTATGAACTTGCTCAAGCGCTGACCAGTAGTAGTTCATATTGGCTGGATCCTTGGAATTATATAGACGCATTTCGAGGCTTTCTATGCATGTTCTGGGGAGTGCTGATACTACTGGACCAGGAGTTGGCCTTCCTAGGGGAAGACTACCAGAAAAATGTGCGTTTGGTAGTGAGTTTGCTGTGTTTCCTTCGCGGCTTTACCTATTTCCGGAGCTTCCGCATGACTCGGCTATTCGTGTACCTGACCCTTGCAGTCGTGAAGGAAATGTACTCCTTCCTTATTATCATGGCCTACTCTGTGTTTTGCTTCGGAGTCTGCACCTCTATCCTATTAGGCCACGCGAACATTGGAGTAAGCTGGACTACCGCCTTCAGCCTTATCTTAGGGGATTTCGACAGCAGTACTTTCGGTGCTTTGGAGTGGGGAGTGTTTATGTGTGCAGCGCTGATAAACGTCATTATTATGCTGAATTTGCTGGTATCTATTCTTGGTGATGCCTATGAAAAGACGCAAATGTCTGTGCGGGAAAATGATTTATATCTAATGCTGGGACTAATTTCCGAGTACGAATCCTTGTTTTGTTGGAGAAGAAATACAGGCACTCCCACAATCTTGTTTTCTTGCTCAAATGCCCAAATAGAGGAGAGCGTGCAGGAGTGGGCAGGCCTAACGGTAGATATCAAGAGCGCCATGAAGCAGGAAAATGCGGCAATCAAAATGGGGTTAAAGGAACTGGGAAGCAAAGCGGATGAGGAAAATGCGGAAATCAAGAAAGAGCTGAAGGAACTGAGAAGCAAAGTAGACGCAATTCTCGCCCGCCTCCCTACTCTCTAAGCTTAGTCTAGGTCTCCCTCATATAGGACTGCGACTGCCTTTCTATAGTGCTAGCAATTGCCGCCTGCTTAAAATAAGGATACGACTATTGCAATTGCCAGCGAGATATCTCTAATTTTTCTATCTCGAGAATTGCGGTATTTACACGGTGCGAAAATGAAAGTTGGCGATTTTAGGACGGTAAAAACTCGAAAAGCGTCAAATTATGGAGCAATGACTAACTTGCTCTAATGAGAACTGCTCCCAAGCTCAGCGCATAGACTTGTCTGCCTAGCTTAGGCACAGTATTCCGCCCCTCACTCAGTAGTCGTATTAATGTCCCAGTGGATGTTTCTTCGCAAAAGTCTTCTGCTTCACTCCCACCTTAAATACCGGTATCATAGACTTGCGGAAGGAAGATGCACCAGGGAAATAGACGGAAATACAGTCAGGTCATAAGCATTTCAAAGCGTCGTTTTTCTCTAAGTTTAGGACCGACGGCTATCCTTCCACCATTCCCTATTTTCCAAGTCTACTGAAGCCCGTAATTCTCGAAATGGCGTCCAAGTTAGCTCTCATCAGTCGACATGTCGTCCTCTACAAGTACCTCCTAAGCAGAGTGAATCACCCGACCTACTGCGTCATTCTCATCCAAGACGAGTTGATCTTCGATGTAATTCCAGTCGATTCTGAAAAAGAAGTGGAAGAAGTGGTGTTGGAGTACATGGACTGGAACCCGATCAATCTGGAAGAGAGCTATATCTCGCCTGGGATGGTGGACTTGAATGTACGGCGAAAGAGGGAGTGGGAAAGCGTGGAAACACTGACCAAAGCCGCAGTCTCAGGAGGAGTGACTCTCTGTGTAGAAGAACGCACCATGCAAGAAAGCGACCAGAGACAAAGTGGAAACCTGTATTGTGACCTCGGCTACACTGCAGTCATTGAACCCAGTGTGGTCCTTTCCATCAGACAGGAAGACTACTGCGATGCACTGGGCTTGAAGGGCTATTTAACTCCTCCGGATAACACAATTGGCGCAGTTCATGACTTGGAGCAGTGGTTTCAAGTGGCGAATCGCCTCAAATTGCCGCTTTTGCTGGATCCTTGCATGGCGGAAGCGAAGGTCTTGTATACCGCTTCGCCCTGCCGTCTGCTCAACCTGGAACAACGCATCAGCTCTGAGTCTATTCCAGAAGTATTCGGCGGCGCCTTCGTCGGTGACTCCATTGACGACTCAGACGAGGAAAGAGAGGCAGTTTCCGCTCTCACCGAAGTCCACAAGCCCGAGTCCAAGCCAAGAAGATGCACCACCAAAGTCCCGAATATAAATTCCTCGCCTGTGTGGAAGCACTATGCCCTCCGCAAACAAACTTTGGGCCATTTGCAAGATTTACGGTGCAGTTCGTTTAAAGACATCCATGCGGCTTTGGAGGACGAAATAAAGAAATCCGCGGATAAGATGGAAAGTCTTGTGAGTGCGGAAGTGGCTTCTTACAAAGGAGTTGGGAAAACGAACTTTCCGCGAGCGAAAAGTTTGTCAGATTTCACAATTGAGGAAAAAGCACGTTTGCAGAAGCATTCTGGTCTTAAGAAGCGGCCAACGCCTCTTAATCTAACCTCTACTGAACCGTCTCCCAAGCGAGCCACAGTCTACATCCAGCAACTCGCCTATTACCCAGACAATCTCGAATCTAAAGGCATCAAAAAGATCATCAAAGCGCTAAGAAACGCCCCCTGCAAATTGCATGTTGTCAACCTTGCCTCTGCAGCCGCTGTATCCTGCCTGCATAAAGCCAAAAGCGAAGGGGTTGAGGTCACTTGCGAAACTTGTCCTCATTTCCTGTATTTCACGGATCAGTCGATTCAGGATGGCGATACTCGGCTTAAGTGTTTTCCACCTATCCGCAACAAGTCAAACTGCAATTTCCTCTGGGAACTTGTAACCATGAACTCCGTGGACGCAATATGTTCCCAGCACATTCCCATCCCAGAGTCCTGCAAACCCACCAACTTCCGCATAGCCCTGCCAGGAGTCAATGGCCTGGGCTTCACATTGCAGGTCCTATGGACTTTGCTGAAAAGACCATTCACTGACTTGGGCAGTTTCGAGCATTATTTGATCAGACTAGCCAGATGGACGGCTTTCAACCCTGCGAAAATCCTGCAAATCGCGAATCGCGGGTCGATTGAAAAGGGGTTTTTAGCGGATTTGGTGATTTGGAATCCTCTAGAGCAGGTCACGGTCAGCAGCACCTACTCCGCCCAAGTCTACCAATGTGCATACCTCAACACCAGTCTATACGGCAAAATCGAAAAAGTCCTAATTCGTGGCAAGTTAGCCTTTTCAGACGGTACTTTCTACCCTATCGGGAAAGCAGTGCTAAGGGGCGAGATCTAGCCAAGTCCTCATTAGCTTAATAGGCCGGGTTGACGACTCCCTTGCCCGCGTTCAGCAGAGAGCTGATTCCGCGGCCCTTGCCCAAGCCTTTGCCGTTGAGCGGCCTTGGCACGTAGTCGCCTATAGGGTTGATGATGGGGTTGTGACGGGAGGGGTCGTAGGATAGCTCGAAGGCCGTGGCTCTGAAGGGATTGGCTTCAGTGCTGCTTCTACCTCTAGGGTCGTCTCCATAGAAAAGCTTGGCATTTCGCTCGAAGTCCGGGTTGTCGCCAGTCCTGCTGAACGCTCCTCTCGCAGGCTGGGGAGACCCAGAGGCCGTAGGGAACTCAGCAGCGGAGCCATGGTGTTTAAACGCCCTGGGCAGTACTCTTTCCAGTGGGATGTCTCTGGGCTGTATTCCCGGCACTCCCGCGAACTCCGCAACTTGATTGTCCTGATACCGCTGTATCAACTTCTGATTTAACTCCCGCTCTCTGGGACTCATCCGCTTCACATCCAGCTGCTCCTGCTTCTTCAGTTCCACCTGCTGCTCTAACTTGCTCTTGTAGTCGACTACTTCTCTGCGTCTCAGTTCCTGCAGTTCTTCCTCCAATCTGCGATTCATGGAGATTTTCTGTGCGACGGTTTCTCTTTCTTGCCCTTTTTCGTCAATTGTCACCCGCATTCTTCTGTCTTTTTCCTGCATTTGCTTTTCCAGTGTTTCGTTAACTTCCCGCTGAGCCGCATTCTTCAGGTCTCTTTCCAGCTGTTCCTTCTGCGCAAGTCTCTCCTGCAGTTTCCGCTCATTATCAGACATCCAAAGCTGAAGCCGCATATTTCGGTCTTGATGCGCGTCCTGCACAGGGCGATAAGCCCGCTCTCGCTCATCCATCCTGACCTTAATTCCATCATACAAGTCCTTCACTTGCTGATCTCTCTGATTCGACCTCTGCACATTGAAGTTAATTCTCTCCTGTTCCCGGACCTTTTCCATCTGAAACCCCATGCGCTCATTAGCCCGGACCTGCCCATGTCTGTCCAGCACTGTCTGCTCCTCTCTGACCACTGCGTCTTTCCACTGTCGCTTGAACGCCTCCTCACGCACCATGTCTTCCTTGAGTTTCTCTAATCTCTCCTGTTCAGTGCGGAGCCGCTCGTCCCTCTCAGCGACTTTTTGCCGAGACTTGAAATCGGTATGTTGGTCGTACTCGTTTTGGAAGTGGGAGTTGATGGCTCGATTGGCCTGGCGGAGTTGTTCTTCGTAGGCACGCAGGGCTTCACCTTTTTTCACGTAGAGTTCTTGCTCTTGGCGCCGGTGCTCGTCTTCTTGCTGCTTGGAGAGCTGCTTTTCGCGGATTTGTCGGTCGTATTCTTCCTTTAGCATCTGGGCGTTTAGCCGTCTCAACCGCATTTCTTCGGCTTCACGCTTCTTGTTCGCCTCCGCCTGCATGCTAATAACAGCCCCCCAGTCGTTTTCCAAGCCTCTTGGATCTCTCGGCAAAGGTCTGCGGAACTCTTCGGCCATTGCCTATTACGGCAGTAACTGCCTAGTCATGCCTCTTCGCCAATACTCCCGCGGCACTGAGTGATGTAAAATGGAAGATCTGCGCATAGAGCTGCGCGGACACCTCAAGGCCCGTCGAGTGCCTTTGCAGGCTTTGCGGCCGACACTGGCTTTGGACGGCGCAGCCTGGCTGAACAGTCTGAGCGGCGCAGATCCAAGTGTGCGACTGCTGGGAGGACTGCCGCCTAGTCTGGAGTCCAAAGCCTGCGAGTTCGTACGCCGGCTGAAGGAGTTGGGGCCGAAGCCGATCTTTATGTTTGATGGACTGTCGCTCATACAGGAGTCCACTGCGCAGTCGCTAGCTAAGCGCCAGCAGACCTTGAGGGAAATCTGGGAAAACCTCGAAGACAGCCGCGCAGTCCGTCCTTTGCTCCGCGTGCAAGCCTATAGCGAAGACTATAGTCCGGAACTGATAGGACAGCTGAAAGCAGCGGGAGCCGAGTGTCTCCGCGCTCCCTACAAAGCCGCAATGCAGCTTGCATACCTCTCTGCAAACGGCATGGTCGGCGCTGTGTACGGCGACCTGGATCTGTTAATGTATGACTGCAAGCGGATAGTCGTGGAATTCGACCTGGAGCATGGAGAAGCGCTAATGGTCGATAGCTCGACTGTGGCTTTGACTGATTTGGGACTATCCAAGGAGCGACTTATGGAGATGTTTATCCTGAAGGGGTATTTGATAGGCAAGGAGATAATCCGGGAGGAGGCGAAAAGACTGGTGGAGTTGTTGAGAGGAGGACGGGAGGGCTATTCCTTCCTGCCACCCGGCGAAAGCATTGCCAAGCTATATGAGTCCGCTCGTACCTTCCTAAAGAGCCAAATCGTCACAAAGCCGGATAAGCCCGAAACCCTGCCTTTGCACCCCCAAACCAAATTGGAGGCTTCTATCGGCCTGCATTTCCAACACGAAGTCTACTTCGCAGTCACAGTCACTCCCCTGTCTTTCCAACTCCTCAGTGCCATTGCCGCCCACCGCGTAGTCGAACTACCTCCAGTCGCAGACAGTCGCTACTACCGTACAGCCCTACAAAGAATCCTGAAAACCCGGCGCAATTGCTACAACCTCCTTCTCTCCTTTCTGAACGACACCTTCAGAAAGATGGAAATCACTGTACAGTACTGGTACGGAGACACAGACATTCTGACCTACGTGCCTCTCCAGCCGCTCAAGTGGATCTTTACCAGGACTGAAGTCGAGCAGCAAATCGCAGTCCAAGGCCGGCAAATGGACCTGGTCTTTTGCCTGCAGTGGCACTTCGAGGCCTGGGCGCAGAACAGTCCGCTGGTGGTCAACTTCAAAAATGAGGAAGTGGTGGAGCCACTTGCAGACTCGCACAAAGACGTGCTCTGCAAAGTGTACTTTAAATTCCTGGAAATGTGTGAATTTATCGGTCCGAATGGAGAGCCAATGGTCTTCGGCAAGGCTTTGATGAAGGCCGCAGGGGAGTTTCAGTATGAAATGTTCCTTGTATTGGAGTTACTCGGGATGGGGGTTTTGAACGGACATACGATGCAGCAAAGCCTGACTCAGGCTTTCCTGAGTCCAGCTGCCTTTCGAGCACTAACCAAATGTCCGGAGACGAATAATCAGGAAGACAGACATAGCGCCTTACTGGTTGCGAGGGTCTGCTCCCTGCTGCAGCCGAAACTCGCTACAGAGTCCTGGACCGGACCGATCAACTACTCCATAGCCCAGTTCTACAGCATAGTCCGGCTTCTACATAGGAACTACCGCCTGCTTCTGGAAGCCATCATCCTGAATGAATTCTGTAGTAAGCGCTTTTCCTCCCCGGAACTATTCCGAGGACTCGGGGAAAAGCTGCCTTTCCGGGCAGTCCCTTGCTCCGCACTAGGAGTAGTGCTTCGGTCTCTCCTACTAGGGAAAAGCTTAGCCGAGGGGAAGCAGCTGTACCCGCAGTGCATTGACTTAAAGGGGGACCTTGAGCGCTGTTGGAAGTTTTGGCAGTGCGTGATGAGTGCAGTGTGCTGTCTTAGGAAGCATCAGTCTGTGAAGGAAAAGGTGATGCAGGAGTTTCAGCAGGCGGACGGGCTGTTCAGAAGCAGGTATGAGAGACTCCGGGAGGAGATAGTATAGGTAGGTAGGGATTTCGCATGCTAGAAAGGAAGGGCATAGACTGATTTCATACTTTTGACATGTAGTTGATGCAATGTTATATAAGGAAAGCACTTCCTGACTTCATGCAATTCCGTGCATATCAAGCATACTTCAATGCGGGTAAATCTCCACTCGACTGCTTTCTCGGGTGTAATACCCAGTCTAAACCTCAGCACAGCCAAGCCTTTCCTCGCAAAGATGTCTTCCTACGGTAGCGCCAAGGCCGCGCTCCAAGACTTGCGCAACTTCGCAGACTTCAAAATCGCCTCCGGCCTCGAGATCTGTGCAGGCGTGCTAGACGAGGAAGGCCAGGTCACCGCCCGGCTGCTTACCAACTTCCAAGGCCAGGGACTGATCCTGCACTGGGGAGTGGGCAAACCCAGGTCCACGGACTGGCTGAACCCTATGACTGAAGGGTATGCACTCCCAACTGGTACTGTCACTCACGACTCCAAAGCTGCTAGGACTCCCTTTTGTCCTTGCAATAGTGCATACCAAGAACTCACCCTTCATTTCCCGACCGACAAACTTCCGATTCAGATCAACTTCGTGGTTAACCAGGGCTCGACCTGGTACAACAACAGTGGACGCAACTACGCGCTCCGGCTACAAGAACAGCCGCATCTGCCCGCACTTTCTGAAGTAGCACAGGAAATGGCCCAGGACATCCTCAATGTCGAGGGCGGGAATAACTCCTGGACACTAATGCACCGCTTTAATAAGTGCAGGGAGTGGCTGGAAAGGAGTGATTTAGGCCAAGTGGAAATTGCGGCTTGGATTTACGTCTGGATGCGATTTTCCGCTACTCGGCAGTTGACCTGGCAAAGGAACTACAACACGAGGCCGAGCGAATTGGCCTGGGCGCAGAAACAGCTGACTTTCGCGCTTGCTGGGAAAGTCGCAAATGCGTCGAAATTCGGACTTATTTCCCCTGCGGCTTTGCTGAGGCCGGTTTTGGGGTCGATTGGGAAAGGCGGGGATAATGGACAACGCATCAGAGACCAGATTTTGGAAATATTCCATAGACATAAGATCCCGGAGACCAATAATCACTTCTATGAACAGTGGCATCAGAAGCTGCATAATAATACAACTCCGGATGATGTGGGGATATGTGAGGCCGCAATAGCCTACAATGAGACCCGTGACATGTCTCGCTACTGGGACACACTGCGAGCCCGAGGGATCGACAGAGCCAGACTCGAGACCTTCGAACGGCCAATTCGTGCAGAGCCTCATTACCTGCCCCACATAATAAACGACCTGAAAGACTATTTGCGACTTCTCAAATCTGTGCACACTGGTGACGACTTATTAATGCTAATAGGCAACGCGCAGTCCTTTTTATCTGACGAACTTAAAAGAAAACTCAATGAAATCGCTCAGAATTTCTATCATTTTGATGCTATCGTGCAAATGGGGAGAGTTACGCATGTTCGTCACGTTCTTTCAAGCTATCGCACGTCGGATTCGAATGCGCTTAGAGAAGTCATGTACTTGGATATAGCGCTGGAAGGGTATGTGCGGCAGCTCTCTGAGAAGGTAGCAGGAGTTAACATCGAGCTCAAGTACCGAGTTCAAGAACTGACCATGGTCCTCGACAACTACCGTCGCTTCGCAAACGACGAGGAACTGAACAAGTCCTTCGACGACTGGATGGCTTTTAGTGGGCAATACGGGGAAAGTGCAGAGAGAAATCCGCAGCATGCACTAGTGCTGAAATCAGTGGCGGACCGCTTAGTGCGGACTTTGGGCAGGTACACTGACCAAATGAGTGGGCTATTGCAGCCTAAAGCGGACTTAATGGCTAACAGCTGTCCCAGCATATCTGAGTCCGCGAGGGCTATTTTCGCGGAAGAGGCGATTCGAGGCTCAGTCTTATTTTCCGCTTCTTCGACTTTAAGGAAAATCGACCGATTTCTACGTTCTTTCGCTCATCTTAACCCCTGGCAGGTCATAAGTCCTGGCAAACTCATCGAAGGCACTCTCAAATCCGTCCCCAACCTGCACGACATCCAACTTACCCGTTTCCCACAACCCACGATTTTAGTAGTAAATCAGGTCGGCGGAGAAGAAGACATCCCTGAAGGTGTTAAGGGAGTTATATCGATGACGGAGTTGGACACTTTGGCGCATGTCTCAGTAAGAGCACGGAATTTGAATGTGTTCCTAGCGGTGTGCCATGAGGAGGAGGCAGTGGGGAACATTCGCAGACTGGAGGGACATTTGATTCGAGTGGCTTGCGATAGAAGTGGAGATGTGAAGATTCAGGAAATCAGGGAAATCACAAGTGGCTCAGAGACTGTTAAGGCAGTTACAGTGGTTAGAAGACCTTTGGAAAGCAGGGAAGCAGTGCTTGATTTCGAGCGATTTGAGGAGGGAAGGACTGGGGCGAAGGGCAACAACTGCAAGGCAATGAGAGAAAAGCTGCCAGGTTGGATTGGAGTTCCGAGAAGTGTGGCTTTGCCTTTCGGCACATGTGAGAGAGTACTGGCGGACCCTGCCAATGCATCGCATTTAGCGACTATTGAAGAGGCTTATTCGAGGATCGAAGCAGCGACTGACCCAAAGGTTGGACTGCAGCTGCTTCCTCGACTAAAGCAGGCCATTAGTACGCTAGCCTGTCCTGCACTCATTGCTGAAGAGGTGAAAACCGGCCTGCACACATTAGGGTGGAACCCTGATCAATACACTAAAGCCTGGGAAACCATCAAACGAGTCTGGGCGAGTAAATACAACGAACGCGCCTATGTCAGCACCCTGAAAGCCGGTATATCTCTGAGAGACATTTCCATGTCTGTCCTCTGCCAAGAAGTCATCAGCGGGGAGTATGCATTTGTACTGCACACTACAAATCCAGTCACAGGGAATGTACATGAAGTGTATGGGGAAGTAGTGGTGGGTCTGGGGGAAACCTTAGTAGGCGCTTACCCGGGTAGAGCTTTGGCCTTTACAGCGGATAAGAATTCCTCTCAATTCGAAGTAATTTCCTACCCGAATAAGTCGATAGCCTTGGAAGGGTCTGGGTACATCTTCAGATCGGATTCGAATAGTGAGGATTTGGAAGGCTTCGCAGGTGCAGGACTGTTCGACAGCTATTTACAGCAAGAGCCGGCTTCCAAAGTAGTGCAATACAGCAGCAGTAAACTTTTCGAAGAAGGCCACAGAGCCTGGCTCATCGGCAGACTGAAGGAAGTGGCGGTGGCCGTGGAGACTGCCTTCGAGGGAGTTGCGCAGGATATCGAGGGAGTAGTGGTGGGAGACAGGGTAGTAGTGGTGCAGTCCAGACCTCAAGTTTAAGTAGGAAAAAGATAGGAATCGCAATTCATTTCTATGCACCTGAGGAAATGCACACTCAAAATCATAATGTCAAGTCTACATCCTAGATATAAAGGAGGGGAAATGAGGTATGGCTTACCTAAGCGAAGGTAAAGACCTGGGTGAAGTAGGAGTTCAGGAAGAACGGACTCCAGTTGTAAATCAACCACGGCTGCAGTTCCGCTTCACTTGGGAACTGATTCGGGTTGCGCCTGGCCTCAGAGACGAAATAATCCGCTAGAAAAGTCGCCATCAAAGTGGCCTCTGGACCATGCGGAATAGGCGCGGTTACATCCCACTCATATATATTCTTCTCAGGGTGGAACTGAGTGCCAGTAATCGGGTAGTCCCAGGCTTCGATGATAGAGACGAATGAATTGCCGCTGCGGTCTTGCATAGTCGCCAATACATTGTAGGCGTCGGAAAGGTTGCGGAAAAACTTGTACTCCCAGGGAGCGATTCCGTGCTTGTGGGATAGGAACTGGATGTTGGCTGTACTCATTAATTTCGTCATGTAGTGGCCGAATTTGGAACTAAAAAGACGACTATGGGAAGCTTTGTAAGTGAAGCGATTGCGCTGGGTGTAGGGCGGCTCGCCGTCGAAGTTTTGGAGAGTAGTTGTATTGGAATACACACATTGGTGCAGTAGCTCAAAGCCTAAGCAAGTTCCCCACATTGGGTAGTACGTGCCCTGGTCGTTTATCTGCTTGATGAGGTTGTATATGAAGCAACCGGTTTTTTCATAGGAACTCAGCTGGGCAGGGTCGGATCTCGGCACATACATCAGTGCCCCGCCTCCAGTGAACAGCACTCCGTTCAAGTTCCTCACTAGAGACTCCAACTCTGCCCAATCCTGGTCTACTCTTAGAGGCACTACTCTGGCTCCGCCCTGCTGTACCCAGTTCACATACGACCCTGCAATGTAGGAAGTGCCGGTGACGTTTTCCGGGAAAAAGCTTTCCATCGGCAGGGTCAGAATGCCGATAACTGGACGGTCTGTGACTTGAGGAGGGATGTGACGACCAGATTTCTCTTCGTCTTTATCGGAGGTATGCTTAGAGCGGGTTTCAAGTGCGGAAACCGCAAGCACACACATGCAAAGAAGCAGAAATCCGCGCATATTATTGCAAGGGAATTCATCGCCAGGCTGTAAGGAAATATGAGAGCGGTCGCAGGGCTTAGGAGGCTTTCAAGCAAGGCAGAAGCCGTCCAAGCCCTCCTCCCTGCCCAGGCTTTATCCCAGCTCCTAAGCCACAGTCTGGAAGAAGTGAAGTCCGATACTTCCCTACTCGAAACCTTGAGTCAGTCCCTTCAGTCCCAGTCCTCTACTGCGTCGCAAGTCGCTTCAGTCCTTATCAACAACCAGGCTTCGTGGAAAGCATTTGTCAGCACGCCCCAGATAGTGGACTCTTTGTTCAGCTATCTAGGCCTTTTAAAGCCCGCCACCGAGCACACTCATTACTGCGACTTACTGTTCAAAGGCGCTTCCAGGGACCAAGGCCGCATCTTCCTCCCAGACCAAGCCTCAAAAGTACTGAAAGTGACCTGTGCCGAAGCCGACAAAGTGAACTGGAAGACAATGCTCACAGCCAGCCAGTTCATGAAGCAGCAGAAAAGTCTGGACCCGTATTTGCTGGATCAGTTCACTGCTCGCTGCTTAGCGCCTACTACTCCGTTGGACGTAGTTATCGAGTACCTTTATGCAACTTGGAATTACCAGCCTATCAACTATGAATTGGAGTGGAACTGTCGCGTACGTCTCCGCAAAAGCTGGCACCACGTCCACGAAAAAATCCTCATGAAGTCCATTCTACTCCTCCTCAAATCCACAATCCGCGGCGACATGATAATCTACCTCCAGCTCCTCGAGCGCATAGACCTCAATTTCATCCGTCAACTCCGGTCAAAAGAGCTAATAATGTGTCTCGGTCTACTTGCGAAGTGCAGAAGTAAGCAACTTTATGTGAGCGACACAGTGTTTGAGGATGCAGCAAGGAGATGCAGGGAAATTGTGCAAATGGCGAATACGAGGGAATTGATGATGATTGGGAAGGCGCTGAGTCAGGTTAATTATGGGGGAAATGAGTTTTATTCGATGCTGAGGAGGCAGGCGGAGGAGAAGAAGGACAGGGTGGAGTTTTTGGAGTTTTTGGAAAAGACGGTGGCGCCGTCGGTAGAAAATCTATAGAAGTATACATCGCTTGCAGGGAAAGACGCAATTAGCCTTTCAGTTTTTCTATAGAAAGGCGGTTTTTTTGGGGAAATTTTGAGCTTTTTCTTGGGAAAAACAGGGAATTTGTGACTTTAGCATAACTTTAGCAATTTGGGATATATGCGTGTTGTTATGGATATCTACTGCTCATGCACTAGTCACAACGGGCGGAAGCCTAGCTTAGCTATAAGAACGTAAAGATCTGATTGAAATACCCATCCAGGAACAGCGGATCCCAGTTGTAAATCAGCCACGGCTTCAATTCCTCCTCCGTAGTGAACTGATTTGGGTTCCTTCTCGCCTCAGAAGCGAAAAAATCCGCCAAATAAGTCGCCATCCTAACAGCGTTTTTCCCATGTGGAATAGGCACAGTGATGTCCCACTCATATATGTTCTTCTCAGGGTGGAACTGAGTGCCGTAGATTGGGTAGTCCCAGGCTTCGATGATAGAGACGAATGAATTGCCGTTGCGGTCTTGCATGGTGGCCAAGACGTTGTAGGTGTCGGAAAGGTTGTGGAAGGACTTGTACTCCCAGGGAGCGATGCCGAAGTTGTGGGAGAGGAGTTGGAGGTTTTCCTCCGCCATGAGGTCCATCATATAGTGGCCGGGCTTGGAGCGGAAGAGACGGCTATGAGATGCACTGCGAGTGAAGTGGTTTCGCTGGGCATAGGGCGGCTCTCCATCAAACCTTTGCAACGTGGTGATGTTGGATCTTGCGCATTGATGCAGCAACTGAAAGCCAAGACACGTTCCCCAGAGCGGATAGTAAATCCCCTGGTCATTCAACCGCTTAATCAAGTTGTAAATGAAGCAGCCAGTCTCTTGATACGAAGTCATTTCCGGCGGATTCGACCCCGGCACATACATATCTGCACCTCCTCCAGTGAACAACACTCCATTCAAATTCCTCACCAAGTACTCCAACTCCGTCCAAGAGTGGTCTACTCTCAGAGGCACTACCCTGGCTCCGCCCTGCTGTGCCCAGTACACATACGACCCTGCGATGTAGGAGTTCCCGGTGATGTTGGCGAAGCCAGACTCCATGGGGAGAGTGAGGATGCCGATGACGGGACGGTCTGTGATCTGCGGAGGCTGGTGGGGACGGGAGTGGTCGTTGTTAGGGTGAGGAGGAGGCTGGGCTTCCAGTGCGGAAACTGCGGAAAGGCAAAGGAGAAGAGGGACGATTGTTCGCATATTATTCCAAGCTATTCCTCTCCAGGTGAAATTGAGCAAAGGTCAGGGGGAGTTTGCAGGGAGGGACAGTTCTTAAGTTCGACTGGGGATATCTGAGTAGGGAAATAGGCAGGAGAATAGTGCTATTAGCAAGCGTGGATTGGCGTTAAAGTTGGATTCTTAGGTTAATAATCCTATTTTCGACTATAGTCTGCAGAAATCCGTGTTTGAGTTTAAGCAGAGACATACAGCTGCCTTTAGGGGCAAGGGAAGGAACTAAGGGTAAAAAGACACTAGTGTTATGTAAGAAATGGAGTCGGCTGGACTTTGAAAGTAGCCAAAAGTCTCCACTTGCCTCAGAAGAATGCGCTATCATTACTGCCAAATGGAGAGTGGAAAGGCACTATCATAAGGCGACTTACAGCAGAAAACCCACAGGCAATGCAACTATAAGGAAAACCCAGTCCTATATAGTCCTCCCGTCCCAGAAACTCATACATGTCCTTGTCTCACATAAGCTTTCCCCTTTCTATTCCTCCCATATCATTAAGTTCCGACCATTCCCACCCAGTCATAATGTCGACTCCGCTCCCTTCCCAAGCGCTGTCCTTTCCCAGTGACTCCTCCCTCTCCGCAGGGAAGTCTCTGGGCGAAGTGCTGGACTCTCTAGTCGCAACCCAGCCCCACAGCTTCGACTACCCCGCCGCAGTGAGGGTCCTGTAGACTTGTGGAGATGGGGCAATCGCAGGTCTGGAGGATGGGAAAGTAGTGCTGGTGACAGTGAATCCTGCACCTGTCAGCTACTTGCTGGAGTGTGCAAAGCCGCACTCTGGACGAGTGTGGGGTCTTGATGTTTCCCGGGACTATCAAATTGCCCTAAGCGCGGGGCTGTCGGCGGGGAAGTGAAACTGTGGAGCATCGCTGAAAAGCGGGAATTGGCGACACTGGGCAAACACGAAGAAACTGTGTACGCCATAGCTATGTCTCTAGACAGGCATTTCCGGCAGTGCAGATAAACTACTAAAGGTGTGGGACCTTACCAACAAGTCGGAACTAGCGACTTTAGAGGGTCACACCGCTGTAGTCGCTATAACCACCCTAACCAGCGACAGCAAACTGTGTATATCCGGAGACACCTCTGGTGTTATTAAGGTTTGGGACTTGGAAGCATTGAAGGAAGTCGCGACTCTCAATGGACATACTGCGGAAATCAAGTGTTTTGCGGTTTCTCCTGATGACAAGACGCTTTGGTCGGGGGCTGGCGACTCTACTATCCGCGTCTGGAGCCTTGAAACCTGGCAAGAAATCGTCACTTTTTCAGGCCATACCAGGATTGTATATGGGCTGAAACTGATAAAAGACGGAAAAGTGGGAATTTCAGTCTCAGGCGACCGATCAGTGAAAATTTGGGGCTTAGCGGAAAAGGGAGAAATACGGACTATGAAGGGACATACATCGAATGTCTATGGCTTGGTTGTCTTTAAAAATGAAAAGTTCTGTGTGACCTACGCCCACAACAAGACAGCGAAGTTATGGGATTTGGAAAGCGGCACAGAGGTGGCTCCTTCGAAGGACATAAAGATATAATTTTTGAAGCTGCATTGACCGCAGACAATCAGCACTTTCTAACCGGCTCGAATGACAAAACCATCAAAATATGGAGCTTCGCGCAAAGGCGGACAAATCGAGTTGTGGACTTCGCGAGCTCTGTTTCTTCGATGGTGGATACTGGGGACTATTTGGCACTGGCGGTTGGGAAGGAAATAAAGCTGTGGAGTCTGCGGGAAGACAGGGAAGTGGCAGTGCTTCAAGGACATAGCGAGGACATCAATGAAATAGTTGTGACATCCGACCAGCGGTTCTTACTCTCCGCAGACGACCGCTCCATCAAACTATGGGACTTACAATCCAGGGAAGAACTGCACTCCTTCACCGGCCACACCAGAGTGATATTCAGACTCGCTGTTTCCCCTGATGGGAAGTTCTTCCTGTCTGCAGGGTGGGACATGGCTCTGAAGTTGTGGAACTTGGCAGAGCGAAGTTTAGTGGAAAGCATCAACCACTCTGGGGACAGGATATATCGGATGGTTGTGAGTCCGGATGGACGGCACTTGATTTCCATGAATAGAGACGGGAATATATCCATTTGGAGTCTACCAGATCTGAAAGTCCTGGCAGTATTGCCGGGACATGTGGGCATTGGGACAGGAATCGCCATAACTCCAGACGGAAAGACGCTAGTGTCCAGCGCAGAGGATAAAACCGTGAGACTATGGAGCTTTGACGAGCGGCGACTCCTTGCTGTTCTGTACGGCCACTCAATGTTTATCAACAACGTGAAGCTGTCCAGTGACGGCCGATATGCGATTTCCGCCTGCGATGACAAAACAGCCCGAATATGGAGTGTGGAGGAAAGGAGAGAAGTGGCCTGCATACGTGGTCATTCTCAGGATGTTGTATCAGCGATATTCACTATTGACTCGAATTTCGCTATTACTGCCTCCGCGGATAAGACAATGCATATAGCCCCATTCATCCTACCCTGGGAGTCGACGGACAAATCCCCGCTTCAAGTGACATCGGAGATAGTATCAGTTGTGCGGGCTTTAAAGGACGGAAACCGCCTAAGCCACATCTCTTCCAAGACACTATTGTCTCCCTACAATGTGAACAGTCTCCATATTAGTGCCTTCTACAACTACTCAGAGCGCTGTATGGAGTACTTGGAAATGGGAGTGCCCTTCCTCAAGGGGTGTTTTGGGTCTCCGCTAACAGTGTCATTGGAGCGGAGAATTATCAAGTGCACGGAAGTGTTCCTTCGCTATTTAGTCGAATTAGCGAAAAAGGTGAGAGGGGATAATGAGTGGCCGACTTTTGTGTGCATTATTGACGATATCCCCACTCTATTGGGATGTGATTCGGAGCTGCTAAAGCCTTTCTTCAATATACTAATGCAGAGTCCTTCCAGTCCTCCGCTTCCCCAATTCATAACTCCCACATCTCCCCTGCCTATAGTCCAATTCTCAGACAGCCGCTTAATCAACATCCCCGACTTCGATCATTCCCAGAAGGGGGAATTAGGCTCGGATTTAGTCGTCTTTGCCATCGCTTTGATCCGGCAAAACGTGACTTGTGGCTCCACCAAGTCTTTGGAACTACTCGAAGCCCTACATGAGTGTGAGGATAAAACTGTATTGACCAGCTCCTACGTGTCTCTACTGATCGAGAAGAAGTGGGAGTACTTCTACAGCTATACACTTTCGCTGACGATTCTATACGCGGTTATGCTGGCTTCATTGGTAATGATCCTGTTCCACATTTGGAACCCAGTGCCGCTGTGTTGCGTATTTCTAGTGCTCAACTTGCTGTTTATGATGTATGAAATGGCGCAATCCCTGGTCAGCAGCTGCTCCTACTGGTTCGATCCGTGGAACTATGTGGATGTCACAAGAGGCGTTTTGTGCTTGTTCTGGGGAGTATTGGTCCTAAGAGACCAAGAAGTGGCCTTTCTGGGTGAAGACTACGAGAGAGATTTCCGCTTAA
>Ga0247837_1003766_pt1 | contig 25793 bp, 24 predicted proteins | sample LaCtaG_2_FD_187115 | JGI IMG/M metagenome (GOLD analysis project Ga0247837, IMG submission 187115) | Freshwater microbial communities from meromictic Lake La Cruz, Castile-La Mancha, Spain - LaCruzMarch2015_14.5m | ecosystem: Environmental > Aquatic > Freshwater > Lake | place: Spain: Castile-La...
TGTTTCTTCAACTGACACTATATTCACCATTTTTTGCTGGCATATAAAGTGGATTCGCAGAGTACGCCATTCGAAACCGAAGCACATATCAATATCGACGAGTTAAATGCATTTTCAGCGCTTTCCTCTTCAAAATGTTATCCTCCAAAGCAAAATCAATTTAACGCAATTGCCAGCCTTTATATACACAATCACCCCCTGTTTCTGTGGCTGCAGGGAGGACTAGGTGTTACGGAACGAAGAGGCTCGCGTGCGCTGACATTCTCGAGAGTTCCGCTCCTCTTTTAGCCTTAAAGCCTTCAGTGAATCCCTTTGTCTTGGAGAGACATACCCGTTGCTGATGCTAGCGAGAAATATGTAGAGTGTTTAAACAACACACATACCAAGGCGCAATTCCATCCTTCTGCAGGTGGGTTTTAGTCTAGATGTATAAGCAGGCAGTTCGGCTCTGTGTCGACTGCGCTAGTAAATGGCTGTGAGTCTTCAACAGGACCTGAACGCTTACCTGTCAAGTGCCTGGGGCGCGCGTCTCCTGATGCTCATATACTCAGGCAACGGAGTGAGTGTGTACCGCTGTGTTAGCGGGGACAATAGTCCCTTCATCTGCAAGGTGCTGGTGGAAGTACGAGACAGTCATCAAATCTTGGAGAAGGAAGCGAGCATGCTGGACCTTCTCAAGCACCCTGGCATTATCACTCAATACGGACATTTCTGGATGCAAAGTAATGGGGAAAACTTCCTGGTGATCATGCTGGAGTACTGCGAGAAGGACCTATATAAGGACATGGAGATGAGAAGGAAGGCGCACTTTTACTGGAGCGAAGAGGAGATGTGGGCCCACACTAAAACACTGGTAGGAGCTCTGGTCTTCGCACAGAGTCAGGGAGTGGCCCACAGAGACATCAAGCCTCAGAACATTTTCCTCACCTCTGATGGGCAAATCAAAATTGGAGACTGGGGCTCCTCTAAATCCATCCAAGATATTGAAAATACCCTCACAGGTACTCCAGTCTTCCTTAGTCCGCTCCAAAAGCAAGCCCTGCTTTCTCATACTGCCTCACTTCAACACGATGTTTTCAAATCGGATGTGTATTCTTTGGGACTTACTCTGCTGGTAATGGGCCTCACTGAAGTACCTGTAGGACTGATGACAATGCAAGAAATGCCTGAAAACTGTGTGGACAGACTTCCCTACTCTGACAACTTCAAAGCTATACTCAAGACAATGGTAGCATGGGAAGAAAGGGATAGATGTGATTTCGTGACACTGTGGAGTTGGCTGAGTCCTGTAATAGAGCCAGTCCAGCCTGAGAATAACCCGCTTCCAGCCGAATATGGCTATGAAGCAGCTGAGCCCTCTTTGCCAGAGCGACATGTGGATGTAGCTGAGAATCCAGTTCCAATACTCTCTGATTCTCCCCCTAAGCCAGTCTCTGAGTCTCAGGCTGTTCCCGCTGAAGAGCAGAAGCAAATATACACTCAGCCCACTACTTGTCTTTGGCACAAGTGTGGAAAGGAAATAAGGGAGTACAAGAAGGGGGTAGTGCAGCTCTACTGTGACGCCCAACATGCATTTTGTTCAATACAATGCTACTCTAAGTATCAGGACTTCTCCCGAGATAAACTAAAAGTCACACCGCCGAAATGTCCGAAGTGTCAGACTGAGTTCAGTCCTCTTATAAAAGAATTAGTGGGTAAAGCATCTTCATGCTCAGGCAATGGCTGTCCCTTGCAGTGACTTTTACATTCGTTAATTAGACATAAGAGCTGATTCCAATAAGCATGAAACTATGCCGTTTTGCTTAGACTAGTAGGAAAATCAAAATTCCGACCATCGATATATTGAGCACACTAATGCCAAACTGGACGCAGAGCAATAAGCCTCCTTTCGCGCTAGTTTTCCAATATATTAGAACTTATCATGCGCTATTAGGTGCAGCTCAAAACCGCAAGTCCTACAAACAGCAGAAGTCACAATCTCAATTAGAAATAGCAAATGTATTAGTCGGACATGCTAAATGTAAGGGAAATATATTAAGCAGTCATAAGGCCTATTTCCTCAGTTCCACTGTTTATTTCAGCCACAACGATCCTCAGTCCTAGTTCTTAGTCCGTCTTCCCTAAAGCTGTTTCCGGCTAATAGTGTCCTCCACATGGAAACAGCCCTGCACGCCACAGTGTCCTCCCTCCTCTCCCCTACCTCCCTCACCCTTCTCCTCTCCTACTCCGACCTGCTCTACTACGAATCCACCCACCCCCGTCCTCTTTCCATTTCCGTCTCCAAGCTATTCCCCGGGTCCTTCCACTTGCTAACCCAAGCGGACAGCCTGCTAGTGCACCCAAACCTAATGCGTGCCGAGCTACACCAAGAAATAGAGGCAGAAGGGAATACATACCTTCTATCAGTCCAGGAATACACAGGCACACTGCTGTATCGAGACATGGAAATGAGAAGAGAGAGGGGGCGGCCCTATGGGGATGAGGCGTTAAGGCTGTTTATTTGTCAAATTGCAGGCGCGTTACAGCACTTGAAGAAGCATGGTCTGGCTCATGGCAGCGTTTCGCCCTTAAGCATCTTCGTCAAGCAAAATTCCGCAGCTTTAGGCGATTTCTGCACACTCAAAATGCTACCCAGCCAATTCGACGTCTACTCCCTCGGCATGACAGCCTTGCAGATGCTAATAGTGACCAATGGAGGCGCCTACCGCACAGACCCGCCCAGTGCAGGGGAAATTACCCTGTTTTTGGGCAGTTTTAAAATCTCCACTCTTCTGAAAGATGTACTAAACGGCATGCTGCAATTAGACCCAAATGTCCGACTTTCCAGCGAAAAAGTCCTTTCTATGCTCCAACAGTCCTGCAAATCCCTTATTTACTTCTCTATCAGCACCATTTCGTCCTCAGACAGCAGTTACGCTCCTTGTGTATCCTGTGGCAGGAAGTATGAGATGCTCTTACCAGTCTGCCAGCACGGAATATGCAGGCAATGCGCGGAAGTTATGAGAGGAAAGAAGCGAAGATGTCCCTTATGTGGGGTAAAGGTGGCGAAAAGCTTCTTTTCAGGGGGAATTAGCACGAAATCGTGTCCTTTGTGCCCTATGCTTTAAACTAGCCATAGTGCATAGTTCTTAATCCTCGAATTGCAGGAAAGTCACGCTATTTGGCATTTATAGTGATGGTCAGCAGGGACTGCCGCTGCTTCTTTTCGCCCTGCAGAGGCAGGAATTGGCTCAGAGAGCTGCTGGGGACTGGTGAAAAGGCCGGGTAGTAGCTTTTCCCGCAGAAGTAGAGAGTAAGGAGCAGTTGCCAATAACTCCCTCCTACCTCCCTCCCTCTATGTATCCAAACCCTTGCTTCCCCCATCGACACGCCTTTATTTAACCCTTTACTACCCTATAATCATGGGCGAAGTCAAATTCGCCCTCCTAAGTCGCCACGTCATTCTGCCCCAGTACTCCCTACTTAGTCTCCAGCTCCCTGTATCCGCCCTCCTATTCGTGCAAGACGGAGTGATTCAAGAGGTCAGAGTGCTAGGGGATGAGGCGAATGTATACGTCATATAGGTGTCGGTCGAGTACCCGGACTGGGAAATCCGGGACTATGGCGAGGCGTATGTGTCTCCGGGAGTAGTGGATTGCAACGTGGTGGAGAACTCGCTATGGGAGAGTAGAGAGCAATTGACCAGAACGGCGGTATCCGGGGGAGTCACTATGCTGCTGCTCCAGCCTTCTATATATGACCAAGCCACAGGGTCAGGTGCTTCCTACTGTGATATTGGTCACATCCAGGCCCTTTCCTCGCTACAGCAATTTCAGCCTGCCGACTCGCCTTTCGCCTATAAGATTTATCTGTACCCACCTTCTGCTCACCTGGGTGCATACACAGAACCGCTGGAAGACCTGTTTGACCGCATCATCCAAACTCCCTTGCCTCTCTTTGTGGATGCGTCGATGCCCAGTACACGAGTGCTGTACACCTCTAGTCCGTATCACCTTTCTTCGCTGCAGGAAAGACTGGAGGCGGAGTTTGTCGATGAAAGTCACTTCGCTGCTGGAGCATTTGAAGACGAAGACGCCATCGCCTCCTCGGAGACGGAATCTGAAGATGAACTCTCCCGTCCCGACCGGTCCCAAAGCACAATGGAAGCAATTTCCCGCAAAGGGTCCCTCCCTAGAGACATGCACAACTCTACTTCCTGCAGACCAAGAGGCCACACCGAAGACTTGGAAAACATCGACCAGTTCCCCACTCTCATTTCCGACCTGAGCACACGCATCGACCACTTGCTCGAGAGCCAGCAGGACCTGAGTGTGTCTGAGGAAAAGACCTATGATAACGCAGGGAAGTATGAATACAACGAAAAGTCGCCGGAACATAAGGGCAGTTCCGCCTCTAGTGATAGTCCTTCTTTCGCGAAGTCGACAAATGGACGGGTGCCACTACTGAAAAGACTGAAATGCAGGCCGAAGCCGCTGGCTGTGGATAGTCAGAAAGGACAGGGAAGTGACGGGAACAGCTATGCCTTCCATTTAGCCTACTTGCCGGATCAGTGGGAGGTGAGGGGAGTCGAGAGAGTGCTGAAGGCACTGCGCAGGGCGCCCTGCAGAGTGCATTTCTGCAACGTTTCCTCAGCGGCGGCAGTCAACAAAGTGCTGCAGTTCAAGCAAAGCGGCCCCTCTGACTCCGCCACAGTGGAGACCTGCCCGCACTACCTGTTCTTCGCTACAGATGACATAGCTGATGGAGACACCCGGCTGAAGACCTTCCCGCCTATCCGCAACCGCTCCAATTGCAACCTGCTGTGGGAGTTGCTGAAGGTGAAGGCGGTGGATGTCATTGCCTCCCACCATATCTCCATTGCACAGGAACTCAAGTTTGGAGAGACGGGCGTGTTCAAGAAGGCGCTGAGTGGGATCAACGGCCTGGGGTACGGCCTGCAAGCAGTGTGGACGAAGTTCAGGATGCCGGCGGTCTACTCGCCCAGCGTTCGCGAGCACTACATCGTCCGTCTAGCAAAGTGGATGTCGCTGAATCCAGCCCGGCTAATCGGAACAAGCCACGTGCGAGGGTCTATCGAGAAGGGGAAACTGGCAGACTTGGTGATCTGGTACCCCCACGAGTCCTTCCTAGCCCCCGAAGACAGTCCTTACCGAGGCAAAGTGCTGTACGGCAGAGTGAAAGAGGTGTATGTGCGGGGGCAAAAGGCGTACAGTGAAGGTGGGTTGCAGGCTGTAGGCCGCGTAGTGGGGCGCACAGACTTCCTTTAGCTAATTTACACATGAAGGCACTGGCGCTCTGCACCATTTGCCTAGTCGCTGAGGGCTGCACAGTGCTGGACTCCCTCGCTTCAGTCCGCTCTCAGCGCAAAGCCCTCAGGTCTATGTTCGACCACGCCTTCGATTCCTATATGACTTACGCCTTTCCAGCGGACATACTACACCCAATCAGCTGCTCCCCAAGCACTCCTCCCCTCGTGCCCTTATTCCCCCCAGACTTCATCCTCGGCAACTACTCCCTAACCCTGATAGACGCCCTGGACTCCCTACTAGTCTTCAACCGCTACCGCGACTTCCAGACCTACGCTTGGTACCTCTCCGCCCACCTCTCCTTCGACCACAACATCGAAGTCTCAGTGTTCGAGACAGGCATTAGAGTGCTAGGCGGACTACTGGGCGGCTATGTGGGCGGCAAAGAGCTGGATTTGGACGTGGTAGCCTCTAGGTAGGAGGGACTGCTGGAGTTGGCGGAAGACTTGGGCGGGAGACTGGTGCAGGCCTTCAATACTACCACGGGAATTCCGGCTTCTAGGGTGAATTTGAAGTGGGGGAAGGGACGGACTGGGGGAGAGGACATATCCACTGCAGAGGCAGGCACTATTTCCCTTGAATTCACCCTATTGTCCTACCTAACCGGCGACTACATCTACCGAGACGCAGCCCTCAAAGCCTTATCCGCCCTTTCCAAAGCAGCCACAGACCTGCCCGCCCTCACTATAAGCCGGGAAACAGGGAACTGGACCAGTCCTTACAGCAGCATCGGGCCTGGAGTCGACTCCTACTATGAGTACTTGGTGAAGAGCTATGTGGCGTTAGGGTGTTCTGGCTGTTTGGCGCACTTTTATAGAGTGGATAAGGCAGTGCAGCGCTATATGGACCAAGATGGGTGGATTTTAGACGTGGAAATACAGTCAAAGCGAATTGCTAGTGGGGTGATTAGCTCTCTTGCGGCGTTTTGGCCGGGGGTTGAGGTCATTTTGGGGAAAACTGAGGACGCAATTCGGCACTTTTCGCGATTTTACTCCATTTGGAGCCGTTTCAGTGCCATTCCAGACGTATTCAGTCTGCAAAGCAGCGATTTAATGCATTTCGGCCGCGAATACCCCCTCCGTCCCGAACTAATCGAAAGCCTGCACTACCTCTACCACAGCACCCACCACCCTCTCTTCCTCTCCATAGCCTCCCTTATCACCAGCGACCTCCTGCAAGCCCGGGTCAAATGCGGCTTTGCCACTATTGCAGATGTGCACATAGCGGACAGGTACCACGACTTGATGGAGACTTACTTCCTCAGTGAGACGCTCAAATACCTGGATTTGACCTTCAGAGAGGCGGAGACTGAGTACTACCAGGCAGCCAAAGCGATGGAAAGTCTACTGGAAGTGTGTGTACTAAGGGGAGAGAAGGAGCTGAGTATGGGGAAATGGGTGCTGACGACGGAGGGACATTTGGTGCCAGTACTGAGTGGATTGCACCTGTTTGATATGGAGATAGTCCCTGTCTTCCGGTCACAGGAATTAACCTGTACTGCGTATAGCGCTGTGGAGATTGCAGGGTGGGTGACTGATTACTCCCTGCAGGATATATATTCCGAGCATAAGGAAAAGAGGCGGAATGCAACGCTGTTAACTCGCCCGTCCTTATTTGTGCACAATCAGCCCATTGACCCTTCTTTGTCGCTGCTGCGTGTGAGGCTGCCTCGCAGTCAAGTGCTCCTCACCCTAAGTAAAGCTGCTTTCGGCACTTCTTTCCCTGGAGCTGCAGTGCTGGTTCCCAGTACGCCAATACACGCATGTGGAGTTCTGGCAAATGAGGTCCGGGGCAAGGTAAGGACTAGCCAGGTAGTGCTAGTGGAGCGAGGGGAGTGTGACTTTGTGGAGAAGGCACTAAGTGTGCAGGCAGCAGGTGCAATTGGACTCATAGTGGTGGACGACCGGCTGGCCAATTCTGCTCTAATCACCATGGTCAGTCCAGCCAACAGTCCTAGAGTCCATATTAGCTGTGCTTTCGCTAGCTTTGAGGACGGACTTCGCTTCCGGTAAGAGACACGCAGCCAGTCATTGAGACGGAATAACGATTTCATACCTCTCTCCTTCCTTCTCTAATAGCATTTATTGTCCTTTCAGTAAAATGTAGGGTTAGACCAGCAAGGAAAAGCATAGCAATAGCAGCAAGTCTATGCATATCTCCTAAAACAGCACTATTACTAGCAAAAAAGGCACCGTTTGGACTGAGGAGATGCCTTTCGCCTGCGACTTGGCCTGTCTCCCAGGTCCTTTGGCTTGATTTGTGTGTAGCAGTGCTCACACAGGCCTGGCTTGAGCTTGCGAAGTGGAACTCTCTGGTCTAAAGTCCTCATTTGGTCGATGACTTTGTGGGAAAGGGACTTATTGGAGTGCTCTTTGGAAGCTATAGCGGCCTTCAAAGCCTCTTCTTGCTGCAGGAAGTGGACTAATTGGTTCTCGAGAAGGGTGTTTTGCTGCACTAAAGCGGTGTATTGGCCTTTGCAGGTAGCCAGCTGCTCCACTAACTGGGCAGTTTGGAGAGCTGCAGGGGAAATGGAGGCCTCTAAGTGTACCAAGTCCTCAGATTGGGGCTTGATTTGGCTTAATTGGGCCAATTTGTGCTCTTCGCAGGCAGTTTCGCAGGTCCAGTGGTCTCTCTCTCGCTCCAAGCCGAACAGTCGGAGTTTGAGCACTTCTAAAATGCGGTCCAGCTGCAGGTCTTGCTTCTCCTTCACTCGGCTCCTCATACACCTCTCACACTCCCACCCCAGTGCTAGTTGCTTCTCCCTGATATGAGCAGCGCACACTGGAAGTCTGCAGTCACTGCAGATATTCCGAGCGAAGAGCGCTTGAAGGCTTCTTTGACAGATAGAGCAGCTCTGTTGGGAAGCGAGTGGATGGTCGAGAGACTGACTTCGGTGGTGTTTTGGCAGGTAGTTGGGCGCAGAAGCGAAAGAAGCAGCATGCACACAGTCACCACTCATATTCCTATTCCCACGCTTATACCCTAGAACTCATTCCACGCGTCCTTCTGCTCCCTGTATCTCTCCCTGTCTTGCTTCGCCATGTCTTCAAAGGGCTGTTTCTCTGCTTCGGTCAGGTCCCGCCACTCTGCACCGATCACTTTGCTGCAGTCGGCTACGCTCAGGCCGGGCATTTCTTCCTTTAGAGCGTTGCGCCGCACTGATGCGAAGTGCATGAATCCGGACTTGGGCTTCTTTGGAGCGTTTCCCAGTCTTGCCTCTAATGCTACAGCAAGAGTTCTCCTTCTTTGACTTCTATTGGGATTTCCTTCTTTCTTTCATAGCTCCATTGCACTGCAAGGAGGAAATCCTGCCCAATCCCAGTAATAAGGAAAGACCTAGAGCTCCGCCATCCCTAGATTAGGCTAAGTCGGACATTGCGTCGCATACTTGCGCACCAGCGATAGCATAAACTCCTCCTTATGATAGATGGAGAAATGCTGCATGAACTGCGCCTCCTCCATCAGTCCATATCCTTTGCACTTCACAGATGGACACTCTATTCTCTCCACTGGACAAACCTTCTTGTGCGCTTGGATATCCCTGCGAGCCATCTTCGCTCCGCACCTGCAAGCAACCTCCGTGTTGTTCATGATATGGTCCAGGAAGGACTGTCGTTCGAAGTGAGGAGACTTGCTGCGACACAGAGGACAGGCGGGAAGCCGCGCCTTGCACCCTTCGCAGACCAGTGCTCCGCAGCACCCCCCGCACAGTAACACATCGTAGATGTCAAGACAGACTACACACTTGATGTTGTCCTTCGGGATGACGTAGGCGTCTTGCGCTGAGGGATCGACTGCTGGGACTTCGGACGGGACGGGGCTTCTTTGCTTGGCTTCTTCTACTACTGCGTTGGGCGCAGGCAGTCCGATACGTTGGTGCATTGCGCCCTGTGCGATAGGGCCGCCTCGGTTTCCCAACCCAATAGGAGGCTGGCCTGTAGAGGAATGGGAGAGCGGCTGTCCTGCTGGTCTCATCGGACTTCTGTTTCCTTGATAAGAGTGAGAGAGTGCTGGTGCTGCTTGGGGGACTTGAACAACAGCAGGAATTGGTCTGGCTACTGCTGAACTTCTGTTCAAATGCGGCTGGGGAGGGATTGCTGGTTTCGGAGGTATCTGTAAATTCACTACAACCTTCTTGCTGCCGTTCATTTTCTATATAATGCTGCTTGAAGAGGAAGCTGGTCACTATGTCGGCCCTAGGTCCGATTACTCCAAGACGAGGAGCTTACCCAAAAGACTGCTACTTAGCACAATAAGGAATTGGTGCAGAAGAAGGAGTCAACAGCATAATAAAAGCCTACTCTATAATAGCACGAATCCCCTTCTCCCATACAGCAAAACCGATAATCGTGCTCCCCTAGGTTCCGAACCCTCCAATATGAGAAGGAAGCCAGGCCTAGTTAGTAGCATCAGTCCCCAGTGCAGCCTTCGCCTCCATCTTATAACAGTATGAACAGCCAGCGAACTCCCTCCGCCACCCGAACGCGCCATATCGCTCACCCCTGTCCCACCTCCATCAAGCAAGACCGCTTCATCCCCAAAGCCAGCACTCCCTGCGGCCTCACCGCCTCCCCAGTCCCCTTGCTCAGCCAAGACACCCGGCAGTCCCTAGCGCCAAAGGACTGCGAAGGGTCGCTGACACTCATGAAGGTGATGGATGCGCCCAATGTGAAGAATGACTATCACTTGAGTCTGATGGGGTGGAGTGATACGGATGTGTTGGAGGTAGCGCTGGGGACTAGTTTGCATCTTTATTCCGTGCAGACAGGGCAGACGGTGGAGATAGCAGGGCAGCAGGTGCTCAGTGCTGTGGCGTCTCAGGCCGGAGGAGCGCAGGTGGCTGTAGGCTCAGAACGTGCCTGCCTCTTCCTATACGACCTAGAAACCTGCAAGCAAGTCCGCTCTCTCACCACTCACAAAGACCGAGTCGCCACACTCCTGTGGCAAGGCAATTTACTCCTTTCCGGCAGTCGCGACTGCACCATCCACATCTGCGACACACGGACTAAAGCCCGCGGCACCAAGCTGCGGAGTCATACCGCGGAGGTGTGCAGTTTGGCGCTCAACCATCTCAACAGTTCAGAACTCGCTTCCGGAGGCAACGACAATAGAGTGCTGCTGTGGGATTTGCGGGTGCATAAGACCAGGGCAGAGGGGGAACACCGGGCTTGTGTGAAGGCTTTGGTTTGGTCACCATGGAAGGCGGACCGACTGACGTCAGGCGCAGGGTACGCTGATAGAGGCATAAAGGAGTGGACGACTAGCAGTTCTCTCACCTGTGTGCAAGAGGTGGACTCCGGGGCGCAGGTCTCTGCCTTCCTCTGGGATCGTTGGGACCGCAGATTGATCAGTGGACACGGCTACCCCGGCTGCCAAATGGCGCTCTGGCAGGGCAGTACGAAGACAGAGGAGCACTACCATGGCGGCAGAGTGCTCAGTCTAGCGCAGGGACCATTGGGAGACACTGTGGCTTCTCTGTGTTCGGATGAGACCTTACACCTGTGGAAGCTCAGCAGTATGAGCAGCTCTGAAGAGGACAGTCTGAGTGCACGCTCTCGCAGGTATGTCCAGGCCAGGTAGGTTTGTCTATGTATGGTTTTGTCTAGGGGATAGCAATGAGTCTATTGAGAAGGAAGGGAATGTGCCGAGGCTGACGACTTTGAGACCTGAGTCTGTTAGTGCTTGTCCTCGAGTTAATCTGGCACCGAAGCTTGAGGGTTGGCTGACGCCCACCCTGAGATGTGGTGCCATCTTATCTTTACAGCCAGAGACTTGACCTAGCCAGCACTTCAGCCTTATCACTTTAGGGATTCCTCACAGCTCTGCAGGCGACACGGCTTTCTCTCTAACTCCCAATGCATTGCTGAGACTCTTCAGAACAACGATATTCTTACTGCGAAGTGCATAGATAAATCAGAACTTGCAATGTTTCTCTCTGGATATGACCTCATCGCAATTGAAGTAAAATTGTGTCAAGGTAAATAAAAGCTTAGTAGCGCATATACCCACATTTCAGCGAGAAGCAGTTAGTTCTCTTAGAAAATGGCAAAGGAGTGGGTGATATTGGTCTCGTTTCTATGCGGAGTTCTTTGCAGAATGCTAAATCCCGCAGGCGTAACCATTTACTTGGACTACTGTCTCCTAGATGGAAACAGAAGTATGAATTCGCCCTTCTCGCTTGATTCTGCCCTTGGAGCTGCATTAGCCGTGCCATATGCAGGGCTTTCAATAGCCTACACAGCTCAAGTGGCCTCTAAATCCTACTCCATCTCTTCGCATTTAACCCTCCTCTATCACAACATCACTCTAAAGCCTCTAGTCGCATTCACTATTCATGAAAGCTACAGCCTGACTCTGCAGATTTGTACTTTCCTCACAGACATCGGCAGCCCCAGCCCTGTGTTTCTGTCTGCAGGTTTGCTCTCTTTCGACTATGTCACGAGCACCGGACTTCCCAGTTCCTAGGTAGTCCTCGAAAGTGGACAATTCGAAGTCACAGTGAGTCGATTTACAGACAGCGGTTCATTTGTGTTTGTGAGTGGCTCGGATGCGATTCTAAGTCTGTCCAATACATTCTTTAATGGGGTAGAGGGAGACTTGGTCCGGCTCTATCCTACTGCTCAAACGACCACCGGAAGAGTGGAAATGGAGGGAGTCAATGTTTGGGTATCACAGGTTATGTGGTGAACTATTCGCTGTCCCGGCCACAGGGATGGATATGACTATAGTGGACTGCTATATTGGAGACTCAGTAGGGGTCTATTTGTCGGCTTTCTCAGCAATTCGAGGATAGAAGTGAAGAAAAGGGAATTGAAGAATATAAATGAAGTGTTTTATGACTCTTTGGAAGGCACTCATATAACTTTTGACAATTATTCAGCCTCATTTCTTCATGCATCTTCGGAAGTCCTCAGCTAAAGGGTCCATATCAGTATCCAATTCCGCCTTCCGCGACATCCCTCAGGGCCTGATTTTCCTCGCAACCAGCGAAAGTCCAGCCACCGCCCTTGTGACCATTTCCAGCTGCTCCTTCACCCGCATCTCCAGTCCCAGCAACCAACTGACCAGCTTTCTCGCCTGCGCCACAGCCACCACCCTCGTAATTGATCACGTGGAAGTATGGAACTGCCTGCTTTCCGCAGCGGTCTCGTAATGGTAATCGGCGGAATTGGCCTTTTATCTAATATCTACTACTAGCGTAGTGGTTTCCTGCTTCATGGATTCCTTCAAGTCGATTCTGCACGCGGAGAATATTACGATGCAAAGAGTGGATAATAGCGGGAGAGTGAGTATGAGGACTACGACAGGGTACTGGGCGAATGTGTCGATTATTGATTCCGTGGACTCGCAGATAGAGATTGTGCATGACTTTATCCTGCTGTGGGTAGGCTGCGGCAGTGATTTCGAGGTGCGGAATAGCTACTACCGCAACCCTGAGTTCGCAGTGATTTCCATGGCTGCGACCAATGGCGGCCGTTTGACTGTAAAAGACACCATTTTCGCAGACAACCATTATATGCGTCTACTGGACACCTACCTGGAAGGCTGCTTTACCTGCAGAATGTGGCGTTGCTGCGGACAAATCTGCCCTTTTTGCAGAACTGCATCCTGAGCACGCCCTGTCTGTATGCGTCCGATTTGCACATAGTGGACCCAGTGCATCTCGGCTATATCGCCTATATCAGTTAAGGCCAGGCCCATCTCTCCGACACTAAAATTGCCAATGCATCAATGGACCTGCTCCACATCTTCACTGCCAGTTCTCCAACGTGACAATCACTGACTCCAGCACTGCACTCTCCGCAAAGCTACGACAGCACGCTAACCACCTACAGCCTAGTGATGCAGCGCTGCTCTGGACCAGTCCTGCTGCAGCTTGTCCTGTCTACGGCCACACTTACAGGTTTGAGACTGAGGGTGAGTGTGCTGTTTGCGCTGCAGACGGCAAAAGTGAGGATTGCGGAGGCGGAAATGGAGGGGTGTGAGGTGGATTCGTATGGAGGACTGGCGACTGAGCAGGTAGGATCCCAAGTGCGTAGCGAAAACTGCGAATTTACCCATATCAGTGGAAGTCTTTCATTGCTATTTGGCCTAATCACGTTGAAAACTCGCAATTAGCCCTGACTTCCTGCATTTTTACAGTATTCAACGCCACTCTCGTGCATTCCTTCCAATCTGCACTGGAATTCGACCATTCCAAGTTCTCCAACGGAGGCTTCGCACTGCATGACTCCGCAGTGTACCTGGGGAGGACCTATGTGCTGAACGGCCAAAATTCCCTGTCTGTGAGCATTTCTGCCTGTCACTTTGCTAACCTGACAGCGCAGTTGGATCTGTTTCAGCGAAAACAGGAACGAGTGGTGTGTCGCTTTATAGGGAATACGGCGAGGAGCTGCTCAGCGGAGTATGGGGAAGTGCTCTGCGTCTCTAGAACTTCGATGCTAGTCGCTAAGTCCAATTTCACAGGAAGCCAAGCAGACTTCGGCGGCGCTGTCTGGACCAGTGGAGTGCTTGGCAGCTCTGAACCAGTAGTCACTGCTTTCACTGCCAATACAGCTACTACCGCAAGGGTGCTATTCTCTATCTAGCCTGCGAACTACTGTCTCAACACCTGGTTTTCCTCAATAATCCGCTCGCTATGGCAGTGATATTGGCACAGATCTCAGCGACTTGGCAGTTCTGGACGATGTCACTCACCTGCCTCAGATAAACTACACTGTGGAAGCAGTGAGTGGCCAGACCTTCAGCAAACCACTGCAAATTAGCCTATTTGATGGGCTGGATAAGCTAATTGTGACAGATAGCGCTTCGCAGTTACTCTGGGGAGTGAGACCGAAGGGGAAATGCTGCTTTACCCGGAAAAAGAGTATATACGGCCTATAACATAGTAGTAATTGGGTCGATTCAAACCACAATTGCGCTAAAAGTCAGTGTAAAGACAGTGTCTAGCACCGTAGTGCGCGTTTATCTGCGTGACTGCAGGGTGGGAGAGCACCAAGACTCCTCCAAGTGTCCTAGCAACAACATGTACTCACTTGGTTCACAGGTTCCCACTACGCCCTGCATTCTTTGTCCTCCGCAGGCCACTTGCATGGAAGGGTACAAACTCATCCTCCTACCCGGCTATTGGCGGGCCTCCCTGTACACAGACAGTATCTACTCCTGCATAATCCCGGAAGTCTGTCTCGGCGGCCTGGAAAGTGAGTGCTTAGTGGGACATCAAGGAGTGATGTGCAACGCCTGCAAAGAGGACCATTTCAAGGTAAATCAGCTACAGTGTGGCTTGCAAAAGGCCGGGGACATCAGTGGTGAAGAGCTTTGCAGCACTCGGGGTTTCGAGGGTAAGTGTGGTGGCCTCAATTAAGGACAGACATAACTTTCAAATGATCCATTCTGCGGTTTTCAGCTACTTCAATACTTCGCGAATACTGGCGAATTTGAACCTGTACTGGCCTGAATCTCTCGCGTACTTGCTGGCTGTACTGGGAGATGTAGGCAGTCTGGGTCTTACTGCCTTTTCAGACCTGTGTCTAGGCAGTATCAATCTGTCTATTTGTATCGGTGATATACTTCCTTGGCATGGGACTGGCTACTGCTTATCGCTCTCATCGTATTCAGCTTCAAGCTGCTTCCTTTCAGGTGCCAGCGAATATTACCATTGCTCCTATTCACTTGTGGATTACTGGTTTCCACTATTGGGAAGCGCCGTTCTTATCACTTTAGTGTCATTCACATGGCTGTTTGCACTGTGTGGAGAGCTTTCCAACGCCTTGCAGCTGCCTAGTCAAGTCGGCCTGGTTGTCTTCCTGTCCATAAGCACTGAACTAACCTTGAGCTTGACCACTGGATACCGCACTCAGTCTTTCAGCTTCGTGCACCAAATGACCCTAACAGCTGCAACACTCCCAGCCCTTGCTGCAGCGGTGTATGTCAGCGGCACCTCCGGCAATAGTCACGAGGGTCGATTTATCGGCGTTTCCTATGCTATCCTAGTCTGGCCACTAGTTTCTATCATTGCCACAGCGCTCTGAATGCAGCTGGCGAAGAAGAACCCGATAAAGCCGATATCGGAAGATGTAAGAGTGATACCGGCCATGCAGTCGATATCTGATGACAGTTGCATGTCAAATGTGCATCAGAAAGCACCACGGCCGACCCCTGCCTCCAGTGTGGAGCAGTCCCTAGTAGAGAAAAGCATAGTGTACTAGGCAGCCTGTAGGATGCTTGCATTTCTAATGATGCGATACTGCAAAGTGCATAAATAGCATGAAAGTCTGCATACTCTCTTCATTTGACGGACTTTCTTCCTAGCAAAGGGAATGGAAGAACCAGTTTGGCTGCTAGTTGTGCCGTTCCTCTGGATCGGCTGCTCCATCTCTCAAAGCCACCCTAAAGGTGCCTTATACGCCCAAGTTGTCCTGTGGATCGTTATAGGCGCCCTAGTTTGCTGGCGATATTGGTCCATTGCCCAGTTAAAACAGACTCAAAAGGAACTGTTTGAAGCCAACGACCAGCTAAAGCGAGAAAAGCACGCAGAAACAGTCCGAAGTGCACATGTCAAGGCTGAGCTACAGCGGCAAATCATCACCCTGCAGAGCCAAGTCGCAATCTACGAAGGAGACAAGAGCCAACTAGGAGGACTGACCTATGCGCAACTGAGCAAGCACGAAGAACGGCTGTTGAGGGCGCTGACAGTGATTCGAGAGGTGAAGGAACTGGAGGTGAAGCGCACTCTGCAGCTGGCGGAGGCTAACCTATGTGCAGTGTGCAGCCAAGGCAAGTTGGAAGTGCTGTTCCGCCCTTGCAGACATGTCTGCTGCTGTAGTGTCTGCGCTGTGCGTCTGCAGGACTGTCCCATTTGCAGGGCTGCGATCAAAGCCAGGGAAAAGATATTCGTTCACAGCTAATGAAGCTAGGCTGTAGATATCAGTGGGCTTTATAGAGGAAAACAGCATTAGTCCGGTATAGGACCATTTGCCCGAAACGGAGACTTGCAAAGCCTTCCACAGTGACTTATTCCTATTAGCGTAGGACTGACTCTGCTCTAGCGTCTTTCGTTAGGCCTGAATTCAAAGCCCGGGCGCTAATATATGTCTGTGGGTGTGAAGAGCATCGGGCCTTACTACATCGGCAAAACCATCGGTGAAGGGACGTTCGGCAAGGTGAAGCTGGGCACTCACTCCCTCACCGGGGAAAAGGTGGCCATCAAGATATTAGAGAAAGAACGCATCAAAGACGCTGCAGATGTCGAGAGAGTAGCCCGAGAAATCCACATCCTGCAGCTGATTCGGCACCCAGACATCATCCAGCTCTACGAAATCATCGAAACCCCGAAGCTGCTCTACCTCATCATGGAGTATGCAAGCGGAGGCGAACTGTTTGACTACATTGTGACGCACACGAGAGTGGAGGAGCCTGCGGCTTGCAGGTTCTTCCAGCAGATACTTGCAGGGGTGGAGTATATTGGCAAGTTGGGGATTGTGCATCGAGACTTGAAGCCGGAAAACCTGCTGTTGGACTATGAGAACTGCATCAAGGTGGTGGACTTTGGCCTGGGGAACACCTACAAGCCTGAGGAAAAGCTCAAAACGGCCTGCGGCAGCCCTTGCTACGCCGCTCCCGAGATGATCGCAGGGAAGGAGTACAACGGAGTGGAGGTGGACATCTGGTCCTGCGGGATCATCCTCTTCGCCCTCGTAAACGGCTTCTTGCCCTTCGAAGACCCCAACACTTCCGAGCTGTACAAGAAAATCCTGAACGACACTCCGAAGTGTGCGGAGTTCATCAGCGAGGAATGCCAAGATTTGATACTGCACATTCTAGCGAAAGACCCAGAAGAGCGATACAGTATTGAGCAAATCAGGGCTCACCCCTGGTACCGCCAAGTCTCTCAGCGCATAGAGCCTGGCATCATTGTGGGCCTGCAAAGGATGGCCTGGGACTCTGAGGTCCTTCGGTACTGTGAGGAGTTGGGTTTTTCGGAGGAACTGACCACAGGGTCGTTGGAAGCCAACAAGCACAACCAATCCACGACTTCCTACTACCTCCTGCTCAGGAAGAAACTCAGGGAAGGCGGACGTCTCGTCACTCAGCAGGAAGTCTTAAGCAGAACTGCAGCTTCGCAGGACAGAGCCCAGCTGCCTGAGCCACTAGTGTTCGACCCTCACCCTCCCGTGCCTAAGTTCGCCCTGGACGACACGATCCGCGTCTTTCGCACGAGACATAGAAGAATACTCGAGCCCACGAAGCGGACAGGCAGCACTGGAGGGACCTCCTTCGTGCAGGACCAGTCCACCCTTTCAGTCAAAGGCAGACGGAAGGTGAGTGTGCCGGATAGTCGCTACTGGCAGGCGGAGACCAAGCCAGTCCGTGGCAATAGGAAGACCTCGGGCAGTTCAGTTTCCCCTGGGAGGGCGCGGATACAAGGCGAAAACAAGCGCACTCCGACTCCTAGAGGCGCAGGCAAGGCTGCTAGCGCTAGAACCAGACCTCCTGTGGGGCGCAGTTCCAGCGTCGACCGCTCCTTCGACTCTGCCTTACTAGCCAAAAAGCGTGAAGCTGCTGACTCCGTCGAAACTCCCATTCTGTCCCGCCAGTCCCGAGTCTCCTACAAGGCGATTGAAGAAATCATGATGACGGTGTTGAATGAATTGACTCGGCAAGGGATAAAGTTCAAGCCTGTGAACGGGGTCAAGACCTTCTCTCTGCGCTGCCAGCTGCCTTCTCTCAAGTTCGAGTTGACAGTGCCCAAGCAGGACGTAGGCCACGTGTGCAGTCTGCGCCTGCTGTTCGGAGACCAGACCGCCTTTCAGACTGCTGCAGAGACACTGCTCTCAGGGCTCGCCTTGTAATAGGTAGCAATGTCCGCGGTGTTGATGGTGCTGGATATTGAGTTGGTGGAGCGGGTGTATGTGGACATCCACGAAGCTTACCTCTATATCAAGAATGTGATAGGGGTGATGACGCAGGAAGAGGAGGTGATAGCTCTGCTCCAAAGCAAGTCAGTGCAAGAGTACGAGCGCATTCTTAAAGGCTTGGTGTACGGCATCCTGGCTGGAGAGGAGTGGCAGCGCTTCCTCGCCTTCACCAACCGAGACCAGTACCAGACCGCCGCTGCCACTCTCGAGCGTCTGTTGCCTAAACTCAAGTCCTATGACAGAGCACGCATCCTGCTGTTAGAGCTGTGGAAGCAGAACTCGCAGCAACTTCACAGTCTCATCATCACCTTTGCGCGCCTGTCGGACATGAGTGCAGTCCTGCGGGCGAATGTGGAGTGGGTGTGCCATCAGCCCGCCCACTTCCCTTCCTTTGTGTTCTTCCGCACACTCAAGTCGCTGTACGTGCATAGTCACTTTAACGACCCTTTGATGCAGGAGGACCTCTATGTACTGCACCAGCTCTGGACCATCAGGCGCGGGGACTGTCTGAGTGTCGGCAAGGAAGTCCTGCTAATGCTGGTGAATGTCAGCGCTGTGTCTGCAATTGAGCCGATTTTAGTAGACTTGCAAGCTTCGGGAGGAGCACAACTGATGGATCTACTGCGGAAGCCTACGGCCTGGGTGTACCAGTCCATGCTGCTCGACCCTTTCACTGAGGAGAAGCTCAAGTTCACACTGGAAAAGGTAAACCCCGCTCATTTCCCGCGCTATCTACTCTGGATGGTATCGAAATTGCCAGAGTACGTCCTTCCCGATATCGTTCGGTTCATATTAACCTTCGAAAGTGCGAACGTGACGGCTACAAATCGGTGGAAAGCAGTGGTGTGGCTGCTGGAGTTCGCTCCAGAGCGGGAAGTGAGGATGAAGGTCAAGCTGGCCTTCGTTTTCGACCTCTTATTTGCCAGTGAAGGGGACGGTTTGCGCCTGATTGAGCCTTTATTGGAGTTCCTGCAGACCGGAATCGGCCAAAAACCGGAATTGATCAACGAAATTCTCCAATTCATCCTGCTGACAATAGAGAAATTCCAGTCCTTCCTGCAGCCGCTGATGCTTCAAAGCCTCAAAGCAGGCCTAAAACACGCAGAAGAGCAGGGCCTGATCAGTCCTTTCGACACTATTTTGCGGGAAGCGGCCATTAACCCCGACATTTACCACCAATTCCAAGCCCTCCTGACCCGCCAGGTCGTGCCGCGCAGTCCAGAACTCGAACTTGCGGAAACTGACGAGGAAGAAGTGAATTTGTCTCTACCCGAAAGCGTGCTTTCAGCCTACGGCGAAGCCGCCAAGCAGTTGGCAGTGCAGCCGACCATCGAGCGACTGAAGCACTTACTGCACATCAGCAACAAAGTGGACGAGCAAATGGCTGACTTCGTGCTAAAATGCCTTACACACGAAATAGTGAGCGACTTGACTCAGTTTGTATCTGAGGACTCCATGCTGATTCACATCTTCCAAGCAGCAGAGCATGACCAGAGCTGCAGGGAACTGGTCAAACTCATGCGAGAGAAAGAAGCGGGCATTGGAGTGCGACTGCTGGTTTACAATGCACGGATGGGTAGTAACTTGTATCAGAGCTTGGAGCTGAAAAGCTACTTAGAGCGGGATTTGCAGTCGGGACTGCTGGATATGACCCTAGAGACTCTGAATTGGCTGTTTCCGTATGTATTCGAGCAGATGGGAGCGAATGTGACTCCCACTATAGTTCGGTTTTTCCTGCAAGTCTGCACGCAGGAGTTGTTATCGCATGTGCTGTTCGACCTACTGCTGCAGAAGTACGTCCTTCTGCAGGACAAAGTGAAGGAAGTGATCGAGTTGGCAGGGGAACTGACCACAGTGGAGCAGCTGTACTTGTGGAAACTCATAGTGGCGGAAGTGTCGGGGGATAAGATGGAAGTGGTCATTGAAGCAGTGCAGAAGTGCGTGATGGTCACAAGTCACTGGGAAATGCTATCCGGTCTTATCACGTTTATAGGGAAATGGCCCAGTTCTCTGACCACCGAGCACTCCCGACTGCTACTCGCCTTCCCTTCCAAGCACTTCGCCCAGGCCATTCACATCGCCCTCTCCTTCGCCAAGCCGTCCAACATAGAAGAAGCCATCCTCAGCATCATGCAGAAGTCGCAGTTCCACGCACAGATAAATGTGCTGCGACATGTGAAGTACTGGTTTGAGAACGGACTGAAGCTGAGGAAGGTAGTGCGGAGTCGAGCGGTACAGGAGGTGTTGGGGAGTACACTGCAGTCGCTGTCTTCGGAGTACTTCAAGGAGTTCAGCGGCGTACTGGAAAGCTCGAGGCCGGGGTATGCTCCTTAGGGTAAAATGGTAGGGATGAGGACTTAGGAAGCAGTCTTTGCTTATAGGCAGTCTAGAGAAGACGGATACTTACGGTAGAAAGACTCTAGTCTTGCTCGTTATGGGTGTCCTGCAGATCGGACATTCCGTCCTCGTCTGCTTCGCACACTTCTTGCACAGACATAAGTGTCTGCAGGGCTGGAGCAGCACAGTCGTCACACCTTCCAGACACACAACACACTCTGCGCTTTTGTGGGTCTGCTGCAGTTCCTGCCGAAGTGTCCGTATCTCTCCTGCTCCTTGTTGCTCTCTGGAGAGCAGTTCTTCCCGCAGACTTTTCACTTGTTGGTCCCGGGCTTCCCTCAGTTCGAGGAGTTGCACGCACAAAGTAGAATTGTCTCGCGAGTATTGGTTTGCGCTCTGCTGCACTTTGTGAAGGTCTTCTCTCAATTTCTCACATTCAGTTTGCAGTTTGGAGGAGGTGGAGAGCTGCTGTTCTAAGGAAGTGCAGTCACTGCTGATGATTTCGAAGGCCCTGTAATAGTCCAAACTATCGCTTTGCGCCTTCCGCAGGTCGGCTTGCAGCGTCTCTTTTTCGAGTCCTAAGGAATGGTTTTGCTCTTGTAAGCAAGCAATTTGCTGATTTAGAGAGTTCACAATTTGCTGCATTGACTGGTTTTCCTCATTTACTCGTTTAATTTGGCAGTCCTTTTCAGCTGCACTCGCATTCCCATTCTTCACACTTTTCCTGACTTCTTCCTTCAAACCATCCACTTCCTCCGCAAGGACTTCATTCTCTTTCCTGAGTGCCGATTTGGAGAGTTCCAGAGTTCCATTGAGCCGCTTCAACTCTTCCAGACTGCGTTTCAGTGCTTTGTTCTCATTGGTCGCTGCATCGAACTTCGCAAGGGTTTTCCTTTGCTCCTCCACTTTCTTGTCCTGGGCTTCCTTCAAAGACTTCAAATTTGAGTGTTTCTCTGTGAGTGATTGAAGTCGAGTTTCAACGCCAGTGAGTTCCGACTTCAGTATTTCGACCTGCTCCTGCAGGGCTTTTTGGCTGTGCATTGAGTTACTGAGGGCGTCTATCTGATAGTAACTATCTTGAAGCGATTGCAGCAAGACTTCGCATTCCCTTTGCTTAGCAATATAGTCGAGATTATGCACTTTTTCGGCTTTTCTGAGGTCCTGAATTTCCCCCAAAGCACTCTGCAGTCCTTCCCTTAGCGCCTTGCCTTCAGCCACACTGTTTCCAATTGCCACTAACTGTTCCCTAACACCCTCACAATCAACCATTTGCACATCAAGTACCTGTTTCAAGTCCTCATATAGCCCTGCCAATTCCCTGCTTTTCTGACTATTCCCATCTCTAATTTCTCGAACGGTCTGATGCAGAACCAACTGCTCCTCTTGCAACATTTGAATTCTCTCCCCACTCAGCTGTTCTTTGGACAGCGCTTCATCCTTAATGGCTTTCATTTGCTTGTTCAGACTTTCCATCAACTCACTGAGTTGCCGGCACCAAGTGCTTTTTTCGCTCCAGAATTGGTCTGCTGACTGTTGCGCTTTGAGGAGTTCTTCTCTCGATTTCCCACATTCGGCTTGCAGTTTGGCGTTGGAAAAGGTGGAGACGGAGAGCTGTTTTTCTAAGGAAGCGCAGTCGTTGGAATAGTCCAAACAGTCGTTTTTTGCCTTCTGCAGGTTAATTTGCAGTGTTTCCTTTTCGAGGCCTAAGGAGTGGATTTGTGCTTGAAGGAGAGTAATTCGTTGATTTAGGTCGTTTACCATTTGCTGCATGGATGCATTTTCCTCCTTTACTCGTTTAATTTGGCGATTCTGCTCGTCAGCAATAGCCCTTCCGCTATCCACTTCCTTTTCAAGGAAAGTTTTCTCTTTCCCAAGTTGCAATTTCGCCTTTTCAAGCCCTTTGATGAGTTTTTTCGCGTCATTCAGGCTCTGTCTAAGCGCTATGTTCTCATTGGAAATTGGCTGAACTTGCGCGAGAGTTTTCCTCTGTTCCTCCACCTTCCTGTCTTGGGTGTCTTTCAACGACTTCAAATTCGAGTGTTTCTCAGTGAGGGATTGAAGTCTGGACTGTGAGGAAGTGAGGTCAGTCAGAAGTCTTTCCAGCTGTTCCTGCAGGTTTGTAGTGCTGCGCTGTGATACTGCGAGGGACTGGGAGAGAGCGTCTCTCTGATTGGAGCACTCTCGGAAGGATTCCAGCAGTTGCTCATACTCTCTTTGTTTGGCAGCGAAATCGCGGATTTGCACTCTTTTGGCTTCTCTGAGTTCTTGGATGTCCTCTAAAGCGTCCTGCAGTTCTGCCTTGGCTGAATTGCCTTCAGCCCCACTATTCCGTATACAGACCAGTTGTTCTTCCATATGCGCAGAGTCCACACCAAGTATTTGCTTCAACTGTGAGTGTGTATTGGCCAGCGCATCGCTTTGATTCGCATTTTCCGCCCTCAGCGCTTGCACTGTCTGCTGCATCTCCAACTCCTTCGCTTCCAGCCTCCTTGTCACTTCCGCACATTGCTGATCTTTAGACAACACTGCTTCTCTGAGCGCTCTCAAATTGCTACATTCGGACTTCAAATTGGTTAAATCGAGAGAACAGGCGGATAATCGTTTTTCCAAGGAATCGCGCTCTGTGCTGACAATATCAAAGGCACGATAAAAGTCTGAATAGTCGCTTTTTGCATTTCGCAAGTCTGCTTGTAGTTTCTCATTTGTCAGTTCTAATGCGTGACTTTGTCCTGTAAGTGCAGCAATTTGCAGATTTAAATTGCTCAATTTGCCCTCCAAATCGCGCTTTCTTGTCAGATGTTCCTCCTTTAGTCGCCTTATTAGTTCTTCCTGCTCCGCTATACTGGCCCTCTGAGACTCCGCAACGTCTCTCACTTCCCTTTTCAGCGACTTGTTCTCTTCATGCAGCCTACCTCTTTCTTTCTCCCAAGTCTCACTTTGCCTTTTCCGTTTTTCCTCCGCTTCTTCATTTCTCCTCTCCAGCGCTTTCCTTTGCTCAATTAGCGTTTTGTCCTGGGAGTCCTTTTCCGACTTTAAGGCGGTGTACTTGTCTGTGAGGGATTTGCTGTGAGACTGAAGTCGACTGAACTGCTCCTGCAAGGACTTATTGCTCTGCTGGGAAGCGGAGAGACTTTGGGAAAGAGAGTCTCGCTGGGCGGTACAGTCTCGGGAAGTCTGATACAAGGCTTCGACTTTCCTTAGTTTGTCGGTGTATTCGTGGATTAGCGCCTTTTTCTCTTCTGTGAGTGCTTGAATGTGCGCATTGGCGCTATGCAGATTTTCCTCTGCGGAGATGCCGGCTATCAAGCCATTCCTGATCTGGAAAAGTTGGCTTTCGATGTTTGCTGTGTCCTTCACATCTATGCTCAGGATTTGCCGCAAATGCCCCAATACCTGTGCTAATATACAGCCATTCTGCGTGCTTTCGTTCCGAAGTGCCTGCACTTGCTCAAGTGCGGCCCACAGTTGGTCTCTCGCATTCAGGCCGTCAGACAGACAGTTTTGTATGCATGTTAACTGATTCCAGATTCTCTCAGGGTCAGTGATGTCCACGCCCAGTACCTGCTGTAAGTCCAAGTATGCGCAGGCAAGTTGGAACTCAAGGAGTTCAGTTTCACTTGCTTCACTCAGCATTTGACACAGTCGTTTGTCCCTATCCCACTCTCCTTCCGTGGCTTCAAGCCGGAGAAGTTGGCTTCTTCGCTCTAACATGGACTTCGCTTTCCCGGAAATACCAGCAAAAGTCCACACTTTGGTCGGCTTGCTGCCTTTCTGCCAGTAGGCGAAGGTGAGAAAGGACAGACCTGCCGCAACTGCCACCTTCAAATCCATATTACCGTCTCCAAAACACTAAGGTGCATGCCCTGTAGATGTAGAACCTGCCGTTTCGGCCTATTTTCAAATGCTGGATACCTAAAAGCAGTTCGGGGAAAATCAGTCTATCTGAACTGGCATACAGCGACCGTTACTCCGCCCGCACCCATCTAAAGTAACAATCCAAGTGCACGCCTGCTTATAGCCTTTAGTACTTCTTATTACCTAGGGATAAAAAAGCTTCTGTTTTCTATCAATTTTCATTCTGCAAATCGGACACCGAGCAAGCGGTCCAGAACAAACTTCGCATGCACACATATGTCCGCAGGGCACAAAACACACTTCTGAGCGGCGATCCAGACATATAGAGCACTGAAACTCCTCTTGGATGCTCTGCCTCAATCGGGAGTACTCCTTTTCCTTCTGAGCGGCTTCTTCCCTCATGCAGTTGAGGCGCTTGTTGAGAGTGGCCTGGCCTTTCTGCAGCTGTTGGGAGACTTGCTGGGCCTGGCGGAGTTGCTCTTCTAACTGTATTCTGCCCTTATCAGCCTTGTATTTGCTTTGCAGGTCAGAGAGCTGCTGGGAGGAGATTTTTAGATCTTCTGCAAGGGAACTGCACTTGCTATTGGCGGCTTGTAGAGCTTGGCGAAGGTGGCAGGAGAGGGTCTTTTCCTCAGCCAATTGAGCCTTCAAAATCGTTTCAGTTTGCTTGCTTTCTAGAAGTTTGGTATTCGCGAGGCCTAATTTCAATCGAATGTCCGAAAGGCTGGTCGTAAGTTGGAGTTTTTCCGCTGTAAATTGCTTCTGGGCGCCTTTAAGTTGCTCTTCCAGGACTCGTACTTCCTCGACCTGGGCTCTGATGTCCAAATCCCGCTCTAGCAAATCTTGTTCATGCATCCACTTATTGTCTTCCGCTTTCCTTTGTATGGCTACTCTGGCTTTTTCACACTCGTTTAGTTGATTTTTGAGATTCTTCGCTTCTTTGAGAACCAGCAAAGGGTCACAGCTTCCAACTCCCAACGATTTCCTCAAGTCTTCGAAGAGCAGCGGCGATAGAGTTTGTGCAGAGGGGGTCTCTGGTCTACGGGCAGAGATGGAGCCCGCTGTAGGGGAATTCAGCGTAGAACCCCAGCCCAAAGTAGCGAGAAGAGACAGACTTCCTGAGATGAGGACTGACATTATCGCTCCCTTTCAAGGATAAGGAAAGCTGGAAAGTCAGATTAATCGAAATCTAGAACCAGAGTATAGAGAATTTGCATCGCAGAATCTATGGACAGTCCACAAACAGTATTTCTAAGACTTGTATAGACAAAGTCAACGGAGCATTACAATACCGTACAAGGAATTGGGCTTACTGCGAATGCGCTTTATTCAGAATTGCTGCAATATACCAGATAGGCTATCCTTTGCTTCGCCATTC
>Ga0247837_1003768_pt1 | contig 25784 bp, 15 predicted proteins | sample LaCtaG_2_FD_187115 | JGI IMG/M metagenome (GOLD analysis project Ga0247837, IMG submission 187115) | Freshwater microbial communities from meromictic Lake La Cruz, Castile-La Mancha, Spain - LaCruzMarch2015_14.5m | ecosystem: Environmental > Aquatic > Freshwater > Lake | place: Spain: Castile-La...
TAAAAGACACCTTGGAAAAACTACCCACTTGGCCCAACAGCCGCATCGACGAATTACTGCCTTTCGGCAAATCAGATTAAATTGATTTTGGCAATTTCTAAGTTAGTGGTCGGGCTGCTCGCATACCCTCGTTGTGTCGGCTCTGGTTGTTGAAAGCAGCAGGCCACCTGACCGCTTTAAAAAGTGTATGAGGCGTTTTTTGGGAATTGGCGACTGTCTTTCAATGGCCGAAAATGCTAATTCGCTGATTTTAACAACCCATTCCCGACAGCTGACAATCTCCTTTCATCGTTGTGGTGTTGGAGCTGTGAAGAGTCAATTGATGAAATACATAATTCTCAACTAAGTTATCACTCGACTTAATCGTCTAAATACCGATATAAACTGGCGTTTTCCAACTTGAAGGCGGGGGTGAGCGTTTTACGTGTGGTCATAGTGATATTTTGGGTATCCTGTCAGAAGCATAAGGGACTCTTCAGGCTGTCCAAAATTATTAGACCATTACTGGTGGCAATGGTATAACTTATCGAATCGTGCCTGTTCTGTAGCCATCATGTTAAACTCCAACAAAGCGTACCCGATTTTGAGTACGTTTACGTGTTAAGGGTTTTTTTCTGCTGCGATAGTGGCTTCGTACAACAAGGGAGTCAAACTATGGAATCTTACCCTACTGAACTTCTGCTAATCGCGTTTGTTGCGATGCTTGCGCCACTGCTAGCCGAGTTGCCCCGTCATATTCGCTTGCCCGTGGTGGTTCTTGAAGTCATTTTGGGGATACTGATAGGCCCTCGGGTGTTCGATCTAGCCAGTCCAGATGGCATGATCGGTAAATTAGGTGAACTCGGTTTGACTTTTCTGCTGTTCATGGTCGGGCTTGAGATCGATTTTGATAAGATTCGCGGCAGGCCTTTATCCTTGGCGTTAGGTGGTTGGTTTCTTTCGCTCTTCGTTGCCTTGATTTGCATGTTCTTCTTCAGCGTTATCGGACTCATTCAGACACCGCCTGTGCTAGCCGCAGTGGCCTTATCCACGACCGCTTTGGGCGTACTGGCCCCCATCCTGCGCGACCGGGGAGAACTGAACACCGCTTTCGGGACGTATATGGTTGCAGCCGCTGCCGTCGGCGAATTCGGCCCTTTGGTGGTAATTTCAATGCTGCTGATTCCTACGAACGGTACTTTTGTGCATGCGCTGTTTATGGTGACTTTTATTATTATTACCTTGGCCGCTGCGAATATTGCCCTGAATACCCGTTCATCGCGGCTGATTGACATACTAACGCGAACGATGCAAAGCAGTGGCCAGCTGCCCGTGCGAATTTGCATTCTACTGCAGATTTTATTCGTCGCGCTCGCCGCCAAATTCGGTTTGAATATCGTGATGGGCGCATTTGCTGCCGGTATAGTCGTTGGACTCGCCATTAAAGGCGAAGAAGGGGGATTGTTACGGCACAAGCTGGATGCAATCGGTTATGGCTTTCTGATACCTATCTTTTTTATTGTCGCCGGTATGAGATTTGAAGTCAGCGCCTTATGGTCTGCCCCTCTGGCGCCCATACAAGTGGCACTTTTGTTGGGTTTGCTAGTTTTAGTCCGAGGTATTCCTGTGCTCTTATACAAGCAGGAATTGACTCCCGAAGAGAAGCTACCTTTCGCGCTTTATTCCGCTACCGGTCTCCCTCTGATCGTTATCATCAGCGAAATCGGCGTTTCCTCGGGACTTATGCCGCCCGATAGGGCAGCAATACTGGTCAGCGCGGGCATGATTTCAATTATGCTGTTTCCTATCCTGGCCGTAAAACTGCGCGGAAAATTTATTCTCCTCCGGTGATTGAACAGCCCGCTTCTTCTTTTTCCTTTATCGCCTGGTATTCTGGATAGGTGCAATCATTGTCGGACTGGTTATCGTCATGATGACCTTGCTCAGCGAACGTACAACGAAGTGTATTTAGAACTTTTTGAACAATTCTAATCTGGCCGCATAACCAAGGCATCTACATTTAGGATGGTAATCAAAGTGACCAACCAACTACCCGTCCAATCAAGCCGCCCGAAAAAAAGCCTTCGGTTTTATGCCTATAGCCCTAAGCTTGGCCGACCAATCACCCTATTTTCCTTCCCCCAGCTTCTCTGTACATGACAAAAATGCTATTTCCTTGAAAGTATTGCAAAATACCCGCTTTGCAACAACACAAGCGACGGAATGCACCAACTCAGCGAACTATCGATGCAATTAAACGACCTTTTCAACTGGAACGAAGCCAAGATAGATTGCTTTGTCGGGATGTTGGTAGGCCTGTTGAAGACCCGAAACATCAACCTGACAGAAATAGCCCTGGGGTTTGCCAGTGATGCACAGCCTGGATCACGTTATCAGCGTGTCCAATGTTTTTCCATAGCCATCCTATGAGCTTCGACAGCGTGGCGTGGTTTGTGATGGCGCTGTTCGGCTGTATCGGTAGCCCTTACGTGTGGTGATGGATCGGACTAACTGGAAATGCACCCGCAGAGCATAAAGGGCAAGAAGAACCTCAACATTTTGGTGCTGGCGGTCGTTTATAATGGCATGGCCATTCCGGTGTATTGGCTGCTTTTGAAAGCTAAGGCAATTCCAGCACAAGTGAACGGGTTGCGCTAGTGAAGCGGTTTATCAGGCAGTTCGGCAAAGGGCGGTTACAGGGATTGCTGGCAGGCCGCGAATTTACGTATGCGGGTATTTGTCGGGATTAGCCCGAAGGTGCGCGGCATGGATGCCGCGCGTCGGTAGGAGGGCAGGATCAAGCGGCAATCGGGCCGCCTTTTTACTTTGGATACTTTCTTTTGGCGGTGCAAAAGAAAGTATCTTGCCGTCTGGTGCGATAACCCGATTAAATAAACCGTCGCGATAGAGACTCTTCAATATTTGCTTCCAATTCGCTGAAAATATCTGCGTAACATCTGTATCTAATATTCAAACAATTGTGCCTACCTAGTTTTTTATATGGCCATCAATAACTTCTAGCAGGTAACAGTCATCGGATAATATCCTTGCAATGGAACTGAACAGAAATAATGGCGTTTTTGTAATACTATTTTTCCTTAACCCAAAGTACGGTTACCTACACACATCCAAAAATGTTTTTGGCGGTAAGTTTTTATGAAATAAATGGATTTTTTGGAATTTGGTTTACGGGAATAAACAGGCTTAGCGGCTTTTGCTATTTTCGTTCCATCGACGAGTGTTACAATATCTTAAATCAACCACGTATATACTTTTTATCTGTGAATTCAACATTTCCCCCGTTATTTTCAGAAGCGTCGCCAGTACGTCTGCGCGAAATCCCTTATAACTACACGTCTTTTTCTGACCGCGAAATCGTCATCCGTTTGTTGGGTGCGGAAAGTTGGCAAATTATCGAATCGCTGCGTGGTGAACGTATCACTGGCCGTTCCGCGAGGATGCTGTTTGAAGTCTTGGGCGATATTTGGGCTGTCCAAAGAAACCCATATCTCGAAGATGATTTGTTGGATAACCGCAAACGCCGCTTAGCCTTGTTGGAAGCGTTACGCCATCGCCTCAGACAGATGAAAAAACGTTTGAACGAGCATGAAGATGAAAATGCTGATCGTGCCCAGCGGGTTAGCTTACTCATTGATGCCGCCCATCAGTCGGTCAATACCTTTGAAGCCCATTTTGACCGTACCCGCGAGTTGCGCAGCAAAGCTTTGGCTTTGTTGTCCAAACATACCCGCAAAGACAATATTTGTTTCGACGGTTTTGCCCGTGTGTCCCATGTCACCGATGCCACTGACTGGCGGGTTGAATACCCGTTTGTGGTGCTTTATCCATGTACAGAAGATGAAGTTGGCCATTTGGTGCGTGATTGCATCAAGTTGGGCTTGACCATAATCCCGCGTGGTGGTGGTACCGGCTATACCGGCGGCGCAGTGCCGTTGACACCTTATTCTGCTGTCATTAATACCGAAAAATTGATTGAAATAGGCCGTGTCGATCTTGATTCCCATCTGCCAGGAATTGGCCAAACCTACGCCACCATTTTTACCGGTGCTGGAGTGGTGACGCGTCGGGTTATGGAAATTGCTGAAAAGGCTGGTTTGGTGTTTGCTTGTGACCCGACATCCGCCGATGCGTCTTGTATAGGCGGCAACATTGCCATGAACGCTGGCGGCAAAAAAGCCGTGTTGTGGGGGACGGCCTTAGATAATTTGGCTTCTTGGCGTATGGTCACACCCGATGGTAACTGGTTGGACGTTGAACGGCTCAACCATAATCTGGGTAAAATCCACGAGCAAGCAGAAGTCAGCTTCGCCCTAAAACGTTTTGACAGCAAACGTAAAGTTTTGCTTTCCGAAGAATTATTGGTCATTCCTGGTTCTGCTTTCCGTAAAGGCGAGTTGGGCAAGGACGTGACCGACAAATTCCTAGGCGGGTTGCCAGGTATTCAAAAAGAAGGTTGTGATGGCATCATCACGTCGGCGCGGTGGATTTTGCACTCGCTGCCGCCACACACCCGTACGTTTTGCCTGGAATTCTTTGGGCAAGTCCGTGAGGCCGTGCCGGCTATGCTGGAAATCCGCGATTATTTGGCGGCCTTGCCGAAACAAGGCCCGCAGCGGGTGATGCTGGCCGGTCTTGAGCATATGGACGAGCGTTATGTCAAAGCAGTAGGCTATGCCAGTAAAGCCAAGCATCATGGCCGGCCCAAAATGGTTTTGATTGGTGATATTGTCGGCGATGATGAAAAGCAAGTCGCGCTGGCGGCATCCGAAGTCGTACGTTTGTGCAATGCCCGTAATGCCGAGGGTTTTATCGCCGTCAGCCCTGAAACCCGCAAGACCTTTTGGTTGGATAGGGCGCGTACCGCCGCCATTGCCAAACACACCAACGCCTTCAAAATTAATGAAGACGTTGTTATTCCATTGCCGCGCATGGGCGATTATTGCGACGGCATTGAACGTATCAACATCGAATTGTCGCTACGAAACAAATTGCGTTTATGTGATGCGCTTAGCCAACTATTGGCCGGTGATTTGCCGTTACGGTCTTATGAAGACAATGTGGACAAAACCGAGCTGTTTGGTGACCGCCGCGACTCTGCTTTAGCGGTGATCAATACGGTTCGGGTACGTTGGCAATGGCTATATGACAATTTGGATTTACCCTTGCCACAGGCAGAACTTGCATTTGCCGATTTGGGGATTTGTGTTGGTGAATTGACCAACCGGACAGAACAACCACTTTTGTTCCATCGCTTACAAGACCATTCGCTGCGCGTATCGTGGAAACAAGAATTGCTGCCACTGTTAAAAGAAATTTTTGAAGGTGATACAACTGCCCCGGTCATTAAACGTATTGAAGCGGTTCATAAGGAGATATTGCGCGGTAGGGTGTTTATCGCCTTGCACATGCACGCGGGTGACGGCAATGTCCACACCAATCTGCCGGTCAATTCCGACCATTACGAAATGCTCCAAGAAGCCAATTCGGCAGTTGCCCGCATCATGGTCTTGGCGCGTGATTTGGGCGGCGTCATTTCCGGCGAACATGGTATAGGCATCACCAAATACGAGTTTTTAACGACGGAAGAACTCGCCGATTTTCATGGTTACAAACAACGGATTGACCCGGAAGGCCGTTTCAACAAAGGCAAGCTGATGCCGGGGGCAAATCTTAGTTCGGCTTACACCACGTCGTTCAGTCTGATGGGCTATGAGTCACTGATCATGCAGCAAAGCGACATCGGTGCAATTTCTGATTCGGTGAAAGATTGTTTGCGCTGTGGCAAATGCAAGCCCGTTTGTTCCACGCATGTTCCGCAGGCCAATTTGTTGTATTCGCCGCGCAATAAAATCCTCGCCACATCGTTGTTGGTCGAAGCCTTTTTATATGAGGAGCAAACCCGCCGCGGCATTTCCATTACCCATTGGAAAGAATTTGAGGATGTCGCTGACCATTGCACAGTCTGCCACAAGTGCTTCAATCCCTGTCCGGTCGATATAGATTTTGGCGAAGTGTCGATGAACATGCGTAACTTGTTACGCAAGATGGGTAAACAAAGCTTTAATCCGGTGAAAGCGGCTGCGATCATGTTCTTATCCACCAGCAGCCCTAACAGCATTAAAGTTATGCGAAAATTGCTCATAGAATGGTCTTACAAAGGGCAGCGCTTGGGTAATTTTTTCCTCAAGCCCTGGGGTCGGACACAGCTAGTACAGCCCCCATCATCGACGGGAAAGCCCGAGTTGCGTGAGTATATTGTCCATTTCACCAACCGGAAAATGCCTGATAATGTCCCATCTAAAACAGCAAGGGCACTGCTGGGTATCGAAAGTGACCAAATCGTGCCGATTATCCGTGACCATACCAAAACCCGCGCCGATTCGGAAGCGGTGTTTTATTTCCCCGGTTGCGGTTCCGAGCGCTTGTTCTCGCAAGTTGGCTTGGCGACCCAAGCCATGTTGTATGAAGTGGGGGTACAAACGGTATTGCCGCCGGGTTATTTATGCTGCGGCTATCCACAACGCGCCGCAGGACAATACGATAAGGCGCAAAAAATCACCACCGATAACCGCGTGTTATTCCATCGTGTAGCCAATACCCTAAATTATTTAGATATTAAAACTGTTGTCGTGAGTTGCGGCACTTGTCTGGATCAATTGCTGGATTATGAGTTTGACAAAATATTTCCTGGCTGCCGGATGATCGACATTCACGAATATCTGCTGGAAAAAGGCGTTAAATTGGATGGTGTCAATGGCGCGCGGTATTTGTATCATGATCCTTGCCACAGTCCGATGAAGCAACAAGATGCCATGAAGACCGTCAATGCCCTGATCGGCACGGCCGTCAATAAATCCGAGCGTTGCTGTGGCGAGTCGGGGACTTTGGCAGTGGCAAGGCCTGATATATCTACGCAAGTGCGCCACCGCAAAGCTGCCGAATTGCAAAATGACACGGCGCAACTTCGCGCCGACGGTTTCGATGGCCCTATCAAAATGCTGACTTCCTGCCCATCTTGTGTCCAGGGTTTACAACGTTTTGATGATGTGGATGCTATGGAAGTCGATTACATCGTCGTCGAAATTGCCCGGCATGTGTTGGGCAAGGATTGGATGAAAACCTATATTAAACAGGCGGGAAAAGGCGGTATAGAACGTGTGCTGCTGTAAGGGCAGGGTAGCTTTTTTGATATTTGAAAAGCTATTTCAAAGCGGGCCGTTTAGAAATTACCTAATTAAACTTCACCTTATTTGCACCGCTTCCGAGCTATCGTAACTTAGTTAATCAATTGGCTTAGCTTCCCAATTTTGAGGAAAATCCGCGCTTTTTGTTGGCGCGTATTTTTTTAAATCTATGTTTGTTAAAAAAAATTTTAAAACATCAGCCACTGCAAAAAGTGTACTGAATAATACAAACAGTGTGCATACAACTTAACCATTGCGGAACTTTTATGGCTACTTGGCTAGAAACTTGTCAACAACAACTGATACGCTTGGAAAAAACGTCGGTGCTGGTCGATAAACTGGATACTTTGTGCAGCAAAACCCCCGCTGATTTGCCTGCTGAACTCCTGCAAAAACTCAATATTGAGCATCAACGTTTAAATAACCAATTGGAACGCTTACGCGCCAACCGTTTTGAAGTTGCCGTTATTGGTTTGGAAAAGGCCGGTAAAAGCGCGTTGCTAAATGCGTGGCTAGGTCAAGAAATTCTGCCATCGGCACGGGAACGCTGCACGTTCACCAGCACTGAAATCTGGTCGGCGCAAACCGAACATGATCAAATGTTGTTGATTGAATATTACACAAAAGAAGAAATCACCACCTTGCAAGCTCAACGCCGGGAGGCCTTAGCGAGCAGTTTACTGAGCGACAAAGAGAAAAAAGAAATCCAGGAAGATTTGGAAGACACCGAAAAACATTTGGAAGCCATCAAAGAATTCACCAAGCTAAAAAATGGCTTCAGCCAGTCATTTATGGACATCAGCGAAATCAGCGAGCATTTGCAGTCGGCGATTTTCAAAAATCGGGCGCAATCACTGGCAATCAAACGCATCCAACTGAAAACCGTGCGCTTAAGGAGCGACCGCGACATTATTTTCCACGATGTGCCGGGCTTTAATTCCGGCATTTTGATGCACGCCGAACAAGCCATTGACCGTCTGAAAAAATGTGATGCGATCATTTACGCCAAGGAAATGAAACAACCGTCCATCACTGGCCCTGAAAAGGAAATGTTGATGGTCACCGATGCCGAAGATCCGGCGATACGCGTCGCTGACAAAGTGTTTGTGGTGCTGACGCAAGTTGACGCCCTCGATGACCCGATAGATTTTAAAGAAACCTACGAAAAGCATAAAAATTATTGGCCCGCCGTCCCGGAACGGCGCTTGATTCCAGTATGCGCCCGCTCACATCTGGTTGAATTTGGCATCCCTTCCGAAGACACGCTTAGACGATCTAAAAGTGCCGATGACAAAGGCAAGTTAAAAAAACTCGGTATCACCGATGGCCTACCGATTTTAAAAGATTCGGTCAGCTATTATATTGATAACGAACGCGCTTTGGTGCTGCAAAAACGCTGTGATTCCCTAGTCAACAATATGCGCCAATACGCCAGTGAAATTCTGCAAAAACTGGAGCCGATTTATGCCAGTTTTGCTGACAGCGATAGTGAAAGCCATGAAGATAATCTATTAGGCAAAGAATTTAACCAATGGTGGGGACGTGAATGGCAGCGTATCAAAAAAGACTTTGATGTTTGGTATGCCGAAAGCATCCAAGGCCGCACCGAGGCTGACGCTTTAGGTGCCGAACATCATGAGTTGGCGGCCTTGCACGATGCTTATGATGGCAAAATTGAAGCCTTACTTTCCCAGTTATCCACTGCACAACCGGATGAACTGAAACGGATTTACACCGCTGGCGGCACCATTTCGATGCCGGATGCCCGCGAAGGCAATTATAAAATCCGTGAAGAGCTGTTCCGCGAAATCCAGCAAAAATTTGAGACCGAACTGACCGACGAACTCGCGCAAGCCTTGCAAGCCTTGATCGACCAGATCGTCCGCAAGACCCAAGAATTGCTTTGGGAAACCGAAGACGTGCGGAAAACGTTGCTGCATTCGCAAATGGATGAAACCATTGAACAAGCGAGGATACGCCACGGTTTTCAGGTGCTGTTCTTGCGCTTTGGACGGGTTGCAGTGGAGGCTTTTATCGCCAAACCTTTGCAAGCCCGCGAACGCCTGCTGCATGAACGCGCCGCCGAAATCAAAACCTTGGAAGCTTTCTATTCAGGAGAAAATGACCAACACAAAGAGGAAGGCCGCCTGACCCATTATCTGCGTTATGGATTATGGGAAAGAGCCGTCAGCCGGATTCCGGTGGTTATCAACAAAGCCACCCGTGCAAGTAAAACCGCCCATGCCCAAGAATTGGCGGAAACCGGTGTGGATGTTGCTTTGGCAGTGGCGGGCAGAAGTTCACGCTCCGCCAAAACCACGGCACTCCAAGAGTCGTCCGAAGCAAGTACTTCGGTCAATGATGAACAAGAGCGCTCACCCGAACCGGTGAATTTTGAACAAGTGGTTGAAGAAATCAACGGCGATCTGGCGGCTTTGGAAGATTACCTTAAAAATAGCGTGTTTTATGCAGCGGGATTTATCACCTATTGCAATCAGGAATTGGAACGTATCCGCAATCGCTTCAAAGAGATAGAAGATAACGAACGGCAATGGATAGGCATCATCCGCACTGCCGTAAAGTACGAAAGGAACCCGCGCATTCCGTACAATATTTCCCATTCCAAACGAGATTTCCGTTTGCGTAGGGAAATTGCTTTGGAACTCAAAGAAGTCCGCGAAAGTTATAGCCACCTTTATTGATCTTTGAACCCCTAAATCGGCGTAACCTGTGACAAGCTTGTTACCGTTAAATCATTTGCAAATCCGGTGGCATCTGATCTTCCTGTTGCGATAAACCGTATTGTGTAATTGTTGACTATTCCAGTAGGTTAAGTATAGTAATTCTTATTCAATTAGATTTATTAAGGATTTACCTGTGCGCTTAACAACTAAAGGCCGCTACGCTGTGACTGCTATGCTCGATCTGGCTTTCCACAGTCAAATTAAACCCGTTACCTTGACAGAAATTGCCGCCCGTCAAACCATCTCTTTGTCTTATCTTGAGCAATTATTTGCCCGTTTGCGCCGCGCCGGAATGGTCAAAGGTGTGCGGGGACCTGGTGGTGGTTACACATTGTGCGGCGAAGCTGGCGAAATCAATATCGCCGATATTATTGCCGCCGTCGATGAACAAGTCGATGCCACTAAATGCGGTGGTGAAGCCAACTGCCAAAAGCATCAGGCCTGTTTGACACATGATTTATGGGTGGGCTTAAGTGATCAGATAAGGGAATATTTAAAAAGTATCACTTTGGGGGAATTGATTGAAAAACATCATGTTAAAGAAGTTGCCCAACGGCAAGCTGAAGATGTGCAACATATCATTGAGCTCCATCGCATAAACGAGGTAAATGCCGAGCTTGCATGATCTACCTCGATCATAATGCTACCACCCCGATGGATGAGAGGGTTTTGGAGACGATGTTGCCATTTCTTAAGACATTTTATGGCAATCCCTCTAGCTTATACCGTCACGGCAGATTGGCCAGAAGTGCGTTGGATACGGCCCGTGAACAAGTCGCCACTTTGATAGATGCTGATGCTTCCTCAATCATTTTTACTAGCGGTGCAACGGAAGCCAATAATTTGGCATTGGCAAGTTTACCAGTGGCTTGCCGATTCGCTATTGCCGCCACCGAACACCCCTCAATCACTGAACCTGCCAAACGCTTGGCCAGGCAAGGGCATGAACTGTCCATTATTGCCGTTGACTCAAATGGTTTGCTTACTGAAGCCTCCATCAACCGACTAATAAACTTTCAGCCAAAATTTGTTTCAGTCATGATGGCGAATAATGAAACCGGCGTCGTGCAAGACCTTGCCGCAAATGTAAGGCAATGGCGTGAGTTGGGAATAATCGTCCATACCGATGCCGTGCAGGCAGTTGGTAAAATTCCAGTTTCATTTAAACAACTGGGCGTAAAGATGCTGAGCTTATCCAGCCACAAAATCTACGGTCCCAAAGGGTGCGGCGCCTTGGTTATTGATAAATCCATCCCCATAACCCCGCTTATTACCGGAGGTGGCCAAGAGCAAGACTTACGCTCAGGTACGGAAAATGTCGCCGCGATAGTTGGATTTGGTAAAGCCGCTGAATTGGCAAGAGACGAATTGGTGGGGCGCAGCAATAAACTATTAGAATTAAGGATGCTGCTTGAAGCGAAATTGGCAGTTATTCCAAGCTTACACATTTTTGCTAAAAATGTTAATCGGCTTCCCAATACCGTGCAGTTTGGTATCGACGGGGTAGATGGCGAGATGTTGCTTATGAAGCTGGACAAAAAAAATATCGCGGTATCCAGTGGCTCCGCCTGCGCCAGCGGTGGTAGCCAACCGAGTCCGGTTTTAATGGCGATGGGCGTAAATCCTACGCTTGCCAAAAGTGCGTTACGTGTCAGCTTGGGTATAAACAATACCGAAGCGGAAATATTAAAATTTACTAATATATTAAATGACTTGGTTTGCCAAGCATAGGAGTTTGTTATGACTGTTTCACTAACCGAAAGCGCCGCCCGTCAAATCCAAAAACAATTGCTAAAACGTGGCAAAGGCATTGGTCTAAAGCTGGGCGTCAGAAAATCCGGTTGCTCCGGTTACGCTTACGCGCTCGATTATGCCGATCAAGTGAGTGAAAGCGATATTGTCTTTGAAGATTTCGGCGTTAAAGTCATCGTCAAAGATGTGGATTTGCAGCTGGTCAATGGTATTGAACTCGACTACAGACGCGAGGGCATTAATGAGGCCTTCCAGTTTAATAATCCAAACGTAACAGGAACTTGCGGTTGTGGCGAAAGTTTTGCAGTGAAGTGACTAAAAAAGTTTTCGTCAATTGTTGGAATGAATTGAATCGTTAAACTTAAGCCTCTGTCCTTCATGTAGCATCCACTATTTCTTAATGTCCACTACCGAGCTCATCCAACAACTCACCCGCCAATTACCACTTTGTCTAAATCAAGACCGCCACGCGCTGAAACGGCAGTTAGACCGTTTGCGCCAGGATGCCAAAAAAGGTAAGCCTGTTGATAGTGCGTTGGCAAATCTTGGCAGCCGTATTGATAAATCCGTGGCGTTCAGGAATAAACGCCTTGCTAGTATCCCGCCGCTGAACTTCCCTGATTTGCCAGTCACGGGCAAAAAAGACGAGATCGCCGAATTGATTAAAAATAATCAGGTCGTGGTGATGTGCGGCGAAACCGGATCAGGCAAGACCACCCAGTTGCCGAAAATTTGTTTGTCGATAGGGCGTGGGGCGGCGGGTTTTATTGGTCACACCCAGCCACGCCGAATTGCGGCGCGTACAGTGGCGGATCGGATTGCCGAGGAATTGGGCGAGACTATTGGCAAATCGGTGGGTTATAAAATCCGTTTTAACGACAAAACCCACGCTGAATCGCTGGTTAAATTGATGACGGATGGGATTTTGTTGGCAGAGTCGCAAAATGACCCTTATCTGAACCAATACGATACTATCATCATTGACGAGGCGCACGAGCGCAGCCTGAACATTGATTTTCTACTTGGCTATATGAAATGGCTGTTGCCGAAACGCCCTGATCTGAAACTCATCATCACCTCGGCGACCATCGACACTAAGCGTTTTTCCGAGCATTTTGGCAATGCGCCGATAATTGAAGTGTCGGGGCGGACCTATCCGGTAGATGTGCGTTATCGCCCTATTGAAGTTAAAGATGACGATGAGGAAGCGGCTAACGACGACCAATTTGCCGGGAGCAAATTGGCACGCAACGCGCCCGCAGGGTCAAGGTCAGGGATAGACCTTGATGAAACCACTGATGAATTGCAAAATGCCATCTTGGATGCCGTCGATGAACTGAATCGCGATTTGCGCGGCGATATTCTGATTTTCTTGAGCGGCGAGCGGGAAATCCGCGAAACCACCGATTCTTTAAAAAAACATCATCCCACCCAATACGACATATTGCCGCTGTATTCCAAGCTCAGCGTCAGCGAGCAAGAGCGCGTGTTCAATCCTAAAGGCGGCAAACTCCGCATAGTTTTGGCCACCAACGTTGCCGAAACTTCGCTCACCGTACCGGGCATTCGCGGCGTAATTGACACCGGACACGCCCGCATCAGCCGCTACAGTCCCAAAAGCAAAATCCAACGCTTACCGATTGAACGCATCTCGCAATCGAGCGCGAACCAACGCGCCGGACGTTGCGGACGGGTTGCAGAAGGCATTTGTATCCGTTTGTATTCGCGGCAAGATTACGAAGCCAGACCGGAATTTACCGAACCGGAAATTTTGCGGACGAATTTATCAGCGGTCATTTTGCAAATGTTGGCCTTGAAATTGGGTGATATTGAAGATTTCCCTTTCATCGAGCCACCCGATGACAAGATGATCCGTGACGGCAAAACCATGCTGCATGAGGTCAACGCGCTGGATAAAGCCGGGCAATTAACTGAAACAGGCAAGCAATTAGCGAAATTTCCGACCGATCCGAAATTGGCGCGGATGTTGGTTGCTGCGCATGAGGAAGGTTGTTTGCATGAAGTGGCGATTATCGTCGCAGCTTTGAGTGTGCAAGACCCGCGGGATAAACCTGCGGAAAAGATGGGGCAAGCCGAAGCCAAACATGCGGCGTTCCGTCATCCTGAATCAGATTTTTTGACGCTGCTGAATTTGTGGAACACTTACGAGGTGCAGAAAAAACATCTGTCTAACAGCAAATTGCGCAAATATTGTTCAGACAATTTTTTGTCGTATTTAAGGATGCGCGAGTGGTTTGATATTCATGCGCAGATTTTGCAGGTGGTAAAGGGCGACTTGAACATGAGCGTTAGCGAGCCAGTTGCCCGACCAGCGAATAAGGATGAAAAAACTAACAAACCGCCTACGCCTAAAGATATTAAGCCAGAAGTGCGCGATATTTTATCCAATGATCGCTACGAAAACATCCACCGCGCCTTGCTAACAGGCTTGCTCTCCAACATTGGTTTTCGCCACGAAACCCACGAATACTTGGGCGCACGGGGTTTGAAGTTTTTCATTTTCCCAGGCTCTGGATTACATAAGCTCAAACCTAAATGGATTATGGCGGCGGAGCAAGTCGAGACCAGCAAAGTCTACGCCCGTACTGTAGCTCGAATCGAGCCGGAATGGATAGAAGCCTGCGCGGGGCATTTGGTCAAGCACACCCATTACGACCCGCATTGGGAGAAAAAAGCGGGGCGTTCGGCGGTTTACGAACGCACCATGCTTTACGGCCTGACTTTGCAAGCAGGACGGAAAATTCCTTTAGAGCGTGTCGATGCTAATGGTGCGCGAATGTTGTTCATTCAATCGGCTTTGGTTGGCCACGAATATCACAGCAACGCACCGTTTTATGTCGCCAACCAAAAGCTCTTGGAAGAAGTCGGCATGATCCAGCATAAAGGGCGGCGCGTCGATTTGGTCGAAGATGAATTGTGGCTGTATTCGTTTTATGACCAAAAACTGCCCGCCGAAGTCGTCAACGGCATCACGCTAGACCAATGGCGCAAAAGCGTTGAAAAGACCAATCCGAAGTTTTTATTCCTGACCAAGGAAGATTTAACCCGTGAAAAGGATGGCTACGTCAACGAATGGGATTATCCTGACCACAAGAAAATTGGCAATCTCAGCATCGCCCTGCAATACCGTTTTGAGCCAGGTCATGACGAAGATGGCGTGACGGCGTTGATTCCGGTGCATCAGCTCAACCAATTGTCGCATGTGCCGTTTGATTGGCTGGTACCGGGGATGTTGGAGGAAAAATGTATTGCGCTGATTAAGGGGTTGCCGAAAAATCTTCGCAAACATTTTGTGCCTGTACCGGAAACGGTGAAACGCTGTTTGGAAATCGAGCCGGATTTTAAAGGCACGTTGCAAGAATGGCTGGGCAACCGCTTGCGCAAATTGACGGGCGAAGCAATTCCGTTGAATGCATGGGTGCTCGATGGCCTGACCGACCATTTGAAAATGAATTTCCGCGTCATCGACGAAAATGGCAAGTTGCTAGATTACGGGCGGGATTTAAAGAAATTACAGCAAAAACACGCCACCCAAGCCGTGCAAAGTTTCGACCAAATCGCCGCCGATGAATTGAGCCACACAGGCTGCATTAAATGGGCGTTTGAGGATTTGCCGGATACTTATGCATTCGACCGCCAGGGAGGGTGGAAGTGCGGCGACGGGTCGGAAACCCGTGCCGCTATCCAGCAAGGCCAAAACTTTATTGGATTTCCGGCGATAATCGATGAAGGCGATGCCGTGGGCGTGAAGATTTTCGATACCCAAGCCAAAGCCGATGCCGAACATCAGGCTGGTCTATTACGATTATTCCAACTGTCGTTGCGTAAAGATTGTACTTATTTGACTAAAAACAATCTGCAATCAGCCGCTGCCGAATTGGCCTACCAACGCTTACCTGCGCATCCGATTTTAAAGCTACCCGCCACCGCAACTTATAAAGAAGATATGCTGCAACTGATTTTGCACCATGTCTTTATCGACGGGCGCACCATCCGTACCCAAGCGGCGTTTGAAGACAGTCTGAAGCAAAACAAAGGCAGTTTGTTGACGGTTGCCAACGAAGCCGGAAAATTGGCCTTGGAGGTCATGAACGCTTATTCAGCTATTAAAAACCAATTGCAACGCCTGAACGCGAACGATCCACTAGCGCAAGACATCAACGCGCAATTAGCGGTATTGGTTTATGCCGGATTTTTGCGCAACACACCTTATGAACAATTAAAAGCGTTCCCACGGTATTTGAAAGCGATCAGTTATCGCTTGGATAAGCTCGACAATAACGCCCAGAAAACTCAAGAATTGAACCGTTATGTCTTACGGTATTGGAAAGACGTGGAGAAAAATGCCGCCAAAACCCAAATCTTGCCCGAAATGGAGGCTTTCCGCTGGATGTTGGAAGAGTTTAGGGTTTCGCTGTTCGCCCAGCATCTAAAAACACCTTATCCGATTTCGGCGAAACGCTTAGATAAAGCTTGGGATGAGCGGGTTTGAAATAGTTGGGAAAACAGCAATCTTTATATGTTGTGAAGCTTGATTGTTGGGTGGTGAAAGGAGTTTTTGAATGGACTGGATGATAAGATACCTAGCCAATAAAATGTTGAACACCTATTCTGTGCTGTTTTTTGCAATTTGATGCACAAAAATGTTGCTTTTAAAATTTGAAATGGTTGCGGATATTTAAAGTTTCCCACAGTAACTATCTAGTAATTGTGTTTATTAATTGAATAACCTACTGATTCAGTGAAAAAATTATAAGCATATGAAAATTAACAATAATTATTTTGTTTTATATTTGTACAATCTAACAAAACTGTAACAAAAACCGCAATTAAGCTGTAAATAAAACAATTAATCCACAGAGTTATCCACAGGTTTTGTGCATATGTTAAAAAGTAACTTATTTTTAAAAATAACTGGACAACATTGTTTTTAACTCGACCAAAAATAGTGCAAACTTACCCGTAAAAAACCTATTTGGGGCAGATTGGTTTTTTTATTTCATATTAGTTGCCAACAGAATTAATCAAGCATGTTGGTTGTTCGGGCTTTAACTGCATGAAATATAGTTATAAAATATAACTGTCTGTTTTTAAGAGTGTTTTTCTTGGCGTGGATTTGTACAATCTAACAAAACACCAATAAAATCCGCAACTAAATATTTATAATAACAAACTATCCACAAAGTTATCCACAGGTTTTGGGTATAACTTTAAATGTGTATACTTTTAATACTGTCTTAGAAAATAATCTCTTGATTATTATTTTTGAATGGAAAAATAAATAATATTTGGCTTCATTAATGGATTTGGTTTTGATTCAGTAACAGTTGCCCACAAAAAAATCAACGGCTTGGATTTACTGTTCAGATAACTGTATGATAATCAGCTATAAAAGCTATGTTATTGATAAATATAAAAATTATATAGATGGTTTTTAATTGTACGATTTAAATAAACCTTAATAAAAACCGCAATTAAGCTTACCAATTAGTATGCTATCCACAAACTTATCCACAGGTTTTGTGCATAAGTTAGCGGGCAATATAGTGTGTTGAGTCCATCAATTTAGATTCTTGCTTTCTAAAATCGCCCTGTTCGAGTAGTTTGTACTTTCTAATCCATGGTTTCCTATATTTTTGTTAAGTTTTTAGGTTAGAATAGGTGGCTTTCGAAGCTGGACGGGTGAAAACCAAGGTAGTCCAATGCCCCAGTCCGAACCGAGCCCTCTTGAGTTTAAGGTTCATGAGTGGTCACCCAAAAGTCTTTTATGCCCAACCCTAGAGTAAACACATGACAGAACTATCCCATTACAGAAATATCGGCATTTTTGCGCACGTCGATGCCGGTAAAACCACAACTACTGAGCGAATTTTAAAACTCACCGGTAAAATCCATAAAATTGGTGAAGTGCATGACGGTGCGACCACTACCGATTTTATGGATCAAGAACGTGAACGTGGTATCACTATCCAATCAGCGGCGACCACTTGTTTCTGGAAAGACCATCGTTTCAATATCATCGACACTCCAGGTCACGTTGATTTTACAATCGAAGTTTACCGTTCATTGAAAGTTTTGGACGGCGGTATCGGCGTATTCTGCGGGTCTGGCGGTGTTGAGCCACAATCTGAAACCAACTGGCGTTATGCTAACGACTCTAAAGTTTCACGGGTTATCTATGTCAATAAACTGGACCGCATCGGTGCCGATTTCTATCGCGTAGTCAAACAAGTTGAAGAAGTTTTGGGTGCAAAACCTGTCGTTATGACGTTGCCGATTGGCCGCGAAGACGACTTTGTCGGTGTGGTGGATTTGTTGACCCGCCAAGCTTGGGTGTGGGATAACTCAGGTGATCCAATGAACTACACCATTCAGGACGTTCCTGCCGATATGGTGAAAGATGTCGAAATTTGGCGCGAAAAATTGATCGATTCAGTTTCCGATCAGTTTGATGATGTCATGGAAAAATATCTCGATGGTGAAGAGCCTGATGTTGAAACGCTCAAACGCTGTTTGCGTAAAGGCACGATCAATATGGATTTCTTCCCGACTTTCTGTGGTTCTTCTTTCAAAAACAAAGGCGTACAGTTGGTTCTTGACGGCGTTGTCGATTACCTGCCTTGCCCGACTGAGGTCAAACCGCAACCTGAAGTCGATTTGGAAGGTAATCCAACTGGCGAATACGCGATCGTTGATGCTGACAAACCATTACGCGCCTTGGCGTTCAAAATTATGGATGACCGTTTCGGTGCCTTGACTTTCTTGCGTATTTATTGTGGTAAATTGGAGAAAGGCACATCCGTTCTTAACACGTTTACCGGCAAAACGGAGCGCATCGGTCGTATCGTTGAAATGCATGCTGATGCGCGTAATGAGCTTGAATCGGCGCAAGCCGGTGATATTGTTGCCGTTCTTGGTATGAAGAACATTCAAACCGGACATACTTTATGTGACCCAAAATTTCCGGCAACCCTAGAACCGATGGTTTTCCCTGATCCTGTCATTTCGTTGGCTATCTCACCGAAAGATAAAGCAGCCTCTGAAAAAATGGGTATCGCGCTGGGCAAAATGATCCAAGAAGACCCGTCATTCCATGTAGAAACCGATGAAGACAGTGGCGAAACCATTCTAAAAGGTATGGGCGAGCTGCACTTGGACATTAAGGTGGACATCTTAAAACGTACCCACGGCGTTGATGTCATCGTTGGTAAACCCCAAGTTGCTTACCGCGAAACTATCACCAAACCGGTTGAGGATGAATACACGCATAAGAAGCAATCTGGCGGTTCCGGCCAATACGCGAAAATCAACTATAAAATCGAACCAGGCGAGCCTGGCTCTGGTTTTGTGTTTGAATCAGCAGTCACAGGTGGTAACGTGCCTCGCGAATACTGGCCAGCCGTTGAAAAAGGCTTTAAGGGTATGTTGGATAAAGGTGTGTTGGCAGGTTTTCCTTGTTTGGACTTCAAGGTAATCCTAACTGACGGTGGCTTCCACGCAGTTGACTCGTCATCTATTGCCTTTGAAATTGCCGCGAAAGCCGCTTTCCGCCAATCAATCCCTAAAGCTGGTCCACAATTGATTGAACCGATAATGAAAGTAGACACGTTCACACCTGAATCCCATGTCGGTGACGTGATTGGTGACCTTAACAGACGCCGTGGCATGATCAAATCACAAGACCCAGGCATTACTGGCGTGCGTATCAAATCGGATGTGCCATTGAGCGAAATGTTCGGTTACATCGGTGATTTGCGTACTATGACGTCAGGCCGCGGCCAGTTCTCCATGGAGTTCTCGCACTATATGCCTTGTCCGAAAAACGTTTCTGAAGAAGTCATCAAAGAAGTCAACGAACGTAATAAAGCTAAGAAGTAATTGGATTGGCTGCGTAGCTGGATGATTGTTTCCAGTTACGCCCCCCTAAATTCGCCATCATCATTTCCACTCTTTTCCCTGCATGTTGCAAAAGGCACTTTGCCTTTTCCATCGCTTCCGACTTTGAAATCCCGTGGGTAAAATAGCTATTTTTACCGATGACCCTGGATGGCATGGCAAACAGTTACAAGTGGCTTTTGCTATCCGTGGTTACGCAAGCACTTATGCGTCATTGACCGAATGCCGTTTGCGGATTGCAGCCGGTAGCCCGCCCTTGCTGATTCCTAGTTTTGAAGAATCTTTGCCTGATGCTGTTTTTGTACGCGGTGTCCCTGGGGGGTCATTGGAAGAAGTGGTGCTATATTTGGATATTCTGCATGCCCTAAAAATAATAGGCATTCCCGTCTACAATGATGGGCAGGCGATAGAGCGTAGCGTCGATAAAGGCATGACCAGTTTCTTGTTGCACAATGCAGGATTACCGACACCGTTGACTTGGGTGCTGCGTGATCGGGAAGAAGCATTGGCGATAGTTGAACAAGAGTTAAATAATGGACATTTTCTCATCAGCAAACCGTTGTTCGGTTCCCAAGGCGAAGGCATACGCCGCGTTGAGAAAATGACCGATTTAATATGGCTGACTAGCAGCCGTGGCGTTTATTATTTACAGCGTTTTGTTGACTGCGCGGGGGAAGGCTTTTCTGACCATCGGGTTTTTGTCATCAATGGTCTTGCGGTTGCCGCCATGCAGCGGCGCGGCAAAAGTTGGCTTAATAATGTCGCGCGTGGTGCGAGTTGCGAGCCTGTCAACTTAAACCCAGATTTGGCGGATTTGGCGGTCAAATCTGCCGCCGCTTTGGCTATGGATTATGCGGGTGTCGATATTATTGAAGACAGGGCAAGGCGGTACACGGTCATTGAAGTCAATAGCATTCCTGCTTGGAAAGGGCTGCAAAGTGTGTGCGATGTCAATATCGCTAGCTTATTGGCGGACGATTTGATTAGCCGTCGTATCCATAAAAAATCTGTTTGATTGGGAAAACAATGGCCCTATCCCCGACCCGTTTGGCAGAACTTTATAAAGAAGCTTGCGAGCTTGAATTGCAAGCCTTTAAGCCAGGCAACGTTAGTGTCTACGCAGACGGACATGATATGACCGTAGCTGACTTTCGCATCAGTGCCGAAGTCAGTGCAATGCCATTGTGCAACCCAGAATACAGTTTGGGCGAGAAAATGTATTACGCCGTCAAAGCGACACGGGAAGCGGTCGCTTGTAACACCAACTTAGGTATTATCCTGTTGGCCGCGCCATTGCTACAAGCCGCCCTTAACACCAACAGCCTTGGCTTACGCGGATCTTTAAGGGAAATATTAAATACCACGACTATAGCCGATGCTGATTGGGTGTTTCGGGCAATTGCTTTGGCGAATCCAGGAGGATTGGGCGAAGCGAGTGAACAAGACGTTCATGCCCCTGCGACAGTTAGCTTAAAAACAGCGATGGGACTGGCCAGTGACAAGGATAGGATTGCCCTTCAATACCTTACAGATTATGAAGATATTTTTGATTTCGCTATCTTATCCTACTATAATGCTAAGAATTTTTGGAAGAGCAAAAGTTGGTCGTTAGTAGCGGTTTACGTCGCTTTATTAAGCCGATTTCCTGATAGCCATATCCAAAGGAAATATGGTGGCCAGTATTCTGACCTGATAATGCAAACGATGACTAAGCTGGGTCATGAACTTACCAGAAGCGATCCACAACAATTATTGCCTTTGCTATATCAAGTGGATCAAGAATTTAAAGCTAAACGAATAAACCCAGGTACCACAGCAGACATGACCGTAGCAACATTGCTGGCGGTACTTTTACAGGAAGAGTTGTATTGAACTCTATCCATCTAGAATTTGTTTTCAAAGACAAATAATCCGGTACGGACGTTATTAAAAAGCATACCGTGCCACTATTAGCATAAATCTTTCAATCTTTTTCTTCACAGGGGAAAAACAAAAATGGCAAAAATTACTAAAATGTGTGTTGGTGAATCTTTAGTTGGCGACGGCAACGAAATCGCCCACATTGATTTGATCGTTGGCCCAAGAGGTTCAGCGGCTGAAACGGCTTTCGCAACAGCTTTGACTAACAACAAAGACGGTTTCTCTACTTTATTGGCTGTTGTTGCCCCTAATTTGATGGTTAAACCAGCAACTATTTTGTTCAACAAAGTCACTATCAAAGGTTCTAAACAAGCCGTACAAATGTTTGGTCCAGCACAACGCGCTGTTGCTATGGCGGTTGCTGATTGTGTAGAAGACGGCACTATCCCAGCTGACGAAGCTGATGATCTGTTCATCTCTGTTGGTGTATTTATCCACTGGATGGCTGAAGACGACGCTAAAATTGAATCTTTCAACTACGCGGCGACTAAAGAAGCTCTGAAACGCGCTGTTGAGGGTTCACCGACTGCTGCTGAAGTTGTAGCAGCAAAAAAAGACGCAAAACACCCATTCGCAGTAAACAACGAAGCATAAGCTTTAAGTTACTGGATATTAAAAAATACCTCGGCTTGCCGAGGTATTTTTTTGGGTTAAATTTGCCATTTCTTTACGTCCAATTGCCCCCGAATGTAAGGCGCTTGCAACCAAAGCTTGCCCGATCCCCAAACTGCATAATTCCTGTAAATCAGCAATATTCCTGACCCCTCCAGCAGCAATAAAATTAAAATTTGGATAGGCACTGCAATAGTGTGCCAGCCGCGCCAAATCAGGGCCGTTACCACTACCAACTTGCGCCAAGGTCATGATGATAATATTCTCAGGCCAATAATCAACTTCAGTAAATAAGCCTGCCGCCCCCAACGCCTGACCATTTGCGGAGTAATCCAGCGACAAAACAAACCGCTTCTGAAAAGCCGCCAATTCATATAAAGAAAAGCCGTCGTAAGATTCACTGCCTAGTACGGGTAGATAATTGTTTGTGCTTGGCGTTAAGTCCGCCCGCTGATATCCCCTATCCACCCAAAACCTAATGTCAGGAAATGCCGCCAATACCTTCGCAAGCAAGTCACAGTGACCACCTTGGCAAGTGATGGCATCCAAATCAGCAATATAAAAAGTATCAAACTCCGCCAAACTCAAAAATGCGGAGATAACATCAAAAATATTTGCTGAATGGCATAATTGGGAACAGATGGGTTGATAATGTTCACGTTCGCCTTGCTTGGCGTGGACAACCTGATTATTTTTTAAATCTAGGACAGGGATTATCTTCATATTGTCTTGCGGAATTTTTCAGAATTTCTGCAATATATTACTAAAATAGACTAAGTTAGATGCCTAAAAACCTCGTTAAACCCAGATTCCAATTGTGGCTATTTGAATGTCACCAGCGGCAAACCATGCCCATGATCTGATTGAAAAAATATTCACTTAATCCCGAAAATTCTCAAACTGCAACGGCCTCTCCAACTTCTCTTCGCGTAACATTTGGATCACTTCCTGCAAATCATCGCGTTTTTTTCCCGTCACTCGCACTTGATCCCCTTGTATCGCCGCTTGCACTTTCATTTTTTTGTCTTTGATCAATTTGACAATTTTCTTGGCCAGCGCCGAATCGAGGCCTTGTTTTAAGGTGATTTCTTGGCGCATGGATTTGCCGCTGCCTTTGGCATCGCCGACCTCCATACACGCTATATCAATTCCGCGCCGGCTTAATTTGGTGCAGACGATGCTAAAAATTTGCTGCAATTGGAAAGTGGATTCGGAAACCATCACGATTTTTTCCTCGGTCAATTCAACCGAGGAGTCTGTGCCTTTAAAATCAAAGCGGGTGTCCACTTCTTTACTGGCTTGGTCGATGGCGTTTTTAACTTCATGTTTATCAAATTCAGAAACAATATCAAAAGTCGGCATAGCGTTAGGGTGTGGTTAAATAAATAGATTACGTCAATTCGAGGTTTTTCACAGACGTGGTTTTGAGGTTTTCGCCAGTATTTTACAATGATTTGTAAGCTTGGATAGCTTCTGTGACCGCTTGGATCCTTAATTGGCGTATCGCTTCACCGATTTTTGCCCCTTGTAAGGCGCCATTGACAATATCGGAAATATCGATAGAAACTGCGGCGTTGGCCGCAAGCCTAAACAAATCCGCTTGCGGATAAGGCCGATTTTCAAATCCAGTCCGTCCCCGTGCATCTGCTTCGCAGGCCAATAAAAATTTTTCTAAGGTATTGGTTGGTTTAAATGCACCTAAGGTTGCCAAGGTATCAGTCAAGGTGCTTGAACGCAATTCGGCGGCTTTATGACAATGCGTGTGATATTGCATGACCTGTTGTGCCAAGGCTTTAAACGCGTTGGGAATCCGCAAACGCCCGCACATCGCCTCTAAAATAGGTAAGCCTAGGGTTTCATGACCATAATGATGGGGCCAATTTTCTTTCGGTGACAAAGCCTTGCCCAAGTCATGCACCAAAGCGGCAAAACGGACTTCGGGGCTAGTGGACAAAAATGCCGCCTGTTCCAAACACATCAGGCTATGGAGACCTGTGTCAATTTCCGGATGGTATTGTGCTGGCTGCGGCACACCAAACAAATTATCCAGTTCAGGAAAAATCTTCGCCAACGCGCCACAGGCTTTTAAGGTGGTAAAAAAAGCTGGCGGTGATTTTTCGCCCAGTGCTTTTAACAATTCCGCCCACACGCGCTCTGATACCAAATAGTCCACTTCGCCCGCCTCCACCATTGTTTGCATGAGTTCACGGGTTTCTGCTGCCAAGGTAAAACCCAAGGTGCTGTAACGGGCGGCAAAGCGTGCAACGCGTAAAATCCGCACCGGGTCTTCGGCAAAGGCAGGCGAAACATGGCGGAACACCCGTTGTTCCAAGTCACGTTGGCCGTTATAAGGGTCTATCACGCGACCATCTGATGCAATGGCCATCGCGTTAATCGTTAAATCACGGCGGATCAAATCTTCTTCCAACGTGACGTCCGGCGCACTGTACACACTAAATCCCTTATAACCGTGCGCGGTTTTCCGCTCCGTCCGAGCCAAGGCGTATTCTTCTTGGGTTTCTGGGTGTAAAAAGACCGGAAAATCTTTACCTACCGGGCGAAAACCTAGTTTCAATAAACTCTCTGGTGTTTCGCCCAATACCACCCAATCGCGTTCGGTAACGGGAAGGTTAAGCAATTTATCACGCACCGCCCCGCCGACGAGGTAGATTTCCATAGTTAAGTTTAACTAGTTAAAAACTGAGATGTAGCATAGCACGGGAAGAAATCGGATTTATAGTTTGTTCGGATTGCATTGGGAGCGAGAGAAACTGGATATTCATAGGTTTTGTAATTGATAGTAGTTATGTCTATTTTTAAAAAACACTGCTGGGCATGTGATTTCCAACCTCGCCTGATGATCCTCTTGACATTTGTTTGTCAAATGGTTAAATCAAATGATATGTGCTTAAAAGGAGTGTACCTGATGTCAAAACCTAAAACTTACTTGGATAACCCGCAAGACCCGCCCATAAGTTCAATTATTAAGGCCATTGATAAGGATGTTGAACGTGGCGAAGACATTCTCATGTTCGGTTTTTGTCTGGTTATGCTGTCATCGACATTTGCCCCCGTTGCTCCGCCAACCGTGCTTTTGCCGCTGGTGGCACTGACGTTTGCCGTTTCTTCTGGGTTCGCCCGCAAAAATTATCTTGATATGGAACGCAAATTCCATGCAGCGATGGCGGAACTTGAAAGGCGTGACAAGTTATTGTTGCGCCCAATCGCCACGGTGTTTGCCGAACATCCCATGCCGCCGCTGGTTGATTCTTACAACCTATTAAAAAACGTCAGACGTACCTGGAAAAGTGTTTTGGGCGGGATCATCATCAACCCGCTATGGATGCCAATTTTTTATGTCATGGGCATCCAAATCATCGAAGAAAAAAATTTGATTATCCTGAACAAGGCGATTTGCGGTGTTGAACAGAAAATTGCACCAGTAGCTGAGATGATAGAAGAAGAGCAAGGTTAAGTTAAAAAAATGCTCTCAGCGGTGCGTGATTTATTAAATTTTTTAAATCAACAGCCTAGTACCCACGCCTCGAAATATATCGGATAATATTGCCTTTCCAACTGACCAGATTGATTCCGTGGCACGCCCGTTAGCCCCTCTAATACTAAACCCAGAACAACGCGAACTCCTGCAAGCCAT
>Ga0247837_1003770_pt1 | contig 25776 bp, 26 predicted proteins | sample LaCtaG_2_FD_187115 | JGI IMG/M metagenome (GOLD analysis project Ga0247837, IMG submission 187115) | Freshwater microbial communities from meromictic Lake La Cruz, Castile-La Mancha, Spain - LaCruzMarch2015_14.5m | ecosystem: Environmental > Aquatic > Freshwater > Lake | place: Spain: Castile-La...
CGAAGCGTCATCGAAACAGGCCGCCGTCGCTCCATCGGTGCCCTCGACGCCATCCGTCTCACCCTCGCAGGAAATCCGTTGCAAAACCCCGCTTGAGCGCGTTGAGCGCGCGGGGTGAGCAATTACTCCTTTCGCCAAGCGAAGCCGCCGCCGCGCAGCATGAAGCCGTCAGAGCTTTCGTGCTCATCGACTACGAATTTACCGACGTTTTCAGAACTACGCACGCGGGCGAAGTTTACTTCGCGGGAGATGTGATCCGTGACGAAGCGGACCCGGATAGGCTGGTTGCCAAGCTTGAGCGCTCTCCCGCCGTCGAGACGGCAGCGGCCGATCACTGCAGAGCCGCAACTCGTCAAGTCGAAGCTCGCAGACGTTTGCAGTCTGACATGTTCCGAGCCAGCGCCGAAGCCGAGGCTGCTGCCGAGCACGACGAATAGCCAGACCACATAAGGCCGGAAATGTGGCTGAATGTGGGGGCGTACGTCGGAACGGCAGAATATCTCAGTTAGATCAAAATTTTAGACGGTTATTGGCGGAGAGAAAGGCCGCCTCGATAGGCCAGTTGCTGACAGGCCTGTCAGAAAAGTTGGGCGTCAGAAATTTGGTGCTGCAGCCCAATAAGTAACGACAACCAACAGTCTGGGGTAGGCCGGGGGGGCGGGGACTTTGCGACGCGAACTGGGCCGCTCGACGTTCACCCACCTGAATGCCAACGATGCGCTGGTGAGTCGATTTGTCGCGGAACCATCAATCCCGCGCGCCAATGTTGGTATGGGCGTTGGTATCGCTGTCTCAATAGGGCTCAATTTAGATATATAGATCAGTCGGATAATAACCGGAATTGTATTCCGGTCTCGGCACCATTTCTTCCAACAACACCGGTCTTTGAGTGTCGGCAGCGCGAATGGCGCCGACCGTGAAACTCATCCTGCGGCCTCTACGTATCTCTCCACGATCACGCCGAAGAGCGGATTCAACAGTTGGAGGTACGAATGACGATCTTGAAGGCTGCGGCGCTTGCCGTGGCGATTTCTCTCGGCTCGTTCGGAGCCACGGGCGTCCAGGCTGCCAATATCGTGGAAACGGCCGATTCCGTCGGCACGTTCAAGACTCTGCTCGCCGCCGCCGAGGCGGCCGGGCTGGCCGGAGCCCTGTCTGATACGAACAACATCACCGTGTTTGCCCCCACCGACGACGCCTTCGCCGCGCTGCCGGCCGGCACGGTCGAGACCCTGCTGAAGCCCGAGAACAAGGACCAGCTGGTGGCCATCCTCACCATGCACGTCCTGCCGCGCGTGCTGACGTCCCATCAGCTGCTCAACAAGCCCTTCCACGTCAAGACCCTGAACACCGCCGAGCGCCTGACCATCTCGGCCACGGCGAGCGGTGTCACCGTCGCCGGCTCGAACACGGCGAATGTCGTGCAGGCCGACGTGAAGGCCGACAACGGCGTGATCCACGTCATCGACGCGGTCCTGCTGCCCTGACGGTTCTGGCTGCCGGGAGCCTCGGCTTTCGGCAGCCTAACTGCCCGTCTGCAACGCCTGCCACAAGGCGGCGACCAGCCAGAACTCGGCGCTGATCACCACCGCGCCACCCAGCGCGCTCATCGCCAGAACCGTGGCTGGGTGCACCCGGAACCACCCGGTGAAAAACCGCACGCTCCCCCAGCTGAAATCGAGCAGCATGAAGGCTAGGCCGATCACGGCGCCGAACAATGCAACGGTGAGAGCTTCCACGTCGTCCTCGTGCACGACCACAGGGCATCAGCATACCGCCCGATCGTGGAGCCGAAAAGGCCGCAGCCGGTTTGCAGGGTCAAATCTGCGGTAGCGCCGATCCGGCAAGGCTGGCTTCAAGCGGCCGGTCGACACCCAGCAGCTCGGCATAGAGCGCAGCATGGGCAGCGCCCATCTGGCGCGTGGTGAACATCGTCTCGTAGCGCCGCCGGGCATTCTCGCCCATCCGCCGGGCCGCGGCCGGGTCGGCCCACAGCCGGCGCATCGCATCTGCCAGTGTCATCGGGTCGGCCGGCGCCACCACCAGGCCGGTTTCACCCGCCCGGTTCACGTAGCTGGTGCCGGTACCGATCTCGCAGGTGATGAGCGGCAGGCGCGACGCTGCCGCCTCGAGCAGGGCCACGCCAAACGCCTCGGACCGCAGATGCGAGGGGAAGACGAAACCGTAGGCCATGTCGAGCAGCAGCGCCTTCTCGTCTTCGGAGACCTCGCCGAGCAGATGCACGTTGTCGAGCTTGCGCGCCGCCACCGCTTCACGCAGTTGCTCCGACAGCCGCCCCGTGCCGATGATCGCTACCGGGAAACCCGTCTCGGCCGCCGCATCGAGCAGGAAGTGCAGGCCCTTGTAGTAGCGCAGCGCCCCGACGAACACGAAGAACCGCTGCCCCAGCCGCTCCCGCCAGTAGCCGCGCCGAGCCTCCGGCAGCTGCCGCCGCGCGATGTCGCCGGTGCCCAGCGGGATCACCGTCACCTTGTCGCGATGCCGCGCCAGCACCGGGCTCGATTCGAGGTAAGGCGGCGACGTGGCGACGATGCTCGTCACCGAATCGAGAAAGCGGTGCATCAGCGGGTCATAGGCCGCCTTTAGCCAGCGCTGCTTCACGATATCGGAGTGGTAGGTCACCACGGTCGGCTTGTCGGTGCGCGACAGAAAATGGATCAGGTCCATCATCGGCCACGGGAAGTGGTAGTGGATCAGGTCGGCGTCGCGCGCCATGTCGTTGAAGACCGACAGCACCGACAGCGACAGTCCGGTCGATGCCAGTTCGAGGTGCAGCCGGGCCTTGCGGGCCCACACCCCATCGACATGCACCGAATTGCCATCCGGGTTGCGGCTCAGCGACAGCACCTGCGTCTCGACGCCGAACGGCTCGGTGCCCTGCGCAATGTCGCGGATCACGCTCTGGACTCCGCCAAAGCTGTCTGGGGCAAAGGTCTTGAAAAAGTGCAGGACGCGCAATGTCGCCTCTTCGACGCCTGCTCCAATCACCAATGCCTGACACACTTCGTCGGGCCATTCCAGCACGCGGGCAGTTGCTCAGGCCAACCTTGCGGCCATCTGCGGCTCAATTGCAACGGTGAACCGGCTGACCGATCAGACCTTCGGTGAATGGCGTGCCAACGTCCGGGCCGCTTCACTGCCGCATCGCCGGACCAGCAGCCGGCGCTCCACGAGGGGAGGAACCAGTGGCAGAATTTAGTGGCCTTGGCGTCAATCTATCCAACATTTACCGGCTCAGCAGCGCGAAGACCCGGTCGATTTCACCGGAGAACTTCACCGGCGAGAAGGGCCGCGGCGGCATGGCCACCGAGGGCACTGGCAAGATCCACGCCCGCGGCCTCGGCAGGGACGGCAGCGGTCTCGGCGTCAAGATCTCCCCCTCCATCCGCATCGAACCGGGCGAAAGGCGCGTGCTCGGCGAGATCCGGGGCTCGGGCGCCATCCAGCAGATCTGGCTCACCACCGCCAATCTGCGCTGGCGCGACCTCATCCTCCGCATCTGGTGGGACGACCAGGAACACCCCTCGGTCGAAGCACCAGTGGGAGACTTCTTCTGCTCGGGCTGGAACCAGTACGCACAGGTCAGTTCGCTCGCCGTCTGCGTCAATCCCGGCCGCGCCTTCAACTGCTACTGGGAGATGCCGTTCCGTAAGGCCGCCCGCATCGAGATCGAGAACCGCGATCCTCAGAGCCACGGCATCATCTACTACCAGATCAACTACACCCTCACCGATGTCCCGCACGACGCGGCCTATTTCCACGCCCAGTTCCGCCGCACCAACCCGCTGCCGTTTAAGGAGGACTATACCATCCTCGATGGAGTGCACGGGCAGGGGCAGTATGTCGGCACCTACATGGCCTGGGGCGTCAACAATTCGGGCTGGTGGGGCGAGGGCGAGATCAAGTTCTTCATGGATGGCGATGGCGAGTTCCCCACCATCTGTGGCACCGGCACTGAGGACTACTTCTGCGGCGCCTACAATTTCGACGGCGGGGGCGCCGAACTCGATCCGACGATGGAGCGCGCCTACCGCGAGTTCACCACGCCGTATTCCGGCCTGCCACAGGTGCTTCGCCCCGACGGCACCTACCGCAGCCAGCAGCGCTTCGGCATGTACCGCTGGCACCTGACAGACCCGATCCGCTTCGAAGAGGACCTGCGCGTCACCATCCAGGCGCTTGGCTGGCGCACCGAGAAGACTGATCGCCGCTACCTGCCCTTGCAGGACGACATTGCCTCGGTCGCCTTCTGGTACCAGACCCTCCCGACCGCGCCCTTCCCGGAACTAAAAGACCGCGACTACCTCGAAGTGATCTGACCGGCTATCGTCAGCTCTAAAGTCGGCCGGGGAGGGTCGGCCGGAGGGATAGCATGAAGAAGGTCTACGTGATCGGCACCCTTGATACCAAGGGGGCCGAACTGCGCTACGCCGTCGAGCGGGTTCGCGCCGCCGGCGCAGAAACAGTGCTGGTCGATGTCGGCACGCAGGGGCCGGGGCAGGGGGCGGACATTCCGTCCGACGAAATCGCCGCCCACCATCCGCAGGGTGCGGGCGCCGTGCTCGGCCTCGCCGACCGGGGGCAGGCGGTCTCGGCCATGGCGAAGGCACTGACTGCCTGGCTCAGCGCCCGCGAGGACATCGGCGCTGTGCTCGGCCTCGGCGGTTCCGGCAACACTGCCATCGTTACCGAGGCGATGCGGGCGCTGCCCATCGGTGTTCCGAGGCTGATGGTCTCGACCGTCGCATCCGCCAACGTCGCGCCCTATGTCGGCCCGAACGACATCGCCATGATGTATTCGGTGGTTGATGTCGCCGGCCTCAACGCCATCTCGCGCCGGGTGATCGGCAATGCCGCCAACGCGGCAGCCGGCATGGCGCTTGGCACCGTCCCCGAGGCGGCAAGCGACAAGCCCGGCCTCGGCATGACCATGTTCGGCGTCACCACTGCCTGCGTCACCATGGTGCGGGAGGCGATGGAAGCGAGCCACGAGGTCTATACCTTCCACGCCACCGGCACCGGCGGCCAGTCGATGGAAAAGCTCGCTGAATCCGGTCTTGTCGCCGGGCTCATCGACGTCACCACGACCGAAATCGCCGACCTGCTGGTCGGTGGCATCTTCCCCTGCACCGAGGACCGTTTCGGCGCCGTCATTCGCACCGGCCTGCCCTATGTCGGCTCTGTCGGCGCGGTCGACATGGTCAATTTCGGGGGCAGGGAGACCGTTCCGTCCCGCTTCGCCGACCGCCAGTTTCACGTCCACAACGCTCAGGTCACCCTGATGCGCACCACCCCCGACGAGAACCGGCGGATCGGCGAGTTCATTGTCGCGCGACTCAACCGCATGTCGGGCCCCGTCCGCTTCCTGCTGCCGCTGCGAGGCGTTTCGGCCATCGACGCCGCCGGTCAGCCGTTCCACGATCCGGCGGCCGACGCCGCGCTGTGCGGTGCCATCCGCACCGGTTGGCAACCGTCGGCCAACCGCCAGCTGATCGAACGCGATGCCCATATCAACGACGCGGCCTTCGCCGCGGCACTGGTGGACAATTTCAGAGCGATAGCAACGGCTTGACTAGGCGGCCCGACCGACCAGCCGGCCGTGGTGGCGCAGCACCAGCCCAACCGCTCCTAGACAGGCGCCGTCGGTAAAGGTGCTGGCCCGGAAGATCGTCCGCGCCGAGTCGGGCACGTCGTTGTGCTTGACCAGAGTGTAGCGCTCGTAGCTGCGGGCCAGCGCGTCGAGCAGCAGGTCGCCAGTCCGCGCCAGCCGCCCGCTCACCACCACCAGCGGCGGGTTGAACACCGACCCGATCAGGCCGAGCCCGTGCCCGCCGGCTTCGCCCGCCCGCTCGACCAGCAGCCGGCAGTAATTGTCGCCGCCCAGCGCCATCTCCACCACGTCGGTGATCCGGAGCGGCCGGCCGAAATGTGCCTCCGCCTCCGGCAAGAGGTTACGGAAGCTGGCATAGACTTCGATGCAGCCGCGGTTGCCGCAGCGGCAAAGCGGGCCGTTGGGGTCGATCACCACGTGCCCGAACTCCCCCGCGCCCCCCGCGACGCCGCGCAGCACCCTGCCACCGGAGACGATGGCGCCGCCAACCCCGAGGTCCAGCGTGTAGACCACGAAGTCGTCGAACCCCTGCGCCGCGCCCCAGGTCATTTCGGCGATAGCCGAGCAGTTGCTTTCGTTGTCGCAGAAGATTGGCACGCCCTCGAACAGCGGCCCAAGCAGTTCCTTCATGTCGACGCCGGCCCAGTCCGGCATGCCGCCGGCGCGCAGCACCTGGCCGTTGACGGGGTTCACCGGCCCGCCCATCGCGACCCCGACGCCGAGCAGGCCGCTGGGCGATTGCCATTGCGTTTCATAGGCTTCGGCGACCAGCCGACGGATCAGGTCCGCCGCCATGGCGGGGGTATAGCCGTCCTCCATCACCACGATTTTGTCGGCCAGCACCGTGTGCGTCACGTCGGCAACGATCAGCTGGATCTCCGTCTGTCCGATCAGGATGCCGATGCAGGTGCCCGCTCCCGGGTTGAGGGTGAGCGCCGTCGCCGGACGCCCGACACCCCCTGCCGGTTCGTTGCCGGCCTCCAGTACCATGCCGGTGCGGCGCAGTTCAGCCACCGCGGTCGAGACCGTCGACTTCGCCAGTCCGGTGAGGCGCGACAGCTGCGCCGCGCTCATGGCGCCGCGCTCCGTCAGCATGCGGACGATGCGACCAGCGGGTGTCCCTAGAGCCCCGTCATCCAGGAGTGATTTCAACTCGAACTTGTTCACATCATCGCTCCCCTCAGCGCGTTGACAAGAAGAATAAGTTCACCATAGAACTAATGCGACCGGTGGCGGAGGATGCACACCGGCACGGGAAAAGCGCAAGTAGCCACAGTGGCCGACCATGAGAGTCGGGATGTGGCGCGGGCGCACTGGGAGAGAAAAAACATGAACTTCAAGTCGAAGGTCGCGCTTGGCGCGGCTGCAACGATCACGGCTGCCCTGCTGTCGGGTACGGCCATGGCCGAGCCCAAGGTGCTGATGCTGCACCAGTGGGCGTCGGGCAACGACGCTGCTTCCATCGCCAAGCTCGGTGAGATGTTCACCGCCAAGGGCGGCACCTGGGAGCAGACCGCCATTGCCGGTCACACCGCCAACACCCTCGCCAAGCTCCGCGCCGACGTCGTCGCCGGCAACGCTCCGGCTGCCGTGCAGCTGAAGGGCCCGGAAATCGCCGAGTGGGCCGCGACCGGCGGTACCGCCGATATGGATGAACTCGCGACTGCCGAGGGCTGGGATGCCGTCGTCGCTCCCGAGCTGCTCCCGGTGATGAAGCCGCAGGGCAAGTGGGTCGCCGCACCCATGAACATCCACCGCATCAACTGGATCTGGGGCAACAAGGCCGCCATGGAAAGCGTCGGCGTCGCCGAGCTTCCGAAGACCTGGGCCGATTTCAACGCCGCCTGTGACAAGGCCATTGCCGGTGGCAAGGTCTGTCTCGCCCACTTCAGCGCCGACTGGTCCGACGCGACCACGTTCGAAACCGTCGTCTATGGCCAGGACATCGACCTGTACCGCAAGGCATTCGTCGAGGGTGATGTCGAAGCCCTCCGTTCGGAAGGCATGATCAAGGCCTTCGAGCAGATGAAGCTCATGGTCAGCACGTACATGGACCCGGCAATCGCCGGCCGTGACTACGACACCGGCGCCAACATGATGTCGAACGGCGATGCCCTGTTCTTCATCATGGGTGACTGGGAGCTGGGCCGTCTCGTGTCGATCGGCAAGACGCCGGGCGCCGACATCCTCTGTGGCCAGTCGCCGACCGATTGGGGTGGCAATGGCTTCATCCTGAACTCGGACTCGGTGGTGTTCTTCAACCAGAACAACCCCGACTTCCAGGAAGGCCAGAAGCTGCTCGCTTCGACCATCCTGAGCCCCGAGTTCCAGTCGGTGTTCAACATCGCCAAGGGCTCGATCCCGGCCCGCCTCGACGTTGACCTTACCCAGGGCTTCAATGCCTGCCAGCAGCAGAGCCAGGCCGAGCTGAAGGGCTCGATCGAAGCCGGTACGCTGGTGCGCTCGATGGCCCACAACATGACCGTGCTGCAGAAGTACCGCGGCGCCATGATGGACACCATCACCGAGTTCGTGAACTCGCCGGAAATGTCGGCTGAAGAAGCCGCCAACATCATGGCCGACGCCGTCGAAGCCCAGATGTAATCAACGAACCGACCGGCTGCGGAGCACCTCCGCAGCCGGTTTCTGTATTCTTGCGGAGGGTTGGTCCGTTGAGCAGCGCCGGATATGCCGCCATGGCGGGCGGAAATTCTTTTTGGGAGAAGCTGAAAAGCTGGACGCCGATCTTCGTGATCGCGCCCGCTGTCGTCGCTTCTTTCGTCTACGTCTTCGTGTTCTCCGGCTGGACGATGTATATCTCGCTCAGCGACTCCACCCTGCTGCCGACCTACGGCTTCAAGGGGCTCGAGAACTACGCGAGCCTGTGGGCCAACCGCCGCTGGGGCGTTGCCTACAGCAACTTGTTCTTCTTCTCCGGCATCTTCGTGCTGACCACCATGGCCGTCGGCCTGTTGCTGGCGCTGCTGCTCGACCAGAAAATTCGCGCCGAGAGCTTCTGGCGCACCATGTACATGTATCCGCTCGCGGTGAGCTTCATCGTCACCGGCACAGTGTGGCAGTGGCTCTACAACCCCACGGGCGGCATCCAGTTTCTCGTGCAGTCGATGGGCTGGACCGATTTCGAGTTCGCCCTGACCACTGACCGCAAGAACGCCATCTGGGCCATCATCATCACCGGCATCTGGCAGAGCGCCGGCTTCACCATGGCCCTGTTCCTCGCCGGGCTGCGCTCGGTCGATGGGGATATCATCAAGGCCGCTTCCATCGACGGCGCCTCGACCTTCCGCATCTATCGCAAGGTCATCCTGCCCTCGATCACGCCGATCTTCCTGGCCGTCGCCGTCGTGCAGCTGCAGTCGGCGATCAAGACCTTCGACCTCGCCGTGGCGCTCACCAATTCCGGCCCCGGCATCTCCACCACCTTCCCCGCCACCTATGTCTACGACCTGATGTTCCAGCGTGGACAGATCGGCGAGGGCGCCGCGGCGGCAATGATGATCCTCGCGGCCCTCGCCGTGGTTCTCGTGCCCTATTCGATGTACCTCGGCTGGCGCCGTCGCAGGGAGGTTGCCCGTGTCTGACGCTACTCTTTCATCCGCTCCCGCCCTCGATCTCGAGGCCGGACGGGCAGGGCGCCGCCATCTGATCAGCCGTATCGTCATCTACGGTCTGCTGACCTTCTTCGGTATCATCTACCTGATGCCGCTGTGGGTCGTGTTCTTCAACTCCTTCCGGCCGCTGGCCGAAATCTCAGCGAATGGTCTGATCGCCTTCCCGCAGACGTTCCGGCTCGACGCCTGGCCCCAGGCCTGGAGCGAGTTCTGTATCGGCGGACAATGCGCCGGCATGCAGCGCTACTTCTGGAACTCGATCATGATGGTCGTGCCCGCCACGATCATTTCGACCGCCATGGGCGCCATCACCGGCTACGTGCTGTCCAAGTGGAAGTTCCGCGGCTCGGAGATCATCTTCGGCATGATGCTGCTTGGCGTGTTCATGCCTGGCCAGATCGCGCTGCTCCCCTGGGCCTTCATCCTGGGCAAGATCGGCCTCGCCAACTCCGTCTATGGCCTGGTGCTCGTGCACTGCATCCAGGGTCTGGCGTTCACCACGCTGTTCTGCCGCAACTACTTCGTCGGCATCCCCGACGACCTGGTGAAGGCGGCCCGTATCGACGGTGCCGGCTTCTGGCGGATTTTCTACCGCATCATCCTGCCGATCTCCCCGCCGATCCTGATCGTCACGGTCATCTGGCAGTTCACCGGCATCTGGAACGAGTACCTGTTCGGCGTCGTGCTGAACTCCGGTGCCAACCAGCCGATCACCGCGGCCCTCGTGGCGCTGTCGATGAGCGGGACCACCGTGCGGACCTACGACGTCATGAGTGCCGCCGTGCTGATCGGCGCGCTGCCGCCGCTGCTCGTCTACTTCTTCGGCGGCAAGTACTTCGTCCGTGGCCTGACCCAGGGAGCCATCAAATGATGGCAACCTGTCAGGCGACCGGAGCGATCAAATAAGTTCGGAGGCGTATTTCAAATGGCATCTTTGACTGTCCGCAACCTCCGCAAGAACTTCGGCGCCGTCGAAGTTCTCAAGGGGGTCGACATCGAAGCCCAGACCGGCGAGTTCATCGCCCTGGTCGGGCCTTCGGGTTGCGGCAAATCCACCCTGCTGGCCATGATCGCCGGCCTCGAGACCGTTACCTCGGGCGAGATCTGGATCGGCGACCGCATGGTGAACTCCGTCGCGCCGAAAGACCGCGACATCGCCATGGTGTTCCAGTCCTACGCGCTCTATCCCACCATGAGCGTGCGCGAGAACATGGCGTTTGGCATGGAAAGCCGCGGCATCCCCAAGGACGAGCAGAAGGCGGCCATCGCCCGCGTTGCTTCTCTCCTTCAGATCGAGCCGCTGTTGGCCCGCAAGCCCGGCCAGTTGTCGGGCGGCCAGCGTCAGCGCGTCGCCATGGGCCGCGCCCTGGTGCGCGACCCCAAGCTGTTCCTGTTCGACGAGCCGTTGTCCAACCTCGACGCCAAGCTGCGCGTCGACATGCGGACCGAGATCAAGAAGCTGCACCAGCGCGTCGGCAAGACCACCGTGTACGTCACGCACGACCAGGTCGAAGCCATGACGCTCGCCTCCCGCATCGCCGTGATGCATCAGGGCCAGGTGCAGCAGTTCGACGAGCCCGATACCATCTACAACAGGCCCGCCAACATCTTCGTCGCCGGCTTCATGGGCTCGCCCTCGATGAACTTCATCCAGGCCGAGATCACGAGCGCCAGCGGTACGCCGATGGTCACGTTCCCGCTGTCCGACGGCGGCTCGGCCAGCCTGGCGCTGCATGATGGTGTCGGCGAGCGGGTGAAGGACCGCAAGGTCGTGCTGGGGATTCGTCCCGAACACCTCAGCCGGCAGAGCGCCAGCACCCTCGGCAAGCCGGGCATGGCAACCATGACGGCCCCCGTGGAAGTCGTGGAGCCGACCGGCGCCGAAACCATGGCGGTGATGAAGTTCGGCGAGCTCGAAGTGGTTGGGCGGTTCTCTCCGGACGAAGCGCCCAAGACCGGCGAGAACATGCCGTTGGCTGTCGACATGAGCCGCGCCTGCCTGTTCGATCCGGCGACCCAGAAGCGCATCTGATCGCCTCTCGTCTGCGGGCTCCTTCCCTGCTGGAGGAGCCCGCGACCTATTCAAGGGTTCCAGAGAATTCCTGCTTTCGCACAATATCCGAGCCTTGCCGGGCGGGTGGTCTTCGTCACGGGCGGCGCGAGCGGCATCGGTGCCGACATCGTCCGCGCCTTTGCCGGCCAGGGCAGCAAGGTCGCCTTCGTCGACATCCTCGAGGACGATGGCAGGGCACTCACCGCCGAAACCGGCGCCGAGTTCATCCGCTGCGACGTCACCGATATCCCGGCGCTGAAGGCCGCCATCGAGGTCACCGGCGAGCGGCTCGGCCCGATCGGCGTTCTGGTTAACAATGCCGCCAACGACCAGCGGCACGAGATCGATGCCGTCACCGAAGACTACTGGGACGCCTCGCTCGGCCTCAACCTGAAGCCGCAGTTCTTCGCCGCCCAGGCCGTCCGCCCGATGATGAAGGCGCTTGGCGGCGGCGCGATCATCAACTTCTCTTCGATCGCCTGGCGCGGTGGCGCCTCGAACATGCCGGTCTATGCGATCGCCAAGTCCGGCACCATCGGCCTCACCCGTGCCCTCGGCCGTGGCTTCGGCGAAGACAATATCCGGGTCAACTCGATCGAGCCAGGTGCGGTGATCACCGAGCGCCAGAAGCGCCTGTGGTTCCCAGACCCCAAGCAGATCGACGCCGTGGTCGAGCGCCAGGCCCTGCACCACGTGCTGCTCGGCGAAGAGATTGCCCGCACCGTGCTGTTCCTCGCGTCAGACGACAGCCGCATGATTACCAAGCAGTCGATCACGGTGGATGCAGGCCTTCGGTGACATCCGCGCTGATGCTTAAGGCGAGGGTGCATTCAGTGGCCCACTGTGCAAACTGCACCACTCGAACGAGAACACTGCCAGGGGGGATTGAATGAAACTGACGACCGGCCTCAACCCGTACGGACTCACCTACTTCCTCGGCCTGCAGGGCGCTGGCACGCCGCGGCACAACCCCAACGGGGCCGGCCTTGAGGGATTCATCAAGCTCACCGAAGAACTCGGCGGCAAGGCCATCGAGCTCTGGGAGGGCTGGTTCAAGACCATGTCCGACGGCGAACTTGCCGCACTGAAGGTTCGCCTCGACACCCTCGGCTGGAAGCGGGTGCTCTCGTCCGGCCTGCAGCATGGCGACATGGACCTGCTGATCCGCTGCGCCACGGCACTCGACGCCAAGTACATCCGCGTAGCGCTCACCCCTATCCTCTGCGGCAATCGCGCAGCGGCTGGCCAGCAGTGGCACGACCTCGTGCACTCGGTGCGTGACAAGCTCGAGGCTGTGGTGCCCAAGCTGGAAGCGGCCAACGTCACGCTGCTGATCGAGAACCACCAGGATTTCACCTCGCGCGAACTCGTCGGCCTCTGCGACGAGTTCGGCGAGCATGTCCGCATCGTCTTCGACATGGCCAACACCTTCCCGGTGGCCGAGAGCCCGCTCGATTTCGCCCGCGTCATCGCCCCCTATGTGCGCCACTGCCACGTCAAGGACTACCGCGCCGTCATCGAGCCCGATGGCTTCCGGCTCGTCCGCTGCCCGTCCGGCGATGGCTGCGTGCCGCACAAGGAGATGTTCGACATCCTCGCCCAGCACAATGACGAGATGGTCGCCTGCATCGAGATCGGTGCGCTCGATGATCGTCACGTCAAACTCTACACGCCGCAGTGGTGGCACGGCTACGCCCCCAAGCAGGCCGAGGAACTCGCCGCCTGCCTGCTCGCCGTGCAGAAGAACCGCTTCGAGCCGGGCGAGGAATGGCGCACCCCGTGGCAGCTCAATGCTGACGACCAGCTGATCGATTACGAGCTGGGCCAGTACCGCAAGAGTGCAGCCAATCTCAAGGCCCAGGGCCTGATGTAGTCAGGCCAGACGCATAATGACGGGCCTGATGTAGGTCGGCCCGACCCAACGTAAGTTTTCCAGAATTGGAGGCCACAAGTGGCAAAGGATCTCGCAGGTAAAATCGCCCTCGTAACGGGCTCGGGCCGCGGCCTCGGCAGCGTCATGGCGCGCAAGCTCGCGGCTCGTGGCGCCGACGTCGTCGTGCATGACCTCAAGTGGGACTCGGCCGCCCAGTACGGCGAGGCGGACAACCTTGGCGCCATGATCAAGACGATCGAGGGCCTAGGCGTCCGCTCCATGGGCGTCACCGGCAATATCGGCGATCGCGACGCCGTCAACGCCATGCGCCAGGAGATCGAGGAGAAGTTCGGTCCGGTCGAAATCCTCGTCAACTGCGCCGGCGGCGATATCGGCGCGGCCGGCGGCAAGCCGGTGCCCAACAACATCCTCGGCATCACCTACGAGGACCTGATGGTCCTCACCACCAACAACCTGATCGGCACCATGCTGGTCACCCAGGCCTTCGTGCCGCAGATGGTCGAGCGGCAGCACGGCATCGTCGTCAACATCGCCTCGGTCGCCGCCCATATCGGCGTCTCCGGCGGCGGCATCTATGCCACCCTCAAGGCGGCCGTCACCCACTACACCCGCTGCCTCGCCGAGGAAGTGAAGGAGCACGGCGTGCGCGTCAACGTCGTGAGCCCCGGCCCGTCGAAGACCGCCCGCTTCCAGGCCACCCGCACCGTCGATCCCGACAAGATGAACTCCAACAAGGTGTCGCTGGATCGCTACGCCGAGCCCGAGGAAATCGCCGACGCGGTGGTGTTCCTCTGCTCGCCCGAAGCCAAGTTCATCCACGGCCAGCTCCTCCGCGTCGACGGCGGCCTGCAGCTCTACGCCGGCTGACCAGACAGAGTCTGGACTGGACATTCGAGGGCCGCCCATCAGGCGGCCCTTTGCTTTTTCGGCTCGCCCCGCTACCAGAGCGCATGCTCACCTTCGGCCTCCTCATCGCTGCCGCCTGCCTTGCTGTCGCGTTCGCCACGGCGCTTCTCATCCGTCGGCGCGCCGCCGCGCTCGGGTTGGTCGCCGAGGTCAACGAGCGCTCGTCGCACGCCATCCCGACGCCATCGGGCGGCGGCATCGGTATCGTGCTCGCCGCCAGCCTTGCGGGGCTGTTGCTCGCCTGGTCCTACCCATACGAAGTCCTGCCCGTCCTCATGGCCGGCGTACTGATCGCCGTGCTCGGCTACTGGGACGACCGGCAACCCATTCCGGCCAGGTGGCGGCTGGGCGCCCATATCATCATCACCGGAGCGGTTGCCAGCATCGTTCCACTCGATGTGATCGCGGCCCAGATCGGCCTGCCACTGCCGGAGCCCGTTATCTTCTTGGCGCTCGTTCTCGCCGGCGCCCTCTGGATCAACCTCTACAATTTCATGGATGGCATCGACGGATTGGCTGCGTCCGAGGCCGTCTTTCTGCTGCTGGCCGCCCTCGGCCTTGCCTGGTCGGCCACGCCAGAAATCCTGGCCCAGGGCATGTTCTGGTGGATGGCCTGGCTCGCCGCCGCCTGTCTCGGCTTCCTGCTGCTCAACTGGGCGCCCGCGAAAATCTTCATGGGCGATGCGGGCAGCACCTATCTGGGGCTGATGCTGTTCTTCTTCGCCCTCGCCACCACCACCAGCGGCTGGCTGAGCCTCGCCCAGTGGCTGATCCTCGCCGCCGCCTTCCTCGCCGACAGCCTGACGACGTTGGTCCGCCGGGCGCTGAACCGCGAGCCGGTGTGGCAGGCGCACAAGCGCCATGCCTATCAACACCTGCAGCGCCGCCTTGGCTCGCACGCCCGGGCAACGCTCCTCTACATCGGCATCAACGTCGTGCTGCTGCTGCCGCTGGCGGGGCTGGCTGGAGCCGTTCCGGAGTACAGTTGGATCGTGGCGGTGCTCGCCTACGCGATCCTGATCCCTGCCGCGATCATGGCCGGGGCAGGGGCGCCGCTAAAGCCAGAGGCTGATGAAGAACGCCCCGGCGCCGACAATCGACAGTGATGCGGCCGCCGTGGCGATCAGCATGTTGCGTGCATAGCTCAGGTGTTGCCGCTCTTCGCTGCGGCTCACGGCACGCACATCGAAGCGCGCCACGTCCATGTCGATCATCGCTGGAAAGCCCCTCAACTCACTGGTGAGGGCAGGGTGCGCGCGGCCGGCCATTCCCGCCAGCACGATGCAATTTCATGCTTAATTCTATTCAAATGCCGTAGGGTGCTGACCGGCGCTGCGGCGCGCTTGTGACTCAATTGCCGCGCTGGTGTGCAAAGCGCCTCAGGCAACCTGGTTACCACCTTGCTACCGACACCTTCCTGGGCACTAATTCGTATCAGCCTCGCCTTGGATACGTTCGCATATGTCTTTGTCTCGCCGCAGCCTGCTTGTCCTCGGGAGTGCCTTTCTCGCCGGGTGCAGTGCCGCCATCCTGCCACCGCCCGGCGCCACCAGCCCCACGGTACTGACGCGCGCCGCCATCCTGGCTGCCATCAACGGCACCCGGCAGCGGAACGGCGTGCCGCCTCTGCGCTATAACTCGAACCTCGAGGCTGCCGCCCGCTCCCAGGCCAACCTGATGGCGTCGAAGGATCAGTTGAGCCACGATCTGGGTGTCACGCTGCGCCAGCGCGTCAGTTCCGCCGGCTACGATGGCGCCGTCGGCGAGAACGTCGCCGGTGGCCACAAAACGCTGGAGCAGGCGATCGAAGGCTGGCTCAATTCGCCCGGCCATCGCAACACGCTGCTCTCCACCCGCTTCGTCGAGTTCGGTCTCGCGGTCGCGAGGGTCTCACCCGACCGCAAGTCGCGCTACGGCACCTACTGGGCCTTCGTTGCCGGCGGCCCGTTCGAGGCCTGGCGCTAGCGTCTAGACTGCGTCGCTCAGCGTCCGCTTCACCGCCTCGCGCCAGCCCTTCAGCTTGCGCTTGCGGGTTGCCTCGTCCATCCGCGGATTGAACTGCCGGTCGAGCGCCCAGCGCACCGCGAACCCAGCCATGTCGGGCCAGACCCCGGCCTTGTAGCCCGCAAGCCACGCTGCCCCCAGCGCCGTCGTCTCCATGATCGTCGGCCGGTCGACCGGGGTGTCGAGCATGTCGGCGAGGAACTGCATCGTCCAGTCCGAGCCCACCATGCCGCCATCCACCCGCAGCACCGTATCGGTGGCGCCCTTCCAGTCCCTGCGCATCGCATCGATCAGGTCGCGCGTCTGGTAGCTGACGGATTCGAGCGCCGCCCGCGCGAACTCCGCCGGCCCCGATCCGCGCGTCAGCCCGGTGATCGAGGCCCGAGCCTCTGCGTCCCACCACGGCGCCCCCAGCCCGACAAAGGCCGGCACCAGGTACACGTTCTGCGTCGGGTCGGCCTTGGCCGCCAGCGCGCCGGCATCGGCCGATTTCTCGAACAGCCCCAGCATGTCGCGCATCCACTGCACCGAGGCCCCGGCGATGAAGATGGCGCCCTCGAGCGCATAGGTGGTCTCACCATCAATCCGGTAGGCGATCGTCGTCAGCAGCCGGTTCTTCGAGCGCACCAGGTCCTTGCCGGTGTTGAGCAGCGCGAAGCAGCCCGTGCCATAGGTCGATTTCAGCATGCCCGGTGCAAAACAGGCCTGCCCGATGGTCGCTGCCTGCTGGTCGCCCGCTGACCCGTAGATCGGGATCGCCGCCCCCAGCACCTCAGGGTCGGTCGTGCCGAAATCGGCCGCATTGTCCTTCACCTCGGGCAGGATGGCGCGGGGGATGCGGAACAGCGCCAGCAGTTCATCGTCCCAGGCGTTGGTCCGGATGTTGTAGAGCAGCGTGCGGCACGCGTTGGTCGCATCGGTGGCGTGCGACTTGCCGCCGGTCAGCCGCCAGATCAGGTAGCTGTCCACCGTGCCGAACGCGAGCTCACCCTTCTCCGCCCGCTTCCGCGCCCCCGGCACGTTATCGAGAATCCACGCCAGCTTCGTTGCCGAGAAATAGGGGTCGAGCAGCAGCCCGGTCTTCTTGTTGATCCCCGGCTCGTGCCCCGCCCGCTTCAGCTTCTCGCACACCTTGTGGGTGCGCCGGTCCTGCCAGACGATGGCATTGTGGATCGCCTTGCCGGTGGCGCGATCCCAAACGATCGTGGTCTCGCGCTGGTTGGTGATGCCGATCGCGGCGATATCCTCGGCCTTGAGCTTCGCCTGCTTCAGCGCGGTCTTCGCCGACCAGATGCACGTCGCCCAGATTTCCTCGGGCACATGCTCCACCCAGCCATCCTGCGGAAAGTGCTGGGTAAACTCCATCTTGCCGATGCCGGCGATCTGCTGCCGCTCGTTGAACACGATAGCCCGGCTCGACGTTGTCCCCTGGTCGATGGCCAGAATATTGCCGCTCATGCCAGTTCGATCCCCCTCGTCTTTTCCTCCATGTAGCGCGCAAGGTTCGCCTTGTCTTCCGCGCCCACGCGCAGCCCCAGCTTGCTGCGCCGCCACAGCACATCCTCGGCCGTCCGCGCCCACTCGCGGCCGATCAGATAGTCGACCTCGCGGGCATAAAGGTTCGAGCCGAAATGCTGTCCCAGCTCTTCCATCGTGGTCGCGCCCGCCACCACCGCGGGCATCAGCGTGCCATAAGCGCGCGTCAGCCGCCGTACGAGCTGGCCATCCAGCCGCGGGTAGCTTCCCGTATGCGCCCGCACCAGCGCCTCGAACCCCGTGGCGGGGAATGTCCCGCCCGGCAGCCGGCCGGTCTTCGTCCAGCGTGGCCCCTTGGCGCCGATCAGCGCTTCGATCTTGTCCACCGCCTGCTCGCTCAGCCGCCGGTGCGTCGTCAGCTTGCCGCCGAAGATGTTGAGCAGCGGACCATCACCTTCGCCTTCCACCTTCAGCACATAGTCGCGGGTCGCTTCCTGCGCTGCTGATGCGCCGTCGTCGAACAGCGGCCGCACGCCCGAATAGGTCCACACGATGTCGTTGCGGGTGATCGGCCGCGCAAAATACTCGTTGGTGGCGGCCAGCAGGTAGTCGGTCTCCTCGTCCGAAATCTGCACGTCGCGTGGATCGCCGGAATAGTCCTGGTCGGTGGTGCCGATCAGGGTGAAATCCCCCTCGTAAGGGATAGCGAAAAAGATCCGCCCGTCGGCGTTCTGGAAGAAGTAGCAGCGGTCGTGATCGAACAGCTTGTTCACCACGATGTGGCTGCCCTTCACCATCCGCACGTTGTGCGCGTCATTACGGCCCACCGTCTCGCGGATCACCGTATCGACCCACGGCCCACCGGCATTCACCAGCATCCGCGCCGATACCGTCTCCCGCCCGTGGGGCCCGGCCAGCTCGATTTGCCACACTCCGCCCTCGCGACGCGCCGACACCACCTTGGTCTGCGTCACTACCCGCGCGCCCTTGTCGGCAGCATCGCGGGCGTTGAGCGCCACCAGCCGCGCATCGTCCACCCAGCCATCCGAGTACTCGAAGCCGATCGTGTAGCCGGGCTTCAGCGGCTTCCCCGCTTCGTCCTTGGTCAGGTCGAGCGTCTTCGTCGCCGGCAGCAGCTTCCGCCCGCCCAGATTGTCGTAGAGGAACAGCCCGGCGCGCAGCAGCCAGGCCGGCCGCTGTCCCTTCTCGTAGGGCAGCACGAAGCGCAGCGGCCAGATGATGTGCGGCGCCGAAGCCCACAGCACCTCGCGCTCCGCCAGCGCCTCGTGCACCAGCCGGAACTCGTAGTGCTCGAGGTAGCGCAGGCCGCCATGCACCAGCTTGGTCGCCGCCGACGAGGTGCCCGAGGCGAGGTCGTGCATCTCGGCCAGCATCACCGTATGGCCGCGCCCCGCCGCATCGCGGGCAATTCCCGTTCCGTTGACGCCCCCGCCGATGACGAACACATCGTAGGGCACTGCTGCACTGGTCATTTCGGCGGAGTCTCGAACAAAAGCACTGCCGCTGATCTAGGAGACAAACCCCCGTCGGATCAACGTCATATTGTCCGGGGTCGGAGCACTCGCCGGACTGCAGAGCCGCCCCTCGCTGGCGAAAGGCTGAGATCGCTGGCATTGACCGGGGCTCGCTTGAGGTGCACTAGGCGACTACACCCTCCGCCGGTTTGCCATGCTCGCCATCGTCAACGTTATCCTGCCGGTCTTCGCGCTGATGGTGCTCGGCTATTCGGCCGTCCGCTTCCGCCTGTTCCCGTCCGAAGGCGTCCGCGGCCTCGTGATGTTCGTGAACAATTTTGCGACGCCCTGCCTGCTGTTCTACGCCATGGCGACTTCAGATTTCTCGACCACCTTCAACTGGTCGGTCATCGGCTCGTTCTATGCCGGCGCGCTCGTGGTGTTTGCGTCCGGGATCCTGATTTCGCAACACGTGTTCAAGGACCGCCCGGGCGAAAGTGTCGCCTCCGGCTTTTCCGGCACCTTCACCAACACAGTGCTGATCGGCATCCCCATCCTGCAGCGTGCCTATGGCGACGATGCGCTGGTGACGGCCTTCTCCATCATCGCCTTCCATGCCTCCATGCTGATCACGCTTGGAATGCTGGTGATGGAGTTCGCCCGCCGCGACGGCGCCCCGCTGCACAAGACGCTGTGGGTGGCGTTCCAGCGCATCATCGCCAACCCGCTGCTCTGGGGCATCGCGCTCGGCGTCGCGGTGAACCTCCTCGATATCGGCCTAATCGAGCCCGTGAACGCCTTCGTCACGATGATGGCCGCCGCCGTGACGCCCGCCGCCCTGTTCGGCCTCGGCGGGGCGCTCAACGAATACCGGCTGTCCGATAGCTGGGCCCAGTCGCTCGCCATGTCGCTGCTCAAGCTGCTGGTGCAGCCGGTGATCGCCTACCTGCTCATGGCCCACGTCTTCCACGTCGACCACGAATACCTGCGCTACGGCGTGCTGCTCGCCGCCATGCCCACCGGCATCAACGCCTTCGTCTTCGCCACCTACTACAACCGCAGCGTCAACGTCGCCACCAACACCATCCTGATCTCGACGGTGTTGAGCGTCGTGACAGTGAGTGCCTGGCTGTATTTGCTGGGACTATAGGCGCCGAGGTCTCCGGCAATCCTCCCCTGCGAAGCGGGGGAGGGGGACCAGACGAAGTCTGGTGGAGGGGGCGGCACAGGCACGTCGTGCCGACAGCCTATTGCCCCGCGACCGTCAGTTCCACCACCGGCGCCGCCACCACCGGTACGCTCCGCACCGGCGGCACGCTTCCGGCGTCGAGCCCCACCGCCACCCGCACATGCTTGTCCGTCGGACAATAGCCGAGCGTCGGGTCGAACCCGATCCAGCCCAGCCCTTCGTCCCAGGCCTCGGCCCAGGCGTGCAAGTAGGCGTCCTCGCCGTGCTCGGCCACGTAGCCCGTGACGTAGCGCGCCGGAATCTCCAGCCCGCGCGCCGCGCCGATGAAGGCATGCGCGAAATCCGCCGCGGCTGCCGTCACCGCTTCACCCTGTGATTGGCTCTGCGATTGGCCACCCTGCGACTGGCTCTGCGTCTGCTGCGGCGTCCCGCCGACCACCTCTTCCACCCGCGCCATCAGGTCGTGCAACAGCGCGATACGGCCCTGGCCGCCCTTCGGCCCCGAGCGGAACTTGCTGGTGATCGCGCCCGCCGCCTTTGCCAAGGGCGACGGCCGCCGGTAGAGCGCCGGAGGCGGTTCGCCGGCGACCCGGCCGACGACCCCGTTGCGGTCGATCGTCTCCACCACGCCCGACACCGACACCACCAGCTCCGCCTCCGGCCGATGCTGGCTCACCAGCTGCGCCCGGTTGCCGAACCCGTCGAGGAAGCTCGCCGCATCGGCAAACCCCGGCATGTCGATCGCCCACTCCCGAACCGTCTGCGTCGGTCCGGTCTGCGGCGTCAGCAGCACGTGCTGCACGCTCCGGACAATCCCCGGTCCCAGCGTCAGGCTCAGCTTGTGGCGTATGGTGATCAGCATCAGTAGAAATTGTAGCTTTCGGCCAGCGCTTCGGTGATCTGGTTGTTACGGTGGATGAATTCCGTCAGGAACTCGTGCAGCCCGTACTCGAAGATGCGGTCCACGGTTGTATCGGCGAGCAGTGCCGTCACCGAATCCGCCGCGTCGTGCCCCTTGGTGCGGGTGCCGTAAATGTCCTCGAGCATGTCGATCGTCCGGTTGATCCAGTCGACGCAGAAACTCAGCGACCGCGGCATCTCCGAGCGGAGGATCAGGTAGTCGGCGATGTTCCAGGCCTTGTAGCGGTCATGGTAGACGTGCCGGTAGCTGCGATGCGCCGACGCTGCGCGCAGGATCATCGTCCACTGCGCCACGTCCACATCGCTGCCCACCAGCGAGGCACGCGGCAGCAGCACGTAGTACTTCATGTCGAGAATGCGCGCCGTGTTGTCGGCCCGCTCGACGAAATTGCCGATCTGGCTGAAGGCGTAGCCCGAATCCCGCAGGAACGTCGAAAGCAGCGCGCCGCGGTAGCGATGGCTCACCTGCTTGATCCATCCAAGCAGTTCCTGCAGCTTCGCCCCGTTCACGTCGCGCGGCCGGATAGCGGAAAACTCCAGCCAGGCGGAGTTGATCGACTCCCACATGTCCGTGGTCAGCGCGGTGCGCACCGATCGCGCATTGGTCCGTGCGGCCAGCAGGCACGATCGCACCGAGGAGTAGTTCTCCTCGTCGAACAGCATGTAATGCGCCACCGCATTCACGTCGGCCTGCTTGTACTTGAGGTTGAACCCCTCATCGACTTCGGCCGCCTGCATCATCGAGATCAGATGCTCCGACGCCGATCCCTCGCGCCGCGAGGTCAGGCTCATCCGGTACCCGACCTCGAACATCCGGGCCATGTTCTCCGCCCGCTCGATATAGCGCGACAGCCAGAACAGGTTCTGCGCGGTCCTACCGAGCATGGCGGACCTCCTGACGGAGCGCGGAGAGGGGGGTATGCAGGGCGCCGTAGCCGGAGAACTTCATCCTCATTCCTCCAGCACCCACGTATCCTTCGTCCCGCCGCCCTGCGACGAGTTCACCACCAGCGATCCCTTCTTCAGCGCTACACGAGTCAGCCCGCCCGGCGTGATCCGGATATCGTCGCCCACCAGCACATAGGGCCGAAGGTCCACATGGCGCGGCGCAATCCCCCGGTCGACGAAGGTCGGGCACGTCGACAGCGCCAGCGTCGGCTGCACGATGTAATTGTCCGGCCGCGCCAGGATTTTCCGGCGGAACTCCTCGCGCATCGCCTTCGTCGAGGCCGGCCCCACCATCATGCCGTAGCCGCCCGAGCCGTGCACCTCCTTCACCACCAGCTCCTGCAGGTGGTCGAGCACATAGGCTCGCTGGTCGAGGTCGGTGCAATTGTACGTCGGCACGTTTTTCAGCAGTGCCTTCTCGCCGAGGTAGAACTCGATGATCTCGGGCACGTAGGTGTAGACCGCCTTGTCGTCGGCAATGCCGGTACCCGGCGCGTTCACCAGCGTCACGTTGCCGGCGCGATAGGCATCGAATAGCCCCGGTACGCCCAGCATCGAATCCGGCCGGAAGGTGAGGGGGTCGAGGAAATCGTCGTCGATGCGGCGGTAAATCACGTCCACCCGCTCGGGTCCGGTGGTCGTCCGCATGTAGACCTTGCCGCTTTCGACGAACAGGTCCTGCCCTTCGCAGAGCTCCGCCCCCATCTGGTCGGCCAGGAACGAGTGCTCGAAATACGCCGAGTTGTGGATGCCCGGCGTAAGCACGACGAGGTTCGGCGCGCCGGTGACGCCAGCCGGCGCTACCGACTCCATCGTCCGACGTAGCGTCTCCGGGTACGTCTCGACCGGCGCGACCTTGAAGCGCTGGAACAGTTCCGGCGCCAGTTGCAGCATCGCCTCGCGGTTCTCGAGCATGTAGCTCACACCCGACGGCGTGCGGAGATTGTCCTCGAGCACGTACCAGTCGTCCGGCCCGACGCGGACCATGTCGACGCCGATGATGTGCGAATACACCCCACGTGCCGGATCGAGCCCCATCATCTCGGGACAGAATGCCGAGTTGTTGAGGATCAGTTTTTCCGGCACCCGCCCGGCCTTCAGGATTTCCTGCCGGTGGTAGATGTCATGCAGGAAGGCGTTGAGCGCCCGCACCCGCTGTTCGATACCCTTCGACAGCTTCCGCCACTCCATCGCCGAAACGATGCGCGGGATGATGTCGAACGGGATGAGCTTTTCGCTCCCCTCGTTGCTGCCATAGACGGCAAAAGTGATGCCCAGCCGCCGGAATAGCGCCTCGGCGTCTCCGGACATCAGGCTGAGTGCCTGCGGTGGCTGATCCTTCAGCCACTCTTCCAGAATGAGATAAGGTTCGCGGACCGACCCATCCGCATTGTGCATTTCGTCGAACGGCGTTGCGCTCATTCACTCCCGCTTCGGGCTCTGCGGCCACCCACTGCACTAGTATTGCTACACATTTAAGCGTAGCCCACAAGCGAAGTTCCACGCGTAGGCCATGAATGTTTGCCAGTGCACTGGCCGACCAATGTCTCCTTCACCCCTTGCGCGATTCCCCTTACAAAGGCGCCCGAGAAGAAGGGACGTATAAATGGCTGACGAAATCCTGCAGACCCACAAGCTGCTCGAGCGCTGCGAGAAGATGCTCGCCGAGCGCTTCACCGTGCATAAGCTGCACGAAGCGGCCGACAAGGATGCGCTCATCGCCGAGGTCGCGCCCCGCCTCCGCGCCATCGCCGGCGGCAATGTCAGCGCCGAGCTGATGGAACGGCTTCCCAAGCTCGAGATGATCGCCAATTTCGGCGTCGGCTACGATACGATCGACACCAGGGCCGCCAAGGCGCGCGGCATCCGCGTCACCAACACCCCCAACGTGCTGAACGACGCCATGGCCGAGATCACCGTCGGCCTGATGATCGCTCTCGCGCGCAAGCTGCCGCAGACCGACCGCTTCGTGCGCGAAGGCAAGTGGCTGAAGGGCGGCTACCCGTTGCAGGTCGAGCTCAACGCCAGGACCGTCGGCATCCTCGGCCTCGGCCGCATCGGCAAGGAAATTGCCGTGCGCCTGCAGGCGATGAAGATGCGCGTCGTCTATCACGGCCGCAACCGCCAGCCCGACGAGCCCTACATCTACTACGACAACCTCGCCGACATGGCCCGCGACGTCGACTGGCTGGTGCTGATCGCGCCGGGTGGCAAGGCCACCGACAAGATCGTCAATCGCCAGGTGCTCGAAGCGCTCGGCCCCGAGGGCTACCTCGTCAACATGGGCCGCGGCACGCTGGTCGATGAGCCGGTGCTGGTCGAGATGCTGCAACAGGGCAAGCTCGGTGGCGCCGCGCTCGACGTGTTCGAGGCCGAGCCGAGAGTTCCCGAGGCGCTGTTCGCCCTCGACAATGTCGTGCTCAGCCCGCACATGGGCAGCGCCACCCACCAGACCCGCAACAAGATGGGCGACCTCGTCGTCGCCAACCTTGCCGCTCATTTCGCCGGCGAACCGCTCATCAGCGCTGTCGTCTGATTCTCAGTTTCGCCCCCGGGAGAGGGCTCAGGAGGAAGCATGCAGATTGATCTGAACAACAAGGTCGCCATCGTCACCGGCGGCGGCCGCGGCATCGGGCGCGTCATCGCCCGCACCTTCGCCCAGGAAGGCGCGAAGGTCGCGATCATTGATTTCAAGCAGGACCTGCTCGATGACGCCACTGCCGAGTGGCAGAAGGCCGGCTGGGACGGCCTACAGGTCAATGCCGACGTCCGCCACAAGGACCAGGTGGCGAGTGCTGTCGCCGAGATCGAGGCCAAGTACGGCCGGGTCGATATCCTCGTGAACGATGCCGGCGTCGCCTCGGGTGCCAAGGTCACCGAACTCGCCGAAGAGACCTGGGATGCCAACTTCGACACCAACGCCAAGGGCACCTTCCTGATGTGCCAGGCCGTGGCGCCGATCATGAAGCGCCAGAAGTCGGGCCGCATCCTCAATGCCGCCTCCTACGCCGCCATCACGCCCTCGATCGGCAGCGCCGCCTATGCCAGCTCGAAATACGCCGTCGTCGGCTTCACCCGCGTCATGGCGGGCGAACTCGGCCCCTACGATGTGACGGTCAACTGCTACTCGCCCGGCATGGTCCCGACCCTGATGAACCGCTTCGCCGACGCGCCCCCCGACCGCAAGGAAAAGCTGCTCGACACCCTGACGCTCCGCCGCTGGGGCACCCCGGAAGACGTGGCGAACCTGCTCAGCTTCCTCGCGTCCGACCTCGGCCAGTACATTACCGGCGCCCATATCGATTGCTCGGGCGGCAAATACGCCACCCAGTTCCCGTCGCTCGCGTACGAGCAGCAATAGAACGCACGAACGGGGCGCCCCACCGGACGCCCCGAACTGGCTCTACTTCGACTTCTTCTCATCTGAGGAGATCAAACCAGCTCCAATTGGTCCGACATACCATTTCTCCAGAGCCACAGCGATGCCCAACGCAGTCTGGGTGGCCGATCGGGTGTCCTTTAGCCCGTCCTATTCACACTGACGCGGGGCTATCTCCGATGCTGGCCGGGTGAGCCGCGAGCGCGGGTTCGCGCTGCGCCTTTTTCATCGCGGTGTGGGCTGATGTTTTGATCTCCGAGTGGGTTG
>Ga0247837_1003771_pt1 | contig 25758 bp, 19 predicted proteins | sample LaCtaG_2_FD_187115 | JGI IMG/M metagenome (GOLD analysis project Ga0247837, IMG submission 187115) | Freshwater microbial communities from meromictic Lake La Cruz, Castile-La Mancha, Spain - LaCruzMarch2015_14.5m | ecosystem: Environmental > Aquatic > Freshwater > Lake | place: Spain: Castile-La...
TGGCAGTCAAAGGTGCACTCGAATCAACTTGATGAACCATGACTAACTATCTTTGCACTAGCAATTTTCAACTTCGTTAATTAATATGATTAGTAATTTACCAATGACAAGATCTCCTCTGGAGGGTTGTATCGATATGAAGGGCTTTTTTCAAGCTAGATTTATTCGGAGAGAGGGAGAATTTGGTAGCTTTCTTTGGCTGCTTTTTCAACATTTCCTCTCATAGACAAAGACACCGCAGGTCTGTCTGCGCAAATCCGCCTGCTTTATCTGCACAACCTGAGCGATATGTCACAGTTTTCGTGCTCGGAAGAAAGTGGCGGTGTGCAAGTCTAAGTGAAGTTGCTGTGCAGGAACATTTTATTGCGCGTAACAAGCTTATAGACTAAGAGAGCTCGCCATCCTCTGCAACTTCCTGATCGTATGCTCGTTCCGACACCACAGCCTAAATCCTCAAAGATATCGACGCTCTGCTTCTCCACTTTGTCTCTCATCTCAAGCAGAAGCGGCGCTCTGAGTCATAGCCTCGACTACGAAAGGGAGTTCAGGACTCGGGACTTCTTGATCTCTGCCAGTCACAGCACCGCTTTGAGCTTGCATGCCGCCTTGCTTTCGCTCTTCGGCTGCCTTGGCCAGGATATCAAGCAGTTGTCGCATGACTCAGCCTCTCCACCAGTCCATTCAGCGTTTGTTGGTGATTCACGCCCATCTCCTTGAGAAGCTGTAGCTCGTCTTGGTTCTGCTGGTAAAGCTTCATTATTGTCTCCATTGCTGTGACCTCTTGATCCTGGTACACAGGTGTATGTTGGGGAGCGGCGATTGGTCTTGGTGGGCTTCTCCGGGAATAAGCAGGCGGCTTTGTAGACTAGTGTCGTCGGTCTTTGCTTGACATTGTTTTGCAATTACCAACGCGCCGACCTATTTAACTAAGTGCTGGGATCGATATCGTTCGTAATAAATGCAAATCTCCTGCGATTTATGCGTTCTCACGATCTTTCGATTAGTGGACTGTGAGGAGAAACACACACAATCAGTCCATTAGTCTACCGCATGTACTAAAACAGCACTATCGCTGAGTGAAAAAGCCTCCCTGCGACGCAATCCTAAACAGGTGATGTGGCGACTTGCGCACTAAAGTCCTCACACGCACCTCCCTCTGCATCCTCAGAAGCTGTGCACTGAGCATGGGCACAGCTCCAGCCTTCCTCAACTTCGCAGTGTGGATATTCACGACTCTCACAGGCGTGGAGTTACTGCTGTGACGCTTGCTCTCCTTGTGGTACGTGAGGAAGTGGTCCCAAGTGTGTCTCGGGTGAATGGCTTCCAGTGGGTCTTCAGGGCTTTCGCTAGGGGAGAGAGAGGCATGTCGAGGGGAGACAGAGGTCCTTTGACTTCTGCATTCTCGCTGGTATCTGACCAAAGCAAGGGTTAAATTTGACTGTTCCTGTATCTTTGAGAACTGGAGCGATGGGACTAGTGGGTGAATACCTGCTTCTGTCGCATGGATAGCAGCGGGTGAAGCAGGCGCTGTAATTCTACTCCTCGTCTGCAGCAAATTAATAGACTTCAGCCTGGACTCTCGGAAACTCGCCTTTTTCTCCTTCATTCTCCTCAAGTACTTGAGCGTTTCTTCACTAATTACCTGCCTCGTGAAGTCCTAACTGTCTCTCACCTCCTTCGCAAGCACCAGTAGACTTCCCTTTTCTGACCTGCAAACACACGTAAACTCCCTCACCATGCTATCCAGCACCTCCTCCTCCCCAAAGCACTGGCCCTCTGCTAGCACTGATACCTCTGCCAACATTGACAGACTGCCTTGCTGGCGCAGGGAATTCAGAGGGCCTGGGAAGCGCAAAGGCTGCATGAGTTGGAATTCACCCTGAGTGATGAAGTAGATTTCAGTGGCTTGGTCGCCTGCTGAGAAGACGGTTTGCTTGCGAGTGTAGACTTTATCGGTAAAGCAGTAGGAAAGTTTGGTCAATGAGCCTTTGGTCCATCGTTGGAACATTGTCAGTTTCTGCAGAAAATCGATCTTTTTAGCGATTTTCGTCTCTTCCAGTCTTCCGAAGATGCGCAAAAAATGCTCTTTTTCCAGTACTGCAAAGTGACACTCCGTCTTGCAGTACACACTTGCAGACCTAGGCTGTTTCTTCACTATCGCCATTTCCCCGAACGAGTCCCCTGCAGTATACTCAACCACCTCCATCAGTCCGTCCTCCAGCCTGGCAGGCAGCAGCACGGAGCACTTCCCACTCAGTACAATGTAAAATTGAGCGCCTGGGTCGCCTTGATGAAACAGAAATTGGTCACTTGGGAAGGACTGGTAAGTCATGTGTTGGCAACAGAGGTAGTGAGCTTCTTCACCCAGTGTAGTAAAGAAGCGCAGGTCCTTGGTGGATTGAAGGAGGTACTGGAGGAGCTTGGAAGTACGGTCTTTCAGCGGCTTGAGGAGAATCTGCTTGAGAGCCTCGAGAGGCGGAAGAGCAGACAAGTCCAGTCCAGCCTGCGAACGTGCATAATGCGAGAATTGAGTGATAGTATTGGTCCGGTGGAGGAAAGTGCGAGTAGCAGTAGACGGACTGATAGCCGACTCTGTCATAATCTAAGCAAAATGACAGACTTGCAAGCCCAAGTGCTCGATTTGAACAAACAGGCTTTAGACTCACTGCGCCTGGACGACTTCGCAACCGCCAAAGAACTGCTAAAGAGAGCGGAAAGTCGCCTAAGTGAGTGCGACTCCAAGGCCAAAAGTACTACTTTGAACAACTGGGGCTGTTACTACAAGCGGAAAAAACAACTCAACGTCGCTGGGTATTTCCTGCGAAAAGCCCTCAACCAGTCTCCTGACCCTGTCAGCCAGGCTGGGATTCACTTGAACCTGTGTACGATATTGTCAGAGACAGGGAAGCATGCGCAGGCGTTGAAGCAGGCTAGAAAGGCATTGGCGCTGGTGGAGGGTGTGGGGGAGACTAGTGGGGATGAGACAGCAGTTACGACTCGGGTAATTGGGTGGCAGAATGCAGGTGCGGAGTTGGAGTTTGTGGGGCGAGTGGGAGAGGCAGTGGAGATGTATGGAAAGGGGGAGGAACTGGCTCGGCACAGACTGGGGTCGCAGCACGGCTTGACTGAGCAACTAGGCAGGTGCAAGGCAGCGGCAATGTTGCGGTTCCGAGCCATCCACGACTTCACCGAAGTGCGCAAGAGCTACAGAGTCCGAAGGCGAGTGCCCTCGCATGCGGAAACCAGCTTTTTACTGCCCGCCCTGAGTCGTAGGCCGAGCAACGGTCCTGCCCAGTCGAAAAGCGCTCGCAAGCGACTCGGGTCTTTGCCAGACCAGTCCAGAACTTCCCTCAAAGACGACTTGCTGGGCTTTCCCGAGTTCTTGCGACAGAAACATCCGCAAAAAGGCCTGTTTCGAAGTCCGGGGGGCCAATCTGTCCCTCACAGGGCAGCTTTGCAGCATAGTAGTACGCTCAGTAAACAGACTTGAGCTCTCATTAGATCTTGGAAACTGAGGAATGGCTCGGTAACGTGGGCGCATATAGACATTTCTCTATATGCGAAATTGAAAGAAGTGGAAAAGTCGAGTCCAGTGCTGTGCTTCCCCTTTCCAGCGAGTTTTAGCCTAGAAAGCACTAAGAAAGGATCACTGCAGCTTTTATTTCCAGCAGCACGAGGCTGCAGTCTAACCTCAGCTATGTAGAGTTTGAAACGCTCCATTTTCAGCCTTGCCATACTTATATCAGTCGGAAATCTGCGTTTCAGTGCCCAGTGCTGTAATCCTAGGGCTTAAACCCAGTATTTGCTTTGGATGATGTAAATAAATGGACCCGTTCGTGTCTTCAGGCAGTCCAGAGGACTGGTGGGCAGAGGTGGATTTGCCCTGTTCCCCCGAGGTTTCCGAGTCCTGTGTGCTCTCTGCACTGCCTCTCCCCTCGGATTTCACTGCCATGGCCAATCCTCGGCCCAAGCCAGCCTCTGCCCGGAAAGGCCATCTGCGCTGCAGTCCAAAGGACCACCACCTCAGAATGAAGGAAAGCGCTGGAAAGGACTTGTTTGCCAGCAACGAAGAAGTCATGTGGAACGATATTTTGCAAGACATGTACTTGGACGAAATGAACGTGGCTCCCAGTGTGTGCGCCTCCGAGGCCTCTACAGCGCCCCCGCACTCCTTCATCTTCAAAGCTGCAAAGCAGCAGGACTCTTGTGTGCAGTCTATCCTCACCTGTGCAGATCAGGGAGACCTGGACCTGTGCACAACTGACGAAAAGCGCAGAATCGCAGACGAACTGCGAGCCCGGCTGAAGTCCATCGAAGGCGGAATCGCCTCTCTCAAAGCCTCACTGAAGAAGCTGATTAAGGATAAGATTTAAAGCTGTATGGACCAAAACTTTGTCTGGCTTGCGGGTCTGCTTTATTCGTAATTATAGCGGATGTTGAATAAGAAGCTGAGCCGGATTCGACTGCGTCACTTCATGTCTCGCTTCTTTGCCAAAGGGTACGATGAGGGTCCGTCCAACCAGACTTCAGCGCTCTCCAGCGAGTACGGAGACGACTTCCTGCTGAAGGACGTGTCGCGACGTCTGCCCGCCTGCTTGCCAGTGTCGCTGCATGCAAAAGTGAGGCGAGCTCGCTGTGTGCTAAAAGTGCTGGTCCTGCTCAGACTCATCTACAAGGACTTGCTACTGTATGGTACTTCCTCGGGCCTGGTGGACCACTGTGACTGCTACAAACCGCAGTTGTCTCAGTTACTTGTAGGCAAGGAAATCCCGTTTTATCAGACTCCGCTGCAAGCGACGGGCTGGCGAGTGCCCTTTCGGCCGGATTCTGCAGGCCGACGTTTCTGGAGCGCTATGATGCTGTTTCTACTAGTAGCTACTATCATATTCGTCCCAGTGGAAATTTCCTTTTATGAGGAATCTCTAGGCGTTGGTGTGGATGTGACAATGACTCTCATCGACTGCCTATTCCTAACAGATGTGGCAGTCACTCTAAACACAGCCTACTGGAAGAACCGGAAACTAGTGTACAGCCGCAAGGACATAGCGCTGCACTACCTCCGAGGCACACTGGTAATAGACACAATTTCCGCAGTGCCTTTAGACCTCTTTTCCTTCGGAATCCGCTCCAAAGCGCTTCTCCGCTACATGCGCATTTTCCGCCTCTTCAAAGTCTTCCGAGCCGCCCGGTTCCACAAGGCAATCCGCTTCCTGATCAAGGCAGACGCACAGAACGGCAGGAGAGTCGCAGCAGCGATTTCCCGCATTTTGGGTGCAGCGGTAGTGCTGCTCCTACTTGCTCACTTGACTGCCTGTCTCTGGTACCTCGCTGCGTTATACGGAGAAGGGAGGACAAACTGGGTCACAGAGGCTGGACTGGAAAATCAATCTCTCGGACTACTGTACATGTTCAGCTTGTATTGGTCGATAACTGTGCTGGCGACTATAGGGTACGGAGACATTGCAGCTACAACTAACGTGGAAATGGTGCTTGCATGCGCCTGGATGTTAATCGGAGCGATGTTCTTTTCCTTCTTCCTCAGCACTATGAGCAGCGTCATCACCAGTTTGGACTTGAAAGGCACGCTCATCCGACAGAAGCTTTCCCTACTTACGATCTATTGTAAAGATTTGCAGCTGTCGAAAGGCTTTCTCACTGCTATGGCGAAACAACTGCATATAAGCATGCGGCATAATACACTCGATCAAACGCAGAAAATGGACCTTGCGATGAGGCTTTCCAAGCGATTGAGGGTGGAAATGGGAAGTTGCATATATAACTATGCAGCGCGAAGAGTGCGCTTTTTCGCCCTACAAGACCCGATTTTCCTCGGGAACATTGTGAGTATGTTGGAGTATCGCTTGTACAAGTCTGAGGAAGTGGTATATCAACGTGGCAGCTACGCTGATGAAATCTACTTTATGGGCGATGGGAGAGTGAGCTTTGTGCTTGGGTCCCTGGCAGTTCCGTTCAGAACGATGGTGGCTGGTTCTTTCTTTGGGGAAACGGAAGTGCTGGGTGAGACGCCCAGAGAATACACAGCTGTGGCTGTCACTTTGACCGAAACCTTCGTCCTGTCCAGGACTGTCTTGGGAATCGTCAACGAAGATTTCCCACAAGTGACGAAACAGCTATTCGAAATTGCGAAGAAAAGGAAAGAAATGTGTCTGCACAGTCTCATCCAGTCCAGTCAGATAGTGGGGCAGTTGGAGTGGAAATCGCCCACCAAGCTGAGTGTAGACAAGGCCTTGCTCAATGCGCAGTATATGTCGGAACTGGACAAGCTAAAGGAAGTAGCTAAGGTGCATACTGTAGAGTCGAAGTCTTTGCGGGAAGGACTGAAGGAACTGGCGTTTGAGGTGATTGCGCTGAAGACATCTCTGAGGAATGCGGCTGGAATCTGGCGGCAGGTCTTGCAATACCGATAAAAACTGATTATTTAGACTCACTGAGGGGCTAAGTTAATATAAAGGATACGCGAGAATGCTTGATGCTGATTTCACGAAATCCACAACAGCGGGATGTACGAACCCTGGCCTTCCCATGCACTACATATATGGCGTTAAGCACAGAGCAGGAGCGCTACTTGCACTCTGTGCTGGACCAAGGCCTGCAGAAGCTCACTCCCACATTCAGCGACTCCCCCTCAATTATCACCAAGGCTTCGCTGAGCTTCGCAGAGAGCCAAAGTCTGCACAGTGAAGTGCAGGCTCTGAGCCAAAGAGTGCTTTTCCTGCAATCTGTGCTTGAGGACAGGAGTAAAAGCTCCAGTCCTGTCCCTCAGCCAGCCCTACGGCCTCGTATCCCTCCCCAGACCAGTCCTCTTCCTGTCAATTCCTCCGAGTTCAAGGTAAAATTAGTCCAAGAGCGTCGCAACCAGCAAGTTTTAACCAAGGCAAACGCTCGTCTCAGGCAAAGTCTGCGCAGCAGCACAGACTTGCAAGCCGAAGCCGACCACCTCACCAAAGACCTGCTCTCCCTCCGAGACTCCTTCCATCAGTCTGAACTCATTCGTCTGAAGCAGAAGAAGTTGATCGACCAGTTGCGCAGAGAACTCGGCTGGGAGCCGCAAGCGGCCTACAAGCCGATTCTTAAGCCTGTAAGAAGAGAGCACTAGAGAATGGACTTGCGAGCGACGTAGCGCTGCGTTTCGAGGCTGGACAGGAAAGGCTTGAACGAGCACTCCTGCGTCTCCTTTGCGCTTCTTTCGGCCTGCAGTTTCGCCTTCGTTTGAGCGGTTTTCTGCCTTATGGTTACCTCACTGGTCCTTTCGCTGAGCAGTTTGGGACTGCCAGGGGCGACTTTGCGCTTGGGTTGGAGAGTGGACGGAGCCTTGGAGGCACTGGCTTTGATCCTTGTGAGGAGGTAGCCGCGGTCTTCCACAGTCAGCGTTCCTATCAACTCCATGACTCTGTCCGTGAACGCATCCAAGGCCCACTTTTGCCCTGAAGTTCGGATTTCCTTGAATACAGGCGCTAGTAGTGCCTTTTGCTTTTCAGTCAAAGCCGCTGTATCCCTCAAAGCGCCTGAAATCAGTCCTTCTCTGTTCTGATCCAAAGCTGCGAAAATCGACCCGATGCACGCCCTTTGAAAGCGACTAAACACCTTGTGACTTGCAGCGTTTTCCGCCTGTTCCTCCATAGGCTCAGTCCTCACTTGCTCTGCGGTTTTATCCTTCAGACTGTACAAGTAGTCGTGAATCGGCTGGCTGTAGCGATCAGTCCTGATAGCGGATTTTTTAGGTGGGCAGGGTTCAGAGTCCTCTAAAGGAGTGGAGTGCTTGTGTGGGTCTTCGCCGGGACGAGTTTTGGAGGTGTAGAGCCGGGAAATGAACTCAGTGGGGGTTTCCGCCACTCGCTTCTCCACGAATATGCGAGGGTGGAAGGAACATTCTGACTTGTACGTTGGCTGTTGATTCCGCTTAGTCGCTAAATCGTACAGGTCCAAAAACCTGGGCTGTGCAGTGGACTTGGACTTCTCACTGATTTGCAGGCTCTTGCGGTCGAGTTGGGGAGTGAAGGAGCACGGCCGCAGCTCCTCCTCTGTCCGACTAGACTTGAGTTGGGCCAGTTTGCTCTGACGGTGTTCGCCCCAGTTCAGTAGGGTTTCTTCCACACGGCTGTGAATGCGGGGTTGGATGTGTGAGGAATAGGGGTTGATTTGAGGCTTAAAGAACTGCTTTTCCCCTTTTCGCTCACTTTGCTGCCATTCCTGCGCCTTCCTTTTCACGTTTTCCTTCATCTGCAATCCCCTCAAATAGAGCGAATTCCCAATGTTGCAGGAAGAGTCCGTCGGCGACTTGCCTCGGAAGCTTGCCGATTTCGCCCTTCTTTCCGAATTCCGTCCATTGCCGTTCACCACAAAGGCACTTTTTGCCCTTTCTTGCCACTGCAGTTCCAAAGTATTCGGCCGCTTTTTAGGACTCGGCGGCTTGAGCTGAAAAGGCGCCTTATTGGCAGTAATGAGAGAGGTGAGACTGATAGTCTGAGAAAGGAAAAGGTCTGACTTGGCTCCTAGGAAGGAGGCCAGTAGTGCAACGTCGTCTGCATCTCTGATGCTAGAGCGCTCCTCTGCACTCAGGATAGTGTCTTGGTAGGGAGTGGACCGCGGAGTGCTGAAGGCCACGGAGGGACTGTCCATTTATGGTGGAGTTTCTAGATAAATCAGCCTGCGGCTAGGGTGTGCTGGTAGTGGCATTCATGCCATTACACCTACACACTCCAGCAAACGTCACAAAAGCACGCTCCTATCGGCACTTTCCACTTCCTATAGTGGCTTTCCTGTCTCAGTTGAGTAAGCTGCTGGTCCAGTGGGAAGTCTTTGACGGCCTGTCGGACTTCCGAGGGAGTAAACTCCGTAGGAGAGGGGTGGTCTTTTCCAGCACAGTTTGCATCTAGTTGCCAGTATGCAGACAATATGAACTGGACCTTGTCATGAATTTGTAGCTGGAAGCGGACACGTACATCACAAACTCTCCAGGCTCCTACATCCACCCTATATAGATATCCACTGCCGCTATTTCTATGTTCCTGCACTCATATAGACAGTGGTTAAACCTCCATGTAGCAGTTAGTGCCACATCATGTCGCCATACAGTGCACTCCCACCCTGGCAATCACCGACTAGAGCCCATTCCCAATCCTAATAACAGTGATGGAGGCCGAAGGCAAAGCCACAGGTCTCGACAGTCTCAAAGGCGTCCAGATGAGTGTACTGATCGCCACAGCCCTCGACTCCGAAGCCGCGCACACCTCTTTCGGCAAGTTGCCACTAGCAGACGAACGCTCAGCGCCTGGCTACTCCTTCGGCCTGTCTACTAGAGCCCAAAACAAGAAACTGTACGCAGGGGAAGAGCTAACGGTCAGTGCAGAGAACCGATCTCCGGGACCCAGGTATCTGGTGAAGGAGGCAGTCGTGCTGCCCAGTCCGCCGAAGTTCTCCCTAGGGAAGGAAGCCAAGGGCAAAAGTCCGCAGAAGTATGACTATTACGAAATCAGGGACACGATTTCGAACCCTGTGAAAAGCAAGCAATACACCTTCAAAGACCCCGGCAGTGCCAAGTTCGGGACAAGCACTCGCAACCCACCCCTGGACACTTCCTTCAGTCCTGGGCCGCAGTACCACCCTCCACAGCGACTCGATAGAGCTACGGCTCCCAGGTACTCTTTGGGTGCTCGCAGGGCCTTGCCTGGGACGCTGGGGACCAAGACATGCACTCCCGCTCTAGTGGGGCCTGGCCGGTACGCCCCTGAACGATCCACCTTCAACAGTGTTCACCAGTCTCCCAGGACCTGGTCGATCCCGAGACAGGAGCGCAAGACACTGGAGACCTACAGTCCTGCGAAGCACCAGACCTACGACCTGTCCGTCTCCTGCGGCCCGCAACAGACCAGTCGCAGACGGACCTCCCCCAAGTACAGCTTCGGTAGCGCATCCAGAGACCAAGTGAAGCGCACTGGAATGTTCCAAGACGCTCAAGCACTCCAGCAAGCGAAAGTGAGAATCGCACTGCCTTCGAACTTCTAAGAGAACCGTATTCGTCTAGGGTTAGTAGCAGCGCTGTAGTCCTGCAGTCGCTCTCCATTCAGTACCAGTTCCAGCGGCTGTTCGCTGGAGAGTGGGATGTTGCGCAGGAGGTTGCGGACGTTGGTGGCGGCTGTGTGGTACACTGCGAGGGAGCGCAGGGTGGTGGGAGTGTCGAATTTGCAGTCTTCTTGGGCGTGCACGGCCCTCACTAGGTCGTTCCAGAGACTTACGTTGAAGTTTTCGCGGTAGGAGGCGGAGAGGAGGAGGCTGGACCTGTGCTTCACACTGAGAGAAGCGAAGCTGGGCAGCAAGCACTTGATATACTGCTTTATAATTTCCTGCGCCTTCAGATCCAGTCCTCGTCCTCTTAGCAGCGAAATAAGCAGCACTGCGACCTGAGTGGGATCCAAGCCGTTCAGTACTGTATTCCCCGGCAAGTGGTACATTTCTCCCTGTTGGTAGTAGTAGCCCTTGTCTGGTGCAGTCGCAGAGACCACTTCCCGGGCCTGGCTTTCCTTGATGAGTTCACAGATGGTCTTGTTGATAGCGTGGTTGAAGGTTGCGTATGAGAACTGATGAGCTAAGGCCACAACAGTGTCTGCAGTCACCCAGCTAGGGTTAGCCTGCACTGCGCCTGCTAGTTTCTCCACTGTTGCTCTGGGAATTCTGTTCAAAGTGTATAGTCGTCCGAGAACTTCGCAGCAGTCTAAGGCTTCGGTTTGGGAGAGGTGAGGGTTTATTAGGGAGTGCAGGCGGCTTTGGATGATGTCGAGGATGTCTTCTCTTTCAACAACTCGGTACTGCACAAGTTGCATAATCTTTACTAAGGTGAAAGTAGGGGCGGAGGCAAGGAAATTTGACAGCTCCTTCCCTGACGCCTTCCTCAGAATCTGACCCAGTGGCGACGAGTTTTCTTTCGGCGGATTCGGTAGAAAAGTGAGTTCCTTATCTTCCGGCCTGTCTTTCTGCAGAAACCGAAGCAGCGCAGACGCTCTATTGCTATAATAACTCAACGGAGAACTCAGCAACAGCAGCAACTTGTCAATAAGTCTTTTCTCACACTCTCGACCGAGACTTACCCCAAGTTGCTCAAAGCGTTCCACTAGTGCAAGCAAGTCATCCGTCGTAAACCAGTCCAAGTTGCTCCTTTCCAAAGCATGCGCAAGTGCTGCTTTCGCTGCATCGTCAGGACTGTCAGTAGCCACAGAGAGCAGCTTTAACGCATAGGGACACAGTTCCACAGCAGTCAGAAGTACTCTTTGATACACACTTTGGAGGAGATGAGAGGGGGAATGGGAGAGATGAAGCAACGCGCGGGCCAGGTAGTTGCTGTCGACCCAGGTGTGCTCCTTTAGAAGTTGATGATATAAAGGGACAATTAGGGGCTGGATTTTTGCGTTGTGGCTTTCGCACATACTACAGAATTCTTCGCTGCTTTTGAGTCCTTCGGACAGCTGTAGGACCATTTCCTCCACTGGTTGGTCTGGAAAGTACCGCAGTAAGTGCACACACTCGCCTCTGTTCATAGTCTGCAGCCTCAATTCCACGTTTCTCCACAGCGATTCCGGCTTCTCAGTCCTGCGCACCACCTCCACGAAAGCCGCATTGCTGATTTCCGACAAGTCTACTTCCTCCGGTCTCAGAAGTCCAAACTTCACTCCAACCAGCTCTGCATCAAACACCAACTTCCTGCGTTCCGCCACAAACACAGGCCTCCACTTCGCAACTACAGTGCTTCCCAAGGACCGACTGAGTACGTCGGTCGGGGAAGTTAATAGTTTGGGGAGGAGGGAGTTGAGGCCGGGGGGCGTGGCTGGGCAGGCGCTGAGGAGCTGCTGGACTGAGTGGACTTGCTTGGAGAAGGACGGAGGGGGAGGGAGGGAGTGGGTGAGCAGCCGCCGCATCTCTTACTTTAGTCAGCCATAGCGGTGCGTAGCTCTAATGTCTTCGCAACTCTATCAGCTCTCGCCCGACAGCCGAGCAGTCTCCAACATGACCAAACTCCAAGACCCCAACGTCCACTCCCGCAGTATCCGCAGTTCCCAGAGCCGCGGCTCCGCTTCCCCACTCCACACCTTCAGCTCCACTCCCGACAGCAAATCACTTACTCTAAAGGTCAGTCCTAGGCAGAAACGTCTGGAAGCGATGGTGGAGGGCTGGGTCTGGATGGCTTGCATGACTGTACTGGTGCTGTACTCTATGGTCGTGGGGGATGTCCAGCAGTGGCTGTTGCCTCAGTACTTGGATGGCCCGGTGGACTACTCGATCTTGGCCTGCATTGTGCTTTTCGTGGGGGAAGTCGCGATAATGTCAATTGTGAGTGAAGGCTATTTCATGAGTTTCTTCTTCTGGCTGGACGTCTTCTCCACCGCCAGTCTGCTCGCAGACTTGTCCTGGGTCTCCAACGAAATGCAGGGCAAAGAGAGCATGGCCGCCAACACTTCCCAACTCGCCAGGGCCGGCAGGGCCTCCCGCGCTGGCGCCAGGGCCAGCCGCATCCTCAGAGTAATCCGCGCTGTCAGACTACTGAGAGTGATGAACCGGTACAAACTCACCAAGGACAAACTGCTGCGCAGGGAGTCGCAGCTCTTTTTGTACAGGTCCTTGGTCTTATATAGAGGAGAGCCGGAGTCCATTCTCAAGTTCCGCCCGGATTTCCACCAAGATTTACGCGAAATAGATGTAAACGAGGAATTGGAAATGCAGGACAGTTTCACCTTTTCAGCGGAGGAAGTGCTCACGCCTCCCAACCAGGGGGTGTCCGAGGCTATGCTCGCCTCTCAGCCTCGCTTGAGTACGTTCCGGACTTTGCATGCTTCTCAGCACATTGACGTGGAGGATGCAGAGGCGGAGGGCAGGAGTAGAGTCCCTGTGGAGAGCAAAGTGGGGAAAAGACTGTCGGAACTGACTACGAAAAGAGTGGTTATCCTGGTTTTGGGGATTATGTTTGTGCTGCCGCTGCTGAGTTTGTCTCTGTACTATGACGAAAACACCTCGTTTGCATTTGGCCTGGAGGCGATTTCCCGCTTCCGGGAGTCGCCGGAAACCTTCGAAATCTGCTGGAATAAGTACATAAACGACCACAGTTCCTTCGACACTCCCTTGATTTTCCTGGAAATGCAGGGTATTCGCTCCTGGGCGAGTTCTCCCAGGCCCTCGTCCCTCCGTCCCAGCGAAACTCTGACCTACACCTACGGCACAGGCCCTGGCAGTCTCGTAGCAGTCTTCGACCAGCGCAATTCTGAGCACCTCCAGGCCCAATTGAACCTCGCAAGGACCGCTTTCGTGTGTCTTTTGCTGTGTGTGAGTTCCCTGATATTCGCAAAGGACGCGAATGATTTGGTCATTGGGCCCATAGAAAACATGATCAAGCGAGTGAAGAAAATATCGGTGAATCCGCTGGAAGCGGCTCAGGACGAGGAGCGAGAAGCGCTGGAACGCGAATTAGCAGTAATGGAAAACCCGAAATTAGCGAAGAAGCTGAGTTCGAAGGCCGGGCTCATGGAGACCGAAGTCCTGGAGCAGACCATAATAAAGATCGGCGCTCTGCTGGCTCTGGGCTTCGGAGAAGCCGGGTCAGAGATAATCGCCACCAACATGAAGAAAGGCGGCGGAGAGGTGGACTCGATGCTCGCAGGGCGGAAGAGTTACTGCATCTTTGGCTTCTGTGACATTCGGAACTTCACGGATGCGACGGAAGTGTTGCAGGAGGGGGTGATGATTTTCGTTAATGAAATTGCGGAGATTGTGCACAGTATTGCGTATCTGTACTCTGGCTCGCCCAATAAGAACATTGGGGATGCGTTTTTACTCGTTTGGAAGTTTCCTCAGTATATGAATCTGAATTCAAACCGGAGCACCACCTATATCCAGCAAACCGCAGACATGTCCCTCATCAGTTTTCTCAAAATCATCGTCGAAATCAACCGCAATCCAAAGATACTGAAATACCGCAAAAACGAAGCTTTGCGTCGACAAATGCCAAATTACTCGGTGAAAATGGGCTTCGGCCTGCACGTGGGCTGGGCGATAGAAGGCGCTATTGGCAGTGAATTCAAAATCGACGCTTCTTACCTTTCTCCGCATGTTAACATTGCTTCGCGATTAGAGTCAGCGACCAAGGCTTATGGAGTGCCGATCTTGGTCAGTGGGAAGGTGGTGGATCTGCTTTCCCCTCAGATGAAAAAGCGGGTCCGAGAAATCGACCGAGTGCACATCAAAGGCTCCAAAGACCCCATCAGTCTCTACACCTGCGATGTGAACACCACCGTGCTACCCCCCGGCCAAAGCGACTTCATGACTCAAGAACTCGACATGAAGCTAAAAAAGGTGAAACTGCGCATCAAGCGAGACGAATTGCGACAAAAAATCCAAAAAAGCGGCAATGAACTATGGAGGATGTTTGATGACGATTGGGATTTGCATGCGATGACTGAGGGCTTTCCGCCTGATTTCTTCCAATCCTTCCGAGGCGCGTACAAGCACTATCTCAAGGGACAGTGGGAAGAGGCAAGGGCGGGACTCATGTACGCAGAGGAGATGAAGGGAATGGAGGACGGGCCGACTCAGTCCCTCATCCACTTCATAGACCTGCACCACGGCGTGGCTCCTCGCAACTGGGCCGGCCACCGTGAAGTGCCCGAGAAATAGCTATTCTCAGCCGCACATTATAATAGATGCTTTCTCGCCTCGCCTGGCTTGGCCTGCCTCGTCTGCTGCCCGCACTCACCCTGCCTCTCCGCTGCTTCGCCCAGGTTCCAATAGAAAAGAAGCTCAAACGTGTGCTTGAGAAGGAGCTGGAACATGAGAAAAAGGACTACAAGCCGGATGACAGTGTCGGACCTTTTCTGCAAGATAAGGGGTTTCAGCTGGAAGAGCAGGAAAACAGTGTGCAGTTGACTCTGAGAAAGACTGAGGAGGACAGGGAGGTTACTGTGCACTTTCAAGCCAGGTCGCCGGATGGGGATGTGGAGGAGGAGGAAGGCCAGCAGCAGCAGGAAGACGCAGGCAATTCCGCCAGTTACGCAGAGTTCCAAGTCATGATCAACAAGGCAGGCAAAGGAGTTCTATTCGAGTGCATGACTTCCAACTCGGAAATCCGCGTCACCAACATCATTCCCTCATCGGAGTTAAGCAGCGTGGAGCGGGTTTCCAGCTTTATTACTACACATAAGGACTATAGAGGACCGGATTTCGAGGGTCTGGATGAAAACCTGCAAAAGGCATTCTTGGAGTACTTGAAAAGTGAGGGAGTGGATGAGGACTTGGCGACGTTTGTAGAGACCTACTCGCTGGACAAGGAACAGAGACTGTATGTGGACTGGCTGGGCAAGGTCAAGGACTTCATATCTTAGTTAGGTCTGAGGCATAGTGAAAGATGTCGTTCAAGCCTAACCAGTCCCGCTCCAGTTCTCTCTTGATCCGACTCCCCCTGAAACTGCTGACTGCCCTGTCCGCCGACACCCCCGACCTGCCTCCCCCTCTCTACGTGGACTTAGAGCGGACTGGACTGGGCTGGAAGCCCGCCTCCTCCCGGCCTCACCGTAGCGCCAAGCCCATATCCAGCGCCTCAGAGGAGGAAAGCATCCTGCAAAGGAAGCAGGGCCCTAGACAGTACGTGTGTGAGGTGGAGGGCTGCAGCAAGCGCTTTCTGGACAACTCGAAGCTGAGGAGACACATGTTGGTGCACACTGTAAGGCCTATGCAGGGGGAAAGACCCTTCTCGTGCGAGTTCTGCCACAAGCGCTTTTCACTGGACTTCAACCTGCGCACACACCTCAGGACGCATACTGGGGAGAAGCCGTATGTGTGCCCTGTCCCTGGCTGCTTCAAGCGCTTCAACCAGTCCAGCAACCTCACCTCGCACGAAAAGACCCACTTCCAAGGCGAGCCGCGGCCTGTGCGCCCCAAGCCCAGCCTGGAACTGCAGCTGCAAGCGGCCGGCTGCCCTGCTTTCAGCCTGGAAGACCCTGCTTGTCTGCTCAATATCTGCTGCCCGGCGTTGCCTGAGGCCAAGCAAGAGGCCGCTCTGCCTCCTTGCTAGTGTAGCTTCCTTATATAATGCTCGGGTGGGAGCGACCAAAAACGAATCGGAAGGTCGCACTGAGGATTCAGGTACCGAGGGTGCTGCCAAGTCTGGGACTGAGGGATCCCTTTGATGTGCTGGGCAGCAGCAACTGCCCCACCACCCGTCTCCGGCCCATCTGTCCCGGCAAACAAGTCGCCCTCAGCAATTCCCATACCTCGGAAAAGCTTCCCCCGGTCTTTTTCTTCCCCCCAAGACCAGCAGTCCTGCCCACATCTCGCACAGGACCACTACTCGTGCCTATTCAGGTCAGAAGGAGGACTGGGTCCCTGATAAAAAGCAACTCCGCTAAAGAAATCGGTCTGCGGAGGCCGGAAACTCCCAATTTCCCCAAGAACGGGCAAGTGTGCAGGACGAGTAGAAGGACGGAGGAGACTTTGGGACTGTTTCAAAGTGAAAGTACGTCTACAGAAGTCTCATTCGGCAGTTAATAATCGGTTATTTGTCAATCTTCGCCTGATTTTGAGCGATTTTCATAGTCTGAACTAGGCCATGAACAGGTCGAACGGCCTAGATAGGAGTCCTTTGGCTGTTTGATGATTGGCTAATAGCCACCATTGAACCTGAACAAGGGAAAAATGGGCTTTAGCCAATTTCTCAGGTCTTAAAACTAGGAAATCACTGCAATCTCTGTATGCACTTAGGCCGAACTCAGGCAATTGCTCCGTTTTTGCAGCCGCCGTCACTTCCAGCCCTTCTCTACATCGCCCCCCTCACAGCCTCCACGACTTCCGCCTCTGTGCCAGCCTGGAAAACGCCTCTCCCGGCCTTGGACAGCACAGTAGTCCTCTGTCCTGCCCTAATACAGTCCACAATCAGGACCTGTCCAGAGTTCCTCCAAATTTGGACTTGCTGGGTGGTTAGGCCGAGGCCGCTTTCCAGTAATGCAGCCCGCAGATTGCTTTCCCTGCATCCAAACCCTCACCCCTCACACAGCTGAATAGAGACCATAAAGTCGTCCATTGCCACTCTATATACACTGGAAAGCAGGACTTTAGGCTAAGGAAAGGGTCGATTAGTGGTATCACTCCTAGGTGTGCGGAAGCTGAACTGCGTTTTGGTCTCCTCCTTCGTCAGCTGCACCAGGTCCTTCCGCATCCCGCCCTGCTTCTTCCGCACGATTAGCTTCGCCCACTGCGCCTTCTTCACATCTCCTTGGGCGAGGAACACGTTCCGCCCTGTAGGCACGTGGTTCATGTTGAAAGCATTCAGCATGGCTTCGGAGCTGAGGCGGATCATGCGCTTTTCGTGCTCTAATTGCCCTCGCAAATAGTCGGAATTGGGCCGAGTTGCGTTAATTTCGTCTAGTAATTTGCAGTCTTTGTCGGAAAATATCTCACGGAAGAAGTCTTCGATGACGATGTATAAGAGGCAGCTTTCGGAGGTGCAGATGGCGTTGGTACTGTGGGAGTTGCGGGCGATCAGGTCGTGCTCGCCGAAAAACATGCCGGAAGTGCAGACTTTGAGACTTTTCTCATACCTGTGCGTAGTCTGCACCTGCGCCCACTCATGCACCTTCGTAGGCCAGCGATTCGACCGCTCCAGGTCCAGTTCCACCTTCAAACTGACCTGTCCTTCCTTCACTATATGCAAATTATGCGCTTCCTCGCCTATACTGTACACTCTTTGCCCCTTTCTATACTGCTTCACGATAATAATCGACGCCAATCGATACAGCTTACTAATGTTCCATGCAGAAAAGTACTCAATAGTCTGCAGAAAGGTCGCGACTTGGTAGAAATCCTGCAGCTTCAGACGAAATACGACGTGGTCGTAGTCTTCATAGGTCAATTTGAGGGTTTCCACCGGAGTATGGGCTTTTACGGTGGCGGTTCGCAGGTTTTTGGTCTGAACGGCGGATTCTCCTATCACGTTGTGCTCGCCTACCTCGTCTTTGGCGATTTCTGACCCGATGTATATGCCCACGCGCCCTTTTACTATCATATACATACAGTCCGCCTTTTCCCCTCTCCTCATCAACAACTCCTCCTTCTCAAACCTCACAGCCCTCATCCTATCCGAAATATCCGCCAACTGGTCATCCTTCATAGTGCCAAAGTAGGGACAACTCTTCATAAAGCGCATCACAGCCTTGCGTTCAAAGTCACTTCTGCTAGTTGCAGGCTTCAGGCAGACTGCGTAGAGGTCGATTTTGTCCAAGTGCTCGTATTGGTTGCGGAGGTCTTGGAAGTCTTTGCGGCTGGACAGCCACTCGGGGTAGACGCCGAGGAAGGCTTCGGAGGAGGAAGGGGTGGGACTGTCGGCCCTGCGGGTGGTGAGGGAGGGACTGAGGATCCTGCGGCTGCGGAGTTTCCCAGGTATCGAGGAGTGGGGAGAGTGCAGTATCAGTCTGGAGCCCATTTCTAGCTATTACTCGTTGACCAGGAGGCAGTAGAAGGGCACCAAGTCTTCATACTTCTTCCAAGCCGGATTCCCCTTATCCAACCCAATGGCAATCATCTCCGACAGCCACACGGTATTCCTAATCTCCTGCTCCTTCAGCTTCAAATAGGCATAAAAGCAGCCATAGTGGAACTGCTGGTCAAAGGCCAAGCTGTACTTGCGGTTGGCCGCAATGTACATCATATCATCCAACGACTTCCGACTGGTATCATTCATTTCGTCTTCCTTCTTAGGGTCGGGGACACGCTCGAGCATTCTGCGGTAGATGTCGTAGGGCTCTACCACTCTGCGGAGTTGGTCGAGGTCCACTACTTTCGAGAGGTCTTCGGCGCAGTCGGGGTAGAGGTAGCCGAGGCGGGGACAGATCTTGGTGCGGTCCTCGCGGTGGGTAGAAAGACTAAGCTCCTGCGAGCCAATGGAGTTATACAGGATCTGAATCGTCATGCAGTCCGCCTCAAACTTGAGCAAATCCTCCAGCACTTCTCTCGAAGTGGGGTTGAAGCCCTGACACAGTTCATACATGTCCTCCAGCCACATCCGCTTAAAGCTGTTCCGCAGCATTTCAGGCGTGATTTCCTTAAAGGCCTTGTGAATATCGTGCAAATCGCGGCCCTTTTCGACCAGCGGACTGATGAAGTCGTCCAAATAGCGCTGGAAGTAGTCGCCGACTGGAGTGTCGATGAGGACAATGTGGTATAAATCGGAGAAATCCTCACTTTCGAAGTTGATAATGTCCATTAGGCCTTTGAAGTCGCCCAAAGGGTCTTTAGCGGCTTCCAGCTTTTCCTTGCTTTCTCTGATTTTCGCCCCTTCCAGGATGTTTATGACGTTGTCGATCATGTACTTGTGCTGCACTTTGACCATGAAGGCCCGCAGCTCTGGGGACGATACCGACTTCAAATGCTCGAACTCAGAGGCCAGTTTGAACTTCAGCTGGTTGCGGATGACAGGCGGGTTCACGGCTCCCGGAATGTCATGCAGCACGAAGTCGTAATCCGTCTCTTCATCTAGGTACATCTTCAGTTCTGTAAGCGTGCGGCAGTCCTTCATGCTGTCATACTGTTCCTTCCGGATAAAGCCTCCGCGGAGACCTCTGCAGAGCGCCTCGGGATACCCGTCGTCCACGTTGAACGTAAGGAGCTCCATTGATTACAAGTCGATGGACAGACCTGGCCTGTAGCCTGCACAGACAGACCCTGAAAACTGCCTACGATGGGCCTGCACTGCTGTAAGTTCGCTACACATAGAGAAATTGACTTATCAGTGGACAGAGACTAAGCTGAAAGGTGCGAATCCCTACTTCGTCCCACGAAGTTTCAACCCAATACTTCGAAAAGCCAAAATCGAGCCAAAACGAGTGCAAAGCCTCCTTTCCCTACCTAAAGACCTAAAACAAATTGGTCTTCTTCATAATGCGCATGAAGTCGTCCAAGTTGATGACTCCGTCCCCATCCCTGTCCGCCTCATCTATCATCTCTTGCAGCTCGTCATCACTCATGTTTTCGCCCAGCTCCTTGGCTACACGCTTCAACTTGGCGAAGTTAATAGTGCCAGAGTCGTCGTCGTCAAAGAGCCGGAAGGCCTTCATTATTTCTTCTCTAGGGTCGCGCTCGGCCATTTTGGCGGACATCATGCTGAGGAACTCGGAGAAGTCGATAGTTCCTGACCCGTCCTTATCAATATCCGCAATCATCTTGCGAATTTCCTCCTTCTTCGGCTCAAAACCCAACGCCCTCATCGCCACCTTCAGCTCCTTCGCATCAATACTCCCAGAGCCATCCGTGTCAAACAGGTCAAAAGCCTCCTTGATTTCCTGCTTCTGCTCTTCAGTCAGGTCGGAACGGCCTTTCTTCGTTACTTTGGGCGGAGGTCGGCGAGAATTCGACATAGGGATATTGATTACCAGCCATTTACTAGTGGGGGAAAGGACGATATGAGTCTTTATTGGCCTGGAGGTTGTCTGTTATAGGAGTAGGGTGTCGTACAATAGGCTGGAATTTGCTATAAAGCCAGTCCCAATTTAAGCGCTTTTTCCTTTTTCCTACCAAAAGTCCGATTTTTCGCTTCTTTTGCTCGAAAATCGATACGAAAACAGACAAACTTCAGACCTTTTCCTGCCTCTCTCTCCGTTCCAGGCCCTATTTATCTCCACATTTTGTACCGCTTCGTTATAATCTTTAGAATGAGCCTTGGACACCAGGCTATGAAGCGTCGCGCTGCTTCTGACGACGAGGATGAAGACCTTTCCTCCGACTCCGAATTCTGCTCGACTCCCCCGCCCACCGACAAGTCCTCCTCTCGCAAAGGTGTCCGCTACCCAGCACGCATGAGTTCCGGCCGCAAAAGCGCCAACTCCGACCTCTCCTACGCCTCCCGCACCGACAACTCCCTGGGCGTCCTCACAAAGAAGTTCGTGGCGCTGATTCAAAGGGCGGAAGGGAAGTGCATCGATTTGAACGAGGCTGTGAATGTGAGCACTAGGCAGGAACTGAAGGTGCAGAAGAGGAGGATCTACGATATCACAAATGTGTTGGAAGGGATTGGATTGATAAAGAAGAACCATAAGAATAAGATTCAGTGGGTGGGAGGGACGGAAGCAGGGGAAACTGCGGGATTCAGCGAAATGACGGGACTGAGCCAGGAGTTGGAAGCCTTGGCGAAGGACGAACGCAACTTAGACCACTGGATCGAGCAAATGACGGAAAGTCTCAAGAACATGACCAAAGACCCGATGTACGCAGAGTACGCCTACGTGACTTTCGACGACATCAAGTCCTTGAAGCACCTAACAGACGCGGAAAACGAGACTTTGCTGGCTATTCGCGCCCCTCCGGGCACTAACTTAGAGGTGCCGGACCCTGAATCGCTCCCTGACACGGAGCGTGAGCGGTACCAACTCTACCTGCAGTCGACTTCGGGGGAGATCCTAGTCTACATGGTTTCCAATGACAAGCAGGCGGCTGCGATGGAGCAGGAGCGAATGGCGGGCTCCCCCTCTATTCGTCTGCCCGGCAGCTCAGAGCAGCTCGGCGAATTCAACCACTTCGAAGGCGGGAAGAGAAGTGAAGGCCCAGCGGACCTGTTTGCCTAAAGCAGCTTAGGAGGTAAATGTCCGCAAACAAGCGAAAGCGCACCCAGTCCTACGACAAGCTGCTCAGGCTGTTGCCAGAGTGCAAGCTGCAGAAGCAGGCTCGCAGTGCATTGCCAGTGGTGGCCTTTCGACAGACGGCGCGTCAGCAAGCGGTGTGTCTGATGGGGGATTTGGAGCCGAAGGAGACGGTGTATCACCGAGCGGTGGACTTGGGGAGGATGAGTAAGACGGCTGTGGCATACTATACGGCTGTGCAGGGCAGTGGGGTGGTGCCTGATAGAGTGGCTGCCAAAGCGCAACAAAAGACGCAGATGGTGAAGTGCACGACCTGCGGACTCGACCTGGAGGACAGCGGGAACTCCCTATGCAGCGGGAAGTGTGGGAAAATGTGTCACTCCGGCTGCTGTGTGGAGCTGCAAGGGCCGTGTCCGTCCAGGTGGGTGTGCTTCAAGTGCGCGGGAGTGCCTCGCTAGGTAAGAAACTAGCTTAGATACTCTCAGGGTGGAGAATTCCCTACTCGGGTATATGGAATAGGGAAAATCTGCGGAAATTACTCGGAATTTAGACTTTCGTTGTTGCTTTTTAATGTTTTCCCTGTTTTTGGATGGAAAAGCGATCGATTTTGGGTATTTATGTGTCGAAATAGGCACATTATTCGCTTTATTCTGTCTTTCCAGCTCACCACATTGCTTGAACAGTTTCATATATCGAGGCAATTAGCACTTATATGCAGAAAGTATGAGAAATATAGACGGAATGCGGAAATAATACCTAAAAATGCGTAATTTCGCCTATATCCATCTCCAAGTCTCCAAACAAATGGGCCAAATTAGCCTCAATAGGCTCAAATCGACCCTTAAAAGTATCTTTTTGCCCATTAAATGGACCGATTTTCCTTGGCAATAGGCAATTTCATAAAAAGGCAGTTTGAGTCCCTCTCTATGTGACTATTTCCCACCTAGGAAAGGAACGCTCCCTATGAAAAGTGCCCTTTTCCTATCTTAAACTGCCTGCATTCCTATCATAAATCGGCCGAATTCGCATATCTGAGTACACTTTCCGCCTTTTCACGTCCTTAGCCCAGCCAAAACAGCCTTCCCCGGCCTATATCTAGAGAGTTGATAGCTTTTCATGGGTACAAGCCACTGCATGGCATTAATCACTCGTTAATGGGCTATATCTCGCCAGAAGGCCTGGAAAACCTGCTGAAGCACAAATACCAGACCACTGGCTACACCTTTGTGGACACCCACGTAATGAACCCCTTCTGGGAAGCCTTCGTGCGGCTACTGCCCATATGGCTGGCCCCCAACCTAATCACAGTGATTGGACTGATTTGCATGTTTCTGTCCTATGCTGTGATGGTAGTCTACGACTCCACCTTCACCCAGCAAATCCCCTTGCCAGTGCTATGTCTGTCTGCTTTCCTGCAGTTCCTGTACCAGACACTAGACGCCTGTGATGGAAAACAAGCGAGAAAGACAGGCTCAGCCTCGCCCTTAGGGATGCTAGTGGACCACGGCTGCGACTCCCTCGCGTGCACAGTGATGATCCTGACCATGAGTCAGGCCGGGGCGCTGTACGGCTTCAATTTGCGGCTGTTGGCCGCGGGGATCTGGAGCGCCTTTTACATGGCGACATGGGAGGAGTACCACACCCACTACTGTCGCACGCAAGTGTGCAACTTCGGAGTCACGGAAAATCAGTTCTTCGTCATGTTCCTGTTCGTCCTATGTGGGATATTGGGCATCCACTGGTTCGACTTCCCACTATTGACCATAATGGGAGTTTCCCTGACCTTCCGCCAAGCCGTGCTCTGCTTCATGTTCCTTCTCTCCCTACTCACAGAAGCCATCATGATCACCTCCTGTCTCCGCGCCACTTCCAGTCCCTTAGCGGCTCTCTACCGACTCCTCCCACTAGCAATGCTCCTAGGCGCTCACTACTGTTTTGAGCACTACACAGCCATATACCAGCACTACCCCGCCCTGTGCGTCATCCTATGCGGCCTTTTCCTCGCTATGGTTGTGGGGAAAATCATCGTCGCAAGTGTGGCCAAAATGTCCTTTTCCGGCTTCCAAGCGGAAGGCCTGAGCTTCTACCTGTTCTTCCTCAACAGTGCTTATTTGAGTATGCTTTACGCTAGATTGGGTGTCGGAGACTGTGGCCTTTGCGCTGCTTTGGGGGGTCGTCTTGGGCGCCTATCTCCTCTTTGTCCTGCGCATTGTGAGCCAGTTGACTACGTTCCTAGGGATCAGCTTCTTCACGATCAAGCCCAAGACTGCCTAGTTAAGTCCTTCATATCTAGTAGTTCCCTTCTGTACCATTTTCGTTGTGGATGGGACTTTGGGAGTGCTGGAAAATTACATATTTGCAGGAACTTTTACATAGGAAAAGGCAGAAAAGGAAAGCCAAAAACAGAAGTTTTAAAGTGAAATAGTTCAAATGTCCGAACTGTGTTTCTATATACCTACTAGTCTGTTCTTATTTCCAGCGTATTGGTCTCTATCCTGCATACAGCCAAGCAACCAATGTAATGCGCATTGGATATATCAAACACTGCTTCGAGGAAGTGAGCCTATCTGCTGCCTAGCCAAAGCCGCTATGAGGACCGAAATACACATAGAGATTGCCCTTAGGCTAGTGTCTTTCACAGTATTGCCAGTTCTTCTATTAGGATAGTCAAGTAGGGTAGTAAGAAATTCAAACATTGGCTATCAGAGAGGAAATACCAAAGTATGGAAATGGGATATATTCTCTTGCCCCATTATTAGATATATAGGGAATAGGAAGGTATTGAATGCGTGGGAAAAATAGGCTGTAATTGGCTTGTTCAGCAGTTTAAGTGGGATCAGTATGTGCACTCCATCTCTCAATTCCAAAACGTTGAGTGGCCTATTAAGGACTGTAGGACTGATTAGGGCACTCTGTCGTATTTCTTACAATACGCACAATGCATTGTTCCCTCAGACATGCAGTTTTAGTGCCATACAGAGCGAAGCTAAGTCAAGATAGTATCCAGCTCCATTTCAATTCCGTCCATCTTGCTATCGAAACCGCTCATTTTCCCTTCCATTCCGCCCACTTTGGCTTCCAAAATGCGGATTTTCGCCTCCAAGCCGCCTAGTTGTTTCTTCACTTCCTTAGTGATTTGCACTACTTTCCCGTCACTCCTTGTCCTTTGATTCCTGCCTCCGGATCTACAGGCAACTACCACTGTGGGCACTCCAGAAACACATAGTTTCAAGCTCTATGCAGGCTACTATCATTTGTTAGTAGTTGTTTTCTCGCATCGTCACCAAAGTGAGGGAGTATAACTGGCTGTTTACGGCTGGGACTCTTTCGCGGCTGTCGGGAGGCGTCGGCTGATTGGTTCCGATATGAAGAACTGGGGAAAGATGGCGATATCGAGTGCCCAGAACCAAGATGGAGACAGTGCCCGCTCTACCTGCTGAAGGCAGAGTGCCTCGGCCGCTTGCAAGGTTGTCGCAAACCTTGGTCAGGACTATATAGACTAAGGCCATCACCACTAGGTGCACACTGACTTGTCACTATGGATGTAATTCCCTTGCCGCTGACTATAGCTACAGCCAATATTCCCGCATTTCCTTCGTCCCCAAAGCTGCCTTTTTTCCTGCGCAGCATACAAAGTTTCCCATTCTCAAGGCCACCTAGTGCGATTTGCCCACTTACATCAATACACTTCACAGGGCAATCAGTTCCGTAACATGCCTTATCGGCCTTAATTGCCTTGAAATATGTTTCAAGGCTCTACATATTACTATAGGGAATGTACTCGAATCAGGGCGGTCATTAGCTTTGCCATCTCTGTCCTTGTGGACCATTGTTCAACTCACCCCTAAGTGCCCTGTATTGCAAGTGTGCAGTAGACTCGGGTGCGGAGATGTTAAGACTACGCTAGACCTGAATTTGTTGTGAAGGAAGCTGTCAAAGAAAGTTTTCCGGAGTAGTTACAGGAAAACAGTCTTTTTGATGTAATTATCACTCGTAATTTCGTTCCTTTTCCAGCTAATTTGCTTAGTGCTGAAAAGAAAGCCTGTTCTATCAAAAGCCACAACCTTGACATAACGCTTTTTCTTCAAATTGAACTCTCTGTTATAATAGGAAAACTAACTATTGGAAGAACTACTTT
>Ga0247837_1003774_pt1 | contig 25755 bp, 26 predicted proteins | sample LaCtaG_2_FD_187115 | JGI IMG/M metagenome (GOLD analysis project Ga0247837, IMG submission 187115) | Freshwater microbial communities from meromictic Lake La Cruz, Castile-La Mancha, Spain - LaCruzMarch2015_14.5m | ecosystem: Environmental > Aquatic > Freshwater > Lake | place: Spain: Castile-La...
GTCTGCTTGACCGTCTTGCGCTTATCCGTGCGCACGTCTTTGATCCGCTGCTCACTGACCAGACCGGCCTTCAGCAACTGTTCCTGAAGCGAGTTACCCACGATGCCACCACTCACTGAAGGAGGCCGGCGCGGCCCCGAAGATGTAAAGCATCCAATAGCGCGGCGCGAAGCGCAAGGCGCGGCCGCTGCCGCGGTCTGCCGGGCCGACACCCCGGGTGCACACCAACGCGGGCATCCGGTCACTTCCTACATCCTGTTAGAATCCAGCGCAAGCAGCATCCTCGCAACCTGTTCGCAGCAACCCGTCATCCTCGGCATCCCGACCGACCCGCAACAACCCGGAACCCGCGCCATGTTAAAAAACCGTATCATATTGTCTTTCTTTCTCTTTTTCCTACCGCTGGCCGCTGCCGAGGCCACCGATGTCAGCTTTGTCGACATGCAGCAGGTCATCGAAAAAAGCAAGCTGGGGAGCAAGGTTCAGGAGCAACTGCGCAAGGAGTTCGAGCCCAAGGCCAAGCCGCTCGGTGAGGAAGAGCAGGCCATCAAGCAACTCCAGGCTGGTTTGGCGCGGGAGGCCGCGCTCATGAGCAAGGATCAACTTGCCAAAAAAGAGGCGGAACTCAAGAAGCGCATTGAGGCCTTTGAAAAGACGGCCGCGCCCTTCCAGCAGGAATTGCTGAAAGCCCAGCAAGAGCGGGGCCGTGAGGTCTTGATCTCGGCCCAGAAGGCCGTGGAGGTCGTCGCCAAACAGAAAAAGATCGGCATGGTCGTGGAACGCAGCCTTCAAGGGATCATCTATATGGATAAGGCGGCCGACATCACCGACGAGGTCGTCAAACAGATGGACGCGAGCGCCAAGTGATCCCGCGGCGGCCTGCTTACCGGGTTCTTTGTGACCAAGGTATTTCCGCCGCGTCACCCTGCGGTAAACTAGGAGCTCACCGCCGTATTTTGCGGCGGCCATCCACGTGAAGAGGCACGGATCAAATGCTTGGTGAACCCCATGACCTGCTGCACGAATTTCCGGAGTTGACGGGCAAAATTGCGAGTATGCGCACTGCCAACCCGGTCTTCGAACATCTGATGACCGACTACGATGACCTCGACGCCCGGGTGCGCCAACTCGAGGAACTCGGCATCCCGGTCGCCGATGAGACCATTGAAGAACTGAAAAAAGAGCGTCTGGCCCTCAAGGACCGGCTCTACACCTTCTTGCGCGGCTGATATGGACTTCCGCATCCTCCCCGTCACCCCCTTCCAGCAGAACTGCACGCTGATCTGGTGCGAACACACGCGCCGCGCGGCGATCATCGACCCCGGCGGGGAGGCCGCGCGCATCCTGGCGCTGATCGAGGAACTGCAACTCACGCCTGAGCGCATCCTGTTGACCCATGGACATTTGGACCATGTCGGCGCCGCCGGGGACCTGGCCGCCGAGCTCGCGCTGCCGATCACCGGCCCCCATCGCGACGACGCCTTCCTGATCCACGGACTGCGCGAACAATGTGAGATGTTCGGGATGCCGCCGGTCCGGGCCTTTGAACCGGACCAGTGGTTGACGCAGGGCGACACCGTCACGGTCGGCGAGGCGACCCTGGATGTCCTGCATTGCCCAGGGCATACCCCCGGCCATGTGGTCTTCCATCACGCCGCCGGCGGCCTTGCGCAGGTCGGGGATGTGCTCTTTCAGGGGTCGATCGGACGCACCGACTTCCCGCGCGGGAACCACCGGGACCTGATCAGGTCGATTACTGAACGGCTCTTTCCCTTGGGGGATGAGATACGCTTCATCCCCGGACATGGGCCCATGTCGACCTTCGGGCAGGAGCGCCGAACCAACCCGTTCGTCGGAACCGCCAGCCGGGGCGGCGGACGGTGGGATGCGGCGTTCTGAGTGCGCAAAGCAACCACCGAGGGTCCTGCCAAAGCGAAAACTGGGGACCGGCGCGGGCAATGGGTTCGCGCCCATGCGCCGCCGTCGGGTCCCCCGGACGAGGCTGCCGCGCCGCGTCCACCGAAAGCGCGTTTCCTGGAACCTTACCGTCTGAGCGACGAACAACGCGAGGCGTTGCTCGCGCCCTTGAGCGCGGCGGCAGTCGGCGATGCCGAGAGCCATGCGCTCTTCGTTTCCGCGATTGCCTATGACCTAGCCAAGTTCCGTCAGGCCGCGCGGAGGTCGGAGCCGGAGGCAGCACCACCCCCAGCCACCATCGAACCGCCGCCTGCGCAAGCCCGGCCAAATCCGAGCTGGGAGGAGATTGTCGCGGCCGCGGACACCCTGGCAGCGCAACTGCGCGGACTGAATGACACCGAGCGGGAAGCGATCGGCACCGCAATGCGTGCGTGCGACCGCTTCCAGCGCACCTATGATGATGGTTATTTTGACGCGCTGCGCGAGGAACTGGAGCGGATAAGTGTCGCCGTCGCGCTGCTGCCCGCCCACTCCACACCGGTCTCGCCGCAGTTGCCGTCGCCGCGGTCAGCGCCGATCATCACCGACATCGGTCGCCGCTTCGTGCGTCGGCTGGCGAAAATTTACGAGCAGTGTCTGGAAACCGAACCCTCGGCCACAGCCGACAGCCCGTTCACTGCCGTGCTGATGCTGCTGGCAGCAGCGGCCGGGGTGTCACTGCCGAACGAACCGGCCGCGGTGGCGGCCATCCTTGCTGAACAAGGTCCGCGGTCCGGGTGAAGCCTGAGCTACGCGCGCACGTCGTTGAACATGCCGATTTCGACGAGCTTGGGGAAGAGGACCCGCTCTTCGCTATCGATCCGTTGCGCCACCAGGTCGAACACCTCGTGGGTCTCGGCCAGGAACTCGCTGCTGAAATTGAAATCGCAGGTCTTCAGCCAGCGGGTGTAGTAGTCGTCAAAGGTCTGGCGCAACGGCCGCTCACCGCTGATGAACCCCCAGGCGATGGACTTGACCTTCGGGTCGTCGTGGATCAGCAGGCTGGGGTAGATCCCGCGATCCTCTTCGGCCAGGTGTCTGCGCACGCGCTCGCCCAGGTCGCACAACAACTCATATGCGGTCTTAGCGTTCGGGCGTATCCGCAGTTGCTCCATCGTGAGGATCGAGCGCAGGTCGTCGATCGTCTGGCGCAACTCCGAGTGGGTGCTACGGTAGCCATCTAAGGTGTACATGAATTGTCCTCTTCGTTGTTAGTTGACAAGCGCCACGGGAAGTAGAAAACCTTCGGTAACGTGTCGTATCCGACCCTCGTTGGCTTCGTGCCGCCTGTCCGCATCTACGGGTATTCCCTAAGATCAAACCCCGATGCGGGTCAGTTGAATGACGGCAATGCAGCGATGTCGGACGATTGCTGCATTGCATCAATTCCACTTGCTTGCTGCATGATACCATCGCAGCGGGTTGTGCATTGCAGCATTATCGCCGATTGCTGCATTGCACCATTACCAGAAAATTGCTGCATTGCATCATTCCCGTTTCGGTCCGCTGAACGCAATGCTCCGCTATGGGTAATGGTTTAACCCAAAACCGGCACCGTGTCAAAATTCATTTCATTTGTGTCAGATTCACGCGTTCCGCGGGCCCAGTGGCATCGTTGCGCAGCAGATCGCCTGGTGGCTGCGCCAACTTAATATCATGAAGTTACGCAACAAAGCTGCGCAGATGATTTCAGATGTCTCGCAAGCGACTAATAACAAGTCATCAGCGCCGCGACACGACGCACTCCCGCAACGACGGGCTCGGCCGGGCAGTCGCTCGATCGTCAGGCGGGCAGGTGTTGGGACCAGGCGAGGACGTCGCCGTCCCGTTCCTCCCATTGGTTCCGCAGGGTGAGGATTTCCGGCAGGATATCAATGAATAGGCGCGCCAACCGCGGGTCGAAATGGTGCCCGGCGCCTGCTGTTAGGTTGGCAACGATCTGTTCGATGGGCCAACTTTCCTTGTAGGCGCGCTTCATCGACAAGGCATCGAATACGTCCGCCAAGGCGACGATGCGGGCCGACTCGGGAGTTTCATTGCCGATCAGACCCTGCGGATAACCACCGCCGTCCCAGCGCTCGTGATGACCGAGCGCCACCTCGGCGGCCAATTGAAAAACCGGTGCGTGGCTGCGACTCAGGATCTGGTGACCGATCAGGGTATGGGTTTTCATGATGTCCCATTCCTCGGCATCCAGTTTTCCCGGCTTCTTCAGAATCGCCGCGGGAATACCGATTTTGCCCGTATCGTGCATTGGCGCGGCCATCTCGAGCAGATCACAGCGCTCCGGTTCCCAGCCCGCGGCCCTGGCCAGCGCGCGGCTATAGGCAGCCATTCGCCAAATGTGCACACCCGTATCGGAATCATTGAAATGGCCGGCGGCACCGAGCATATAGACGGCATCACGATACGCTTCTTCGAGTCGACTCGCGTGAACCAGTGAGAGATGCGCCCGGACCCGCGCCTTGACAATCGACGGACGGACTGGTTTGGTGATGTAATCAATGCCGCCGGCATCGAAACCAGCCTGTTCATCGACCTCCCGTGCCTGGCCCGTGACGAAGATCACCGGGATGTCCGCGGTCGCGGCCGTCGCCTTGAGCAGGCGGCACACGGTATAGCCGTCCAGGTCCGGCAATTGCACGTCGAGTAGGATCAGCGCGGGCTGGTGTTTCGCAACCGCCGCAAGGCAATCCGCTCCGCTGCGCGCAAACACCAGCGTATAGGTGTCTTTCAGGGTTTCGCGCAATAAGGCCAGATTGGCGGGCTCGTCATCCACACAGAGGATGGGTCTAATCGACATTGTGACGCTCCAGCGGAGTAAGAGGAATCCCCAGTGCGTGCGCCACCCGCAACACCTCGACCTCCGCGGCGCGGAAGTCGAAGCCGTCGACGCACGCGCGCACGCTACGCAACTGATCGCTTGGCAGAACCTTGGTCAACTCGGCGAGACTGGATTCGGCCGGATCCGGGCTGTCGGTATCGAGCGCCCGCAACAAAGCCTGCAATAATCGACTGACCGCGTCGACATCGATCACGGCAGGAAGGGGCGGGGCGGCGACCTCGGCAGGGTCACCGACGACCCCCCTGATCGCGTCAACCGCGGCGTCCAGCGCGTCCTGGAGTCCGGCCCAATCCTCAGCGGACGCGCGCTCCGACTTGAAGGCCTGCTCGATCAGCGCGGCGCGGCGCGCCACCTCGCTCAGCGCCAGGGTCCCCGCGGCACCCTTCAGCTTGTGCGCCAGACCGGCGCCCGCGGTCCAATCGCCGCGGGCGATCAGGTCACGCAATGCATGACCCGCCGTGCAGTACGAGTCGGCGAACCGCCGCAGCAACCGATGATAGACCCTGACATCACCAAAATTACCGCGTGCCCGCGTGAGATCGAACACCCCGACCGGACCGGCGGTGAGGGCGTCCGCGGTCGCCGCCGCGCCTTCATTGACCGGCGCGCCCGCGGCGTTGACAGGTGCCGCTTGGCCTGCCGGGCGCCGATCAGCGGGCGCTTGCGCATCATCATCAGACGCATCATCAGAGTTATCGTAGTCCAGGGACAGAATACGCGCCGTTCGCGGCTGGACGCAGCGGATGATGAATCGCCCCGGCCATCTTGCCCAGCCGGGCAGTGAACCAGAAGGTACTGCCCACGCCGAGTTGGCTGTCAACGCCCACCTCGCCGCCCATCAACCGGGCCAGCCGACGGTTGATGGTCAGCCCCAGGCCGGTGCCGCCGAAACGGCGCGTGATGGACGTATCGGCCTGCTCGAACGCCTCGAACAGACGCTCGAGATGTTCGGGGGCGATCCCGATGCCGGTATCCTGGACCTCGAAGCGGAACACGCAATCCGTGGGGCCATCGTCCATCATCCGCACCCGCAACTGGATCGCGCCCCGCTCGGTGAATTTCACCGCATTCCCCAGGAAGTTCAGCAGCACCTGGGCCAGGCGGGTGGGGTCGCCGCGCAGCGGTGGTGCCCCGGCCACGGCCGGGTCCAAATCCACGACCAGTTCCAACCGGCGGGCAAAGGCTTTCTCGCCCACCAGGGCGCAAACGTCCCGGATCACGGCCTCCAGATCGACCGCGGTCTCTTCCAGGACCAGCCGCTGTTCTTCAATCTTGGCGAGATCCAGAATGTCATCGATGATCTGCAGCAGGTGCCTGGAGGCGTTGGTGATCTTCCCCAGTTTTTCCCGCTGGGCCGGATCGGGGTCCATGGTCTGCAACAAATGCGTCAAGCCGATGATGGCGTTCATCGGGGTGCGGATTTCATGGCTCATATTAGCCAGGAACTGGGACTTGGCGCGCGTCGCCACTTCCGCGGCCTCTTTGGCTTGACGCAGGCGCTCATAGGCCTCGCGTTCGGCGCTAATGTCTTCAATGATCGCCAGCGCGGTCGTCGTGGGATCGTCGTGATTGAGCTTGCGTCCCCGCAACCGTGCCCAGAACAGGGTACCGTCCTGTTTGACGAACCGGACCTCCCCAATGTGCATCTCCCCCTGCGCCAACTGCCCGTAGATCTCCTTGCCAACCGCGAGATAGCTCGCCTCATCCGGATACCAGATGCGGGTCGGCGACCCCTCGAGCGCGCCGGCTGCACAACCAAAGAGTTCTTCCAGTCTGCGGTTGCAGCGGATGATGATGCGATCACGCGTCAGCACGATCCCAACGCTCGCCGAATCGAAAATCGCGCGCAATTCCTCGTTGGTCGCGGCCAATTCGGCGGTCCGCAGCGCGACTCGCGTCTCCAGTTCGGCATTGAGTAACCGGATTTCGCGCGCGGCCTGTTTGGGCTGCGTGATGTCGCGCAGGAAGGCCAGGAAGGTTCGGGACTGCGCATCGGGTGTGGTGCTGACCTCCACATCGATGATGCGGCCGTCACGGGTGCGGTGCTGCGTTTCAAACCGATCGAAACCTTGTACGAAGATGCGCGCGTTATGCGTGTCCACAGCATCGGAGTCATGCGTGACATCCAGGTCGGTAATACGCATTGCGAGCAATTCATCGCGTGAGTAGCCGCTCATCCGCACGGCCGCCGCATTGACATCCAGGAGCCGTCCCGAGGCGATATCGACCAACCAGAAGCCGTCGCGCGTCGTGTCGAGCATCCTCGTATAACGGTCGGAGGCCTCTTGCAGCGCCCGTTGCGCCTGCCGGCGCTGCTGCTCCCGATCGAGCGCATCCAGGGCGAACGACAGATTCGCGGCGGCCTGCTCCAGCAAGGCGACCTCCTTGTCGCCGAACATCCCCGGCTGCCGGGCATACAGCGTCAAGGCGCCGCCGACCGCTCCGGCGGAGTGGATCGGCAGGCTGACCGAGGCCGCCCAACCCGCCCGCCGGCCCGCCTGCTGCCAGGGCAAGGTGCTCGCATTGGCGAGAAGATCGGCACAAACAATGACGCGATCCTCACGGGTCGCCGTGCCGGTCGGACCCCGGCCTTCCGGGCGGTCGTCCGCGTACACACTGATGCTATCCAGATAACCCGTCTCATCACCATGGGACGCCACCGGCACGATGCGGTGCGTCGGCGCATCGATCCAGCCAACCCAGGCCATGGCGAACTGACTGGTATCGACCAGGATCGAACAGATCGATGAAAAAAGCTGAACGCGCGTCGTGCTGAGCAAGAGTGTTTGATTCACTTGGCCGAGTGCCGCATACAGACGGCTGAGACGCTCGATTTCCTGTTCACGCACGCGGCGGAATGCGATCTCGGCCGACGACGCTTGTGCGGCGGCGCGGTAACGCGCCTTCTCCTGGCGCTGCCAGAGTCCCAAAGCGATCAGGATGAGCGCGCCCAGTCCGCTCAGCAGCAGCGTCAAGGTCAGGTTGGCACGCTGCCGACCGGCAGCGAAGGCCTAGGCACTGTCCATCTTGGAGATCAGAAACCAAGTCGACTCCGGCACGGGTTGCACCGCCGCGACAACCGCGACCCCTCGGTAATCCAGACCCACGAAGGTGCCCGTCGCGCCGCGCACCGCCCTGACCGCCGGTAACTCGGTGCGCGTGAGCGGTACGCGCCGCACGAGCGCGGCGCCGGTCTGGTGCCGAAATGGACTCAGTGCCAGCACGTCGTCACCGTCGCGACGGACCAGCAGGCTTTCCGCGCTGACACTGGGCATCGGCCAACCGCTCAGCAGCGGATAGAGTGACTCGCGGGCATCGATGCGCAACTCGATCGCCCCGAGCGGCTGGGCATCCCAGCCCGCATCCGCGAACAAGGGGGCGATCACACGCAAGTGCGGGAACGGACACTCCGGACTGCTGTGCAAGTCGGTCAGCACCGGCTGCCGGACGCGCAGCGCCAACGCCAGCGTGTCACGATCCGCACCCTGGTCAGGGCAATCGGCACCGGTCAGGTTCAACTCGACCCGTCCGTCCGGGTCGCGCAGCACCACATCCTGATAGCCGTAACGTCGCTGCAGCCCCTGCAAGTGAGTCAGCAGCGATTGAGTAACGACTTCATCCGGCGCCGCACGCCAGCGGGCAACGGCGTCGCTCAGGAGCACGCTGTCAGTCAGCACCCCGGCGTCGGCGATCCGTTCGGCACGCCAGATGACGATCCGCTGGGCGGTCAAGGCGCCGATGGTGGCGAGGTCACGGTTGACCACTTCCCGCAGATGCTGCATCTGCGATCGGTGAAACAAGGTCGCAGCGACGCCCAGCGCGACACCCAGCGCCATGACCAACTCGGCGAGCCACAGGCGTCGCGGGGAGCGGATCGAGGGCATCGATGGAGGCTTGCGGATCAACACGATCGGCGAATGCTACCCGGCAACTACTGCACCTGCAAATCTCGCGAAATCCGGTTGATCCCGTCTATTTATCTTGCGGGTGACCCTAACGTCGTGTGGCCGCTCGGGTACAATGACCGGTCACGGGAAGACACGCGGATTGATTGCAGATGTTTTTCGATCGCTTTCTGAAAAAACACCGCCCGGCTGCGGAAAAAAAGACGAGCCCGGAAGATCTCCTGGAGCTTGTGCGCGGCCATGGTGACCGCGCCGTTCGCCTCGACGCGGTCCGGCGCCTGGCGAGCCTCCAGCATCTGCGCGACATTCTCGCCCAGGACGACGACGTCGGCGTGCGTGAACTCGCCGCGGTACGTTACCGCAACCTGTTGAGCGGCGCCGATCAGGCCGAGTTGTCACTGGCCGACCGACTCGCGGATGTCGCCCTGATCGCGGACCCGCGGCTCCTGGACTATTTGGCCCGCGACGGAAAGGAGCCCGAGGTGCGGCGCGCCGCCATCGACCGGGTCGGTACGCCGGGTGTGCTCGCGGACTGCGCCCTGCGCGACACCGCGGCCGGCAATCGCGGCGCGGCCGTCGCCCGGATCGAGGACCGGCAGGCGCTGGAACAGGTGGCGCGAGCCATCGGCAAGAAGGACAAGGCGGTGTACCGCACCGCCCGTGAGAAACTTCGCCGGATCACCGCGCGCGAGGAGGAACCCAAGCGGATCCGCGCCTTATGCACCGAGCTGTGCGAGCGAGCCGAACGGCTGGGCCACCTACAGCAGTGGACGGCGGACCGCGCCTTGCTGGAGCACCTGGATCGCCAGTGGGCCGAGCTCGCGCCCCAGGCGGACCCCGCCGACGGCGCCCGTTATACCGCCGCCCGTGAGCGCTTCATCGCGGCCTTCGACAGCTATCGCGCCGCCAACGCCGCCCAACTCGCGGCACAGGAGGCACGGGTCGCGCTGCGCGCCCGGCGCGAGGCACTGATTACCGAGGCAGCACAGCTCGCGGCGCTCGCCGCCGATGACCAGATCGGCGCGGCGCGGGAACGCCTGACGGTCGCCTGGGCAAGTGTGGAGGCCCTACCCGACGGCGAGCAGGCGGGATTCGACCGGCGGTTCAACCAAGAACTGCAGGCCGCCGAGGCAATCGAGCAGTCCCAACTGCGGCTGCGCAAACAGCGCGAGCGGCTGCGCGGCACCCTGACCAAGGCCGAGCGGCTCGTGCAGGACGCCCGGCTGCTCGACCTGGTGCAAACCCGCACCCTGATCGAGCAAGGCCGCGCCCTGTGCGAGGGGCTGCCCGCGGACCTGGCCGCCGCCGAAACGGCCGCCTTCAATGATCTGGCGAGCCGCCTGGAGAACCGGCTCCAGACCCAGCAGCGCCACGCACGCCAACGCCTGGCTGAATTCCCCGCCCGCATCGACGCGCTCGAGGCCCTGATCGAGGCCGGGGAACTCAAGAAGGCCGATCCCCTGCACCAGAGCCTGCAAGCCGCACTGGATCTCATCCAGTCCAGCGGCCTGCCCAAGGAAGCCACCGCGGCATCAGCCGCGCGCCTGCGCACCCTGAGCCCACGGGTCCGCGACCTGCAACACTGGCGCCGCTGGGGCGCGGATCAGCACCGCGAGGCCCTGTGCGCGGCCATGATCGCCCTGCGCGACCAGGACCTGCCGCTGGAAGCCGTCGCCGAACGGCTGCACGTCCTGCAAACGGACTGGAAAGAACTGGACCAGTCCGGCTCACCCGGAAACCAGACCTTATGGGAGCGCTTCCAAGAGGCCAGCACGGCCGTGCACGCGCGCGTGCGTCCCGTCATCGAGGCCCAGGCGGCGGAGCAGGCAGCCAATCGGGCCGCGCGCGAACAGGTCTGCCAACAACTCGACGACTTCCTGGCCCAGGTCGACTGGGAGCGCGTGGATTGGAAGCGCGTCCTGCACGCGGAGCGCGAACTGCGTCAGGCCTGGTCGCTGATCGGCCCCTGCGAGGCGCGCGCGCGGCACCGGCTGGAGCGCCGCTTCCATCGTGCCATCCGGATGCTGGACCAGCGCATCGAGGAGGAACGCGAGCGCAACCAGACGTTCAAGCAGGGCCTGATCAAGCGCGTGCAGGACTTGGCGGAGATGGCCGACCTGGACACCGCCATCGAGGAGACCAAGACCATCCAGCGCCAGTGGCAGACCACGGTCCCGGCCCGCCAACGCGATGAGAATCGCCTGTGGCAGGAGTTCCGCGCCGCCTGCGATGCGGTGTTCGAGCGCCGTTCGGCCCAGCACCAGGCGCAGCGCAGCGAGCTGGCGGAGAACCTGGCCGCCCGCGAGGCGCTCTGTGCGGAGGCCCTTGCTTTCGCGGCGGTCGAGGCCGACCCGCGCCGGTTGGCGGCGGGACTGCGCGACTTCGAACAACGCTGGCGCGACGGGGAATCCGCCCCGCTGCCGCGCCAGGCGGCCGCGGCCGTCAATCGCCGCTGGCAGCAGGTGCGCGACCAGATCGCCCAACGCCGTGCCGAGATCGAGGCGGCGGCGCAACGCACGGCCATGGACCTGCTCGCCCAACGGGCCGCGCTGTGCGAGGCCCTGGAACAGGCCGTACTCGACCCGGCGGGTGCGGCCACACCGGTCGCGGACCTTGAGCCGACCTGGTCCACCCTGCCGGAACTACCCGACCGACATCAACAGGCGGCCCTGGACGCCCGCCGGCACGCCGCCCTGGCGGCGGCGGCCGATCCGGCACGGCGCACCGAACTGCAAGCGCAAGCCGAACTCAACCGGGCCCGGCGGGAACGGCTGGGCCTGGAGCTCGAGGTCGCCGCCGGGGTGGACTCGCCCCCCGCCTTGGCCCAGGAACGGCTCAAGCTCCAGGTCGGTCGGCTCGCCGAGCGGATGAGCGAGGGCGAAGGCGACAGCCTGCGCGCTGCGGTCGATCTGCTGCGTGCCTGGTATCTGTGCGGCCCGGCGCCGCGCGACGCGGATCTCGCGGCGCGGGTCGCACGGGTCGCACAAGCACTCCAGGCCGGTCCGACGGCAGTGCGGCCAGTGGAGCCCGAACCGGCATGAAGCACTTCGGGGAGCGAATCGCGGGGGTCGGGCGGTGGTGACCGACAGCACCTGGCACCCGTTGTTCCCCGCCCTGGCGGCCGGTGACCCCGCCACCCGCGCCCTGATCGACGGAGCCCAGCGGCTCGACATCCCGCCGGATCAACCCATGTTCCATGTCGGCGCGCCCTGTCACAACTATGTGCTGGTGCTGTCCGGCAGCGTGCGGATCCAGGTCATCGGCGAGGGCGGCCGCGAGGCGGTGCTGTACCGCGTGCTGCCCGGTCACGCATGCGTGCTCACCACCTGCTGTATCCTCTCCGGCGAGAACTACCCGGCCGAGGGCTTCACCGAGACCGCGGTCCGCGTCCTGACGCTGACCAAGCCGGTCTTCGACCGCGCCCTGGAAGAGGCACCGGCCTTCCGGCGCTTCGTCTTCGCCAACCTGGGCAGCCGCATCGCCGAGGTGATCACCCGCATGGAGGAACTCGCCTTCCGGCCGATCGAGCGGCGACTGGCCGACTTCCTGCTGGCACGCACCGACCCGGGGCCGATCGCGGCCACCCACCAGGAAATCGCCGTCGAACTGGGTACGGCACGCGAGGTCGTCTCGCGGCACTTGAAGCGGCTGGAGTCAGCCGGCCTGGTGCGGCTGGGGCGCTCGACCTTGGAAGTATTGGATCGCCCGGGTCTGCAGCGGCTCAGCCGCGGGCCTCAGTGATTTTGTCACTGAAACCATCGGCACCGTCCTGTAGTCTGAGCACCATGCCCAGGGAACGGGGCAATCATTCACCAACTTGCAGAGATCGACACCATGAATATCACCAAGAACGTCGGCACCACTGACCGTGCCATTCGCGCCGTTGCCGGCATCGCCCTGATCGGTCTGGCCTTCACCGGCACCATCGGTGTCTGGGGCTGGATCGGCATCGTGCCCTTGGCCACCGCCGCCATGAGCTGGTGCCCGGCCTACACCCTGTTCGGTATGAAGACCTGCGGCTAAAGCCCGGCAACAGGCCAAGCCGCCGCGCGTCCGTTGACCGGCCTGGAAGGCCGGCCAGATCTGCTCCGTCCAAGACCAACACGGCGCACTGGATGGCGGCGGCCATCGCTCTGTTGCCCTCACCCTCTTGCCAAACCCTGGACGCCGAATAGCGAAATCGTATTGCATCCGATGAGATCAACCGCAACCGATCGCGAGTCGCATCGTCCGAAGGTCCCGTACTGGGGCGTCAGCGACGTACCGCCACGGCGTTAGGGCTTTTCGATGGGTCGCCTTGGCTCGGCACTTTAGCCGGTTGGGATGGTGGATGCGCTGCGCTTATCCACCCAAAACCGGCCCCTTTAAGGACGAGCGACACCGCGGCGAGTACAAGACGGACTCGAATAGGGTCGCCGCCTACGACGCCGACGGCATTTCGGGGCTCAAGACTTCAAGGTCGGCTCCACCCGTTACCTTTACACCTCGCCTGCTTTCGCGCGGACGCATCGACGCGCCCGTTACCATTCGCGCCGCAAGGCTCGATACCGGGATCAACTTAAATCCGGGAATTGCTCACACCAAGACACAGAGAACACAAAGAAAAACAATTCATTGAAGGCATCACGCCGGTCACCGCGCGGGCGACTTCCTCGGCCAGCATATGGCATTGAAAATCTTTGTGATCTTTGTGTCTCTGTGTGAGAACTGCTCTTTCTAGGATCAAAGCTCGCGACTATCCAGGTGGGATTCGCACCCACTAGACTGCGGGCTTTGATCATCGTTCCGGCCGGCCGCGGACGGTCCGCACAGCGGACCCTGCGGTAACACCGTGACCTGTAGGGTCCGCTGTGCGGACCGACGACCATGCAGATCGCGCGGTGGCCGGGTTTATGACCAAGGCCAGACTGCGCGACATTGCCAAGCCGCACCGGCCCCCTTGTCCACTTTGGTCGCTGGCTCCGTGCCTTAGCCCAAGCTCGCGTTAAACAACCTGCATGCCGTATAGCTGGTTCAACGCTTCCAGCATCTTTTTCAATTCTTTCGGCGAGTGTCCACAGCCGTTCTTCATAGTCTGAATAAACCGCCTTGATTTTACCGAGCACCAACTCCAACTGAGTTAATGAAACGCCACCGGTATTCAGGCGCCGAAATACTTCGTTGACTTCTTTCTGGGTATTGGCCCTCACTGAGAAATAAGCTATTGGCTTGTGATCCGTATCGACGAATATATCCCAAAGAGCGCTCACATTCTGACCGATCAGCAACTTTTTTTGTCTGTCGTCACCTGCAGCAGGCTCGACACGCTCTTCCAAGGCGACCTTTGTGTTTTCGTCACTCCTTAAATTGCAAAACGAGTCACAAGGCGTCAGGTTACCCTGGCGGTTCTTGGTCGGCCACCGCGGCGCCCATTGGCGCGCGCGGCCTGGGCCTTGGCGGCGCTCTTGACGCTGCCGCCTTTCTTGCCGAGTTGAGCCGCGGTCCAGTGGCGGCTGCCCAGGAACCCTTCCAGTAGGGCGGGCAGGTAGAGGTCTGCGTCCAGCTTGGGAAAGTGCAGGCCCAGGCCGGAGGGGCTGATTTCGATGAGGTCCAGATCGGTCGGTTTGGCCGTTTCGAGCCCTTGGGCATCATGCGGCAGGAATCCAAGTTCGATGCCGCTGGACAGTCCGATCACCACGCGATGCACACGTTTGTCGTAGCGGGCGGAAACCGCCACCGGGCCAGCCGCGAGGCGCTGCAGGCCGCGGGCATTGGCGCGCTCCAGTTCGTCAGGGTTGACCATGAATCATGCTCCAGTGATTACAGGCCGCGGCCAGCGCCGCGGCGAGCGCGGCCTGGATGCGCGTCAGTTCTTGCCGCGAGAAGCCATAGTTCTCGCGCAACTCAGGCGGACCATCCGGGCAACGCAGGTTGAAGACCGCCTCACCGCCACCGCCGATGATGTGTACATGCGCGGGGCGATGATCGTTCGGATAGATCACCACGCGCAGGTGGTCGAGACGCAAGACGGTGGGCATGATCGAAGCCTAGCACAAACCAAAGCGCTTGGGTTTTGTGATTCCGCAGCGTCGGCAAGGGGTAAAGTGGTAACCGACGACGGCGATCGGCGGGGAGGACGTCGATCCTCATCCGCAAGGGTTTCTGTCGACCCAGGGCGCCAGTCGGGTAGAATCCGACCGGTGGCAGCGATCCGCGCCTGTTGCGGATCGGCCACGCGGCCCCGGAGTCCATCGGCCCCATGCAACTCGTCTTCTGTGTCATCACCCCGTTTCTGGGCGCCGCGCTGGCGGCCTGGGCCGCGCGCCTTGGGCCCAATGTCGCCGCCTGGATCGCGGGCGCCGTGACCCTGGCGGCCGGCGGGTGGCTGGCCCAGGGAGCCATGGCGACCTTTGCCGGAGCGACGCTGGTCGAGCGGATCGCCTGGATGCCGACGGCGGGGCTCGATCTGGTCTTTCGCCTGGATGGGCTCGGACTGCTGTTCGCCCTGATGATCCTGGGCATCGGGTTCCTGATCGTGCTCTATGCCCGTTACTATTTCTCGCCGCAGGACCCGCTGGGACGCTTCTATTGCTTCGTGCTGCTGTTCATGGGCTCCATGCTGGGGCTGGTGCTGTCCGAAAACCTGATCCAACTGCTGATCTTCTGGGAACTGACGAGTCTGTCGTCCTTCCTGCTGATCAGTTACTGGCATCAGCGCGCGGAGGCCCGCAACGGGGCGCGCATGGCGCTGGCGGTGACCGGGATGGGCGGGCTGGCGCTGCTCGGCGGCGTGCTGCTGCTGGGCGAGATCGTCGGCAGCTATGAGCTGAGCGCGGTCCTGGCCGCCGGCGACCGGATCCGCTCCGATCCGCTCTATTTGCCGATGCTGGTGCTGATCCTGCTCGGCGCCTTTACCAAGTCGGCGCAGTTCCCTTTCCACTTCTGGCTGCCCAACGCCATGGCGGCACCAACGCCGGTGTCGGCTTATCTGCACTCGGCCACCATGGTCAAGGCCGGGGTCTTTCTGCTGGCACGGCTCTTCCCGGTGCTGTCCGGCACCGCGGAATGGTTCTGGCTGGTCGGGCTGACCGGGTTGCTGACGCTCGTGATCGGCGCGGTGATCGCGCTCTTCAAACATGACCTGAAGGGCCTGCTGGCCTACTCCACCATCAGCCACCTGGGGCTGATCACCATGCTGTTCGGCATCGGCACGCCGCTCGCCGCGCTCGCCGGGGTTTTTCATATCATCAATCACGCGACCTTCAAGGCGTCGCTGTTCATGGCCGCCGGCATCATCGACCATGAGACCGGAACCCGCGACATGCGCCGCATCAACGGCCTCTGGGGCTACATGCCCTACACCGCAACGCTCGCCATGGTGGCGGCGGCGGCCATGGCCGGGGTGCCGCTGTTCAACGGGTTCCTGTCCAAGGAACTGTTCTTCGCCGAGGCCGTGGAGGTCGCGAGCCTCTACCGCTTCGGCTGGCTGGTGCCGGCCGCGGTGACTTTCGCCGGCATCTTCGCAGTCGCCTATTCCTTACGCTTCGTCCATGACGTGTTCTTCAACGGCAAACCCGTGGACCTGCCGCGCACGCCTCACGAGCCGCCGCGCTGGATGAAGGTCCCGGTGGAGGTGCTGGTGGCCATCTGCATCCTGGTCGGGATGCTGCCGGCGCTGACGGTGGAACCGCTGCTGGCGGTGGCGGCTGCCGGGGTCTTGCAAGGCCCCTTGCCGGACCACGATCTCGCCATCTGGCACGGGTTCAGTCCAGCCCTGTGGATGAGCGTCATCGCCCTGGCCGGCGGCGGGCTGGTCTATCTCGGGCGCCGCCCCCTGTTCGCCCTGGCCGACCGGGTGGAGGGCCGGTTCGAGGCCCGCCGGGGCTATGACCGGCTGGTGGCGGGGGTCTTCACCCTGACCGCCTGGGTGACCGCCCGACTGGATACCGGTTCGTTACAGCGGATGCTGCTCTACTTCGTGCTGAGCGCGCTGCTGCTCGGCCTCACCGGCTGGTGGGCGACGGCGGCGCCGCTGACCGGCCCTCGCCCGCTGCTGCCGGTGGGCCTGGCCGGCAGTCTGGCCGCCCTGGGACTGATGATCACCGCGGTGCTGGTGGTGGTCCTGCACCGTCAGCGACTCACGGCGCTGATCCTGCTGGGGGCCGTGGGGCTCGGCTGCGCACTGATCTTCTTGTATTTCTCCGCCCCGGATCTGGCGCTCACCCAGTTGTCGGTGGAGGTGGTGACCGTGATCCTGCTGCTCCTGGCACTCTATTTTCTGCCGCAGACGACACCCGCGGAGCCCAGCCGCATCCGCCATGGCCGCGACCTGCTGCCGGCGGTCGCCGCCGGTGGCGGTGCTGCCGCCTTGGCCTGGGCGGTGCTGACCCGACCCCAGGCGTCCATCGCCGACTGGTTCCTGGCCAACAGTCTGCCGGGCGGCGGCGGCACCAACGTGGTCAATGTGATCCTGGTGGATTTCCGCGGCTACGACACCCTGGGCGAGATCACGGTGCTGGCGCTCGCCGCGCTGGGGATCCACGCCATGCTGGAGGGGCTGCAACTCACCGGGCCGGCGCGTGACGATCAGGGCCGCCCGTGGGATCCGGACCTGCACCCGGCCATCATGGCCTCGCTGGTGCGCCTGCTGCTGCCGCTGGCGCTGCTTGTCTCGGTCTACATCTTGCTGCGCGGGCACAATCAGCCGGGGGGCGGGTTCATCGCCGGGCTGATCACCGCGGTCGCGCTGATCATGCAATATCTGGCCAACGGGGTCGCCTGGACCCACGCGCGCCTGCCCGGCGACCTGCATCCGCTGATCGGCGCCGGTCTGCTCATCGCGACCCTGACCGGGCTCGGCAGCCTGCTGCTCGGCTACCCCTTCCTGACCTCGACCTTCACGCACGTCCATTGGCCGCTGGGCGACTTCGAACTCGCCTCGGCCATGGCCTTCGATCTGGGGGTCTATCTGGTGGTGGTGGGTGCAACCCTGCTGATCCTGATCCACCTGGGGCTGGTGCATGACGCGAGCCATCCGCCGACGGATCGAGCACCGGACGCCCGCGGGGCCGACTGATGAACAGCGTACTGAAGATCGCGCGGGACGCATCGCGGCGGGACGCCGCTCCCACGGGGAGGAACGGCTGATGGAGGCGCTGCTGGCCCTGATCATCGGCACCCTGACCGCTTGCGGTGTGTATCTCATCCTGCGTGCCCGTACCTTTGCGGTGGTGCTGGGACTGACCTTCCTGTCCTACGCGGTGAACCTGTTCCTGTTCGCGATGGGCCGACTGGTCGTCGGCCGCCCGCCGCTCATCGACCCGACCGCCGCGGCCTACACCGATCCCCTGCCCCAGGCCCTGGTGCTCACCGCCATCGTCATCGGCTTTGCCATGACCGCCTTCGTCATCATGCTGGCGCTCAAGGCGCGGGCCGAACTGGGAAATGACCATGTGGATGGAATGCATGAGCCTTGAGCACCGCACTGCCGGGTTGCCGCGGCGGCCGTGCGGCCGCGGGTGGACGCGGTGACGACGAGCCAACTGGTCATAGCCCCGGTCCTGCTGCCCTTGCTGGCGGGGATCGCGCTGCTGCTGGGCCGGTCGCTGGACCTGCGTTGGCGGCGCGCCTTCGCCCTGACCTGCGCGCTCGGCCAGGTCGTCCTGGCGCTCGTGCTGACCCGCGCGGTCGCCGACGGATCCGTGCTGGTCTACGCCCTGGGTAATTGGCCGGCGCCCTTCGGCATCGTCCTGGTCGCCGACCGGCTGGCCGCCTGGCTGCTGGTGACCACCAGCCTGCTGGCTTGGTTCGCCCTGGCCTACGGGTGCCAGGGAACCGACCGCGACGGCCGTCATTTCCACGTGCTCTTCCAACTGCAGATCTTCGGGCTCTCAGGGGCCTTTCTCACCGGGGACCTGTTCAACTTGTTCGTCTTCTTCGAGGTCCTGCTGCTCGCCTCCTATGGGCTGTTGCTGCACGGCGGCGGGCGGCGGCGAACCCGTGCCGGATTGCACTATGTGGTCATCAATCTGGTCGGCTCGACCCTGTTTCTGTTCGCCGCCGGCACCTTCTACGGCGTGCTGGGGACACTCAACCTGGCCGATCTGGCCGTGCAGGCGGCGGCCGTGTCGCCGCAAGACCTGCCGCTAGTGCGCACGGCCGGACTCCTGCTGTTCGCCGTCTTCGCCCTCAAGGCGGCCTTGGTGCCGCTTTATTTCTGGCTGCCCGCCGCCTATGCCAATACCAGTGCACCGGCGGCGGCCCTGTTCGCGATCATGACCAAGGTCGGCGCCTACAGCATCCTGCGCGTCTCCACGCTGGTCTTCGGCGCCGACGCCGGTCCGGCGGCCAATCTGATCGCCGACTGGCTGCTGCCGGTGGCCCTGCTGACCCTGGCGGTGGGCCTGATCGGGGCGGCCGGCAGCGAGCGGCTGCGCCTGCAAATCGCCTATCTGGTGGTGGCCTCGATCGGCACCCTGCTGACCGCCATCGGGCTGGGCACCGTGTCCGGCATCGGCGCCGGACTCTATTACCTGCCGCACAGCACCTTCGCGGCGGCGGCATTGTTCCTGCTGACCGATCTGATCGCCGGACAGCGCGGTGAACACGCCGACCGCCTGGAACCCGGTCCGGTCATGGGGCGCCATTGGGTCCTGGGCGTGCTGTTCTTTGTGGGGGCAATCCTCATCGTCGGGCTGCCGCCGCTGTCCGGCTTCATCGGCAAGTTTCTGATCCTGCGCGCCGCGCTGGACCACCCGGCGGCGGTCTGGGTGCTGGGGATCGTGCTCGGCGGTGGACTGCTGGCGCTGCTGACCCTGGCGCGCTCCGGCAGCCTGCTGTTCTATCAAACCGCTGAGGCGGACGGCGGAACCGCGGTCCCGCCGCCGACCTGGCTGGCCTTGGCGCCGGTCGCCGGACTGTTCACCCTAGGCGCGGCCATGACCCTCTGGGCCGGACCGCTGAGCGACTACACCGCGGCCATGGCGGACCAGTTACTGCAACCGGACGGCTATGTGCGGGCCGTGCTGGGCGAGGGATCACCAGGATGAACAACACGACGGATGGCGCCGCACCGGCCGCGAAAAGCAGACTGCACCGACTGCTGCCTCACCCCATCCTGACGGCCGCCCTGACCGTCATCTGGCTCCTGCTGGCGAACAGCGTTTCGGCTGGACAACTCCTGCTGGGCTTGCTGTTCGGCTGGGCCATCCCGCGCTTCACCCTGCGCTTCTGGCCAGAGCGGGTGCAGGCCCGCCGGCCGCTGGTGCTGCTGCGCTTCATCGGCGTCGTGCTCTACGACATCCTGGTCGCCAATCTGGCGGTCGCCTGGCTGATCCTGCGCGGACCGCAGCGGTTAAGGCCCGGTTTCGTGGAACTCCCACTGGACCTGACCTCGGATCTCGCGATCAGCCTGCTCGCCAACACCATCTCACTAACCCCAGGCACGGTCTCGGCACGCTTGAGCCCGGACCGGCGTACCCTGCTGATCCATGCGCTGGATCTCGCCGATTCAGCCGCGCTGATCAGCGCCATCAAGTCGCGTTACGAGGCCCCATTGAAGCAGGTCTTCGAATCATGCTGAACACCGTTGTTCCCCTGGCTTTCGCATTGGTCGGCCTCGCCGCCCTCCTGACCCTGTGGCGACTGCTGATCGGCCCGAGCCGGCCCGACCGCATCCTGGCGCTGGATACCCTCGCGGTGAACGCCGTCGCGCTCATCGTCCTGTTCGGCATCCAACAGAACAGCGCGCTCTATTTCGAGGCGGCACTGCTGATCGCCATGATGGGGTTCGTGGGGACGGTAGCGCTGTGCAAGTATCTGTTGCGGGGCGATATCATTGAATAGTGAATAGTGAATAGTGAATAGTGAATAGTGGATAGTGGATAGTGGATAGTGGATAGCATGATGATTGAGTTGCTGGTGTCGGTGTTGATTCTGGCCGGGGCTGTGTTCACCCTGATCGGGGCCTTGGGGCTGGTGCGTTTGCGGGATTTCTATACCCGCCTGCACGGCCCCACCAAGGCGACGACGCTCGGCGTGGGCAGCCTGCTGGTCGCCTCCGCCATCTGGTTCAGCACCCGCGGCGCCGGTCTGAGCCTGCACGAAGTCCTGGTGACGCTCTTCCTCTTCATCACCGCGCCAGTGAGCGCCCACCTGCTTGCCAAGGCGGCGCTGCACCAGCGTCTGCATAGTCTGGCGCCCGCGCCCGAGTCGAAGCCTGAATCCGCGGCGCAGAGCGGGGAAGCCGGCGCGGGCTGACCCTATGCCCAGAGTCCAGGGCTTACCGTGAAAGTCGCGTAGCGACCCCGTGGGAGCGGCGTCCCGCCGCGATGGGGCCGGGCGTGCAACGCGCAGCGTTCGGGGTCACCGCGGCACCGCATCGCGGCGGGACGCCGCTCCCACGGGGGCCATTCATCGTCCGCGGTGGCTGATGTTCCTTCCATGGCCGTTAACCCTGGTCCAGCGCCGCACCAAGGCTGAGGCCTTGGACGCGAACGCGCTGTTTGCCCGGACAGTCGTGGTGGCCTGAAGTTTGCTCTAACTGTGTCCTGAGGGCTGCAAGCGGTCCTTACGCCGACCAACCGCACCGCAGCGGTGCAGCAACCCGGCGAACCGCCCGATTCGCAAGCGAAGCGCAACCGGCAGGAAGGCTTTCGCCTGTAATCGCGACACACTGCGCCAACCACGGGACATGACACATGGCCGACCAACCCAATATCCACGTCCACGGCGCCGACTACGAGAAGGTCGACGCGAGCTATTTCGAGCACCGACAACTGCGCACCGGGGCGGCCGGCTGGGTGCTGTTGGCCGGACTGGGGGTGGCCTATGTGATCTCCGGGGACTTCGCCGGCTGGAACTTCGGGCTCAAACAAGGCGGCTGGGGCGGGTTGTTGATCGCCACCGTCCTGATGGCCGTGATGTACACCACCATGGTCTTCACCCTGGCGGAACTCTCGTCCATGATCCCCACGGCCGGCGGCGGCTACGGTTTCGCCCGCCGCGCCTTCGGTCCGGTCGGCGGCTTCCTGACCGGCACCGCGATCCTGTTGGAATACGCCATCGCCCCGGCCGCCATCGCCGTCTTCATCGGAGCCTACACCCAGTCGCTGCTGGGCGTCGGCGGCTGGCCCATCTATCTGGCCTTCTACGCGGTCTTCGTCGGTATCCATATCTACGGGGCCGGGACCGCACTCAAACTCATGTTCCTGATCACCGCGGTCGCGGCCACGGCGCTCATGGTCTACGTGGTCGCGATGATCCCCCATTTCAGCGCCGCCAACCTGTTCGACATCGCGCCGACCACCGCCGTCGGCGCCAGCGCCTTCCTCCCCTTCGGCTATATCGGCATCTGGGCGGCGATCCCCTATGCCATCTGGTTCTTCCTCGCCATCGAGGGTGTGCCGCTGGCCGCCGAAGAGGCGGCGGACCCCCGGAAGAACCTGCCCAAGGGGTTGATCGTGGGCATGCTGATCCTGCTGTTCTTCGCCGCCTCGATCCTAGTCGTGGGTCCGGGCGGTGCGGGCTCGGCCACCATTCAGGCCAGCGGCAATCCGCTGGTCGAGTCACTGGAAGCGGCCACGGCCTATGGCGAGCGCACCTGGATCAGTGCCTTCGTCAATCTGGTCGGGCTCGCCGGACTGGTCGCGAGTTTCTTCTCCATCATCTTCGCGTATTCCCGGCAGCTTTTCGCCCTGTCCCGCGCCGGCTATCTGCCGCGTTTCCTGTCGCTGACCGGCGCCCACAAGACACCCTGGGTCGCGCTCATCATCCCCGGCACCATCGGCTTTCTGCTGGCCCTCACCGGCGAGGGCGACCTGCTGATCCTGGTCGCGGTCTTCGGCGCGACCATCAGCTATGTGCTGATGACCGCCGCGCATATCGCGCTGCGGCGTCGCGAACCCGGACTTGAGCGCCCCTACCGCACCCCCGGCGGCGTCCTGACCTCCGGCATCGCCCTGGTTTTGGCCATCACGGCATTCGCCGCCGGCTTCCTGGTGGACTTGCGGGTCGTGCTCTACGCCGCGGGCTTCTATGCGGTGATGGTCGCCTATTTCTTCTTTTACAGCCGCCATCACCTCGTTGCGCAGGCCCCGGAAGAAGAGTTTGAAGCCATTGCGCGGGCCGAGGCGGAGTTGGGGGGCGGCTAGGGACAGGGCGCTCCCGCTATCCAGCCGGCAAGCGAGGCTTCGGTCGCCTCCGTCGGTGCAGGAGAAAAACACACGACGTTTTCGCCAATCATGCCGATGACGACGAGCGCGCCTTCGGTAGCACCCCTGAGTTCCAGCTTGGGGATGCGAAATCCGATCTTGGTGCCGATTTTGGCCTGACCCGGCCGGTCCACCGCGAGGACATCCGCCTGAACCCGCTGAGCATCGGGCAGCGAACCACCAAGAGACGGGGAGCGACCAATGCCAAACAAGCCATGACCCTCTTTCTTGATCTGGATGAGCCGCAGGCCCGCGCGTTGCTCCAGAGCACGGTCGGCGCGCCATTCCCATCCCAACTGAACCAACGGGTCGGCCATGGCGTAAGATTCCTCTCTCGTTAAATTGAACAGGGTAAGCGCCGTCGCGAGCGACGTCGCGGCCACAAACCTCAAGCGCCACCGGTGCGCGCTCATTGGTCTTCGACGACCATGGCCATGTTGCTTCCGATTGTCGTGAAGCCGATATATCCCGAGTAGCTATTACAGATGTCCTGTCGCTGCGTTACGATCTGCTTATAAAGATTATTCGGCGTGTCGAGACCGGGGATTCCTGCAGCGAGGATGCCGGCGTGGCGAAAGGCGCCCGAGGCTCGGGTGGAGCAGTTCTTGCCAAGCAGGCGGAACGTGCCGGGGTCGTCGGTCAGACGACTCCAATAATCGTCGAAGCGCTCTGCCTGTGAACTCGATACGCTAACCACGAGAGCCGTCGAAACTACACCGTAACCGCGAGCGAGCGCGGCATCGACGTAGTAGGGTCGATTCTTCTTGAACCCATCCATATCGTAGACCTCGCCGCGAATACCGATGAGCACTGCCGAAAAAATGTAACCGCTGCCCTCGCCACCCTCGCCGAAGTAACCGACGGGTGAGCCGTTCGAGCGGACGCAGTCGGCGTGCTGTTCCAGCTTTCCAGGTGAATGCTCGGCGGAAGTCTTGCCCCGGACGATGAGCGCAACTTTATCACCAGCAAACACAATATTATGGTTAGCCAAGTCGCATCCTCCTCGCCAAGTCAGTTAATTCACGCGACCGGGGAACTGCCCATACTGCGGACACGCTTCTGGTTAATGAGTTTTCCTTGCCTAGAGCCTGACGTACATTCAAGCAGGCGCACTACCTCTTGATGTCGTCTTTCCGGAATTGGATCAGGGTTTTTTCTGGTTGTCAAGCCCGTGTGAGCAGTCCCACGCTGCACCGTTCATTTCAAGATCAAAGCCAAATGGTGATCCCGCCGCGCGCCTGGGGCTGTCGTGTGCGACCACGCAACAAGGCGCTGTCGGGCGTCCCGCCCAGCAGCGCGTCGGAATCCCGTGCCACATGGTTTAACACGAATCGTTTCGCCCACGGGACGTTTGATCAACCGGCTACCTTGCGCTTTGAATGGTCTTCGGTCTACGCAGCAGACCCGATCAGGTCATGGTTTTACCGTAACGTCGGTGGTAAGCACCACGCACGGCCGGCCGAAGCGATGTTCATGGCCGTCACGAACCCCCAGCCGTCTTTGGCCTTGTACCTCACCTGCGCAGCGGCTAACATCCAAACTGGCGGATTCGCGCAGCGGCTTTGGGCGGCGTTTCGTACCAAGATGATCAGGGACCCGAGGCGGAGGTTGACTCAATGAGCGTCACGACACTGCATGAGGCCGATCGCTTCGAATGGCTGGAACAGCAGGTCGGTTTTTTGAAATCCGGCGCACTCGGCGCGCTGGATATCACGCACCTGATTCAGGAACTCGAGGCCGAGATGGGAAGCGAACGGCGCGAATTGTTCCGACGCTTGCGTGTGCTCATGGCCCATTTGTTGAAATGGCAGTTTCAATCCGCGGCGCGCTCCAACAGTTGGAAAGGGACGATCCGCACCCAACGCAGCGACATCGCGCGGTTATTCAAGGACAACCCAAGTCTGCGCCGCTTCCTAGCCCAGGAACTGCCCGATGCTTACCGCGAGGCGGCGGAATGGGCCGCGGATGAAACCGGGCTTGGCGACGAAATATTTCCGACCGAATGTCCCTACGCGATCGATGACATACTGAGCCGGGACTTCTGGCCTGACTGATTGCGCGATGTATCGACGCCGCAGGGGACCTTGATCATCATCCCGGCCATCGTACCGACACCGAGGCCGCTGGTCCGCACAGCGGACCCTACGGATCGCGGCCTTACCGTCCGCTGTGCGGACCGACGCGCCCGGCTGGAACGATGGACGGGGCCGCCGCAGGATAACCCGTTCATCCGGAGCCCCCATGCCCGTCTACCGCCACACCATCGGCTCGACCAGCTACCGCTTCAACGGTCTGAGTGACCTGCTGGCCAAGGCGTCCCCAGCGCGCTCCGGGGACCAGCTCGCAGGGATCGCGGCCGTGGATGCCGCAGAACGGGTCGCCGCCCAGATGGCGCTCGCCGATCTGCCGCTGACAACCTTCCTGAATGAAACGGTGGTGCCCTACGCGTCCGACGACGTCACGCGGCTGATCATCGACACCCACCAGCCGGCGGCCCTGGCCCCGGTGGCGCATCTGACGGTCGGAGACTTCCGGAACTGGCTGCTGGGCGACACGGCCGATACGGCCGCCCTCGCCGCCCTGGCACCGGGCCTGACGCCGGAGATGGCGGCGGCGGTCTCCAAGCTCATGCGCATTCAGGACCTGATCCTGGTCGGGCACAAGTGTCGGGTGGTCACCGCGTTCCGCAATACCATCGGCCTGGCCGGGCGCATGGCGACCCGACTCCAGCCGAATCATCCCACCGACGATCCCACCGGAGTCGCCGCGAGCATCCTCGACGGCCTGCTCTACGGCAGCGGCGACGCGGTGATCGGCATCAACCCGGCGAGCGACAGCACCGCCGCGGTGATCACCCTGC
>Ga0247837_1003777_pt1 | contig 25752 bp, 22 predicted proteins | sample LaCtaG_2_FD_187115 | JGI IMG/M metagenome (GOLD analysis project Ga0247837, IMG submission 187115) | Freshwater microbial communities from meromictic Lake La Cruz, Castile-La Mancha, Spain - LaCruzMarch2015_14.5m | ecosystem: Environmental > Aquatic > Freshwater > Lake | place: Spain: Castile-La...
GTGAGCCTCTTTGAGTATCATCATGCCTATCAATACTCGTATCGAAGCATTGGGAGCACCTGTTATTTTGGTGTACAGCACACTGAAAATAGATTCATCTACACGCAATACAACCTGTTTTCGAAACAAGTTATGCCAAGAATCATTTTTTAGATAATAATTCATCGTAGAGTCTTTTAAATACTCTATGGGTGATGAAAAAACATCTAATTGCTTATGTTCGTCTGACTTTTTAAACATTTATAGTAGTTTTTTACACCGCTAAAGTAATGAATAATAATGATATACGCAATATTTCAAAGAACTTTTTTGGGTAAATTTACCCAATTATATGACATTTTTTAAACCAAAGTATTAATCAATTAAAACTGTCTGCTCAGACTTTTCGGAGTGGACTCATTATTAAAAATGCCAAAGTTTTCATTCGCAGACGCATAGTGTTTGCCCGCAAAAAGGGGTAATTCCGGATCTATTGCTATACCGCTTTTTATCCATTCCTTGTCGTACTCAAATGAATAAACCCCTTTGCCCCGAAGCGAAGCAAAATAAATGCATCCTACAAGTTTGGGCGAAGCGAACATATACCAGTCCGCGTACACAAGAATTTCCTTTTCTTTATTCTGCATCGCAGTAAATTATTCAAATTCAGGACTTTCTGAATTACCGTTATCAATAATTGGTTTAATAACCGAATCCTTTTTTTTTGTTTTCGGTGCTCTTTTTCTGACTATCAATCCGGCATCCTGTATTTGTCGACTTATCGGGTCTTTATCAGCCAATAACAACAAATCGTCTTCGAGGCGTAAAATTGATAATACCTGCAAAAAATTACCTAGCGAAACGGATGGTGAACCTTCCTCAATACTGCCTAAGGTAGATGTAGCAATTCCGGCTCGCTCAGCCATAGAGCGAATGGATATCTTCCGGCGTAAACGAGCTAATTTAATATTCTCACCAAATGTAGCGAGAATTTTCTGTTGCTTTTGAGTAAAACTTATTGCTTTCGATTTCATAACGTTTGATATTTCAATACAAAAGTATATATAATAATTGATATATCGTATGTTATTGTAATTTTCTATCATTTAATTTTTTTTGAAAAAAACCAATAAATATAAATTGGATATGATATAATTCTTATAGGGCATGAAAAAACAATGCCCGAAACTCATTGCTGAATATCGGACATACATTAATTTAAAAACTAATTAATTACAATAATTTTACACAATATTCCCTCTTACATTTTTCAGAAATTGCTGCATGCGGTCCGAGTCTTTGGAGTCGATAATTTCCATAAGTGTTTTGAGTTCGGCTCGTATTTTTTCGACCTGATTATGTGTATAGGGATTGAAAAGAATTTCGGACAGCAAATAATCGTCCTCGCTCAACAAACCTTTGGCAATATCCATGTGACGCTTAAAGGTGGTTCCGGGTGCTTCTTGTGGCACCATTACCGACGCAAAAACCAAGGTAGATGCAAACGGAATGGATAGCGAATAGGCAATTGTTTGGTCGTGCTCATCAAAGCTATATTCAAAAATATTGAGTCGAAGTGAGCCATACAAATCCTTGAAAAATGCTTTGCCCAAATGGTCCGATTCCGAAATAATAATAGCGCTCTGAGTACTTAAATTATCGAGCGTGGCAAAGGTTGGCCCAAACATAGGGTGTGTGGACACATAACGCATACCCGTACTTTCGTAATAGCCTTGAATACCTGTTTTAACCGAAGCAATATCGGAAATAATACAATTGCCTGGTAAAAAAGGAACTACTTTCTCGAAAGCTTCAATGGTATGTTTTAACGTAACGCAATTGATAACCAATTCGGGTTCAAATGCACGAATTTCTTCGTACTCGGTCATGCGTAAGGTATTAAACACAAAACGCAATCGCTTGGGATTGGTATCAAAAAGTGCTACTTCGTGGTTGATGCACAACACATCGGTAATAAAAGTGCCCATTTTTCCGGCACCAAGAACAAGTATTTTCATATCTATAAGTTGCGAGTATTTAGTTACAAGTTACGAGTTTGAATCTGCAAAGTTAAAAAAAATACGCTTACAACTGAAATTTATAGGTTTTGGCTTAAACGAATGAAATTGCCGCAATTTATAGTTTGTACTAATAATTGCTAATTTATAATCAATTTGCAATATAATTTTGTAATTTTGCTACGATTTACTACTCATAAGTCAATTTTTCATTCCAACATTCTATGATTCAACTCATTATATTTATTCAAATATGGCAAAACTTACAAGAGAAGATGCTCTTCTTTATCACTCACAGGGAAAACCAGGCAAAATAGAGGTTACCCCCACCAAACCGTATAGTTCACAACGCGATTTATCATTGGCTTATTCGCCTGGGGTAGCTGAACCATGTTTGGAAATTGAAAAAGATCCAAATGCTGCTTATGAATACACCGCCAAAGGTAACTTAGTGGCTGTTATTTCCAACGGAACTGCCGTATTGGGTTTGGGCGATATAGGCGCCATGGCCGGGAAACCGGTAATGGAAGGTAAAGGTCTGCTCTTTAAAATTTTTGCAGGTATCGATGTGTTTGATATTGAAGTAGATGAAAAAGACCCCGAAAAATTTATTCAGGTTGTAAAAGCCATTGCTCCTACCTTTGGCGGTATAAATCTGGAAGATATTAAAGCCCCTGAGTGTTTCGAAATTGAGGAACGACTCAAAGCTGAACTCGACATTCCACTTATGCACGACGACCAACATGGTACTGCTATTATTTCGTCGGCTGGGTTGATTAATGCGCTCGATATAGTAGGTAAAAAAATTGAAGATGTAAAAATTGTAGTAAATGGCGCAGGTGCTGCAGCTAACTCATGTACTCAACTATATATGATGCTTGGCGCCAAGCTCGAAAACATTGTAATGGTTGATTCAAAAGGTGTTATCAATAAGCAACGTACTGACCTCAATAGTCGGAAAAAACCATTTGCTACCGACCGAACCATAACTACTTTAGCCGAAGCAGTGAAGGATTCCGACGTATTTTTAGGTCTTTCGGTGGCTGGACTTTTAAGCATAGATATGGTAAAATCCATGAATGCAAATCCCATTGTTTTTGCATTGGCTAATCCTAATCCTGAAATTTCGTACGACGATGCTATGGCTGCCCGTAAGGACATTATTTTTGCTACTGGTCGCTCCGATCATCCCAATCAAATTAACAATGTACTTGGTTTTCCATATATTTTTAGGGGCGCATTGGACGTACGTGCCAAATGTATTAACGAAGAAATGAAATTGGCTGCCGTACGTGCTATTGCCGAATTAACTCACCAAGCAGTGCCCGATGTGGTAAATGCAGCGTATAACCTGAAACGCTTGAGTTTTGGTGCCGATTATATTATCCCAAAACCGCTTGACCCACGTTTACTCACCATAGTAGCTCCTGCAGTGGCTAAGGCAGCTATTGAGTCGGGTGTAGCACGCAAAATTATTACCAACTGGGACGATTATAATAATAAATTGCGGTCCATAATGGGTAGCGACAATAAAATGTTACGTCATTTTTACGACATGGCTCGTCAGAATCCTAAACGCGTAGTATTCTCCGAATCGAATCACAAAAACATGATAAAAGCAGCCGAATCTGCTTTGGCCGAAGGTATTTGCTTTCCAATTTTGTTGGGCAACGAAGAAAAAATTGCTAACATTGCTGCCGAAAATGATATTGATTTAACTGGTATCGAAATTGTAAACCTTCGTCACGACCGCGAGGAAGGACGCCGGGCTCGCTTTGCACAGATATTATCCGAAAAACGGAGTCGCGAGGGTATGACTTATGACGAAGCATTCGAAAAAATGTATGAACGCAATTATTTTGGCATGATGATGGTAGAAACAGGCGAGGCAGATGCTTTAATTACAGGTGTTTATACCAAATATGCCGACTCGGTACAAGCGGCCAAAGATGTTATTGGCATACGCGAAGGAACGAAACACATTGGTGCCATGCACATTATGATCACCAAAAAAGGAACTTTCTTCCTTGCCGATACACTTTTCAATCGTCATCCATGTACCGATGCGTTAATTGATATTGCCAAACTGACTCACGATACGGTGAAATTTTTTGCTCACGACCCTGTAATGGCTATGCTTTCGTATTCAAACTTTGGATCCGACAAAAATGGTAGTCCGGCAAGTGTACATCAAGTAGTGGAAAACTTGCACACAAATTTCCCCGACATGATGGTGGATGGCGAAATGCAAGTTACCTTTGCGTTGAACAAAGAGTTGAGAGATAAAAAATATCCGTTCTCCAAAATATCGGGCCGTGATGTAAACACCCTTATTTTCCCTAACCTCAGCTCGGCAAATACAGCCTACAAAATGTTGATTGAAATGGGATTAGCCGAAACAATTGGACCAATTCAGATGGGATTAAATAAACCAGTACATATTTTGGACGTTGAAAGTTCGGTGCGCGACATTGTAAATATGACAGCTGTAGCGGTACTCGATGCTATTGTAGAGGAACAAATACGTACCAACAACCTCGACCGTATAGGCAAAGTAGCCGAAAACAGCAGTGCTTATAGGTCAAAGAATTGTTAAATTAAATATTATACAGTCAATACTTCGGCAAGCGTAAACGTGTTCAGTACTTTATGCTTGCTGTAGTTCGACGTTACAGTGCAACATTCGGTATAGAAATCGTGTTCAAAAAACAGGATTTGTTCTTTTTCGACAGCTTCGTCGAGAAGCTTTTTCTTATCTTCCATAGCCGAAAGGGGGAAGATATCGTAGGACGAAATCCAAGCCAATGGCACATTAGCCGATAATGGAATAACATCGCCACAGTAAATCAGCGTTTTATCGCCTAAATTGATATAACTCACCAGCTGTCCAAAAGTATGTCCATTGCAAATTCGCACTTCAATTTCGGGGCAAACAAAAGTGTTTTCAGTAACTGTTTTCAACTTGCCTGCTTCAAAAATTGGCATCATATTCTCTTTGAAATACGAATCGCCTTCGCGCACATTCGGATTTAGAAAATTTTGCCACTGTGCCTCTCCCACCCAATGCGTAGCATTCGGGAAAACCACTTCGACAACCGATTTATCAGCGTTATAGCGCGTAGCACCTCCACAATGGTCGAAATGTAAATGTGTGAAAATCACATCAGTAATGTCATCAGCTGCATAACCAAGCTTGGCCAAATCATCATCGAAATTAATCACACCTTCAAATCCATAATACTTTAAATAATCGAGTTGTTTATCGCCAGTACCAGTATCAATTAAAATTTTTCGCTCTCCGGTATCAATCAGCAGGCAACGCATACTCACTTTACAGTAGTTTTCGTCGTTGCATGCGTAGCGCTTTTGCCACACAATTTTGGGTACTACGCCAAATGCAGCGCCTCCATCCACAAAAAAAGTTCCGGCTTCTATTTTGTTAATATACATATTTTCGAGTTTGTAGTAATTAGCCAATTATTTACCGCAAAAATACAAAAAAACATTCAACTGTCAAATCATATTTTAAGTTGGAAAACGGCACTACTTTTTAAAGCTACACATTTTGCAGTAGGTAAGTGGTGTATGCTTTTCAAACATATTCGGATAAAATTCATGAATAGGCTTATTGTTATTTTTTTTGTACTTTTGTCATTCGCAATAGCTTGACCTCAGAAATACGAAAAAAATATACAATTCACAAACCATGCAACGAATACATTTAATAGCCATTGGTAGTGCTTCAATGCACAATCTGGCCATTGCCATAAGCAAAAAAAGCAATTTTGTAGTTACAGGTTCGGATGTGGAAATTGTGGAACCAGCTCTTAGTCACCTTCAAGCAGCTGGATTGACTCCCACCAAAATGGGTTGGAATTCGGAGAATATTCACAAAGGTTTATCGGCAGTGATTTTGGGCAATAATGCCACTAGCGACAATCCCGAACTACTTAAAGCAAAGGAATTGGGGCTTAAAGTATATTCGTTGTCGGAATACTTATACCTACAAACACGTAGTAAAACTCGCATTGTAGTAGCTGGAGACCTAAACAAAACAATCACTACGGCTGTGGTACTGTTTGTTTTGAAGAAACTTCGTATCGAAACGGATTATATAATTAATACCGACGTGAAAGGTTTTGATAATCGTATCAAATTGTCGTACGAATCTCGCATAGCAGTTTTCGAAGGCGATGAATGCCTTACTTCAGTCATTGATAACCGTCCAAAATTCCATTTTTACAAACCTCAAATAGCTGTACTAACGGGCATACAATGGAAATCCTGTGCTGATTATCCAAACTTTGAGACTTACCTAGAGCAATTCACAAAATTTATTGATTTGATGGAAGTTCAGGGTCGATTGATTTGTTATAAGAACGACGAAAATTTGAATACTATTACGGCCAAACTGAGAAGAGATATTGTAGCATTTAACTACAACACTCCTGCCTACGAAATTAGAAACGGAATTACGTATTTAAAAACCAAAAAAGCAGAAATTGCCCTGAAAGTATCGGGCGAACAAAATCTCCAAAATATTGAAGGCGCACGCTTGGCTTGCAAACAAATTGGAGTTACCGACGATCAATTTTACATCGCCATTGGTGATTTTGAATAAAACTTGATTATTCAAAGGGTTTGTTTTACATAAGTTACGGTGGAGTTTATGACTTGATGGTGAATCATCTTTTTTTACTCACTTATTCCTGCGCAGTAATTACTTCTTGAAATTTACTCAAAAAATAAGTAGCATCTTGTTTCGACAAACAAAGCGGAGGTAAAAGACGAATAGTATGAACACCCGTGACTCCAGTAAATATCTTTTTGTCGAATAGCAAACTATTCCGAAAAGCACTAATTGGCTTTTCGAATTCGATGCCTATCATAAGTCCAAGTCCACGAACTTCTTTAATGCCTTGTATTTTACGAAGTTCATTGAGCAGGTAATCGCCAATTTTGTGTGCATTTTCAACTAAATTTTCGGCTTTCATTACATCAAGCACAGCAATAGCCGCTGCACACGCTAAATGACTTCCGCCAAAAGTAGTGCCTAATAAACCATGCGAAGCTTTAAAATCGGGGCTAATAAGCAAGCCACCAATAGGGAAACCATTGCCCATACCTTTCGCTACTGTAATTAAATCGGGGCGAATATCGGCATGTTGATGTGCAAAAAACTTACCACTACGACCATAACCCGATTGTACTTCGTCCAGTATCAGAATAGTGCCATTTTCTTTACACGCAATGCTCAACTCCTGCAAAAAGCTTTTGTCGGGCACTTGTATACCTCCAACGCCTTGTATACCTTCGATAATAACAGCACATACATCGCCTTTTTGCAATGATGCACGTATAGGGTCAATATTATTTAAAGGGAAAAACTCAACGTCGAAACCTTCGTTGATGGGAGCAACAATTTTGGGATTATTGGTTACACGTACAGCTGCCGACGTACGTCCGTGAAAACTTTGGTTAAATGCTATAACCTTGGTACGGCCTGTATGAAACGATGCTAGTTTAAGTGCATTTTCATTTGCCTCGGCACCTGAACTTACCAAAAACAAGGCGTAATCCTGATAACCAGAAGCTTTTCCAAGTTTATCGGCTAACTCAACTTGCATTTTATTGACAACCGAATTGGAATAAAAAACGAGTTTTTCGGTTTGCTGCGTAATTTTCTGTACAAAAAACGGATGCGAATGTCCGATTGAAATTACGGCATGGCCTCCGTATAAATCCAAGTATTCAATACCTTGCTTGTCGTACGTACGACATCCAATTCCTTTTGTTATTTCAATATCAAAAAGCGGATAAACATCAAATAAATTCATATTTTACAGCTAAATTTAAAATACACCAATTTACATTCTATTGTTCGATTCTCAAAAACAGAAGTCTATATCTAATTTTACAAAAGTACTTTATTTTATGCTTATAAGCAATTTTATATTCAAAAAATATTGTACTTTTACATCAAATTATAAAATTTCAATTCCTTTTTATGAACAATACCATCACCATCTATTGTAAAAACACAAAGTCATATCACGATATTCCGACGGGCACATCTTTGATCGAAATATATAATTTATTGGCCATAAATCTGAAATTTAAAGTAGTAGCTGCTCGGGTAAATTACAAAGTAGAAGATCTTAACTTTTTGATTTACAAGCCAAAAGATATTGAATTTATTGACATGAGCATACAGTCGGGCATGCGTGTTTATATCCGCACATTGAGCATGGTGCTTTCAAAAGCTGTCGAAGAGGTTTTTCCCGAAAATCCATTGCGCATTGAACATCCCATTTCGAAAGGGTATTATTGTAAACTCGAAGGGTTTAAAGAGCCCATTACAAACGAGATAATTCAGAAAATTAAACAACGTGTTGCCGAAATAATTGATGCAAATAGCACCATTCATTGCGAAGAAAAACAAACGAAGGTTGTAAACGAAATGTTTGCCGAACGCAAGCATCATTCCGACAAAATATCGCTGCTCGAAACGCTTGGTACGCCTTATTGCCGCTTTTACCGCATCGACGATTATATTGATTATTACAATGGTGTTTTGCTCCCATCAACCAGTTATTTAGGACTTTACGATTTGGTGCCTTACTACGATGGCATGTTGCTGTGTGTGCCAAACAGAGAAAATCCCGAAAAAATTGAACAAATTGAATTTCAACCCAAAATGTTCGAAATTTTCAAAGAATATGTAGGTTGGAATAAAATTATGAACCTCAACAATGTTGGCGAATTTAATGTAGCTTGCCGCAACAATCAAACTTTTAATCTGATTAAAGTTTCGGAAGCATTGCACGAGAAAAAAGTAGCGTTAATTGCCGATATGGTAGCTCAAAAATCGGACAAAGTACGGTTTGTATTGGTTTCAGGTCCATCTTCGTCGGGTAAAACTACCTTTAGCAAGCGACTTTCCATTCAATTAATGGTGAGTGGTTTAAAACCCATAGTAATATCGTTGGATAATTATTTTGTCGACCGCGATGCCACGCCTCGTGATGAATCGGGTGAGTGGGATTTTGAACATCTGCATGCGTTGGATTTGGATTTGTTTAACACTCAACTAAAGCAATTGCTTGAAGGCGAAGAGATTGAAATTCCATTTTTTAATTTTGAGGATGGAAAACGCTATTTTAAAGGCGAAAAACTCAAACTAAATCACGATAGTATTTTAGTGCTCGAAGGCATACATGCGCTAAATCCTGCATTGATTCCGGATATTCCGCAGGATACTACTTTCAAAATTTATGTTTCGGCGCTTACTACCATTTCTATTGATAATCACAACTGGATTCCGACCACCGACACACGTTTATTGCGCCGCATTATTCGCGATTATCGTTTCAGGAATTACTCAGCTCGCGAAACTATAGCACGTTGGCCTAGCGTACGCCGTGGCGAGGAAAAATGGATTTTTCCATTTCAAGAAAATGCCGACGTGATGTTTAATTCAGCTCTTCTTTTTGAATTAGCTGTACTCAAGCGTCATGCCGAACCAATTCTGGCCGAAGTTCCAAAATACTGCGATGAATATACCGAGACACATCGATTGCTTAAGTTTCTGAACTATTTTATTTCCATTCCCGAACGCGAAATACCTCCAACCTCGCTCTTACGTGAGTTTGTGGGCGGAAGTAGTTTTAGGTATTAAGGGAGGGCACTTCGTGCGTTATTAGCCCTGCCTGCGGCAGGCAGGTTCGCGTTAGTGGGTGCTTCGCACGTTATTTTATTGGCACATCAGTTGTCTGTTGTCTGTTGTCCGTAGTCTTTCGTCTTTCGTCTTTCGTCTTTTAAAGAGTAATTGTTTGTATTTAAAACAAATATTGTATATTTGCATATCCATATTAATATTATCATGACAGTCTGCTTTAAAAAGTATTTGATACTTCTAACATTAATCTCAATTTCTACTATGGCATATTCGCAGAGTAGAAACGGTTTATATAAATTTTCGCTACCTGGCAAGTCGTCGATTGTACTTACAGGCATAGGCCCTTCCTACCTTTTTGGCGATGTAGGCGGCAATAAGGACTCTAAAGGTTTACTAGCCAAAACAGATTTTATTGTAGCACAAACGAAATATATGTTCTCTGTCAATTATCGCTACGTATTTCAAAACAATATAGGATTTAAAGCGAGTGCTTTATTCGGAAAATTTGAAGGAACAGATGCTGACTCACGCAACGAAGCCAGGGGTTTTGATTTTTCAACAAACCTAACCGTATTGGCAACGCACATTGAATATAATATTATTGGTGGCGAAAATTCAGATTATGGCTCACCACATAAATTATATGCTTTTGTTGGTATTGGAGCCTTGATTAGCGATGTTGATTTTAACAGTCCAAATCCTCTACGGAACTCTGCGTCTTTAAAAGATTCACATGCTCAAAATGCAGTTATAACGCCTGTAGGAAGTGGTTACAATGCTAAAATGGTTTCTGTAGCACCTGCATTTCCTATAGGTGGTGGATACGAATATAATTTAACGCCTAGCATTGCCATTGGAGCTGAGTATGTTATCCATGCTTCTTTTTCCGACTACCTAGATGGTGTGACTACAAGTGATTCCAAAAACAAAGATTATTTAATGAATCTGGATTTAACTTTTACTTATAAGTTTGGTAAAAGTGGAGGCATTAACAGACGACGCGTAAACTGGAATTAATTTTTTTTTAATAAACATACATCTTCGATACTAATATTCTGATATCAAACAGTAAAGCGTATTTATCAGCTATTGAAAATCTTTACGTAAATGCTTTCACAAAAGGCACTTCGGCTCAATTTGTTGATAAGGAGGAATTGCGATTGTATTTATCAAACTTATTAGATACGGGTATAGCCATTCTTTGGTTCAAAAATTCCATTCCTAAAGCATGTTTACTCTATACGTCATTAACCAACGATGCCGTTTGTCCTGATCAAATATCCAACAACTACATACTCGAAAAGAGTGCTTATATTGCCGAAATAATGGTTGATGAGGACTGTAGAGGTAAAGGAATAGGAAAAATGCTTATTAAAAGTTTTTTTGAAACAGTAAACAAAACAGACTATACAGATGCCTTTATACGTGTTTGGGATAGCAATTTAGCGGCGTTGAATTTATACAAAAAAGTAGGTTTTTCACCAATATGCACAATTGAACAGTTGAAAAAGGCGGTTGATGGAAATGAAGATTTACTGATGCGAAAAATATATTTACATAAAAATTTAACTGATTTGTAATGAATAATTTAATTACCAAAACCATTGATTTAGCATCGGGCAATGCTGAAGATAAACGCAATGAAATACGTGATTATTTCGAGAAAACATGGGCTGTTGACGAGAAACTCTATACGCAATTAGCTTCGGACGACGTTTTTTATCACCGAGGCGACCCTTTGCGACATGTTCTTTTGTTTTACTTAGGTCATACCGCTGTTTTCTATATCAACAAACTATTTTTGGCCAAAATAATTGACACACGCATCAATCCCGCTTTCGAATCTATTTTTGCTATTGGAGTTGACGAAATGAGTTGGGATGACCTCAACGAGAAACACTACTCATGGCCTGCTGTGTCGGAAGTTAGAGCGTACCGCGACAAAGCCAAACAAATTGTATTACATGTAATCCAACATACTGAAATTAAACTTCCTATCCAATGGGAAGATCCTTTTTGGCTGATATTAATGGGCATAGAACATGAACGCATTCATTTAGAAACGTCATCGGTTTTAATCCGTCAACTGCCTTTGGACGAAGTAGTGAAAAACAAATTTGGCGAGAGTTGTCCGGTTCAAGGAAAAGCTCCTCAGAATGAATTGATTGAGGTGACTGGTGCTGAAATAAAACTTGGAAAAACCATGACGAATTCCAAGTATGGATGGGATAACGAATATGGCGCACATACCGAACACCTATCTGACTTTAAGGCTTCCAAATTTTTAATTTCAAATTCGGATTTTTTAATTTTTATACAAAACAACGGCTATAAAACAGACAGTTATTGGACCGAAGAAGGACTCAATTGGCGAAATTACAAAAAAGCCGAAATGCCACTTTTCTGGCACAAAAAAGGCGAGAATTATTGGCTCCGACTAGTTGCCGAAGAAATAGAAATGCCTTGGAACTGGCCTGTAGAAGTGAACTATCTCGAAGCAAAAGCTTATTGCAACTGGCTATCGGAGTGTGAAGGCAAAACCTATCGCATGCCTACTGAAGCCGAATGGTATCGGATTGTGGCCACCAGTAATGTACCCGATATGTTCAGTTGGAAAACGGCTCCAGGAAATATCAATCTCGAACATTTTACTTCGCCTTGCCCTGTTGACATGTTCAAGATGGGTGAATTTTACGATGTAATTGGCAATGTATGGCAATGGACCGAAACGCCAATTACGGGTTACACCGGTTTCAAAGTGCATCCATTGTATGATGATTTTTCGACTCCTACTTTTGATGGAAAACACAATATCATTAAAGGAGGATCGTGGATATCTACAGGTAACGAAGCTACATTGGAAGCTAGATATGCTTTTCGCAGGCATTTTTACCAACATGCTGGCTTTCGTTTAGTACAGTCGGATGCCGAACTCGAAATAGAAACAAGTACGTACGAAACTGATATTGAAGTAGCTAACTCCTGCGAAAACAATTGGGGTGATGCTTTTGGTGGAAATGTTGATTTTTACAAACAATTGGCAAAGCTAATTCGCAAGACCGGAAGTTTATCCTCGAAAACCATTTTGGATTTAAATGCTGACACAGGTCGTTTGGCTTTTGAGCTAGCACCAGATGTAGCTCATATTACTGCTATCGATTTCTCGGCGCGATTTATTCGCATACCTATACAGTTAAACGAAAAAGGTTCAGTACGTTATATTGTAAAAGATGAGGGCGAATTGGTATTTTACCGTGAGCTGGTATTGGAAAATTTTAAATTCGACCTAAAGCCTGATAAAATGCTTTTTATGCAGGATAATCCAAACAATTTAAAGCCAATTTATACTGGTTACGATATTATTGTTTTGCCTAATTTATTGGAAGAATTAATTTGCCCCATAATATTTTTGAAACACATACATGAACGTTTAAACGAGAATGGCTTATTGATAATTGCAGCTACTTACGATTGGGAAAGCACCAATATTGGTCGGTCGCATTGGCCAGGTGGTTTTAAAAAGGATGGTGAACCGGTTATTTCGTTCGAAGGTATAGCCGAACTATTGCAGCCCGAATTTGTTCAATTAGGTAAACCTGTAAATTTGGATTTTACCAAGCGTATTTCATCCCGAAAAATTGAAGTATTGACTACCGAAGTAAGTGTGTGGCAAAAAATTAAAAAATAGATAGTATGAGACTTAAAATAATTGCTTTTTCAATCGTTTTATTCTTTTCGATTCAAAACGCATCGGCTATTACGAAGTATTATTTTTATGTGCAATTTGCCAATAAAAATAACACAAGCTTTAGTTTATCAACTCCAAGCGATTATTTATCGGCACGTGCCATTGCTCGCCGTGCTGCATTCAATATACCTATCGACTCTACCGATTTACCTGTAAATCAAACCTATATTAATCAAATATCGAATTTGGGACACAAAGTGATTTGTAGGAGCAAATGGATGAATGGGATAACTGTGCTGATTACCGATTCATCGTTAATGAATCAGGTACGCAATCTCTCGTTTGTAAAATGGGCCAAATACACAGGTAAAGTTGAAGTAGCTCAAGCCGCACCTCGCAGGGTTAAACAAGAGCCTCAAATTCTGAATTATGGCACTTCGGCTAATCAGTTAAATCAAATAAATGCGTCATATCTTCACAATTTGGGATATACAGGTAAAAATATTCATGTAGCGGTACTCGATGCCGGTTTTTCGAAAGTCAATACAAATTCGGGTTTTGACAGTTTGCGCTTGCAAGGACGCTTACTAGGCACCAAAGATTTTACGGAATTAACTCCCAATATCTATGGTTCGGATGCACATGGCTCCAATGTATTATCCATAATGGCTGGTAATTTACCCAATCAATATCTTGGTGCAGCTCCTCATGCTTCGTATTGGTTAATACGTACCGAATATGCTCCAACAGAATATGTTAGCGAAACCGACTTTTGGGTATCGGGTATCGAATTTGCTGATAGTGTGGGGGTTGATGTTGCTAATTCGTCGTTGGGATATACTACATTCGACGACCCTGTGCTAAATTATACTTATGCTAATATGAATGGCACCTTTTCGCGCGCTAGCCGAGCTGCAACAATGGCTGTTAATAAAGGAATTTTGGTTTGTAATAGTGCAGGTAACGATGGAAATAAAACTTGGCATTATATTGGAGTGCCGGCCGATGCGGCTGATATTGTTACAGTTGGAGCAGCTGAAGAATCTGGTATTCCAAGCGCATTTACATCTTATGGCCCTACTTCGGATAACAGACAAAAACCCGATATAAGTGCAATGGGAACTGCTACTGCTTATATTAATACTTCAGGTGGACTTTCGAGTGGAAATGGCACATCGTATTCTACACCTGTAATGGCAGGTATGTTTGCTTGTTTTTTGCAATATGCCAAAGCAAATTTCAACAGTTTTTCAATTCAAACGTTGATACAATCCGCCAAGCAAAGTGCCAATTTGTATACCAATCCCACCTATCGTTTGGGACATGGAATTCCGAATTTTCAAACAGCATGTGCCTATCTTCCGGCTATGATTGATGTACTTAAACAAACGGATAATGACATTAGGGTGTTTCAAAACAATGCATCTAATCTGCTAATTATCAACACACAATACACTGGAAACTTATCAGCAACGCTTTATTCAATTTCGGGGTTGATACACTACAAGGGTACTCTATCAAACAAACAAGCCAGCATTTCTACAGCTGGCTTTGCAAGTGGAATATACATTCTGAAAGTATCGGGAAATGGGACTACAAAAACCCAGAAAATTGTTATTGGCAAATAACACAACCTTCGCACTTCGAAAGTTCGCCACGTAAACGCTTTTCAACAAGCATTTTAATGCGATCCTGCAAGGCTTCAATTTTAATATTATCGATTACATCGGCCGTAAAGGCAAACATCAACAATAGTTTGGCTTCCTTCTCAGGAATTCCACGCTGACGCATATAGAACAATGCCGATTCGTCCAATTGACCTATAGTGGCGCCATGCGAACATTTCACATCGTCGGCATATATTTCCAACTGCGGTTTTGTGCGCATTTTGGCTGTTCGATTCAGTAAAATATTTTTGTTAGTCTGAAAAGCTGCCGTTTTCTGAGCATCGCGTGCCACATACAACTTACCCGTAAAAGCTCCTTTTGCAGTATCGTCTAGTACATATTTAAATAGTTCGCGGCTGTTACAATTAGGTTTGCTGTGAATAATCGAAGTAAAATTATCAACCTGCTGTTTTTTGTCGCCAATAACCATACCTGCTAAAGTCGTTTCGCAATGTTCGCCATTTACATCAATTTCTATGGTGTTACGTGTCAAACCATTGTGCAAGGTAATGATATTCGCCAATACATTCGACGAGGTTTTTTGGTCGATAAGTAAAGTTGCTAAATTGGTCGTTTTTATGTGCGTATTCTCAAGCTTATAATGTTCATAACTAGCATGCTCAGCGACAAACACTTCCGTTACACGGTTGGTTACAAAACGCACATCGTCGATAGTATGGTCACATACAAGCAATTGCGCTTTAGCACCTTCCTCCAAAATAATCAAATTATGACTATTAGCCATAAAGTCAACATCCGAACGCATTATATTTACCAATTGCACTGGCCTATCCAAATGTACATTTTTGGGTATGTACATAAAAAATCCATCCTGCGCAAAAGCACCATTGAAAGCCACTAAACCATCCTCTTTCTGCGAACTAAGTTTGGCAAAATAAGCCGATACCAATTCGGGGTGCGACTTTGATACCTCGCTAATGCTACCAATAATAACACCTTCGGGAAGTGCATCATTTCGTTTGTCATTAACGGGATAAAAGCCATCATTCACCACAAAGTAGAGGTACGAATGTATGCCAGGCACATCGCATGTAAAAACTTCGTAAGGATTTACAGGCATTTTTAAACGAGTGATATTCAGTCCATAATCGACCGAAAGCGCTTCGGTTAAGTCGGTATATTTGTAGTTTTCGAGTTGCGTATTTGGGAAGCCAAGCGCTTCGAACTGAGCAAACGAAGCATCACGCCCTGCATTCATCACCTCCGAAGAGTGTTGCTTGATGGTCTCGTGATGTGAGTTATATAATTCGATATATTGTTTTTCCATTTTTATTTAACCACTAAGGCACTTAGGGCACAAAGTTTCACTAAGTTAATACTTTATTCTTTTTCTAGTTTGGCAAAATTATCTGTTACGAATGATATTAATCCTGATTTAGTTATATTATCACAATTGAAATTTATGAGCAATCCTTTTGGTATACCTGTTAATTTTAAATATGTCAACAACTGAGCTTTGTGAACAGGGTGTATTTCATCTACAGATTTTAATTCGACAATTATACAGTTATTTACAACAATGTCTAATTTGAATTCAGATTTCAATAATTTACCTTTGTAAATTATTGGAATTCTTTCCTGAGACTCAACAGGTAGTCCTATTCGTTTAATTTCTTCAATTAAGCACTCCTCATAAACAGACTCAAGAAGGCCGGGTCCTAATTGTTTGTGAACTTCAATTGCACATCCAACAATATCATAGGCAATTTCATTTAGTTCTTTTTGAGTCATTTGCTGCATTTTTTACCATTAACGCACTAAGTTCACAAAATTTTACTAAGTGCAGTATTGTTTTTTAGTGCTTCTAAGTGTTTCTTAGTGCCTTAGTGGTTAATTATTTTCCACTTCCTGTTTAATCCAGTCGTAGCCTTTTTCTTCGAGTTCGAATGCAAGCGTTTTATCACCTGATTTTACAATGCGTCCGTCGTACAATACATGCACAAAGTCGGGCACAATGTAATCGAGTAAACGTTGGTAGTGCGTAATTACAATGCTAGCATTGTCGGCCGATTTTAGTTTATTTACGCCATTGGCTACAATGCGAAGTGCATCAATATCCAGACCCGAATCTGTTTCATCTAAAATAGATAATTTTGGTTCGAGCATCGCCATTTGAAAAATCTCATTGCGTTTTTTCTCGCCACCCGAAAAACCTTCGTTTACCGAACGATTCGTGAGTTTATTATCCATCTCAACCAATTCTTTTTTCTCACGCATCATACGTAAAAAGTCAGTTGCCGATACAGGTGTGAGACCACGATATTTACGTTGTTCGTTAATGGCAGTGCGCATAAAATTCACCATGCTCACGCCCGGAATTTCCACTGGGTACTGAAAACTCAGAAAAATACCTTCGTTGGCGCGTTTTTCGGGAGCTAATTCCAAAAGGTCTTTTCCCAAAAAAGTTACTTCGCCATGTGTTACTTCAAAAGCTGGATTACCCGTAAGTACCGACGAAAGTGTTGATTTGCCGGCACCGTTTGGCCCCATAATGGCGTGAATTTCACCTGCGCGAACTGTTAAGTTCAATCCTTTTAATATTTCCTTGCCATTAATACTGGCATGTAAGTTCTTAATTTCTAACATAATTATCCTACACTTCCTTCAAGTGTTATTTGTAATAGTTTTTGTGCTTCCACGGCAAATTCCATGGGCAATTTATTTAATACTTCTTTGGCATAGCCATTTACAATTAATCCTACTGCATCTTCGGTAGATATACCACGTTGGTTGCAATAAAAAATTTGATCTTCGCTAATTTTCGAAGTGGTTGCTTCGTGTTCAACTACAGCTGTTTCGTTGTTTACTTCCATGTATGGGAACGTATGTGCGCCACATTTATCGCCCAATAGCAAACTATCGCATTGCGAAAAATTTCGGGCATTATCGGCATTAGCTCCAACACGTACCAAACCACGATAACTATTATTGCTCACGCCTGCCGAAATACCTTTGGATAAAATATGACTGCGGGTATTTCGTCCTAAGTGTATCATTTTTGTGCCCGTGTCGGCTTGCTGATGATGGTTGGTAACCGCCACCGAGTAAAATTCGGCCGACGAATTATCGCCCAACAATATGCAACTTGGGTATTTCCAAGTAATGGCCGAACCAGTTTCAACCTGTGTCCAGGATAGTTTGGCATTTTCACCTTTGCAAATTCCGCGTTTGGTTACAAAATTATATACGCCACCTTTTCCATTTTTATCGCCCGGATACCAGTTCTGAACAGTAGAATATTTCACTTCGGCATTTTTCATGACCACAATTTCTACAATGGCCGCATGCAACTGATTTTCGTCGCGCGAGGGTGCTGTACAACCTTCGAGGTACGACACATAACTGTCTTCGTCGGCAACTATCAATGTGCGCTCAAATTGCCCGGTATTGATTGCATTTATGCGGAAATAAGTGGACAACTCCATGGGGCAACGAACACCTTTGGGGATATACACAAAAGAGCCGTCGCTAAAAACAGCCGAATTAAGCGCTGCATAAAAATTATCGCTTACGGGCACCACCGACGACATGTATTTTCGTATCAAGTCCGGATGATGCTCCACGGCTTCGCTGAACGAACAAAAAATTATGCCTTTTTCGGCCAATGTTTCTTTAAAAGTGGTTTTTACCGATACCGAATCCATTACCGCATCTACCGCTATGCCCGAAAGCGCCATTTGCTCTTCGAGCGGAATGCCTAATTTATTGAATGTTTTCAATAACTCGGGATCCACTTCATCCAAACTTTTAGGGTTGTTGGTGCGCGGTGCTGCATAATACGATATGCTCTGATAATCAATTTCGGGAACATTAAGATGAGCCCAGTCGGGCATTGTCATGGTGGTCCAATGTTGGTAAGCCTTTAAGCGATACTCTAACATCCATTCCGGCTCATTTTTTTTAGCCGAAATAATGCGCACAACCTCCTCGTTTAATCCTATTGGAATTATATCAGTCTCAATATCAGTAGTAAATCCGTATTTATAATCCGCCTGTGTTACTTCGTGTAAAATATCTTCTGCCATAAGTAGTTTTAATGCATAATTTCAAAAAAAAAGACAAAATGCAGCTTTTTTTGAATGAAGCTGCAAAGTTACAAAAAATCAGTAATTCATTACTATCACCAATTCATGAATCTATTTTAACTCTCAAACAACTTTTTATGCATTTTTGTTTAGTAAATACTCTTTATTCCTTTAAAAAAATAAAGGACAAGCAACCTGAGAGTCGTTTATCCTTTATTCAATTTTAGCTTAAATCAATTTTATCCTTTCTAACTTCTACCACTTCAATTCAATTTTCCGTGCATTGTCTTTGTTAGCTTATAAAACTTCCTTGTACTTCCAGCGTTTATGAGTCCACAACCACAATTCAGGATTTTGGTTGATATCCGTTTCGAGCCGATGCATATACTTTTCGGAAATACTAAACTCGGGTTCATCTTTTGGGCTTGCCGACAACATTTCAACTTTGCAGTGATAATAACCACGTTTGGGGCGGGTTATGGAAAGAATTAACACCGGATAATCAAACTTACGTGCCAATACTTCGGTACCCACAATAACAGGTGTAGGCTGATTCATAAACATCATACCAAAGCGGATACTCTCTTTGTTTGGCGATTGATCGGATACCATAGCAAAAACACCCTTTTCGTTTGCTTTACCCATTTGGAGCATGGTTTTAAACAAATCGCGCATTTCGATATTGCCCATATTGTATTTCAAACGTAAGCGGTAAGTCATGGCATCGAAATCGGCATTGGTAAGTCGTTTGTAAACACCGTAGAGCGGACTTTCTTTGGGTAAATGGAGCGACATAGCCGATACCCACTCCCAATTACCGTAATGCGCCATCATAAGCATGGCACTTTTATTTTCGGCATAAATTTTTTCGATAAGTTCCACATTTTCAAATGTAATGCGTCGGCTCACTTCCTGTGGCGACATATTAATCCGATACATGGCTTCGATAAAAACATCGCAAAAATAATGGTAAAACTTCCGTTCGATGCGGATAATCTCGCGTTTGCTTTTATCTGGAAATGAGTTAGTTAAATTATTGCGCACCACTTTACGCCGATAGCGTACCACATGATAAATAAGCGGAAAAAGCAAATCGGACAGCACATACAACACCCTAAGAGGCAGCAATGTAAGTAAATATAGTAGGGCGTAAAACAGTTTGAACATAAATCTATTTACCATTTAAACAGGTACAATTGACTGTTTTTTGAAAAACATCTTTCAAAATAAATGTGAGTTGCAAAGATACAAAAAATGCGTTGAAACGAAATAGTATAAATGGTTTTCGGATTAATAAAAAAAAATGTACTTTTGCACTACCAATTCAAGCGGTCCTGTAGTTCAATGGATAGAACAAGTGTTTCCTAAACACTAGATCCGGGTTCGATTCCCGGCGGGACTACTAAACTATCCTCCCATCTTTCATTTCAATTACTCTATCCGAAAGCAGAGCCAGTTCTTTGTCGTGGGTTACAATAACTATGGTGAGACCAAATTTTTCGCGTAGTTCGAACAGCAGTTTGTGTAGTTCTTCTTTATTTTTACTGTCCAAACTTCCTGATGGTTCGTCGGCCAAAATTACACTGGGGTTGTTGATGAGCGCACGAGCTACGGCAACACGCTGCTTTTCGCCTCCCGACAATTCGGATGGTTTGTGCTCCAATCGTTCGCTAAGTCCGAGATAAGTAAGCAATTCTTTGGCACGAGCGGCGGCTTTTTTACTGTCGGTTCGAGCTATCAGAGCGGGAATCATCACGTTTTCGAGGGCAGTAAATTCGGGTAAAAGCTGGTGAAACTGAAAAATAAAACCAATATGTTTGTTGCGGAATGCTGCCAATGCGGGTTCGCTGAGGGTTGCAAAATCAGCGCCATCGATGAGCACACGACCGATGTTGGCTTTGTCGAGTGTTCCGATTATTTGCAACAAAGTAGTTTTGCCGGCACCGCTTGGCCCAACTATTGATACAATTTCGCCTTTATTAATTTCCATACTAACGCCTTTGAGCACCTCCAGCGTATCGAAACTCTTATGAATATTTTTAACCTGAATCATTTTATTGTTATTGGTGATGGATATTGGTGGATATTGGTGGATATTGATGGATATTGACTGGTGATATTTTAGTTTTAATTGATTTTTGTTGCAAAGTTATTTGTTTAAACCGAAAGTGAATCAATTTATCTCTAAAAAATGTATCTTTGCACATAGTTTTCGAAAACTTTAAAGTAAAACGTGTTGAATCTTTCATGGAAACCGATCCTGACTTTGGTAATATTGAATTTGTGCACAATCTTCGTTCGCGGAGTATACGTGTGCGAATATTATCCGATGGCTTGAAGGTATCGCTACCCGCAGGTGCTTCCGAAAAAGATGCACTGGCGTTTATTAATTCAAAGCGGAAAAGCATTTTAGCTAAACAAAACAAGCTAATACACAAGAAAGAAAACCACGATTTAGAATTAAGTTTCGACAAAAAGATTACAACACTTACTTTTGTAGTTGACGTAAAACCAGTGGAGCGCAAAAATATCTTTTTTGCATTAAAAGATGGTGTTTTAACAATTGAATTTCCTGTTCGAGGCGATTTACAAGCAGAGACGTCTCAGAAAAACTGCTGGAATGGTATTAATTATTTTTTGCGCAAAGAAGCCAAACGGCTCCTACCCGACCGCACGAAACAATTGGCCGGAAAGTTTGGTTTTTATGTAGCGGATGTAAAAATTCAGTCGAGCAAGAGCCGCTGGGGGAGTTGCTCACGCGCACGAAGCATCAATTTATCGATGTTTTTGATGTTATTGCCAGCACATTTAATTGATTATGTGATACTTCATGAACTTTGCCACACCAAGGAAATGAATCATAGCCCTAAGTTTTGGGCTTGGATGGATAAAGTGACGGAAAATAAAAGCACTAATTTACGCATCGAATTAAAAAAATACAATATGCCATTGGGATAATGTGCCAATGAGACAATGGTAAGAATAAGACAATCAATCTAACTTCTAACTTCTAATTTTTAAAAAACATGATAAGTACAAAGCCATTTACATTTGATAGGGTAATACGTTTGATAATAGGAATTACCGTGCTTGTTCTGATTTTTTTATTGGTAAAACGGCTTAGTAATGTGTTATTACCATTCATTATAGCGTGGCTCCTAGCTTATATGCTCGATCCTATAGTGCGTTTTTTTCAATATAAATTAAAATTACGAAACAGATTGCTTTCGGTAATTACTACCATTATTCTTGCAAGTGGACTGGCAACAGGTCTTGGATTTATTACCATACCCCTAATTAGCAACGAAATAGCCAAACTTTACGAAATTACAAGCACCTACTCCCAAAATCTCAATATCGATACTTTTTTGCCTGTAGCTTGGCAAAACGAGATTAGCAAGTATTTTCTGTCGATGGATTTTCAGAGCATGATCCAAAACGAAAACATGATGGATTTTCTGAAAAAAGTAGCACCTCAAATTTGGGATATCCTGAATGGATCTATAAGTATGCTGCTCGGGCTTACAGTAGTGATTATAATTTTTCTGTATATGTTTTTTATTCTTCTTGAATACGAGCGAGTTACCGAAGGAATGATCAAAATAATTCCACAAAAATACCGACCGCTTATCACCAAAATTTTACACGATATGGAAGTAGGTATGAATCGCTATTTCCGTGGGCAGGCTTTGGTTTCGGTCATTGCCGGGTTATTATTCTCCATTGGCTTTAGCATTATTGGTCTGCCTATGGCTATATTTTTCGGACTTTTCTGCGGATTGCTTACCATGGTTCCGTACCTAAAAGTAGTGGCCATTGTACCAGCAGCATTGCTCGCCTTTCTGCAATCGGTGGAAACAAATCAGAATTATGGCTCTGTTTTAATCGGAATAATTGTTGTTTTTGTTATAGTTCAGGCTATCGAAGATTTACTGCTTACACCTAGTATTATGGGCCGAGTAACAGGGCTAAATCCTGCAGTAATAATGCTGGCATTGTCAATTTGGGGCTCACTTATGGGCATGTTAGGATTAATTATTGCCTTACCACTCACCACCTTAGTCATATCGTATTACAAACGATTTGTACTAAAAATTGAGTCAGACGAAGTTCCCGAAATAGCTGAAATTGAACCTGTCAAAGAAACTTCGAACCAGCCAGAAGTACCTAAAAAAGGTTGATCTATTAAGTTTGAATTAAACTTTTTATACTAACTATTGTTTTTGAATAAATATTCAGTACATTTGCAGCCCTTTTTTAAAGATATTCATTCACAAGAACAATTAAGTATGAGAAATATAATTCTAATAACAGCACTGTTGATAAGTGCTTTTGGTATAAATCAACTTACATTTGCCATAAAAGCCATACCACACCCTGTAATATTTGTGCAACCCGATGGAAGTGAACTTACTATACGCGTACAAGGTGATGAGTTTGGACACTACCGAACCACCGAAGATGGTTATTTAATAACTCAAAACGATAAAGGATTTTATGTTTACGACCTTATAGGTTCTACCGCAAACACTACGCCCATTGTAGCACGTAATATTTCGAAACGCTCGCAAGCCGAATTAAATATTTTAAAATCGATAAAAAAAGCTGATGCAACTGCCATTTATGCTTCCAAAGCACAAAAAGCCAAAGCCTCAGGCATTAAGCGCAACACGAAGGTTCAAAAAGCTTTCCCGCTTATTGGCACGCCAAAATCGTTGGTGATACTTGTCAATTTTTCGGATAAAAGTTATGTAGTGCCAACTCCTCAGGTATCCTATACAAATTTATTGAACCAAGTTGGTTATAGTGGCAATGGAGCTACGGGGTCGGCGCGCGATTATTTTATGTCGGCCTCCTTGGGTAAATTTGTTCCAACTTTCGATGTAGTTGGCCCGTATACCTTGCCTAATAATCAGGCATTTTATGGCAAAAACGACTCCAATGGCGACGACTCTGCCCCGCAACAAATGGTAATAGATGCCTGTACATTGGCCAACGATGCCGGTTTGGATTTCACACAATATGATACAGATAATGACGGAGTTGTGGATAATGTTTTTGTGTATTATGCCGGCTACAACGAAGCGGAAGGCGGACCAACTAATACAGTGTGGCCACACCGTTGGAATTTACCTAACAAATTAACCAAATTCGATGGAAAAGCCGTTTTTGATTATGCTTGTACTTCGGAATTGAATGGTTCATCGGGGTCAAATATGTGTGGCATTGGCACATTTAGTCATGAGTTTGGGCATGTATTAGGATTGCCCGATTATTACCATACTGCTGCCGACAAAAACACCCTAAACAATTGGACTATAATGGATAGTGGCGCCTATAACAACAATGGACGCACACCACCAAATTACTCGGGATACGATCGGTTTTATCTGGGTTGGTTAACTCCACAACAAATAAATACTGCCGATGATTATACTTTGCAACCCATGTATCAAGGAGTTACTCCACCTGCAACTACGGATCAACAAGCCTATTTACTGTCGGCTACAACACACAATCTGAATGGTGGAAATCCCACTCCTAAAGAGTTTTTTATGCTTGAATACCGTCAAAAAACAAGCTGGGATACTTACTTGCCTGGCGAAGGAATGCTTATTTGGCATATTGATTACGATGCAACTGCTTGGAATGATAATAGTCCAAATAATTACACGGGCACCAATCAAACAGCATCAAGTCACATGCGGGTTTATTTACAACCCTTAAGCGGCAGCACAACTACACCCGGGGCTGCATTTACCACCGGAAATTTTACACCTACCACGTGGAGTGGCACAAATATTGGGCGCGAAATTACGGCCATCACAAAAACGACTAACGACGTTAAATTTAAACTTATGGGTGGCAAAGCGGGCCCTACTATTAATTACGCTGGCTCTTTGTCCGAATTTAGTACTTACGTTGGCACTCCTTCGTCAGTACAATCAATCACCATTACGGGCACATTGCTTACCGAAAATATTAGCATAACACTCTCGGATCAACTTCATTTTGATATAAAGTTAAGCACCGAAACAAACTGGGGCAAAACTGTAAGCATTCCACTTTCGGACTCCAATGCCAGTGCGGTAGTTCAAATCCGATTTAATCCAAATTCAGAAGGTACATATTCAGTTGATTTATTCATGCAAAGTGCATTGGCAACTTCCAAATCAATAACTGCAACTGGTTCTGGAGTAGCACCTATCGACCCGAATGCAAAAACAATTACTATAGGACGTATCGAAAATGCATTAACCTTTACTGCTACTAATATTTCACTTATTAAAACCAAAACCATAAATATAAAAACAACTGATTTAATTGGAAATCTGACTGTTGCTATAACAGGGCCCGACGCTTCCATGTTTAAAGCTTCTGTGGCAAGTATTACCAAAGAAATGTCGAATGCACTTACAGGCAAAAATATCACTGTAAGCTATCAACCTACAGCAGCGGGCATGCATACGGCCACATTAACCATTTCGGGGGGTGGGCTCAATCCTGCCAAAGTAATAACATTGACAGGCGAAGGAAAATGATTTTTATATTAATTCTACTTTGACAGATTAGGATTTTGCCTTAGATAAGCATTGTTGATATCCTTTTGGCGTCTAATATGTCGGTTAATTATTTTTTCATACATTTGATCATCGGTCATTTTTTTGTACAATTG
>Ga0247837_1003778_pt1 | contig 25752 bp, 22 predicted proteins | sample LaCtaG_2_FD_187115 | JGI IMG/M metagenome (GOLD analysis project Ga0247837, IMG submission 187115) | Freshwater microbial communities from meromictic Lake La Cruz, Castile-La Mancha, Spain - LaCruzMarch2015_14.5m | ecosystem: Environmental > Aquatic > Freshwater > Lake | place: Spain: Castile-La...
AGCGCGCCCCATGCCGATGAGGGCTTTGAGGGTTCGGGAATCCTTGGTGATACGCGCGAGTTGCAGCATGCCCTCACTACGCCGACCAGCTTCATTAGCTTTCCTTAACTATCCGGGAACAAGTCTATTGGCTCAGGGCTTGCCGAAGTAATAGTCAGCGAGCCAGGATTCGACCCTGATGCGCTCGTCGGTGGCGAGGGCGCGGTTGTAGATGAGGGTGTCGAGCATGTCGCCGTTGAATTTGTAACCGGAGGTGGTCAAGGTGGCGGAGGTGTCGCCGATTTGGACGCGATCACCGGGGTCACGTTCCTCGGGCAGGTCAGTGGTGGGTTTACCTTCGTGGGTGGCACCGCTGGCGGCGCGGGAGAAAAGCTGGGAGGTGCCGCCGTCGGCGTCCCAGACGCAGGAAACGATGCAGAACTGGCTACCGAAGCCGGCGACTGGGGGCACGGTTTTGTTCTTGGGGCCGAGCGTGGCACGGAAGGTGCCTCTGTCATCCACTTGGATGGAAAGCACGTTGGTGTTGCCGTTGACGCAGCCGACACGGAGGGTGCGGCAGGTGATGCCGGTCACAGGGCGGCAGCGCAGGGCCTGGAAAACGGTGATGGCGGCCTTGGGCAGCGCGGGGTCAAAGGGGTAGCCCGTGGAACCCTCGGCGCAGCGGGCGGAGAGCATTTGGGAGCCGTGGAAGGTGACCACGGGGAAGTCGCGGTCGGCAGGCGGGATGCGGACGACATGGAGCTTGGGCAGTTCGAGCGGTTTGCGGCGATCCCCGCCCATGTTGCACAGGCCGCCGACTGCGGTTTTGTCGCGCCAGAAGAAGACGGTGTCCTCGGGCGAGGCACCCACGTCCTGGGGGCTGTCTAGTTCCTTGTAAGTTTGGACGTTGTCGCCGCTGGTGAAGAAATACGCCAGGCTGTTGGAGAAGGGCACCACGCCGGGGCGCTCAGGGTGCGGGGTGGTGGGGGAGGGCTGCGCGTCCGAGATATTGTCATACACAGGCACGGACGATGGGCTGGTGGCGGCACTCGCAGCGGTTTCCAACGCGGGCGTGGCGGGCTTTGCACCAGGTTTTGGCTTGCTGCCTGTGAAGCCGATGATGAGCAGCACGAGGACAAAGAGCCCGGCGGCACCGGCACCCCAGTAGAGCGGCGGGATGGCTGCCCTCGGGGATGGGGCAGCCGTGCGCGGTGCGGCGGAGCGCGCGGGGGCTTTTGCCAGAGCGGGGGCAGGAGCAGGCGTGGGAGCTGGAGCGACGGGGACTTGGGGCTGGGTATAGACGAGGTGTTGCGCCGTGGTGTGGGTTGGGGCCTGCTGCGGGTAGGGCACCGGGTAGCCTGGCTGGGGCTGCGGCAGGTAGCCATAAGGGGGTGCGGCATACGGGTAGGCAGTGGCCACGGAAGGCTGGGGACTCGGGGCCGTTGCGGTCTGGAGGCCATGGATTCCCAGTTCGTAGCGCTTGCGCGCGGCTTTGGCATTCGGCAGCCGGTCGGCACTGCTGGTGGTCAGCAAACTGTTCACCCAGGCAACGACCCATGGCTGCACTTGGTAGGCCACGGTACTGAGCGGTGTGATCTCTGCCTGCACATGGGCGGCGCTCATGAGGTCCATGGTGCGGGCACCGAATGCCGGGCGGGCGGCCAGCGCTTCATAAAAAATGCAGCCCAGGGCATAGACATCGCTGCGGCGGCCCACAGGCTCATGACGCCAGAATTCAGGGGCTGCACAGCGATACCGCGCCGGATCAGCCTCCTTACGCAGGGAGCTTTCGGCTTGGCCTTCTCCGATGCCGCCAACACGCACTTCCAGGGGCTTATCAGGCGATTTGACCACCCGAATGACTTCAGGCCGCAGAGCGAGGTGTGACAGACTCTTTCCATGCAGGACGGTCAGCGCCAGTAATGTCTGACGCACGAGCTGGTCAAACTCCGGCACGGTCAATGGACCGCTCTGCAACAGCTCGGAGAGCGTCACGCCCGGCATGTCTTCAATGAGAGCGAACCAGCCGTTGGCGTCTTTGCCAGCCTCCAGGATACGCTCAAAATGCGGATGCTGGGCATGGATGACCGTTTCGAGCACATCGCGCAGCGACCCGGCCAAGGATTCTTCAATGTCATAGCGGCGGAGCCAAAGCTCGCGATTGCTTTCGGTATCCCGAACGCGGAAAAGCTTGACGGGGCCTTCATGGGATAACTCTTCAAGGGGCTCAAATCGTTGGTTCATAAAGAGGGGCGGTAAGCTGGCGGGTTAGCAAATCGGCCCGAGCCTTTCGCTAGATGCGTAACGCCGTCAATGCAGACTGAGCAATATTCTCGCCTTCAGACCTACGCCGGAAACTTCCAAGGCGCGCGATACTAGCGGCGGAGGAGTTTGGTGGCTTCGGGGTCGCCGATGATTTCTTCTTTCTCGGCATCCCACTGGAGGCTGCGGCCGGTGCGCCAGGAGATCATGCCGAGGAGTGGGAGGCAACTGGAGCGATGGGCGCTTTCGATGTCGGCCACGGGCGCGCGCTTTTTGTCGATGGCGTCCATGAAGTCGGCACCGAGGGCGGCGATGTTGTGGCCGTCGCCTTCGGGTTCCTGGAGTTGGTTGTTGCGGAGCCGAGAAGCGAACCCCAGCCCTACTTTGCCTCCAGCACCACCTTCCCGCTCAACACCGGCGAGGTCTTCGTCAGCGGCAACTGAGACAGCGTGAAGAAGTCTTCGCCCGCGCCGCCGATGAATAGGCCTTCATACGTCACGTTGCGCAGTGTGGAACCGTCTTTGAGTTTGAGGCTGCCGGTGAAGCTGCCTTTGCTTGCTGCTACTGGCGGTGTTGAGTTTTTTCCAATCCATTGTGCCAGCCAGGAAGTAGCGCGGTGGCCAGATAGCGAAGGGTGAGGCGGTGACTCTTGTGTTCCCCTGGATGCTGCCTTTTCCACCGTAGAGGATGGCGCGTACTGGGCGTCGAGGTTGTCGCAGATGCTGGCGGCAAAGGTAAGCGCGGTGCCTTCGCTGAGTTTGCCGACAACGGCTGCTAGGAAATTGCTCTTGAAGGGGGCCGGGTCGGGTTGGGTCTGGACGTGGCGTGGGGACGGGGTGTAAGGGGGGCTGTCACGGCCACAACCTCCAGGCCACCAGTTCCGTATCCGAGCGCGCATACACCACGCTGCCCGCGAAAGCCGGATGCGCCCAGGTTTTGCCGATGATCTGATGGCGTCCGAGTTCCTCGAAGCCGGTGGCTTTCAGGCGCACATGCACGAGTTCACCGCTGGCGTTCAGCAGTGTGGCTAGGCCCTCGCTTTCACGCAGCCAGACGAGGCTCATCTGCGGGTTGCGATCCTTCGGCGTCAGCGTGTTGGCATCGCTCCATAGGATCTTGCCGCTCTTGAGTTCGATGGCTTGCAGCCCCGTGGTTTTATCGAGCAGATAGACGACGCCGTCTCTGAAAAGCGGTGCCGCCATGAGGCCGCACATGTCCTTCTCATTCTCCCAGGCCAGCGAGACCTCCGTGGGCTGCCCGCCGAGCCGCAGGGCCTTCGTGCCATGCCAGTAGCCGGACACGAGCAGCAGTCCATCACGGTAGATCGGCTGGGCGATGCTGACGCCGTAAGTGATCTTGTACGGGTAGGTCCAGAAGACCGCGCCCGTATCGGGATCGAGGCTCTGGATGTGCTCCGGCCCCCAGGCGATCAACTGCCGCTTCCCGCCATGCGTGATGATCTCCGGCGTGCAGTAGCCTGCGGGGTCCGGGCCGCCGCGCCAGACGAGTTTGCCCGTCAGCTTGTCCAAAGCCAGCACGCTGCCAGCAGGCTGCGCACCGACGTGCAGCAGCACGCGGGGCCCATCGATCACGGGCGATGCGGCGAAGCCCCAGGTGGGCACTTGGGCCCCGAGTTCCTTCACCGTGTCCACCTGCCAGAGGACAGTGCCCTTCAACGCCTCCAGACACAACGCCATGCCTGCGGCACCGAGAGCGTAGGCGCGGCCTTCATGGATCGTCACACTGGCGCGCGGACCACTGCCGTAGTCCATGGAACCGTAGTCCGCGTCCCATTCGTGCTGCCAGAGCTGAGCGCCCGAGGCGGCCTCGAAGCAAAGCACGCGCTCCGTCCTGCTCGGCGGCTTCGGGCGATCCATCACATACACACGACCGCCGCTGACCGTCACGCCACCGTAGCCACCAACGATCTTGGTTTTCCAAAGCAGCTCCGGCTCCCGAGTCGCGAAGTCCGCCGGAATCTCCGCCGGGTTCCAGGCACCCTCCCCCGCTGCACCGCGCCAGCGCGGCCAGTCAGAGGCTGGCAGGGAAAGAGAGATCAGCAGGCAGAGTGAAAACAGCTTCATCATCGTCGGCAGGAAACGCGCCGTGACTGCCGCACCTTGCCCATGCGCTCAGGAAAGGATCAGTGCAAAGGTTCAGAGCGCGGCTCTTGACTGAGTTTCTTGGGCTAAGGCCCAGTGACACTCAGCCGGAAGAAGCGAGGCTGGGGGGCGATAGGATAAGTCGCGGTGACGGTCGCTCCCGGGGTGCCCTGATTGACTCCGGCGGTGCTCCAAGAGGGGTTGGCGAGGTCTGGCGATTGTTCGACGAGGTAGGTGAGTTCGGCGCGCGGCCGGAAATAGGTGAGCGAGAAGGTGCCGCCGGTCACTTGAGTCACCGGGAGCCGCGCGGAGTCCTGCGTATTGGGCGTTCCGCCGAGGGCATATTCAAGCAGCAGCCCGAGACCGTCGAAATCGAGATCAAGCAGCCGGTCTGAGTTTGTCGGGAGGCCATAACTTTGCAGCCAGTCTTGGAAAAGCGTCAGCGTCGTCACGCTCGCGGAGGCGGCGACGGCGGAACTGGCAGACGCATTGGCCGCGCGCACGCGATACTGGCGGGTGGTGCCGGGAGAGAGCGTCGTGTCGGTGAAGCTTGTGGTGTCCGGTGCCACCGTGGTGAGGGTGTTCCAGGTCGTGCCGTTGGCGCTCCACTCGATGGTGTAGCCGGTTTCGTCCCAGGCCTGATCATTCCACGAAAGGGCGATGCTCGTTGGCGTCGTGGGTGAGGCGATGAAATCGAGCGGACGCTTCGGTGCGCCGTCATAGCCGGTGAAGAGCGTCATGGCGCGGCCATTTGCGGAGGTCCGGAACGGCACGCCGGTGTCCAGGAGCAGGTTCGTCGTGGTGCCGCGTTTCTCGCGCACCCATTCGGTGTAATTGGTGGAGGAAAAGTTCGACTCGGCCACGCAGGCAAAGCTGGCCGAGGCGTCGTCGATGGTGAAGAGCGGCGTGGTCTTCGTCCCGTCGGTGGAGTAGATGTGCGCTCCGAGCAGCTCGGTGAAACCGCCGTTGCGAGTCTCGATTTTCACCTGGCCGCGCTCTGTTTTGTGGCCGAGCACCCAGAGCGTGGCACCGGCGTTGATCACGTTCGTCGCGCTGCCATTCTCGGTGTTGAGCTGCCGGGCCCAGACGCGCTGGCGCGGGTTTTGCAGGTCCACTTTATCGGTCACCACATCCTCGATGAAGAGCTTCCCCGCACTGGTGCTGGTGATGCCCGCGACCTCGCTGCTACTGACAATCAGCGTCCGCGCGGCCTGATGCAGGATCGCTGGGAAGCCCGACCGCTCAATGACGACTGCGGGTGCTGTGCCTGCGGCGACGACGAGCCGTCCACTGCCGCCGACGTTGGCATGAGTGCCGGTGAAGCGGCGCACATTTCCGCGCAGCAAAACGTCGCCGTTGATGATGAAGTAGCCGTCCGGCGGGATGAACACGGTGGGCTTTCCGGAATCTACCGCCGCTTGAAACGCTGCGGTATCGTCGGTCGAGCCATTGCCCACGGCACCGAAGCTGCGCACGTTCGCCCAGTCGGCTGGCGCGTCGAGCGGGATGACGGGCGGATCTTCCACCGGGAGCTGGAGGGAGCGCGCTGGCGAGGGGAAGAGGCTGAGGATGGAGCGCGATTGGTATTCAGCGATGCTGGCGGCATCGAGGTTGGCATTGCCCGCAAGCGTGGGCCGGGTGAGCACTCGGGCATAGCCGGTGGAAACGATGTTGCGCCCGTAAAAGAAGGCGGAGGTGGTGATGGCGTTGAGGCTTTCCGCACCGGGCAGGCCGACCAGCTTGGCATCCAGCAGGGTGCAGGCACCGCCGGTGTCGAGGCCGCCGAAAGGATTGGTGCCGGCGATCACGGCGGGCACGGCATTCACGCTTTTGAATCCCCGGATCGAGCAGACCTGCCCGGAGGGATTGATTCCCGCGACGTTCTGACCGCGAACGGTGATGCGCTCAAGCACGAGGCCGTTGATCGCGTCGCCGGACCGCAGGCCGTAGTCGAAGCCTTCGATTTCCACATCCTGAACGAAGAGCGGCCCGATCTCGGCCGTGAAGAAGAAGTCGAGGCCGATCACCCCCTGCCCGTCGCCGCTGACGATCCGCACCATCCGCATCCCGCCGAAGTTGTTCGCATTGAGTTGCACACCGCTCGCGCCGGGATTGCCGGTGCCCGTGTTCACGGTGAGGTTGCGGATCATGATGCCGAAGCGCTGCGCCGGTGCCGGACCAGTGAAGATCACGGCGCGGCGGGCGGCGGGATTTTGGAAAAGCGGTGCGTTGTTTTTCAGCCGCAGCACAGCCCCGTCGCGGCTCTGTCCCTGCAGGATGGTGTGCTTGTAGTCCGTCCAGCCGGGGATGCCAGCAGGCCAGTTCAGGGTATCGCTGATGTCGTAGATTCCATTGGGTAGATAGATGATGCGGCGGCCATTGGGAAAGGCATCGAGCGCGGCCTGGATCGCCGCCGTGTCGTCGAGTCCGTCGTTTGGGATCGCGTTGTAGGGAGGCTGCGTCACGTCCACGATCTGCGCGCCGCTGGGGAAGACGATGTTCTCCGCTGCGGGCGGCGCTGTGACGACGACACGCACTTCGCCGGGAGTGGAGTAGTCCAAGTCGGTGCCCGCCGGTGCATCGAGGAGGACAAACTGCCCGGTGCGCGCGCCGCCATGGGTCGCTATAGTGTAAGTCCCCGCAGGAGTCGCGCCCGGAGCCACCTTCACCCAAAGCCCGGTCCGCGCCCCGATGGCGAGCGTGCCCGTGAGCGCGAGGCGATCACTCGTTCCCGGCGCAGCGATCTGCACCACGAGCGTGCTGCTTTCCGCGAAGGTAACATTGCCCGCGACCGAGAGCGTGCCGATTCCATCGGCCGTGGCTGGGTCGCCGGGGGTGATCGTGCTGGGCCGGGTTGCCCCCACGCTCACGGATGAGTTGAGCGCGCCCGTGCCGCCGAGATTTCCTCCATCCACGGTCCACGGCGCGGCATTGCTCGCCGTGCCGTTGAGAAGCAGCGTCCCCGCAGAGACGAAGCGCCCGTTCGGCGCTCCTTGGAGGGTCGATGCCGAGGTAAAGCGGGCGATCCCGCTGCCGGTCTTGTAGAACGCTTCGCCACCGCCCGGCGCGACATTCCCCGATACCACAATCGTGCCACGCGCGCGCAGCTCGATGCTCTTCTGAAAGCCGGTCGAGGAGCCGTTCAACGTGAGTGTTCCGCCTGCATTCTGGATCAGCTTCACGCTGTTTCCCCACACCTCGGTGCCGTAATCCGCGTCGAAGGTGTTGTCTCCCGTGCTCTCGATCTCCGCATTCCCTCCGCCGCCGAAAACCACCATGCGGCCCCCGAAGAGCCGGAATCCACCCTGGAGAATGACGCGTTCGTGAAGGCGGCTGCCGCCGAGATTCACCTGTTTGTTAGGGGCGGCGAAGGGGAAAGTCGGATTGCCCGTGGGCACCGCATCATTGTCCCAGTTCGTTGGCGTGGCCCAGAGCCCATCACCCGCGCCGCCATCCCAGACATTGGCCGCCTGCACGCCCGCGACGAGCCAGAGGAGGAGAATCGCCAACACCCGGATCGCACCGGCTGCACAGGAAGGTTTCATGCAAAGAAGTCGGTGTGTTCTCATGGGAGGCAGAGGATTTGCCAAAGATGACGTAAACGTCTGGAACTGCAATCTGGATGAGAAACGATGCCCGCAGGGCGCAGTCCGGTATCACCGAGGCCGCAGCTATGGATGTCCCAAGACTTCCTACCTCGTCAGGCGCATGGAAACCAAACACTGCGGGGAAGGAGGGAGTGATGCCATTCGAGCCGTTGCATGCATCCATCTTGTCCAACAACCACTACCCTTCGAGTCGGGCGGCGACCTCCCCCAGTACCCCCACCTCCTCGACGCCCGATCCGAAGCTAATTTGGGGATTCGGGCTTGGTTGGCTGTGGACATGGTGACTCTAACGCCTCCTCGGAATCAATGCTTCAATATGAACGCTGACGCGCAAGCTGAGACGCTTCAAACTGAGATCGGTCGCGCTCAGATCGCCACTTGAGTATATTACCTAGGTCTTTCAGTATTCGATATGGCCATTCGTGTGATTCGGCATTGGATACTTCACCCCATTCGACAGCCAACGCTACGAATCCTTTAGCGTGGTCGGTCGCCTCATCAGTCGAAACATCGAATGCGCTTTCGATGTGCGAACGGACAAGACTGATCAGGCGTTGTTTGCGGTCGTCTTGCACAAAGTGGATGGTTGGTTGCCCGAACATTCAAGCGATGGCAACGCCACTAGCGGGAGCCAGCGTTGATCGCGGGGTTGAGGTTGAATGAGGTGAAACATCGAAACAGCAGGGAGAATGGGGCAAGGAGCGCAAAAAAGGCGGAAAGCGACGAGTTTCATGGTGTGGTGGAAATCTGAGTCGCTAGATGCTCGGTGCGTTTGCCCGTCGAGCTCTGATTTGCGCGAAGTTGGGTTACGATTTTCGCTATCTCTCCGGTGAATGCCGTGCCGGGCGGGTGAACAATAGGCGCGGGGATTTGCGGCACGAGTGCGCGGAGACGAGCGGACATTTCCGCATCGAGTGAGCGACGTGGCAATAGAGCGATGGTGACATCGATCACGCTGCCTTCGGCGACATCCGCGAGGCCCAGCGCGGGTAAGATGGCGATGCCGTTGTCCCAGCTCATGGTGTTGAGAACGAGGGCGTTGCTTTTGTTCGCGGGAATGACCTCTCCTGTGCCAAAGACGAGGCCCACAGCCGGGTTTGCCTGCGGATTGCTGGTTTGATACACCACGGCATAGCCGCTGGTCTTGGCGGCAGCGAGGACAGGGTAGTTGGGGATGTTTTCGCCTGCTCGATACCACCAGTTCGGTGTTCCTTTTCCATCCAAAGCCAAAGCGAGACCGTCAAAGGTGCCGGAGCGATCAAAGGGCGACCAGCCCTCAATGTAGAGCTTCGCAAACGGCGTTGTCTTCCCTGTAAGCTTCACACGATCCACGAGCATGACTCGGCGCACCTTGAGCACGCCGTCCGCAGCCATTTCATAGCGTGTTAGGGCGCTGATCTTGTTCTTCATGAAGCTTTGCTGCTGCGTTTTCCATTGATCCTGCGGAACCGAAAACACATCCACGATGTTCTCCTTCGGGCGAATCATCACGGCGATGATGGGCGCGGGCTGGCCCACGAAGTCACCACCCTGCGTGACATTGAAGCGATGCTCGAATGAGGGAAGCCCAGCCACGGCGTTGGTGATGCTATCGCTCCACCACGTCCACTGGATGATGCGGTCCGTCGCCTCGCCCTGAAAGCTGGGGGAGAGAAGGCGCTTGTTTCCTGATGGCACGTCCCGCATCTCCGCGATGGCTCCGCCAGCGCCGAGTCGGTAATCAAACATCAGGACGCCATCGCAAGAGCTGCGCAGCCAGATATCCCTCTCGTCGGTGAATGTTTTCCAAGTCCATGTCGGAGCCGCTGCAACGATGTGTGTCGCTGCGATGGATAATAGAAGGGTGAATCTCCGACTCATGGCTTATCGATGGCAAACGCGGGCCGCGAGAGAACACCTTTCGAGAGAGCGCCGTAGTGGTCGGAACGCCAGAAGTTCTTCAAATCGGCGGCGGTGATGAGTTGCAGGCCGGGCGTGGCCACGGCGGGATTGCACAGGATGTAGAGATCCTCCGCCGCGATGTAACCGCACACGCTGAGCGTGTGACCAGCGCTGCCGTTTGGGTATTGCGGGCCGATGTATTTGAAATCGACAATGACGGGCCTGCCTGCGTCGAGTTCACTCTTCAGCATGGCGGTGGCTTCGTCGAAGCCCTTGTCATCCGGTGTGTAAGTGACGAGCTTCCACTTCTGCCCGATCTTCTTCGAGGCATCGAACAGATGACCCCAATCCGTGCCGGTGCCGAGCGGTGATGGACACAGCTTTTTGAAATCCCAGCCGCCGATCGCGCTCCCCTGAAAGCGGGCGAAGATGGCACAGGCCGTGGAGCCGCAGTTGTTGTAGCCCTGGTGAATGTGCGGCATCTGCACGAAGGCGAACTTGCCCGGCTCGCCTTTGCGTTGCCGATAGTCGATGAGGCGCAAGAGATCAGCGCCCTGCTGCGCTGAGGCGTTGCCGGAAGGTTGCGCTGGATGACCGGTGGCGCTGGTGGGCATGACTTTGGAGGCCTTGGTCCAGTTGGCTTTCGCGGCATCGAGTTCACCGGCTTGGAACTGAATTTCACCGAGCACGACAAGGCCCGAGGGATCGTTCAACTCTGCTGCACGCTCAGCGAGTTGGCGTGCGAGTGCGTCATCGGGCTCGACGCCTTCACCGGAACGATACGCCATCGCCGCTGTCGATGCCGCGCGGCCATGGCCTTTCGCCGCTGCTTTCTTCCACCAATCGAGTGCCAACGCGCAGTCCTGCTCGGTGCCTTGCGCTCCGAAGTAGCACTGACCGAGATTGAAGGCTGCCTGCGCCGATTCATCCGCCGCCGCTTTGAAATAAGCGATGGCGATGGCGGGATTGCGCTTCACGACCGCGCCGCGCAGATAGGCGAAGCCGACGAAGTCCAGCGCATCGGCATTTCCAGCATCCGCCGCCTTGTGCGCCCACTGAATGGCCTGCGCATCGTCTTTGGCAATACCTTTGCCATCACGAAGACGAATGGCGAGATCGAGCTGAGCTTTGGCATCGCCGCTCTTGGCGCGGTTTTGCAGCTCGGTGATTTCATCGGCTAACAAGGTGGAGATGCTCATGATGAGCGTGGTGGCAATGTTGCAGGTGAGTTTGTCCATAGGGCTGGCTTTGGATGTTGAATTCGCGTTCGGGGCAGGCTTGGTAGTCCGTTGAGGTCTCAGGCGTTGATGAGATGATTGGGGAGGGCGATGAGCACGCCTGTGAGGAAGCACAGAATGGAAATGCGGAGGATGCGGATCTTCCGCCCTAGAATGCGTGCAGTGTAGAAGTTCAGGATGCTGTATTCCTCGTCCAAAAGGCCGCCGAGAGCGGTGGAGCCGAAGCGGTCACGGTATTCAAAGGGATTGCTGCAAGCAGCGATATCGCCCCAGAAAACGCTGCCGGTGCCACCGACGACGGGGAGCCGTGGCAGGACCACGAGGGTGGCTAGAACAAGCGAGGTGCCGAGACAACAGGCGGAGAGAAAGTAGAATACTTGCGGGGCCAATGCGTGAGGAAACTTCAACAGCAAGAAGGATGCGGCGGTTACACTGCCTGCGATGAAGATGGAGGCCTTGGTGTCGGTGACCTGAATGTAGTAGTTCAGTACATCGTTCACTCCCTTCGCCATGCTGGTTAGGGCACCGTTGGAGTCGGGTGGCAGTGTGCGCGGTGTCGGAGCGGCACCGGTGGACACTGGTGGGAGCCTGAAGATTCTGGGGATGAGCAAGTGCAGCATACCGTGCATCTTTTAGCAGATCGGCGAGCAGGTCAAAGCGGTCCTGCACTTGAATCCGATCTCTGTGTCAGCATCAGGCGGCAGGGCTGGGCGTGGGACTCTTCTTCTTGAGCGCGTCAACGATTCGGTAGCCGAGCAGAGCGGCGGTGAGCACGCCAAAGAAGAGCGGCCAGCGAATGTCGGACTTCACGATCATCCAGAAGTGAACCACGCCGCCGATGATGATGAGGTAAGTCAGGCGATGAAGCTGCGCCCACTTTTTGCCGCCGAGTTTTTTGATCATGGCATTGGTCGATGTGACGGCGAGCGGGATCATCAAAACGAAGGCGATCATGCCGACGGCGATGAAGGGTCGGCCCCACACATCGCCGGGCACGGAGAGCAGGCTGAAGTTGCGATCAAAGACGAGATAGATGAGCAGATGAGCGAGGCCGTAATAGAAGGCGTAGAGGCCGAGGTTCCGGCGCAGCTTGAGCAGCCAATTCCAGCCGCAGAGCTTACGCAGCGGTGTGACGAGCAAGGTGAACACGAGAAACACAAGCGCCATGATGCCACTCGCGCGGGTGATGAACTCGATGGGATTGGCTCCCAGTTGGCCGCGGTTCCAGTCCCACGCGGTGAGCAGGGCGGGCAGCAGAGCGTTGAATCCAAGCAGGCTTTGCTGGAACGCGGTGTCGTTTTTCAATGGGATGTCCTTCATGATGCGGCGCGGTTAGAAGTCGGTTTTGAGGTTCATGCCCGCGTAAAGCGAGGCGACCTGCTCTTCGTAGCCGTTGAACATGAGTGTGGGGCGTTTGAAGGTTTCGCCGATCCTTTGCTCGCTGGCTTGCGACCAGCGCGGATGTGAGACGGATGGATTTACATTCGAATAGAAGCCGTATTCGTCAGGGTTCGCTGTGGACCATGTGGTCGGTGGCTGATCGGCGGTGAAGGTGATTTTGACGATGGACTTGATGCCTTTGAATCCATACTTCCACGGCACGACGAGTCGGACTGGAGCACCGTTTTGATTGGGCAATGATTTGCCGTAGAGTCCGGTGGCCAGGAGCGTGAGCGGGTGCATGGCTTCGTCGAGCCGCAGCCCTTCGACGTAAGGTAAAGGAATGCCTGCGGAGTCTGAGTCGGGCATTTGAACAAGGTCGTAGTAGCTCTGAAAGGCGACATACTTGGCCTCGGGCTTGGGCTCGACGCGCTCGATGAGTTCGCGCAAAGGAAAGCCGAGCCACGGGATGACCATCGACCAGCCTTCGACGCACCTCATGCGGTAGATGCGCTCGACCAACGTCATGCTCATCAACATGCTTAAGTCCATGGTCAGCGGTTTGCTGACCAATCCACCGACTTCCAGTTTCCATGGATCGGTCTTGAAGTTCCTCGCAGCATTGGCGACGCCAGATTTGTTCGTCGAGAACTCATAGTAGTTGTTGTAGGACGCGATGTCCGTGAAGCTGTTGGCAGGCTCGTCCGCGCCGGGCTTCGGATACGATGCGCTCTCAGCCGCTGAAGCGAGCGATGTGCCGTGGTTTTCCATTTCTCGCTTTGGGGCGAAGGCTTTAAAGAGACCCGCCGTGGCCAGCCCGGTGCCGACATAGATCGACGATTTCATGAAGAACCGTCGGTTGAGGAAAGTGGCCTCGGGTGTGATTTCGGATTTGAGATCGGGCATGGGATCGTGTGGGAGGGAAGTTCGCCAGTTATCTCAGCCGCGCCTGCTGGGATGGGGTAAGGAAGGATATAGCTTTGTTCAGATCAACTGTCCTCCATGCATTTACTTTCGCGGCCTGAGCTGGTGACAACTGTAGCTTCGCCAACACCGTGCCTTCGAGTTGTTTCTTCTGATCAGCAGCGGGTGCGGAGCGGTAATCCGTCGCGGTGCCCAGGTGGTGACAGGCATTCTTTGCTGCTATCGCATGGAGGTCCTTCAGCGAAACAACCGAGGGGTCGTAGCGCACAAGCACCACTTCTTTTCCGCTGCTAAATCCTGCCTGTGTCGTCACCACGCCATCGATCATGCCCAGTGCTACCTCGCCAGACCAGAAGCAGGACATGGAAAACACGGCCTGCTCAAGCTGCGGCGAATGCTCGGAGGCAAGCAGCTTGAGGTAAGCAGGCACGGGCCGTTTGGCCGTGTTGAGCGTGGCGATCATGCGATCCGCGATGCCCTTGGTGTCCCAGATTTGATCGCGCCGAGGGATGATGTCGTTTGCCTCGGCATCGAGAAATCTCACCACTTGGTAGTTCCACGCGGGTTCGCCAAAGCGCCGCAGCACGTCAGCATCCTTGCCCGACTTGTTGTTGTGAATGAGCAGCGGTGTGAACTCGGTTTCGATGGCCTCGACGAGCAGAGGATTCGACAGCACGTCTTTGCCAAACTGCTGGCAGCCAGCACAACCGGGGATCTCCTGGAACAGCGCAAACACGGGCCTGCCAGACTGCTTGCTCAAGGCCAGCGCCGCGTCCAGGTCTCGTCCCCAAGTGACTTGGCCGGCTTCGATCGGCGACGAAGTTGCGTTGCACGAGACCACTTGGAATACAGCGAGAAAGGGGAAGATGAGATGTTTCATAACTCTGTGAGTGGGCGTTGGTCTCTCTATTCCAGCAACGTGCAACGATTTGAAGATGCCCCTGGTATGCTCAACGGAGCCGACGTCTTTCACAACGCCGACTCCGAATCTCGAACGTGTGAGCCGAACTACTTCTTCGCGGGCATCATCATTTTGCTGCCTTCCATAGACATCATGTCGCCGTCTTTCATCATCATCTTAGTGCCATCCTTCGTCATCATGGTGCCGTCCATCATCATCTTGGTGCCGTTTTCCATCATCATGTCTTTGTCCATCGCCATCATCTTACCGTCTTTCATCATCATCATTTTGCCATCCTTCATCATGACGTGATCTTTCATCATCATCATGGCGTCTTTGGTCATCATACCGTCCATGCCCATCATCATGCCGTCGACCATCATGGATTTAGTGCCGTCCTTCATCATCATGGTGCCGTCCATCATGGCTTTGCTGCCGTCAGACATCATCATGTCCTTGTCCATCGCCATCATTTTGCCGTCCTTCATCATCATCATTTTGCCGTCCTTCATCATGAGGTGATCTTTCATCATCATCATGGCGTCCTTCATCATCATGCCGTCCATGCCCATCATCATGCCATCGGCCATCATCATTTTGCTGCCGTCCTTCATCATGACGCTACCATCCATCATGACCTTGCTGCCGTTGGCCATCATCATGTCTTTGTCCATCGCAATCATCTTACCGTCTTTCATCATCATCATTTTGCCATCCTTCATCATGACACCGTCCATCATCATGGGGGCTTTCATTTTTTCCTGGCTGAAGGCTGGTGTCGCAAGGGAGAGACAGAGGACAGAAGCGAGTGTCGCGAATTTGAGTTTGTTGATCATTGTCGTATTGAGTTTGAGTGTTGTTTCTTTATATGGGTTCGTGCCGAGCAGACGTTTTTGGCAGCTCGGCACGGGTAAGAGGTCTGCAGCGGAGGTTTATTCCCTTCTGCTAGGAAATTGCTTTTGGGGCCGGGCCGGTTCGAGGCTGTGGGGGCGGGAACGGGGTGTGAGGGGGGTTGGCCTGCGGCCTCCAGCTTTGCCAAATAAGCGTCGTAGATGTCCTTGCGCTGACTTTGAGTATATGGGCCTAAATCGCCACCTGCATCCGGGCCTTTATCTCAGCCCAGGCCAAAGCCAGCGGAGTCCCTTGAGGATAACGGCAGAAGACTCATCTGTATTCGGGCACCATCAGTATCTTCAATGCGCAGGATGAAAGTGCCGCCATTTTTGCGGGCGAAGATACCGTTGAACAAAGCCATGCGGGTACCACCGACATGCAGGTCGCCGGTAGGGGATGGAGCGAAGCGGACGCGTATCATGGTAGGGGCGCAGGGCGTGAAGCAGAAAGGGCGTTTTGGAAAACGCCGGTTTGAGTCCTTAAATCCAAACACAACTTACGACTTGGCATTGTCTGTGCTTTATTTCACAGATGCTTTCTCCCATCCAAGAGTATCTGAAGACTCTCCACGCCCGCTACGCGTCTATTATGGACGGTCATGTAGCCGATTATATCCCAGAGTTATCCCATGCCGATCCGCGGCTTTTCGGCATCTGCATCGCCACACGTGATGGCCATGTTTATGAGGTGGGAGATACCCAGCACAGTTTCACCATCCAGTCCGTCTCAAAGGCGCTGGCCTATGGGTTGGCGCTGGAGGATCGTGGGGAGGAGCATGTGCTGGCACGCATCGGTGTGGAGCCCTCGGGGGAAGCATTCAATGCCATCAGTCTGAAAGTAGGCACCGGCGCGCCGTTTAACCCGATGATCAATGCGGGAGCCATTGCCACCTGTGGTCAGGTTTTGAGAAAGGACGGACTGTCCCGCATCCAGCGTATCCTGGGTTACCTCAGTGGCTTCGCCGGACGCGCGCTGGATATTGATGAATCCATCTATCGGAGCGAAAGTGAGACCGGTCACCGCAATCGGGCTATCGGCTGGCTGCTACGGAATTTTGATATCATTGATGAAGACCCAAATGATACCCTGGAGACCTATTTTCAGCAGTGCTCCATCCGCGTCACCTGCCGGGATCTGGCAGTTATGGGGGCAACCTTGGCCAATCAGGGGATCAATCCGCTGACGCAAAAGCGGGCCATAGCGCCAGAGTATGTGGACAACGTGCTCAGCGTCATGGCCACCTGCGGCATGTATGATTGGTCCGGCGAATGGGTCTATCGCGTGGGTTTACCGGCGAAGAGCGGTGTCGGCGGCGGCATCCTGGCCGTATTGCCGGGCCAGTTGGGCATCGGGGTCTTTTCTCCTCCGCTGGATATGCAGGGCAATAGCCTGCGCGGCATCCGCGTATGTACGGACCTTTCCCATGAGCTGGCACTGCACATGCTGAATCCGGCCGCCACTCCGCGCTCGGCGGTGCGCCTGGCCTATCATGGTGGAGAGGTGGTGGCGCGCCGCCGTCTGCCGCCCTCCGCGCGGGAAAAGCTGCGCCGCTACGGCGCGCGCATCCAGATCCTGGCGCTACAGGGCGGGCTGATCTTCACCACCTTTGAGCCGGTGCTTCGGCGCGCCATGCAGTTGGCGGATGCAGGTTGCCTGCACATCATCTTAGACCTGCGCGCCGTCGTCAGTGCAGATGCCGTCAGCCTCCGCCTCATTGGTGAACTACGGGGGCGGCTGATGAAAACGGGTGTACGCCTGGTGATTTGCCAGCCGGGCAAACTGAAGACCGGACTGACCGAGGTTGGCATCCCGCCTTCCTCCATCTTTGCCACCGAAGATGCCGCGCTGGAGGTCTGTGAGGATACACTCCTGGTGGAGGTCACCGGTGTTTCCTGGCGCCCTAGCGGCGCACTCCCTTTGGAAGAATGTGCCCTTTTCAGCAGTTGCACGCCCGATGACCTGAGCCTGCTGCGCCGTGAGTTAACGATACGCAGCTATGAGACCGGGAAGTTCCTCATCATCGCCGGGGAAATGGCCGATGAGATGCTTGTGCTCCTGTCCGGCAATGTGGAGGTGCAGATACGTGGTGAGGGGCACAACCGCCAGCGGGTGGATGTCCTCACTGCCGGTATGACCGTGGGTGAAATGGCCTTCCTGGATGGTTCTCCCCGCTCTGCCGATGTCGTGGCGCTGGATGAAGTGAAGTGCCTGGTCATTCCACGTCCCTGGTTCATCGCCCTGACAGAAACCCGTCCTGCCTTAAAGATCGCCCTACTCAATGAGCTGACCCGTGAGATATCCGCCAGACTCCGTCAGGCCAATGTGGAGATTGGGGCATTGCAAAGGGGGTGATTTGGATTGCAGGAGATGCAGGCATCTCTAGCCTACAGACGGATATGTGCTAGCTTCTATAACTCACGTTTTTCGTTAGGCCAACATTGCGGGCATGAGTGTCTGTCTGTTAGAAAATTGCTATTTTTTGGGGGCCGGGTCGGGTTGGCCATGAACGTGGAGCGGAGATGGGGGAGGGCGTCTGACGCGCACTGGGTCGTGCATTGATTCCGCGCTCCGGTGCCTATTGCTGGAGATGGCGGATGAAGAAGTCGTCGCGGCGGCGCTTACCATAAGGCGAACTGCCCGAGCCGTGGCCGGCACCGGTCATGACGATGAGATCGAAATCCTTGTCGGCTTTGATGAGCGCGTTCACGACCTGCATCGTCGAGGCGGGATCGACGTTCTTGTCGAGCTCGCCGACGGAAAGGAGCAGCTTGCCGGTGAGGTTCTTGGCGTGGGTGACGTTGGAGTTGTCAGCGTAGTGCGGGCCCATCTCGCCCATCCACGCTTCGTTCCACCATATCTTGTCCATTCGGTTGTCGTGGCAGCCGCAATCGGCGACGGCGGCTTTGTAGAAGTCGCCGTGGAAAAGCACGGCGGCGAGCGCGTTCTGCCCGCCGGCGCTGCCGCCGAAGATGCCGACACGCGTGAGGTCCATCCACGGGCGCGTGGTAGCGGCAGCGCGCATCCACGCGATGCGATCCGGGAAGCCGCCGTCCTTGAGGTTTTTGAAGCACACATCGTGAAACGCGCGACTGCGCCAGTTCGTGCCCATGCCGTCGATCTGCACCACGACGAAGCCAAGATCGGCGAGCGCCTGCTGGCCGCCGAAACGGCTCCACGCCTTTGGCACGAAGAAGTCATGCGGCCCGGCGTAGATTTGTTCGATGACGGGATACTTCTTCGACGCATCGAAGTTCTGCGGGCGGAAGATGATGCCGTGGATGTCTGTCTTGCCGTCGCGGCCTTTCGCGACGAACCGCTCCGGCCCGCGCCAACCGGTGGCGAGCAGCGCGCTCGCGTCAGCGCGTTCCAGTTCGCACATCCGCTGGCCGTCGCTGGCGCGGCGCAACTCGATGACCGGCGGTTGATCGACGCGCGACCAGGTGTCGATGAAGGAACGCTGGTCCGGCGACCAATCCCATTTGTGCGTGCCGTCGCCTTCGGTGAGCACCTTGAGGCCGGTGCCGTCGAGATTCACTCGCGCGAGGTGGAAGTGATACGGATCTTCACTGGCGCGCGTGCCCATCACGCGCAGCCACGCCACGCGCTGCTCCGCGTCGATTCGCTCGACGCCGCGCACGACCCACGGCCCGCGCGTGACCTGCGTTTTCACGGCGCCAGTTTTTGTGTCGTAGAGATACAGGTGATTCCAGCCGTCGCGTTCGCTGGCCCAAAGCAGTTCGCCGGTGTCGTCGAGCCAGTGGAGGTAACCCTTTTGCGAATAGTCGATGAACGTCGGACTCTTCTCCTCGACCACGGCTTTCGCTTCGCCGGTGATCGCGTCGATGCCGATCACGCGGACGATCTGATGCCCGCGCTGGTTGTATTCAAAGAAAACGCGCGAACTGTCCGGCGCCCAGTGGAAGTCGTCGATGCTCCAGGGATTCGGGATTAGCTCCTCGCTCACCGGAATCTGCGCGCGCTTCTCAACGTCGAACAAACGCGGGCGCGGTTGCGCGATGCGGTCGCCGGGCTTGAGGTAATCGTAGCTCTGAAGCTTGGGCTGGAGCTGATCCACGGGCGATGACTCCACGAGATACACCTTCCGCTCCTGCGCCCGTTTCGTCTGCAACGCGACGAATTTCTTCCCATCCGGCGACCACCGGAACGGCTCGCGATACGCATCGTCCGCTTTGCCGTCGCGCGTGAGCTGCACCTCCTCGCCAGTGAGCGGGTGTTTGATCCAGACGTTGTGTTCCTTGATTGATGCGCGCCAATCGCGCGGTGCCTGCTCGGGCTTCGCATCGCGCTTCGGCGCGCCGTTTGTGGGTTCGATCAGCGCGTCCTTCGTCGTCTCCTCGCCCTCGAAGATGCCGAGCGGCGTGCCGTCCACGCCTTCGATCCACCAGACGTGGCCCCCGTAAGTGTGCTGTTCCTTGGTCTCGCCAGGCTTCAGCGTGCCATAGCCCTGTCGGCGTCCGTCTGAGTCGATCCAAAAGAGTCGCGCTTCCTGCCCGCTGCGGTTGATGAATCGCAGCAGCGTTTCCGTGGACGAATCCGCGCGGCTCGGGCGTGGCTTCAGCTCGGCGTTCGGATCGTGCGGCATCTTCGGCGGCTCCGCCACGACGCGGCGTTCGCCCTTCACCGCATCCACGAGGACGTATTCCTTTTTTCCGTCGGGAAGGTCATTGCGATACCAGAACGAATCGCCGCCCGGCAGCCAGTGCGGCTCCACCTTGTCGCGATAGGTCCGGGGCGCTGATCTCTGTTGCGCAAAGGTGGTGGCGGCTATGACACCGAGGAAGATGAGGAGACGAAGCATGGACCGAAGGTTTCAGATGAAATCCGAAGCTGCCGACAATTCCAAGGCAACGAATTTTCTGCTAGGAAATTGCTTTTTTTGGGGAGCGGGTCGGGTTGGCCCTGGACGTGGAGCGGAGATGGGGGTGAGTTGGGCTTCCACGGGGATTCGTTGGAGTGGCGCGTGTCCCACAAGTGGAAGCTGAGATCATCGTCATCGGCGGGGATCCATTGTTTGATGGCCTGCCAGGGTGGCTCGATGAGCTCGAACGTCTCAATGTCGAAGGGGGATCGGGCGATGAGGTTTTCGGGAAGGCCGACGAGTCTCGCGACTTGGATGCCGTAGCTTTTTTCGGCGCAGCCGGGGAGGATACTGCGGTGGAAGAAGATATGATGCTTCCACTGCTTTACGGCGTTACTCGAACAAAGGCGGTAGGGTTCTCGCGCCGTGGAGGATTCGAAGCACCTCGACTTCATCAGACGGCTCCCGGTAGAACAAGAGGTAGGTTGGATGCTGCACAGAAGGCAGAAAGCGGATGTCGGCAAAGCGTGGGGCGCTGAAGCGAGGGCGGATGCCAAGGCCGGGGTGCAACACGAGTCGCTAAGCGGTGTCCAAAATGTTCTCTCGAATGGCCTCAGCGGCCATGGGTTGTCCTGGGTAATATGGCTGGGGATATCTTCCAGATCAGCCGCTGCCACCGGATTGAAGACAACGGACTTCATGCCTGCTTCTGCCGCAGTTCCGAAACCGGCACGCGCCGTCCTGTGTGCTGGAGGGCTTCATCCAGCAGAGATTCGAGCGCCTGGCTGGCCCGACGGCCAAACACTGTCTGCACGGCGGCCTTTAAGGCCGAATCGACGGAACTGAACTGTCCACTGGCGACTTGTTCGCGGAGCAGGGCTTCGGCTGGCGCGGTAAGGGTAGCAGTCACGGGAAAAGTTATCTCATCGTTCAAGCGAGGCAAGCTGGCAGATCTTCGATGCAGAAGTGTTACCGGATGTTTGTCTTCGGGATAAAATCAGCCATCAACGGTCTGCCATTTTCAGACGACTTTCGCCAAAGCGCCAGCCAGGGCCGTGTAGCACTTCTTTGCCGCCGCGACGGGCTCATAGCCGGGCTTGTTGAAAATCTGACCACTGACCTCCACCACGACGGGGCCGTGGTAGCTGTGCTGTTTGAGCGCGGTGAAGTACTTCACGTAATCAGTGCGCCCTTCACCAGGTAGCAGGAACTGGAACTTCCCAGGCTCGCCCACCGAGTCTTTCACATGAATGAACTTCGTGCGCGGCAGCAGCAGCTTCATGCTTTCTTCCATGTCGATGCCTTGCAGCTCAAAGTGGCTGTAATCATAGGCCACCTGGATGGCCGGTGACTTCACCTGCTCCAGCAGCCAGAGCAGGCGCTCCGGCGAGTTCACCGCACTGCCGACATGGGCTTTGATGGCAATCGTGGTCTGCGCCTTTTCCGCCGTCTCGGCCCAGGATTGCAATCGCTCGGCCATGCCGGACTTCTGCTGCTCCCAGGTCGCCGGTTTGCCACCGAGCACCGTCTCGATGATGGGTGGCCGGGCGACATTCAAATCACGCGCCACCTGCGCCGCATCTTGGATGCTTTGCAGCGCCTGGGCATGCGCTTTGTCATCGGCGGTGAGGCTGAGGTTCACCATCAGGCAGGGCAGGTCCAGCTTCAGCGCACGAAGCTGTTGCGCCGCATCGGTGCGTGCCGTCGTCGTGAATATCTTGGGTTCGGTGGGAAAACCTGCATTCAAAGCGAACTCGACATTCGCATAGCCAATCTCCGCACAGGTTTTTAGAGCGTCATTCAGAGACAGCGTCTTCATGCCATACAAGCTGAAGCCAAGGCTGACACCGCCAGGTGCCGCCGCCCGCGCGAGGTGTGGCAGAGTGGCAAACCCCAGAGCAGTGTGAAGAAAATGGCGGCGTGTGGACATGAGCGTGAGGCGGGTTCGTGAACTGGGCTGATAACGTAGCGGGCACTGGAATCCAACGCCAGAATTTCACACCGCAAGATGAGAAGAACGCAGGGAATACCGAAAATGGATTTCTCGGCGATCCTCTATACTCTGCCATTCCCGCTCAACCTTCCGGCATCAGCACCGGGATCACCTTGTTTACATGGCGGCGGTAGATGCGGAAATCAGCGTCCAGCGTGAAAATGACGGCGTCTTTGTGAAGTTCGGACAGGCGTACGAGACAGGCATCAGCGAGCGACATCGGCCGGTCGCGGTAGCGGCGCATCAGCGTGCGCAGATCGGCCGCCTGATCCTCGATCTCCAACGCGATGCGGATCACGCCGCGTTCCAGCAGCGCAAAGAGCGGATCCGTGTCCACGCTCTCGCGTTTGAGCAGAAAGGCGGCCTCGGTCAGGACGGCCTCGCAGGTGAGCATGGGCGGTTTCAGCCGTTTCCACTGCTCCACCACCCATTCGGAGTGCTCCAGGCCTGCCGCGAGGAACGAGACCAGCGGCCCGGTGTCCAGCAGCACCGTCTGCCTCACCGGCCAAAGCCCTCCATGTATTTGGGATTCGTCGCCAGATCCTTCGGCAGCTTCTTGCGGACAGACCCCGCCAGGTCATGTGCCAGATCGTAGCAGGAGGTCGCACGGGCCGGCTTCGACGGCTGCAACTCGCGTTCCAACGCCGAGCGGACGAGCGCTGACTTCGTCACACGCCGTTGACGGCTTTCCTGATCCAACCGTAGCAGCAACGATTCGGGGAGTTTGAGAGAAAGAGTGCTCATGAGTGGCGCATGGTAATACAAGCCATTCTCGGCGGCAATACCCAATCTTGGCCTTCCCGCCTGCTGTGCAGGGTGAACGTCCCTTGGCGGAGGCCAGTGAGCTGCTGGAGCACAAATGGGATCAACGTCGTTCGGAGGCTGCCTGCTTGGCGATGGATGCGGCCCTTTTTGAGAAGTTGCAGCCAGTTAACTTTGTGGCAATCCATTGAATATGACTATCACCCTACCACCGGCTTTGGATGCTCTTTTGGCCCAGAAAATGGCCTCCCGGTTGTATGAGAATGCCGGTGAGGTCGTGCGTGAGGCTTTGCGGCAGATGGAATCGCGTGAATCGGCGCTGGAGTGGTTGCGGAAGGAGGCTGCGGCGGGTTTTGACCAGTTGGATCGTGGCGAGTCCGTGGAGATGGATCGTGACACCTTCATGAATCACTTCCGCACACGCGGGCAGGCCGCATGATTTTCCATCATGCATTTAATGCCTGGCATCTTTTGCCTGCGGCGAGGGCTGCGCAGCAGGACAAAGAGCGGATGGTTTTCGGCAGCATAAGGGGTTCAGGGGAAGGACTACGACTGCTAGGAAATTGCTTTTGAGGGGGGCCGGGTCGAGTTGTCATTGGACGTGGAGTGGAGACGGGGTGTGAGGGGGTCCGGTGCATCACGGGCTGGTGCGGGTGGCGACCGAGTGGCGGTGGTGCAGTGCGCGGGTGTTTCAAGAGGCGGTGACGCCGGCGAGGTATAAGACCGTGACGAGTTTTCAGTATGAGGAGATCGCGGCGCGCGACGACGACGTGTCGTGAGCTGGCACGGTTCGGCGTGGAGTGCGGCAGCCTGCTGCCGCTTTTGAGGCTCGGGCGCAGCCTGCTGCGCGGTTTGGGGGGAGACGCAGCCTGCTGCGCGGTTTGGGGGGCGACGTAGCAGGCTGCGCGGTATGTCGGCGACGCAGCAGGCTGCGTCGTCAGAAAGCGGCAGCAGGCTGCCGCAGTCCAAGGCTAGGACTAGCCAGTCCAAGGCCAGGCCAGGCCAAGGCTTCGAGCCTACCGCTCGCTGACTAGCAGGCGGAGGAAGCGGCGGGGGGTGTCGGGGGACAAGGCGATGGCGTCGGTGACGGTGGTCTCGGTGCCGAGGAGGCCGCTGCTGGTGGCGAGCGGCGTCCACGGCCCGGACGCGAGGTCGGAGGTGGCTTCGACGGTGTCGTCGAGGTCGGGTCGGCGGCCGGTGTAGGGGAACGGGAGACGTTGGATTCTAGTAAAAGTAACCTGGCTCTCATTCGTCCTCACCGGCCCCACTATCATGAACTAGTTGGCTGGCACCTGATATGCCCCAAACAAGGCACTTAATGCACGTCCGGCCGTCGGCAGTTCCGCGTTACCCGGATTCGAACGAAGAGCCACTAGGACGGCGATAGCCGCATCATTCAGCGCGGTGGGCAGGACTACCGTATCACCACCCGCCAAGGCCGCAGAGAGATTGTCGAGGACTGCCCCGATGGTAACGGAAACCCCGCTAGGCGTCACCACGGTTATATTGGCCACGAACGGCAAAGTCGCCAAGGTGGCAATCGCGGCGGAAGGAGAGGTTGTTCCTGGAAGTCCGGCACCCGAGATAGCCGAAGTTCCGGTGGTGCTAGTAGAGGCGGCAACGACCCTGGCTACGACTGGAGGGTCTAGGGTGATGACAGCTCCGCCAGACCCCAGACCAGAATCTGACTGTGCTTGGCTAATGAGGCCAAAGCTTACCGCAGTAGACTGGGATGTGACCGTGGCCTCAACGCCTTGGTCGGCGAGGTTAACTTTTATGCTGCTTCCGATTAGAGAAGATGCTCCAGGGACGCTTAGGGTTTGGACTGAGACCGCTGACCCTGAGCCGACGCTTGCTTCAAAGCTGATTCCACCAGCTCCTACAGTCACAACGGTGGCCCCGCTAGGGGGCACCGCAAAGGTGACGGTGACGGTGAAGGTGGCGGTGGAGGTGTTATTGGCGGCGTCGGTGGCGGAGACGTTTACGGTGGTGGTGCCGAGCGGGAAAGTCGAGCCGCTGGGGTGGCTGAAGGTGAGCGTGGGCGTGCTCGTGACCAGGTCAGTGGCGGTGGCGGTGAAGGTGGCGACGGCGCCGTTCATGCTGAAGGTGTTGAGGGTGACGTCTGCCGGCCGCGTGAGCACCGGCGCGGTGGTGTCCTTGACGGTGACGGTGAAGGTGGCGGTGGCGATGTTGCCTGCGACGTCGGTGGCAGAGACGTTTACGGGGGTGACGCCGAGCGGGAAGATGGAGCCGCTGGCCGTGGAGAAGGTGGGCGTGATCATGCCCGAGACATCGTCGGTGGCGGTGGCAGTGAAGGTGGCGGCGGCGCCGTCCGGGCCGGTGGCCTCGAGGGTGAGGTTCGGTGCCGTGATCACGGGCGCGGTGGTGTCACCAAGGCGGAGTCGGGCAAAGAACTTGGTGTCCGCTTCCGTATTCGGCAGGGTGACTACGATGAGGTCCGGTTCGGCTCCGTTATCCTGAATGGTCACCGGAGGCGTGCTCGTTGCGCCGATGGGGATGGTTGTCCAGCTGGCCAGATCGCTCGACCACTCGACCGATGCAGTCAAACCCGAGCTCAGGAAGGAGTCTTTCCGACGGAACTTGAACGTGGAGCCCCCCGCGGGATTGTGGGAAAAACTCGGCATTTCGACGCTGCTGCCTGCGGCTGGCAACAGGCCCTCAAAGAGGTCGGGCACACCATCGTCATTAAGATCACCTGGGGCAGCGTTGGTTGGCGCTGTCGCGAGGAGGAGCGCGGAAAAGCTCGCCAGGATGAACCGAGTGAGCGAGGAGCCCCAGCGGGGTAGACTGCTAGGAAATTGCTTTTGAGGGGGGCCGGGTCGAGTTGTCATTGGACGTGGAGTGGAGACGGGGTGTGAGGGGGTCCGACTGCTAGGCAGTGTTTTAAAACCTCGGACTGGGTCAAAAATCCAGTTGTACCCGCTTGGGGTATGAGGCATAAAAGCAGCCTCATGCTCAACCAACGCTTTCACTGGTGGGGGCCGCTCA
>Ga0247837_1003782_pt1 | contig 25724 bp, 24 predicted proteins | sample LaCtaG_2_FD_187115 | JGI IMG/M metagenome (GOLD analysis project Ga0247837, IMG submission 187115) | Freshwater microbial communities from meromictic Lake La Cruz, Castile-La Mancha, Spain - LaCruzMarch2015_14.5m | ecosystem: Environmental > Aquatic > Freshwater > Lake | place: Spain: Castile-La...
TCCTCGCCGTCTCACAGCCAACTCCTTGCCTCGCCCAGCCACTGCGGACGGCCCACGCTGCGATCGCAGACCCTGGGAACAGGCTCATACTAGGCCCGTTTTTACCCACAGATTCTGCTGAGGACCCCTTCTTCTTTTGGCAAGTGGTTTATACCTTTCATCCGAATGTTGCTTGGTTCTCACTGATTACACAGGGTGTGTGGTTTCGGCGGTATGGTAAGGAGCTTCTGCACTCCCACCTCAGTCAGGGCCAGAGACCGGCGTCAGCCCTTCTGTTTCTGCTGCATATAATATCGCTGCACGCGGGCTACGCATGGGCGGCCGTCGGGGCTCTTCGTTGCGCAGGCGGCATCGGGCTGGCCTGCCTTCTGCACCACCGCCCGCACCCGCGAGGGCACGGGCTCCGCAAGGTCGGCATCGACGTCATCTACTGTGAGGCCATGGCAGCAACAAAGTGGTCCGGCCGGATCCTTCGGCCAGTAGAGACCGTGGGCGGCGTCCGCATCCACGCTCCGCTCGAAGAGGTCGAAGTAGGCGACGGGGCAGGCGTCGGTCGCGCACCAAAAGGCCGGCTCGCCGAGCGACTCGTTCGCGTCGGAGGCCAGGTGGGCCCGTAGCGTTTCAGGGCCGACGGGCAGGCCATCTGCGCCGCACCGCGGGCACCGCGGCGGCAGGCTCGAGTCGGGTTCCTTGAGAGAGGCCTTGTACATGGTCACTCCGACGTCAGGGTCACTCTGGGTTCAGACACATATCTTCTCGTATGCGGATTGTATTCTACGCATTCCGCATGAATGCCCACGACCGAGACAAGGATTACCTGGCCCATCGCCAGTTGCAGGGTCGGAATCAACGACTCAAGGGAAAGTGGATTGCGATCCATTCGCACCCCTTGTGCCCAGACGTTGTGCTCAGACGTTGTGCTCAGACGCCAACGCACTCTCGACACGCCACCGCCCCTGACCGGCTTCTTAAACGGGCCGCTCGTCCTCCGGGAGCGTTTCGATCTCCGGCATACCACCGAGAGTCGGGCTTGATATGCGATAATACTCCCAGCACGACTGGCGATAGGTGTCGAAGCCGACAAAGATACCAATCGCGTTGACGCCGTCTGTGATCGCCTGACGAAGAAGAATAGAGAGACCTGCCGTTGGGCTTCGATCATAGACGGCAGCTAGGGAGTTCTGTCTGGGCCGGATGCCTTGATGCCACAGCCCTGAAGTCCGGCAGTAGGATTCGGCATCGCGATGGGTGCGAAAAAGCGGCAGAAACTGGAACGGATCGCCCGTAATTTGCCTCTGATCCCCGAGTATCTGTGGGTGGCCGGATCGAACAATGTGCCAGTCGGCGGCAGTCATAAAAGTGCTCCGTCAGAACATTGCTGACCCTCGACAGCATGGTAGAAACGTGTCGAATTGGAGCAAACAGCCATGCAGGCCGTCGCGTTGGCGGATGAATTCGCCTCGAATGCCGCTGTGGCCCCGAGAGAGCGTGGCCGCTTTGTACCCGCTCTCCTTGAGGTGGGATACAGCGTTCGTTGCGACCTACCGGAGGATCTTGTCACCAGGCTATCGCCTAGTGGCCGACCGCACTTCTAATGGCCGGCCTATCAGGATGCTGACCATAGTGGACGAGTTCACTCGGGAGTGCTTGGCGTCCGGGATGCCTGGACGCTCACAGCTTCTTGGAGAGACGATTACAACACCCAGCGGCCACACAGCTCGCTGGGTTACCAGACCCCGGCCAGGTTCGCCGCCGCGTGTGCGGCTTCCGCCTCGGCCGAGGCCTCGGCTCCAACCGCACACGCTGGTTCCCCTGGGTCACCCCTGTTCCTAAACCCTCATATCGCCTGGTACATGAAACCCAACTCGGTCAATGGTTCCGGCCACCGGTGAAAACAGTCATGATGTCGCTGGCCCGTCCCACCCGCAACGCTGCTTTTTAACCCGATCATGTCTGCACCGCAGTCCTCCGAGTTTTCTCCCGCGGCAGCCGACCGGAATGTGGGCCTGTTCGTGGCCTTTCGCGTTCTCTTCAACGCGCGATTTTATTACCCCGTGTTCATGGTGATGTTCCTCGACTATGGGATCACGGTCGAGGAGTTCGCGTTACTCAACGCCATCTGGGCGGCGGCGATCGTGCTACTCGAGGTGCCGTCGGGGGCGCTCGCTGACCTCATCGGCCGCCGGCGGCTCGTGGTCGCCGGGGCGGCCTTGATGGTGGTGGAGATGCTCCTGCTCGTGGTCGTGCCGGTGCCGTCGGCATGGGTGCTGCCCGCGCTCGCAGCCAACAGAATCGTGAGCGGCGCAGCTGAGGCTTTTATTTCTGGAGCCGACGAAGCCCTTGCGTTTGAGTCGCTCGCCGCCTGCGGCCGCACAGGCGAGTGGCCGAGAGTGCTTGAGCGGCTCCTGCGTGCAAGCGGCATCGTGACCATCATCGGCATGGTGACAGGCAGCCTCGTTTACGATCCCGGTATGCTCAACACGATCGTGAGCCGAGTTGGCCTCGCCGGTGGCTTCACCCGCCTCGACACGTTTCGGCTGCCGATCTGGCTCACGCTCGCCTCGGCCCTCGGCGCGTTTGCCGCGGCTATGGCAATGCGCGAGCCTCCTCGGGTAGCACCCGCTGGCTTGCAAGCGGAGGCGCCCGGGTTTGCAGAGGCGCCCGGGCTCGCGGCTGCGTTTCGCCAGACCGCGGCCACCGGCCGCTGGATTCTCACGCAGCCGCTCGTCCTGCTCGTGATCGTGGCCGGGGTGCTGATCGACCTCCCGATCCGACAAGTGCTCGTCGTGTCGAGCGAAATCTACACCGAGATCGGCATCCCCACGCTGGCCTTCGGCCTCATGAGCGCGGCGTCAGCGCTGCTCGGGCTGGCAGTGGCCAGCCCGCTGCGTCGGCTGGCACTTGGCGCGAGCGCCCGGGCCAACTGCCTCGTGCTGGCCGCGTGCACGATCGTCGGCCTCGTCGGCATCTCCGCCTTTATCCCGTTGGGGGGAGTCGCGTTCATGATCTTGCTCTCCACCGTGCTCCGGATGGTGGTTTTTCTCCAGAGCCATTACCTGAACCAGCTCGTCGACTCGGGGCGGCGGGCGACGGTCCTGAGCTTCCGCGGACTTGCGGTGAACGTCGGCTACGGCCTCGGCAGCATCGGATTCGCCGCCGCGACGGCGGCCTATGGCCGAATCGTCGGCGAGGAGAACTGCTTCAGGGCCGTCGTGGGACTCTTGCCCTGGTTATTCGTGCTGGTCTGTGTCGCGTTCTGGAGCTACAGCCTGCGGCTCGTACCAAATCGCGCCGCCCTCACTCGGCCCGGTGGCTTCGGCCACTAGCCAGCACGTGCTGAGACGTGGGGAGCAGGGGCGCCGCGCAGCAGGCCTTCCACACTCAGGTCCTCATCAATCTCGGGCCAATGAATGCCATAGCCGGCGCCGGCGATGACGCAGTTGGATCGCTGCTCCGGCGTCGCGTGCAGGAGACGCGGATACCACGCAAGTGGCACCGAGATTGTTCGGCCGTCCGCCAGCTCAACGATGACGGAGTCCTGGCTGCAACTGGCACGCATGATCCGCTCACCGGGGTTCGACATGGAACTCCTCCCACTTCTGCAGCAAATCATCGGTATTATCTTCGATCAGACGCTCGATGTCGCGTAACTCAGACGCTCGGAAACCCAGATTACTCGCCAAGCCGACCGGTGACAACCAAAACTTGCACGAGACGTCGTCGCGGTCCACGTGAACATGCGCCGGCTCGTTCGCCTCGTGCGAGTAAAAGTAGACGCGATAAGGGCCGCTTCGTAGGACCGTCGGCATGCGATGATTTTCGTCGGGATAGTGATGCTTCGATCACCTGATCGATGGAACTCAATTGATGCAAGTATACGGGACTGGATCGGCCGTCCCGGGGTGCTTCCACGGCGACGTCAGATCTTCATGCTTGTCGAATACGGATCGTACCGTGTTGAATCACGGTAAACGCTCCGGGGAGTTCTGCCTCGTGCTCTCGGACGGCACGGGCGACGATACGCCCCTTTTCCTCATTGGAAATGCCATCGACGCGAACGAGCACAACGCCACGGTGGTGAAGTCGCTGCCGATAGACGAGTTCACCAAAATCCTTGTCTTCGGTGATCAAGATCCGTGCGTCCTGTACGGCTACTTCAAGAATGACGTCGTCGCTAGCTCCTTGAAGCTCCTCAGCCATCCACCGGACATCATGGCCGTTGCCGCGGATGGAACCAACGATCGTTCCGTCCACGCCCTCGTCGGCGAGGAATCTCATGCCGACTCCCGATCGCCTACGGTATGAACTGTCTCATGCCCCATGGCTTCAGCTGCATACTCAAGCGCGGCCAGGACAGCTTCACGGGTGAGCCTTGGATGTGACTCGAGAATCTGCTCGACAGATTCGCCGCAGGAGAGTTTTCGCAGAATCATTTCCACAGTGATGCGAGTTCCCCGAACGACCGGCTTTCCGAGCATCAAATCAGGATCGGACTGGATCAGTCGGTTTGTCATGGGGTAGATCCTTTGTCAGTGATGATCGCCAACCGAAGCAAATATACAGGCGTTCATTCCAGTGGTCAATTAAACGGGCAGCAGACTTATCCCGGGTAGGGAGCGGCGCATCGACGAAAGGATCGACGAAAACCGTACCAGAGGATTGTGCGCGGCGGAGAATCCGGCACCGCAGCGCGGATGCTACCCCCACGTCACCATCGAGAGATCGACTTCGTAGCCGCAATCGTCACAGATGGGGGTTTGCATCGACACGTGGCCCATCTCGCAGAATGGGCAAAGATCGGAATCCAAGAGCACCTTGCAGTCTTTGCCCAGTGTGGTTTCGCAGTGCTCGCAGATGGGGTACTCGAACTTGTTCATCCAGTCTTCCCAGCACTTGGGGCACCGGTCTCGCGGTACGACCTGGATTTCACCACCGATGATGTACCGCTGGGGCGTGCTGTCGGCGGAGTGACCGTAGGGTGTGTCGCCGTTGTTGGACGAAAGGCCGATCTGCAAGAGCGGCAGCGACCGCTCCTCGCGGCTGCAAAAGGCCTGCACGACCACGTTGAGATCCACGGAAAAATACGTTCCCAGGGCCTTGCTGATCTCCGTGAGGGAATACCGCAAACGCTTGGCGTTGTCGGTGTCCTCCTGGAGTATTTCCTCCAGGATCATGGTCATGTCTTCGAGGTAGGGACTGATCGCGTTGAAAGTGTCGGGATTCACGTGTGGATCTCCGGAAGGTGGTATCAATATCGCACATCGGCCGGCAGCTTACGGGCCCCTCCCGGTCGTGTGGCCGGAAACGGTGTCGCCTGGCACGTCCACCTACTTCTTAGACCTCTGGCCCGGATTTTTCTGGGCATTTTTCAGCTTTCGACCAAGGATGACCGGCCTGTCCGGGATAATGATCACGCAAATCCCCGGACAAGAACGACGAGAAGTGTTGACGGCGGTTGAAAACGGCGGCGCGGGGCGGTCCAAAATGGTGGCGCTGGGTAGTGTCGGTCTCCCCGATTCCGTGGGGGTGTCGCGGTTGGTTCGATCCCCTTGTCAGTCAGGCCGTCGTCGTCGCCGCTTGGCGTCCTGCAGACGGTAGCTCTCGCCCTTCGTCTCCAGAATGTGGCAGCGGTGCGTGAGCCTGTCCAGCGCCGCTCCCGTGAGCCGTTCGCTGCCCAGGACTTCGGTCCAGTTCTCGAAGGGCAGGTTCGTTGTCACGATCAGGCTGTTGCGTTCGTAGGCCGTCGCGATGACGTCGAAGAGGAGTTCGGCCCCGGCCTTGCTCGCAGGGACGTACCCGAGTTCGTCGAGGACGAGGAGGTCGAGCTTGGCCAGCTGCTGCCGTAGCCGAAGGAGGTGTCGTTCCTCCTTGGCTTCTAGAAGTAGTGTCACCAATTCGGTCACGCGGAAGAACCGCACCTTCCTGCCCTGAGAGCAGGCGGCCATGCCGAAGGCGGTGGCCAGATGCGTCTTCCCCGTCCCGGACGGCCCCACCAAGAGGATGTTCTCACGACGGTCGAGATACTCACCCTTCACGAGTTCCAGTACCTGCGGCTTGTTGACGCTCGGCCGTGCTGCGAAGTCGAACTCGTCGAGTATCTTCGTGGCCGGGAACCTCGCGGCCTTGAGCCGACGTTCCGCCGCCTTGCGTTCCCTCTCGATGAGTTCCAGCTCAACGAGCTGCAGCAGGAACGCGAGATGATCGGCGTTGTCGGCGGCACACCGCTGGGCGATCTTCTCGGCCTCGGCCAGCATCGTGGGTAGCTTCAGGGCCTTGAGATGATGCTTGAGCAGCACCGCGCTCTTGGTCTCGGTCTTGCTCATGACACCGCCTCCGAGAGTAGGGCCTGGTAGGCGACCACGGGCGTCGTCTCCACATGCACGTACGCGAGGTGCGGCCTGCCATCGAGCGAGAAGAGCCGCACCGGGCCGTCGGCCCGGTGCTCGACGATGGAGCGAACGCTGTCAGAGTCGGTGATGCCGATGTCGATGGCATACTCAACGCCCGAGGCGACTTCCTTCAGACTGAACCGTTCCAGGAGTCTCAGTACTCGGATGAACGATCTCGTTCCCGACTTCGCATCCTCCGCCTCCATTCTTCTGCGGAGCAAGGCGAAGCAGTCGGGCAGGTGCCATTGCTCCAGCGGCTTCGCATGATCAAAGCCACCGGGCTTGCGTTCCAAGAGTGCCAGGTAGTGCACGGGCTCGAAAAACACCTTCTCTCGATCCCAGCACCTAGGGTATCGAGCAAGAAGACGGTCCTCGTAGACGAACCGAACCTCGTCAACTGTCGCCACGACGATGACCTTCCGATGGGCGTAGCGGACGGGGACGGAGTAGTCGTTCGTCTGGAAGCGCACGAGTGACTCCGAGTTAACCGTGCCGTCATCGATACGCCGGGCCTCGAAAGGTCGCGTTGGTAACGGTAAAAATGCGGCCGTATCGTCCCGAAGCAACTCCCGCTTGGTGCCGGATCGGCCGCGAGTGCGCTCGTCGAGATCTCTTCGGCACGACTCGAGGAGATGCCGGTTGAGTGTCTGGAACGAATCAACGTTCGGCACTGGGACGAGGAACCTGCGCCGTGCGGTTCCCAGCAGTCGCTCGACGTGGCCCTTCTCGTTGGCACGTCGCACGCGACAGAAGTGCTCTGTGAACAGGTAATGGCTCTGCAGACGGAGGAACTCCTTGGTGAGCTTCCGCTCCCGACCCTTGAGAACTTCGATCACCGCGATGCCGGAGTTGTCATACGTGATCCGCCTAGGCACGCCGCCGAACTCCTCGAAAGCTCGCCGGTGCCCCTCCATGAACGTCTCCGTGCACTCCTTGGGAAAGGCCTGCACGAAGATCGCCCCCGAGTAGGGCAGCGTCATGACGAAGAGCGCAGTCCTGGTCTCCTTCCCGGCGATCCGCACCGTCGCCTCACCAAAGTCCACCTGGGCCTCTCCCGGTGGATGAGACAGCGGCAGAAACACCTCGCGGTGGCTGATCCGGTACTCCCGAACAGCATCCTTCACCACCGTCTCGCCGCCGGTGTAGCCATGCTCGTCACGGAGGCGTTCGAAGATGCGGTGGGCGGTGTGCTTCTGCTTCGTCGGTGCCGTGCCGTCGTCTTCAAGGATCTGCCGGATCATTGGCAGGAACGACTCCAGTTTCGGCTTCGGCCTCTGGTTCGCCTGCCGATAGCCCGGCGGCTCGTCGTGGGCCAGCATCTTCTTCAGTGTGTGCCAGCCGATCCCGTACTTCGTGATCGCAGCCCGCTTGCTCAAGGCGCCGGTCAGCACCTCACGTCGTATCTCGCTCCATATCTCCATGTCGCTGTGCACTCCTGTGCCTCTCTCTGAAAGGGGGTGTGATCGGGGCTGTCGCCCCGATCCTCACCTCCCAGAGAACTGCACGGTTGTGCGCCGCCATTTTGGACCGCCGCGACACGGTCCCCGCGCCGCCGTTTTCGACCGCCGTCAACATAACAGCCGAACTCTTTGACAAGGACCCCCTCACAACTGCCCTCTTGGCAAAGGGAAGGGTCTCGTCTCAGGGTACGGTGGAATTTGTCTTCGATCTCAACAAGGCGAACGACCTTGACTCCCTCGGAGAGACTTGCCCTGATCTTTTCGTCACTGTCCGCGACACGAATGAGATGCTGCTTTTCCAATCTGGCGTGATCTGGAATGTGCCGTTTCTCGACCCCGATCCCACAACACGAACACCTCGCACCACCGTCGACTTGGATTTCCAGCGAGAGTGAAGCGGCTCGGCATCCCTGCATCGGCAAACAACGCCCTCACTCCCGCAGTTGTGACCTACGATTAAGCTGCTGAGCGTTAAGAACGTCGAGCCCCTCTAATCAACGGGCTGGCCGAAAGTGATGCAGTAATAGGTGCTGGTATCTCGAGCCGTTGCAAAGGCTCCTCCGATATCCTTCCAGCATGTCTTCACAATTACTGCTCTGTGTCCAGGGCTTTTCATCCACCCCGGAACAACAATTGGGAGTTGTTTCTGGATGGATCCCGCCCCGCGACTGGCGTACGCGATGATTTCACTTGCCCTTTCATCGGCATCAGCTTTTGGGTGGATGTGGCCCACATTTCCATCTCTTGAGACCTCAAACAGATCCTGCCATTTGAAGTAGCCGGTCTTCAGGATCCTCGTGGCATGATGGTGATCGCTATTGAGAAACGCGTCGAACCCTTCCGGAGGCTTTTCTCCACGAAGGTGCTCCATTTTCTGCACGTCGGCCATCCAGCGGGCTTGCGATAGAGCGGCTTGTTCAAGCTTGCCGTTATAGGCGAGCCGCTTCAGTCCCAATTTCTGTCGCTCGTCGTTCACCATCTCAGCGACTCGCCGAAAAAGATCGTTTCCAAACGTCTCTGATGCGATGGCGAAGATCGCTAGCAGGGCGATTAAGAGCGGCTTGGATTTCATGGGTATAGCTCGATTCTGTGAGTCAATTGCCTCAGCGACACGTTTCTAGGAGGTCCGCCGCGCCGTCGCATCGCCGAATACGATTATGGGGCTACGGGCCACCTGATGAATACAAGCCACACGTACCGGCAACTGCTTTTCCTCGAACGGCCGGGGTAGTCGACCAAAGACCTTGCCGCCCCCCTCGCGCGGGATCTTTCCACGCGACGACACATCAAACCGTCGGCGATTCATCGGGAATCCGCCTTCATTCCATGCTGCCAGGCCTTCTCGCGGACTGCCTTCCCCCCAAGTTTGACACCCGCCTCATGTGGGGTATCCTAGGCGGGGGCGTCCAGCCCCTTCGAGGCTGGGATGTCAGGGACCGTCGGCCCGGATGCAGAGGCTCATAATGCGACAATACTGCCAGAGAAACCGTGACGATTGCGGCCGATGGCCGCAGCAACTCCCCGTGAGTGCCCGCGAAACTGTCTCCCGTCATCTTTTTTGTCTATTGCTCGCAGTTTTGGCCTGCCACTGGAGTGCCGAAGGGCATGGGGCCCTCGGGGCCACGCCCTCTGAAAAACGCGGAAATCGAGGCTCTGAATCTCAGCAGGAGCCCTACCTGCCCCCCACGGAGGCGCAGTCTTGGCGCGAGGTCCAAGGAGCGATTCGTGACGGGGAAAAGCTTAAACAGCGTGATCCCGAGCCTTATTACTCGCGAGCAGAGATCTGGTCAAAGCGGCTTGAGAACCAAGAGGAGGCCCTGCTCGACACGCTCAGAGGCATCGATGCCCTGATGGCAAGCGACGAGTGGAACGATCCCGACGCGAAAGACAGAGCATTTCGTCAACTTCGTGATGCGGCGTGGCGAAGCCTGGATCGTCCGAAGTCAGTCTATCCGGGCGCCGCAAGGTCTCACTACGGCAACGGCCTGTCTTCGCTGGGAATAAGCGACTTCCAGACAGCTGCCGACCATTTCACGCGGGCGATTCAACTCGATGCGAATACACCCGTATTTTTCTACTTTCGAGCCATTGCGCTGAGAAGTTTGGGGAACGAATCCGAAGCGGCCATTGATGCGCAAAGGGGCGCGCGATTGGAGTCCATGCGGTCGGATTTTTACCGCTCGGATATCTCACGCGAACTCCAAAACGTCCAAGGCGAACAGCGACTCTGGCTTGAGTCGCATCGCCGCGGCCGCCCCACCTACAATCCGCGGCAGGATTTCACGCTACCGGCGCGACTTTCTCCTGAACTGCGCACTGAGTCGGAGCGGAATCGCATCCGTGGTCGTGCTGGTGCACAACCGACCCCGCAGCCAGCGGGAGCTGCTAAAGAATCGTTGTGATCATCGACTCCGGCGCGTTCGGTACGGTCCGTTCCATGAACAAACTCTTCATTTACGCCAGCATTGTCGCGGCGGCATTCGCTGCAGGCTTTCTTGTTCGTGGTGGCATCACCCCCCCAGATGATCTTGCCTTGCGTCCTCTGCCACAGCAGGGTTCCTCGCTTTCGCTACAGAAATCCGTCCTTTCCGAGGCCCGCGCGTCTCTGTCTCGTAACGACTGGAAGCAGGCAGCATCCGCCCTCGCAGTCAGTCGGAGGGTGGCGTCGCCATTCGCCGCCCCCACCGATCCCGTTGATGCCGCCACGATCGAAGCGTTCCTCGGCGTCATCGCAGAGCAACAGAACCGACCTTCAGAAGCATCGTTGCGGTTTACTCGCGCGGCTGAGAGCAGCGGTGCTTTTGAGCAAGCTGCTTTCTTCGCTTGCCTGGCCGATGCCGTCGCACCAGTTGCTCCGTCGAGATCAGGGGCCACATCGTGGATCAGCCTGTTCGAGAACACGTTCGTTTTGTCTGCCATGGCCGTACTTGAGGCAGGGGGTGCCGCCCCACAACCAGAGCATTCCAAATCACAGAAAGCGTTGACGACTCTGGTGACGGAAGCCCGATCCGAGTTCGAGCAGGATGCGACCCTGGAAAACAAGATCAAACTCCTGACCGCTTTGATTCTATTTGGCGAACTGGCCTCTAGGCCGGAGGAACAGTCTTATTCCGATGCCAATGAAGCATTTTCAGCCGGGATACAGATGCTCGCCGAGGTGGAACGCGAACTCAAGGATGACCCTACGAAGGACCGCGATCTGTCGGAGAATCGTCCCCTTGCAGTGCGATTCGACGTCGTACGGTTCCGGCAGGCAAAGATTCGTGAGAAAAGCATCGAGTCGGCCAACCGCGAGCGGGAACGCGTCGAGAAACTCCAGCGGATTGTGCTTGCGTATCGCGACATGGCCGGAGATTTCGCGTCCGCCATGTCTGCCCAGCTCACCAATGATGAACCGCGGGCGCTCACAGGCATCGACGAATCTCTGGCTCAGCTTCGCGATATCCAGAAGGCTGTCGATGAGAGCAAGGACTTCTACCTGCTGACAAAGCCGCCTAACGTGGTGAATGACAAGAATCCCGATGAAGAGCTCGTCTACAACGAAGAAAGCCCTTTCACGCCGCGTCTTTCCTCGGAGTCGCATATCCTGCGGGGAATCACGCGATACCGAATTGCGACGCAGTCTAACAAGGCTCTCGACGAGAAAACTGTCTCCGCTTCGCTGCAGGATGTGGCGACAGGGCTAGAGAACGGCGAAGAGGGTGACCCAGACAACGCCCTCGGACTGTACTCTGCGGGAATTCTCCATGAGGAACAGGCGGATCTCCTGCTGAACGAAAATCCCGCCGACAAGGCGGCCCGCGACACTGCCAAGAAAGCATTTGGAACCGCGAAATCTTTTCTCAAGAAAGCACGCGATAAAACCAAGGACCTCTTGGCTGAAGAGATCGACCGGCGGCTGAATTGGATCGATGATCCACAGACGATCATTCAGCAGGCTCGTGCAGAAACAGATTCGGGCACTCTGAAGGCAGCCCGTGCGACACTGCAGGCAGGTATCCATCGCCACGATGATTTAGCGGTGTGGGTGGAGTGGGCTGCCGCCGTCTGCCGCGATGGTGGAGATAAACAAACGGTCCTCGACGTGCTTGATGCAGCGTCACAGGCAGCCGTTATCGACAGCTCTAATCCACAATTCGCTGTATGCCGCGGACGGGTTGCCATCAACGCGATCGTGTCGGCTACCGCCCTCGGGCTCGAAGACCTCGACAAGGCTACTCGACAGAAATATGCCGACCGATGCGGCGAAGTGGCCGACCAGTTGCGGGCCGCTGCGGCAAAACTTCAGGCTGTGGACAAAGCCGTCTGCGAATCGTTCCAGTCCCTTGCCTCGGCCTACGGAGAGATTCTCCTGGCCGACAACAAAGACCGTCAGTCACGCGCTGCCGAGTCGTACGCGCTCTGTAAAACGGCCCATAAGGTGCTGGAGGGGGAGCTTGCCCAGCCCGGGCAGCCGCTCGACCTGCAGGAGGCGCTCGTGGCATGCCGCCTTGCTCTGGGATATCTCGCAACCGCTACCATCCCAGAGTTTCAGGATGATGCGATTGCATCATTCGCTGGCGTGCTTGATGAAAGATCGAAGCTCGCGGGCAGTCCAGCAGATCTTAAGGTGATGGGAGCGCCGCTCGTCGCTGCGCTCCGTGATCGACCACTCGACGCGGGACAGCAATCCGTCAGCTACGAGCAACGGCTACGTCGTTCGATGGTCTCGCTACTAGACGGCACCGTGTCGCTGCAATTCGGCGCACCGGAGGAGTCGGCCCGATTCCTGGAAGACGGCCTCGTACGGCTTCGGTCCCAGGCCGCCGACAAAGATCAGCTCCCCGACGCGGCGAGACTGTTCAACGATAGCGACACCTACGAGGTCGAGCGATACCTCGAAGATTTCATGAGTGTATTCGCCGTCCTTGCCGACGTCGAAGCTGGCCGTGGGAAGGAAGCTCTCGAGAAGGCTATCCGCCGCGTGGACCCCGAGGCGTTGAAAACGAATGCCGAGCAACCGCTCGAGGCTGCACTGACGGCAAACGTTCTTGAGCGGGTTATCCAACGCACCAAATCGCCAATGGCTAGCTATGCCGTTGGACGTGCGCTCGAGGCGTACGCTCTCTCGCTCGGGCTCTCCGATGGGCCAACTGGCAATGGCAAGGCCTTGCTCGACTTTGGGCGGCGTGCCATCGCGGAGGCGAAACAAGCCACCACTCCGTGGCTCGCCAATCGCTACCCTGCGTTTGTGACGTTATTGCAGCAGTCCGAACAGCGATTTGCTGGGGCGGACTCCTATCTTGCGCAGGTGCGTCAACTCCGCGCCCAAGGCCGCTATGACGAAGCCGTCAAGGAACTGCAGAAAGCGGTACGTCTGTATCGCGACAACCGTGACCTGTGGCGCCTCTGGGTGGAGATTGAGCTTGCAAATGCTGTGGAGGCTGCCGCAGAAGCGGCTAACCAGAAAAATGAAAAGCAGGCGACCGATAAACTCACTGATTTGAAGCGGGTAATCACGAACGGCCAGGCTAACGGTGCGTTCACAGACGCCGACAGACTTTATTTTGACGGCGTTGTCGAAGATCGGCTCGGGCACGTACGCGAGGCCATCACGCTCTACGGCAGAGCAATCGCTACTGACAACCTCGATAGTCTTTATCGCGTGCGCGCTAGAGCGAGAATCGCTGTCCTAAAACTTGATCGTGGTTCCGCCGCTACAACACCGCGGGCTGCACCTGCTAGCTGACACCATTCGGTTACGAAACAAAAGTGTTCTTGGATTTTTCACATAGGGAGATTCGTATGACCTGCAGGATCCGTCGCACTCAGATCAACTTGGCCCTACGACTAGCCGTGTTCATGAGCTTCCTAGCCGCCGGCACAGTCGTCATGGCGGCCGGCAAAGAGGATCTGATCCGAGACGAAGCCCATGCGGGCATCCACAAAAAACTCATCGTCGCTACCGACGTGCCGCTCTATGACAAGCCAGATGGCGCGACCACGGAGACGCTGAAGCCGTTCGAGATTTATTTCCAACTGTGGCCCTCGGATGATGCCAAGGCCTCGAAGACGGAGATTCAGAACGGCTGGGTGCGAATCGGTTACGCGAATGGAAAAGAGCGAGGCTGGATCAAGAGTTCCAAGGTCCTCAATACAGACACCCAAAAAGAAGAAGAGCCTTTCTACCCGTGGCTCACTCGGTTCATGCTCGAGCCCCGCACGCCGGAGAATGACAACGCGCCAAAATTTACGGTTGATTTCGTGAGCAATGGCAAGCCTGACAAAGCCACGTTCAAGGGGAAAAGCGGTGGCAAGAGCGGCGGGCGGCGTGCAATGGTTGCGATCCTCGACGACACCGCGCAGGACGACAAGTTTAAAGTCGCCTTCTTTCTTGGCAAACCGCCAAAGCAGGCCGGCGCTGGCCCCGTTGCGCAGGAGGAGCTGTCCGCGAAGGATCTGAAAGAGACCTCTGTCGATCTAGTCTTTGTGATCGACACGACCGCCAGCATGACGCCATTGATTGAGGCGACGAAGGATGTGGTCAAGCAGTGCGTTGACGCGATAAAGCAGGTGAATCCGGAGGTGCGGCAAGCCACCCGGTTCGGCCTTGTCGCCTATCAGGATTCCACAGCTGGCCTCAAGCCCTTTGAGATCATTTGCAAACTTTCTGATGCTACGACCTTTCAGCAGAAACTCGAGCCATTGCGTGCGGCGACTCTCGGAAGCGAAGAAGTCCCAGAGGATGTGCTCGCTGGCCTTACTGCTGCCATCGGACCCGACATGGGTTGGAACGCCATGGCGTTCAAGCACGTGATGCTGATCGGTGACGCGTCCGCGCATCTCACTGGCGCTAAGAACACCACCGGCAAGACGATCGAAGCCGTTCTGGAGGCTGCGCGCAATCAATCCGGGAGCGAAGCGGCGAGCAATCTCGCCTCACTCACGTTTAATGCCGTGCGTGCCAAGCAACCCAACAACAACGACCCGGCCGAAGACCAACTGTGCAAGGAACAGTTTCAGCAGATCGCACAAAACCAAGGCCGTGCCCCCGGCTTCTTCGCCGACCTTGACCCGAACAACACTGCCGAGAAAGCGAAGTGTGTCGCAGATATGGTCGCGTTTTATAAAACAGGCTTACAAGCGCTTAGCGGAGTGAAGTCAGGGAATATGTCTGCAGTCGTTGCCGCCGCCAACACTGATACCTCGGCGATCGCCGAGCAGATGTACACATTTGCCAATCAGGTTGCTGCCAATGACATACGTCCGGTGCGACAGGGTACTGCTTCCGACAGAGATGCTGGTGGAAATCTTGTGGCAACGAAGAAGGTCTTCGTCTCCAAGAGCGACATCAAGCGACTCAGCAGCGTGCTCGGCTTTCTCTACGACTCACTCAAGCAGTCGAACGATGCAGGGGAACGCGGCGACGTGGCCATCGTCATGAATACGTTGCAGACGGCCATCGCTCTGACGGCCGCTGGCGAGAAGGGAACCCAGTTCGACAAGGGGGTCTCCCTCAAGGCGGTGATCAGTGAGTTGCCGCTGAAGTCTGATGCCCTTGAAATCAGCATTCAGGAACTGGCCGCCATGCCGGACGACGCATTCACCGAATGGCTCGCGAAACTCGAGAATACGAAGCGTACCGCTGCTGAGATTGTCGATCTTCCCGATGACACCTGGATGCAGTTGGACGACGGCACCGACAGGTCCGACGATCTCCTATTCAGGCCTCTGCGCGTCGAGGAGCTGCCGTGAATAACCCGGTGGAATCCCCTGCCGAAGACTCGGCGGTGATACGAAATGTCGTAAACGAGTGCGTTCTTGAAATAGGCGGGCTCGAGCAGGTCTTTCGCACGAATGCTGGCAGTGGGGGATTCACCGTCCGCGTTCGCGAACCACTGCGCATCCCGCAGGGCGGCTTCGTGACCATTCGAGGCCCGAATGGCTGTGGCAAAACCACGCTCATGACGGTGCTCGCACTGCTGCGGCGTCCGACGAATCTGTCGGACATGAGCATGTTTCGACTTCGGATTGCCGAAGGCCGTGGCGGCAGGGCCACCGGCGAGCGTGCGAACCCTGTTTTGAGTCCACGGGAATACGATCTTAAGAACGTATGGGCCAGTCCTCGGGGAAACGGCCGCATGGGTGACATCCGGAGACAGCATTTCGGATTCTGCCCCCAACAACTCGAACTGCTATCCGCCCTGAACGTCGCAGAAACAATCGGACTGTCGCTGCGATTCAATGGCTGGCCACGATCGAAGGTCCGGGAACGGGTGCAGTTGCTGCTCAACGAATTCGACCTTGTGGAAAAAAAGCGGAATCGGATCGACAACATCTCCGGCGGACAGCAACAGAAGGTCACCATCGCCCGTGCCATCGCCCACAGTCCAGCAATCGTCTTTCTGGACGAGCCAACGGCGTTTCTCCACGTCCGTACGGCTCACCAGGCGCTGAGCACCATGCGCAAACTTCAGCATGAGTCCGGCGGCACAACGACGATCGTGATGATCACGCACGACAATGATCTCGCCGAGGAGTTCTCGACGCGAATCATCAACATGGAGGGAGACGGCGTAGAGGGGTGGGTGAGCAGCGTGGAGGACCGGGTGGCCTAGGTAAGCTCAAGACGGCAACTGAATTTTATGGAATCAATCGAACGCTGGCTCTACTACCACTGGCTCGTTGTGCTCGATCTGTGGCGACTGCGGCGATCTTTTCTGCTGCACGTGGTGATCGTGGCCGGTATCTGCCTGCCGATACTGATCCTCGGCGCGCTCAAGCGAGGCCACGTCGCACAACTACGGGAAGACCTTGTTAAGAGCGTTACGGGCCGACAGGTCATCGCGCATGCAGCCCAAAATGGGCGGATGCTCGAATCGGGTCACCTGGCGGATTTTCGCCGTGATCTTCCGAAGGTAGAGATTGTGCTTCCCGAGGCGTTCCGGCCTGTTTTGCTGCGAAAGGCAGGGCTGGCAGAGGGCGGCCACGAGGCCACGGTATACGCAACGTTGCCCGGGGATCCGATGCTTCAGGAACTGGGCGTGTCAAGTCCGCAGGAGCAGGCCGATACGGTCGTTCTGTCACGGGCGCTCGCCGACAAACTCGGCCTTTTGCCAGGCGATCGCATCGATGTCGTCCTGCGGAGGAGGCACGCGGGAAAGGTTGAGTCGGGCATCGTGCCTTTCACGGTCTCGGGCATGTTCGACGCGAGCAGCGCCGGTGGCAACGTAGGGTACGTGCATCTGTCGGCAATCGAAGACATTGAGCGATACGTGCGGGGCAATGCCGTCAAGCGATGGGCGTTGCCAGCATTCGCGGGCATGTCCGCTGCGGATCGTTACGCAGGCTATCTGGTTTTCTGCCGGACCAACGATGACCTTCGGCCCGAGGATATGAAGACACTGTCGGATCGGGCCCTGGATGTTCTTCCCGCGACGCTGTCCGACGTGGCTCTACTTGGCCGACTGCTCAAAGACGGCTTTGCCGACAGACTCAAGGTCTATCGAGTCATGGCACGGCAGACTAAGGAAGGCCGGCCTAGACGGCTGGCGCTATCACCATCGGATGTGGCAGCACTTACGCTGGCTGAAGACGATATCGCGCTTCCTTGGAATGAGCCTGTCACGAGGGAGATAGACGGGTCTTCCCACCTTCTTCTGGGCCTTTCTTTTCCCGAGCGTCGCTGGTTACGCGGTGAGTTTCGCGAACCATCGCTGGCCTTCATCACCGATGCTGGTCGGGCTCCGGCTGAGTTCTCGGTAAAGTTTCCCGGTTCGGCTTCTGCTTCCGAACGACCCGATGCGGCGTTGACACTATCACCGAACGTCTCAGCGACGCTCACGGTCTTGCCACCAGTCCCCACCGACCCGGGCAGCGATCCTGCTGCGTCGAACACGGAACCGGTCGAGGCGGTCATGAACGCAATCCCCCTGGCTGTCGTGCCTGCGCCCCTACTGGCGCACCTTGACGCGGCGGACCGCGGCGAGGCCCTCTTTGATCCAGAAACAAAGACGTTTCCGCCTGTGCCTATCCCCCCCAACTATGACAAACTTCGAATCTATGCCACGTCGATCGACGACGTACCATCCGTCGTCGAAGCGTTACGGGGGCAAGGATACGGTGTGACATCTGAATTCACGCGAATCAAGGAGATCCACGACCAAGACGCCTCGCTCGCCCTGCTCGTCCAGATCGTGATGTGGGGTGTCTTGCTCTTTGGAATCATCACGGTTTCGATCGTGCTCATCGATTCGACCGACCGTAAAAGCAAGACCATCGGAATCATGCGAATCATGGGCGTATCTTCTCCGGCCGTCTCATACATGGTGATGCTGAGGGCCGCCATCATTGGTGTATGCGCGGCTGGGATCGCAGCGATTTTCGGCTGGGGTTTCTGTGAGTTTCTCTCATGGAACCCGGCCGTTCAGCACGTTACGCATGCAGAGCCGAACTGGTGGATGACGCTGCTGCGCCTCAAGCCGATCGCGCTGGCGAAACTCGACCTTTGGCAGGATCGCGCGTTCCTTGCAGCTACGGTGGGCTGCAGCGTGCTCGGCTCCCTGATTCCGGCAATCAAGGCAAGCCGACTGGATCCGTTCGACGCCATCATCCAGAGCAGGGGCGGCTAGATCAGGGGTCACACTCCGTCTGGACACGGTGGACGAAGTAGTCCCGCAGCTAGAGTAAACCCATGGCAACACCTGCTCAACTTGAGGTTAGAAAAGATGGTGAAGACAAGACGTGCGGAATATTCACGATTGAGGAGGTGAAGAAGCAACTGCAGAAAAAGGAACTGTGCGAGTCTGACTGGGTCCGTGATCCCTCCAAACCAAATAGTCGCTGGACGCAAGTGAGGGATATTTTGAAGCCCCCAAATAATCACGGTTCAGGTTCGGCGTCTGACCACACGCGCGCGGCCACCATTGATTACGTCTCAAACACGTCTTCAACGGCTTTGCCTCAAAAACAAGAGCCTGCCAGACAGCGGCCCATACCCCCCGCGCCGGCATCGGGTGAACATTCCCTCAGCTCGCCACCGTCGGCAGAGCACTCTCCATGGACACGGAACGAAAAGGTTTTTCTTATGGCTATCGCCTTCACTGCCTTAGCGCTGACCCTGCTAAACACGGGCTGGCTGCTATTCGCCAACGCGTCGCAACTTCCACCCGCAAGCGCGGCCCCCCAGGCATCCGCACCGCCTACGGCTGAATCAAAGCCGCAGAAATCCGCTGTTAAAGAGGACGTACCCGCTGAATCGACTGGATCATCGCAAGCCGCCGCATCGGCCAGGAGTCCGGCAGCTGAAGGCGGTGACGCACCCGACAAAGCGAGGAACGCTCCGCTGAAGAAGGGCTCCCCTACCAATAACGCGAAGTCTGCAACTACTCCTGCAAAGCCTGGCACCACGGCGAGCAGCCCAGGCGATCAAGAACCAGTAGACGCGGGGCCGGACGAGGCAAAGCTTGGACAACTAATCGATAAGTTTGACCGCTTACTGAAACAGTTCCCGCCCCATGAAAAACCGGTGATCCTCCTCGACGCGGTCGAAGCAGGAGAATGGCGGTGCCAGATCGGCGAAGTGGAGTTTATCTTTATCTACATCCCCGCAGGAACCTTTCTGTTCGGCTATCCGTCTGAGGATCAGGACAGGGTGATTCGCGCTACAGGGAATCCGAATGCCTTCCTCAACGCCTCGCCCCTGTGCCCGATACGTATGAGCAGAGGGTTTTTCATGCTCGACCGCGAAATTACCAACGCACAGTGGGAAGCGTGCCAGATACCCACCAAGGGCGCTGACGATACAACAGCCGTAGCCAAGGAAGCAACTGACCCGGGAAAACGCAATCTGCCGAAGAGAAACGTCAGCTGGCTGGAGGCGTCCGAGTTCTGCCAAGCCTTTCAGAACACCGCCGAGGATCTTGAACCAGCAGGTTGCGTCGTGCGACTGCCCACGGAAATCGAGTGGGAATACGCGGCTCGTGGTGGCCAAGGCGGCTTACTGCCCTGGGCAACCGCTGCGAACAACCCCGGTTCATTCTTTGGGAACGCCCAATCCGGTGCTGGAGGACCGGTCGCGACCGATCCGACAAAAAATAAAGACTGCTCATGGCGACGGCAGTTTGATTTTGCCGGAAACCTGTCGGAATGGTGCCTCGATCGGTATGACCAAGATCTGCATGAGTCCCTGGTGAAAGCGGCTGATGGCAAGCCGGAACGAGTGTATTCCCCATGGGCAGATGACGTGGTTGGAAAGGCCTTGGCCACCAGCAAGGCTGACCCGAACCCGAGCCGTACTTTTCGTGGTGGATCCTTTGCAGATCCGACTGCCAACTGCGAACTGCCGATGCGTCGATTTCTCTTTCAGAACAAGGGTACCGATCAGATTGGCTTCCGCCCGGTTATTGTGCTCAAGGACAGTGGCATCGCTGCTGCACAGGCGAAATGACGAAATGACCACACCATCTCGCACGTTCCCACTCCTGTGTTCTGGCCTCCATAGCATGCGGCCGCTTGCGCTGCTTTGCTTCCTATTGCTGCCCTGTGACAGCCGTGTAGACACCACGGTAGTCGCGGCCAACGGCGATCCAGATGCGGGAGAACGCAAAGAAATGCGATTTGTCGGCCCTGATAACGAAGAGTCCACGATCGCATTTCGCTGGTGCCCGGCCGGCATGATGAAAGATGGCGACCCTGACCAACCAACGGGATCTCCGCAGGATATGGTCGAGGGATTCTGGATCAGTGAAACGGAGATTTCCCAAAAGCAGTATCGGGGTATCGCCGGACAGGACGCTTTCGAGCATGCCAAGGCGAACGTACTCGACGTGATTGGCACGCCAAAAGAGATCTCCGATGGATCGCCTCTCACTGATAATGACAAGCGGCTCTTGGAGGAAAGATCCGCGGCGGAGAAGGAACAATTCGGCAACGATCAATTGCCAATTTACGGCATTGTGCCCTCGGACGCAGACGCGTTCTGTGGCCAGTTGGAGCAGTCTTACGAGCGATTTCAAAAAGCCACGGGCCGTGCTTCTGGCTTCTCAACCTACCAGTTCCGGATGCCTGCCCATTTCGAATGGCAGTATGTTTGTCGCGGCACGTCTGGGAGGAGGCACTTTGCTGACTGGCCGGCAGATCCTGATGCGTTGCCAATTGAGACGTTCACAAACTACAAAGAGTTCCTATCGAAAAAAGATCCCGATGCTTACGCAAAGTATAAGGAGGCCTTCGCGGCATTCGACGGCACGGAAGAGGCGATGATAGCATTGTTGGAGGACAAGAACCTTAAGAAAGCCGACAAACTGCGATCTCCTTTACTCCGTGCATTTCTGAAAACCAAAGACGCGGTGCAAGCAGTCGACCAAGCCAATGAAACGGCTTGGGGTGTCAAGGGATTGAACGAGAACGTGCAGGAATGGGTATCTTTCGTGCCCAACGCTGTGTCGGATCGCTCTAACGTACCTCAGTCGGGGGAATTCACGTCAAGCAAAGCAACCTGCCCTGCCGTGCCCGCTGGTGGCTGGAACTCAGCCAAAAATGCTCTATGGCAGCAGTATTCGATCTGGCATTGGCAGTCCTCGAGTCAATACACGCCCAAGAATGAGGCAAAGTCGCGGGGCCAATCTATCGGCATCCGGGTAGTGATGATTGACGCCGTTTCGGATACATGGTTTGCGGAGCTTCGCAGCATGGCGGAGCAGTCATTCGACGGGGCGGTTACCCCCGCCGTGCTTGAAGGCGCATACGAGAGCGGGGTTGAGGTGAGTGGTCGTGACAAGGAAGGTCGTAACAAGGTACAGGGCCGCATCGGCATCTACGGAGCCTTGGCAAAGGCACGGTCTGGCGACTCGAAGGGGGCGGGCAAGCTCCTGAAGGACTCCGTCGCGGCACTGGGTGAAGGCGGTGACGAGTTCTTCCAGCAAGTCTCTGCCGTTATTCAGGACGACGACCTCAGCAAGCAAGGAAGCGCAACGCAGCAATGAGACGGCCTCGTGCCACTATCACCGCCGTTGGGACTCTGCTCGGAATTTATTGGACGTTCCAACAATTGTCCGTTTATGCAGAGAACCGCACGTGGACTGACCAATCGGGTGCTGTCACCAAGGAGGGATCCCTCGAGAAACTCGAGGGGAACTGGGTGCACCTAAAGCTCAAGGATGGTCAGGGCATTCGTGTGCCGCTGAAATGGCTCTCCAATGGCGACCAGGAATACATCCGAAAGTCGGCCGAACAGACACCTACGCCGGCAGGAGGCGGAACTCACAAGCAGGCCTCCCTCATCAGCGTCGTTTCCGATGCAAATGATTCCGCCCGCTTGCTGACCTTCTCGCTCGATGCCCAGGAACGAGTGCTCGCCGGCGTCGGCGGGCAATCCGGGGAGATCCGCGTTTTCGACAAGATGGGCAAACGCCTCGCCCAATGGCCGCTGCCGGTCCTTCCTGAGGCGGTCAACACAAGCGCCGACGGATCTGTGTTGATCGCTGGGCAGGCAGACTGCTGAAACTCGACGGCACGGGGAAAATCCTGCTCGATCGCCCGGCCCCGCAGGTGACGGGAGTCGTCAACGCTGTGGCGGCTGCTCAGCCACAGGCTGGCGGACAAAACGCTGCTGCTTCCAAAGCTAGTCGTGCTCAGGCAACCAAATTGAAGACTTTTCGTAAGAGACTCGAAGACCTCCAGAAACGCGAACGCCAGGTCCAGGCACGGCCGGCGTCCAGCACCGACGAGCAAAAGGAAAAGAAACAGGAGCTTGAATTAGTCGCACGGCTGCAACGCTCGGTGAAAAATAACATCGAGGCGATCGAAGGACCTATGCAACAGAACCAGGCAGCAGCGAGCGCGCAGACGCAGCAGGCCGCAGCCACTGCCAGCCAACTCAAGGTGGTATCTGTCTCCGCCACCTCAAAGGACGTGTTCGTGGCGTGCGCATCAACGGTCGGCAGGGGCTTCGATATCTGGAGGACAAGCAACGAGTTCGACAAGGGACAAAAGATCGTCGAGGGTCTATCCGGTTGCTGCGGTCAGATGGACGTACAGGCGAGTGACGAGGGCGTGTTCGTCGCTGAGAACACCCGGCACAAGGTGCGGAGGTTCGACAGGAATGGCCAGGGAGTGAATGAATGGGGATCACATGACCGAGCCGGAGGGTTGGGCTTCGGCGGTTGCTGCAACCCCATGAACGTCGCCATCGGTCCTGCTAAATCTGTTTATACGGCCGAGTCGGGAACTGGCCGAATCCAGCGTTTCCATCCCAATGGCACCTTCATTGAATTGGTGGGGCAGGTGGAACTCGTTCCTGGCTGCAAGAAGGTCGCCATTGCCGTGAGTCCGAACGGGGAACGTGTCTACATGCTCGACATCACGCGCAACCATATCGTGGTAATGGCAGGCCCCGGCCGGACGCCCTGATGTAGGCCCATGCGTCATGGGGGAAAAGGAATGATCATGAGGCATATCGCACGGATCGAGCGATCGCTAGTTCTTCTCCTGTGCGCGAGCGTATTCACAATCGTTTCTGCGCGAGAACTCTATGCAAAAGAGCCACTCTCGCTCGTCATCATGGATCCTCTCGCATTGGCACTTTCGTGTCCGTGCGTCAAAGGCTATGCGCAGCGTGATTACGACGCCCTGGCTGCGTATCTTGAGAAACGAATCGGACGACCCGTAAAAGTGGGGTATGGCGAATCACTCGAGACCGGCGTGAAGGCCACCGGACTGCCGCGACCCCATATCGTGATCGGCAAGCATTCCGTCGTGCGATCGGATGCAACTGACGCACAGATTCAAGTGCAAATGATCGCTGCGCTGACCGACAAGACTGGCGACACCTCGCAACGTGGCCTGTTTATCGTGCGGGACAGCGACCCGGCCATTGCGCTCGACGATCTTGTCGGCTACACGCTTATCACCGGTTCCGAGGAACACGCGGAAAAGCACGCCGCCGCGCTGGCTGCGTTTCAAGCGGCTACCGCTGAGGTTGCGCAACGGCTTGACGACGCCCCATCGTGCAGCGAGGCCGCGGCACGACTGCTCGACTCGCCGCCCGAAAGCAAACTGGCGGCAGTCATCTCGAGTTACGCCGAGCCGCTCTTAGCGGGCTGCGGCAACGTGCCCGCGGGTTCAATCCGGGTCGTTGGCGAGACAGCCGAGGTTCCGTTCGTATGCGCATTTGTCACCGAGGCACTATCGTTCGAGATGCGGAAGGCGGTCGCGGAGGCTCTGCGTTTGGTCGCTGGCGACGAGGCGCTGTGCAAAAAGCTCGAATCGACCGATGGCTTCGTGACGGGCTTCGATGGTGATCGTGATGAATGGTGCGGGTGGCGGGGCCCTCACCGCCGGGGAATCGCGCCCCACCTGCCAGACCGCCTGCCGGCTCGCGCTGACCACGACTGGGTGCATCCGCTGCAGCGGTCTGGATTGGGGGGCCTCGCCGCGACGGACGCCCACGTCGTTTTTGGCGACCGTGACGCCACAGACACGCAGGATGTCTGGCGATGTCTCGACGCCGAGACGGGGGATGAAGTGTGGCAGCTGTCCTACGCCACGAAACCATTCCCTGACCGCACGGAGCTTGACTATGGAAATGCGCCGCGAGCCACGCCATTGATCGAGCAGGATCGCGTCTACCTGTGCGGCGCGTTTGGGGATGTGAAATGCGTGGACATTCGGTCGGGCAGCGAAGTGTGGTCGCGACATCTTCGCGCCGACTTCGGCGTCAACAAGGACCGGCTGTCAGCGTGGGGCTATTGTGCCTCGCCTCTGATCGCAGATGGTCGGCTGATCGTCACACCGGGTTCGAGGGACGCCTCCTTGGTCGCACTCGATCCATTGACGGGCACTGAATTATGGCGATCCCCAGGCGCTGCAGCCGGCTACAGTTCGTTGATCGTCGCCACACTCGGCGGCACGCGGCAGATCGTCGGGCATGACCGCGAGTCACTCGGCGGCTGGGATGTGGCCACAGGAAAACGGCTATGGACAATCAAGCCCGAGTCCCATGACGAGTTCAACGTACCTACGCCCCTTGTGTATGGTGAACGTCTCGTGATATCCAGTGAGCGGTCGGGAACAAGGACATACCCTTTCAATGCCCAGGGACTCCCTTCACCCCGCCCAGATGCGGAATGCAACGATCTATTACCTGACATGGCGACGCCCGTGATCGTCAACAACCTGCTGTTTGGCTCCGGAGATGGCCTCACATGCCTCGATGCGAGAAATGCGCTGCGCGCGGCCTGGACCGGGACCGATGACTCGTATGGCAAGTATGTCGCGTTGATCGGTGGCGAAAGGACGCTCCTCGCTGTCGGCGATGGCGGCGAACTCACGCTCGTCGCCGCCGATCGCACGGGATTCAAGATCGTCTCCCGCCTCGACGTGCTGCCCGATAGACGGAACGTGAAGCACGCCACTGTGTATTCCCATCCGGCGTTTGTTGCGAACCATCTCTACCTCCGCGGGGAACGGGAGGTGGTGCGGATCACCCTGGGCGACGGGCCTGGCGGCTCCGATTGAATTCGGATGGGCTCTCGTTCTCGGCGTGCTGACCGGTGGCTGTCACGCCGCATAGCGACGCTGAGACGTCGTCTTCATAGTGGCTCTGCCCTGACCTGCCCCCCTTAAACGGCACCGCTCCCAGAGAGAGAATCTGGGGATGGAGCAAACCAAGGGAGGCAACCAATGCCACGCGGAAAGAAGGAACTGGCTGAGCAGATCACACCTGAGCTTCGAGAGGTCGAGGTTGAGGTGGGGAGAGGCAAGACCGTCTTGGAGGCGGTCAAGAAGATCGGTGTGACGGAGCAGACGTACTACCGATGGAAGAAGAAGTTCGGTGGGCTGCGGATCGACCAGGCGAAGCGGCTGAATGATCTTGAGAAGGAGAACGCTCGACTGA
>Ga0247837_1003784_pt1 | contig 25711 bp, 16 predicted proteins | sample LaCtaG_2_FD_187115 | JGI IMG/M metagenome (GOLD analysis project Ga0247837, IMG submission 187115) | Freshwater microbial communities from meromictic Lake La Cruz, Castile-La Mancha, Spain - LaCruzMarch2015_14.5m | ecosystem: Environmental > Aquatic > Freshwater > Lake | place: Spain: Castile-La...
TTAATAGGGCCTCAGTAGGATCGGAGTAAAAAGGATATCAATAGGAGTTACTATAATTTCAATAAGACACTCTTTAGGGAAGCAGCAGTAGATCCTTCATAAAGACTCAGTAGGGACTAATTAGACTTAATCAGGGTTTTAGTTAGTACTCTGACAAATTTCAGGTGGACTCAAAGCTTTGAAGTCGTTATTGCAGAGAACTTTATTTCAAGTATCTGCAAGACTGAAATTCAAATTTGCCCTTTTAACTTTCACCCAATATGATGTATAGATCTTTGCATCCTCTTCTCTATTCTTTGATCAATCTCTGAGTTGATAGTTGTTTAATTTCTTGTAACTCCTATTGAAGTCTCAATGACTCAATTGAAGCCCTGTAGAGGTCCTATTTATTCCTATTGGCCTCCACACATCAACAACACGCACTACGCAATGCTCATTCTAATGATGTATGGCGCCCTCGACCGCTCAGACAAAAACAGAGTTGTCGCCTACGTGCACACAGATGGTTCTTTAGCTCAGGCGAATGGGGCGAAAGTGACCTTCGCTTCACCTACTCCGCCCTAGCAGTGCTGAAGCTGCTGAACCGTGTGGACTTAGACAAAGCTGTGGAGCACATCCTGCACTGTCGCAACTTTGAAGGCGCTTTGGAGCGGTTCGGATGCAGAGTCGCATGGCGACTATACCTTCAATGCTGCCGCTCTAGCTGTGGACCGACGACTAGATGTGTTGGATGCAGACTACTGGGGTATTGGCAGATGGACTCAATGGCAGGTCTGAGAAGCTACCAGATGTGTGCTACTCCTGGTGGAACCTGCCTACTATGGCAATCATTGGAAGGGACCATGGATTGACAAGGAAGGACTCACAGCGTTTATCCTGCATGGAGGATTTGCAGATAGGTTTACGCTTTTCAGTTTGAGCGCCTCGACCCAGTCCACCGCTCTTATAGCTGGACCTAGCTAAGTAGACTTGAACTAGGCCGGCAGCTTGGTCTCTAGGAAGACTTCGAGCTTCCTTAGGTCGTCTGCGAACTTGCGAATGCCCTCGCCCAGCTTCTCATACGCCATAGTGTCCTCTGCCTAGCAGTTACCATTGAGTTCCCACCTAAACTTGGCTTCATTGAGTCCCTCGACTCTCGGAATATCCACATCCCCCAGACTCCTAGGGTCCAACTTCCTCAACAGTTTCTGACTGGGCTCCTTCATCGCGCCCAGTTCGCCCAGGTACTGCGGACTGATAGTGAGTCGATCACAGCCAGCCAACTCTATCACTTCTTCCTTGCTGCGGAAACTGGCCCCCATTACAATGGTTTTGTAGTGGTACTTCTTGAAGTAGTTAAAGATGCGGGTGACTGATACTACCCCGGGGTCTTCATGAGGAGCATAAGTCTTCCCTGTGGCTTTCTTATAGTAGTCCAGAATCCGCCCAACGAAGGGGGAAATCAGCGTAGCGCCGGCGTCTGCGCAGGCCACGGCTTGGTAGAAGCCGAATATCAAAGTCAAGTTGCAGTGAATGCCTTCTCTCTCCAGCACTTCTGCGGCTTTTATGCCTTCCCAAGTGCTGGCGATCTTTATCAGAATGCGGTTCCGGTCGATGCCTGCGGATTCATAGAGACGGATGAGTCTGCGGGCACGGTCCAGGGTCGCTACAGTGTCGAAGGACTCCCTAGCGTCTACCTCTGTCGACACATACCCAGGAACGAGCTTCCTACCTAGTCCTCACAGTATTTCGCAGCCGAAGTTGACAGCCAACTTCTCGCAAACGTCTCGAATGACCTCACTTCTCTGTCTGCCTGCCTGCTGGTTCTGAGCATAGGCAATTGCGTCGGCTACGAGGTGTTGGTATTCAGGCATCTGAGCGGCGGAGAGGATAAGCGTAGGGTTGGTCGTGGCATCCTGAGGAGCATATTGCTTGATTTGGTTAAAATCGCCGGTATCAGCCACCACCATCGTCATAGTCTTCAACTGGTCCAGGAAGCTGGACTCCGTCTTCTGGCGCTTCCTGGCCTCCATTAATTACAGTGTGGGTTAGGTACAAGACTAGAAGAGCTGACAGCAGGCCGAGTCCTTGATAGACAGTCTCGCCTTGTCCTTTTGGAATTCAAAGACTTCGTTAAGTGGCAGTCCCTTTTCCTGGTCTACGAAGCTGACCTTTTTGGAAGGGACACTGGAGCTGCGAGTGCGCTCTCGTCTCATAGGCTGCAAAGTGTTGCGAAGGATAGCCTTGTGGTAGGGCAGAGTGCTAGCGCAGGGGTCAATGCGGTCCGCCACTGTCGTGCTTCTATCCAGCTTGGACATCTTCGTGTAATGTTTGCCATAGGTGAGCCTATTTCCTTCCAGACTATTAGTTAGGGCATTTGGCAATCGGGGCCCACTCACAGCCTTGCTGGACCGAAAAGGACTGGAAATTCGGAAAACTGTTTGGGCAGACTTCTATCAGAGAGTGCTACAAAGTATCAGCCGCAGTCCACTCATTAGTACGACTGTAGCAATATGGATACAGAGGCGCGATGTGAGAACTGCGGCCAGGCTCTAGGCTCTTTCACCAATACTCTGGGCTATTGGGACTCTACACTCGTCCTGGAGTCGCTGTACCCAAGTGTGACTCTCGGACCTGCTGAACTTGAGGAGACGTCCAAATGTGTGATACAGAAGATAGCATGTGAATGCGGACTGGTGGCAGGACGGAAGTATGTATCGACTACAGAAGAGATGGATGAGTTGGCGGCAAAGTGCCTGTTGGATATTTCCGCTATGCGGAAACTGGCTGACTTGACTAGCAGGGAAAACTTAGTGCGTATCCCAGAGCAGGTCGAAGAGTGTATCGAGGCACTAAAGGACTGGAACAAAGGCCGAATTCCCCCACCGATATCAATTCCTCGCCCCAAGTCCTACCCTACCAGCCGAGAAATCATAGAACTAGACTAACCTGCTCCTACATCCATAATGGACTCTTCCTCCCTTCTCAAGAAGCCGAGCATCACCTCCCATCTTCTCCGCAAGTCCTCCATCCGTTTCCTCAAGCACTCCGAAACCGAGCCTTTCCTCGCCAGCGACCCAGCCCCTCCCTCAGTCGCAATCGCCACCAGTCTCACACTGCGAGAGCGTTCCCAGCTGCAGACTCAGCGACTGCACGACTACTTGCTGCAGGTGAAGTTCTTTGCGGACCTGGATGTTGACTCTCAGCGGAAGTGCATCACGCACATGCTGTTGATGGAGTGCAGAGCTGGGGATTTTGTGTTTCATCAAGGGGAAGAGGGGTCGAAGTTTTATGTGATTTTGTCGGGAAGTGTGGCGGTGTTGAAGGTGGTTCGGAGGAAGGATGGGAAGCCGGAGTATACGCAATTGGCGGTGTTGAAAGCGGGGACTGGGTTTGGCGAGTTGGCATTGATTAACGACCAGCAAAGGACGGCAAGTATTCTGTGCAGGGAGCCGACTCACCTAGCAGTGCTGGAAAGAGACGAGTACAAGCGGATACTGGGACGAATAGACGATGCGAAGTTAGAAGCCAAGGTGCAGTTACTGCAGAAGCACCCAGCCTTCGCCAACTGGAGCAAGGCAGCTTTGCAGCGAGTTTCCTATTTCTTCTTTGACCGTCCATCCAAGCGAAAGCAGGTGCTATTCCGCTCAGGCCAAGAATGCGCCTACATCTACTTCGTGAAAACCGGGGAATTTCAACTAACCACAGACGCATTACAGGCCAGGAAAGCAGTGCGCTGGACTGCACTAGCGACTCAAAGACAGAAAAGAGAGGTTACTTTAGTGAGTGCTGGAGAGGTGCTAGGCGACAGTGAAGCCCTGGAAGGCACAGTTTACCAATATACCTGTACCTGCTACTCTGCCCAGGGGGAAGTCATGCAGATCTCGAAGGAGGACTTCTTGAAAAGGCTGGTAAATGACCAATCGGTGGAAAGCTTTAGACGACTTAATGCTGTTAAAGCGAGGGTGAGGAAGGAAAGACTGCAAAAGACGTCTTCGATTGAGGCCTTTTTCTCGCCTCGACTTAATTTATATTCAAGAAATGAAAGCTCTGAAGAATTGATTCGGGGGGAAATGCCGATTGGCGCTCTTCATACAGCTCGCAAACAGCTCAAAACTGCACTATTCAAACGGTGGGGAAATTCCTTCAAACATACTTCCCGCGGGACTTTAATTCCCCAACAGCAGTCTTTTCCCTCCTCTATAGACTCAGGAGTACCTTCTGACAGGCCATCCAGCACTACCAGGTATTCCCAGTCCCCAAGGTCGTGGGTAGATGTAGCGGAGCTCAAGTACTTCCGCAAGCCCAAGCACCCTCCAGTCCTCTTCCACCAGCTCAAAGAACCAGAAGAAACGTTGACTCCCCGCTGTCCCCAGAGCCAACACCTGTCACTCCACCGTAGCCAGTCCTAACTGATGCTAGACGTATTACTGAGTTTCGCCTAAGAACTGGGCTCTTCTTGGATTTCGGGGAGGAAGGGATTTCGGACTTGCCCTTGATGCGAGGCTTCAGGCGGGTTCCTATGTGAGCAGTACATCCAGTGGACTTGGGAAAAGCGCTGGCCTTTGAGAGGGCGATTGGAGGGCGAGAGAGCTGCAGAGCTGACGGCGTATTCATAAAGTCGTTCTAAGTAGGCGGTACCGCCTGTGTGGGTGGGAATGCGGGAGTGCCGCTCCCAGGTTTGTCGCTTGGATTTGCCCACTTGCTGCTCTACGAGCGCCAGCCAGGCCGTCCATCCTTGTTGAGCTGTAACTGGGTTGACTCGTGCGTAATCTTCTATAAAATAGGGCGCGTTTTTGACGTAGTCATCATAGTAACTGGGCAGTATTCGCTCCAACAGCTCCACATTGTCCTCTATTCTCTTCCTTTGCAGACACAGTCGGAAGGGCAGCAGCCAAAACAGCCCCGCCAGTCCGAAGGCGCAGGAAGGCGCTACGAGGTTCTTTTGCCCCTGGAAGTAGCAAACAGTGAAGTTGCACGCTGCGTAGGACAGCACAAGCACTGGCAGCCAGGCTAGTATGTTGTCAGACAGCTCCATGCCTAGCAGTCTCGGCCGAGAGTGTCTGCGCAGCAGCATTATTTTATCCACCCAATAGTTGAGGAAAAGCGCCACAAGGCCGAAGGCAGAGGCGACCGGTATAAGCGGCGCAAACACAAACGTAAGGAAAAGCAGGCGAATGATATTAGCATAGCGCTGAGCAAGTTCCACAGGGCAGTTTTCATAGATTCTGCTTGGAAGTTACTCATTCGCTGCGTTCTGAGTGATGGAAATGAGGCCGGACCGTTCCCTGCGCTCCAGTCGCCAGCGCTGCACCCGCTTCCACACTTGGCCTGGCGCACACAGGTAGGTCAAAGGACCAATCGTGCACTCTGTATACATCAAGTTCAGCACGTCATTCACCAGTCCTGAGGGCGTCCACCAGGTGAAACTAGTGCTCCAGGCCCCAATGCTGACCGCGTTAATGACGATTAGCAGGACTGTGGTGTTTAACACCTGAAAGATGCATAGTTTGTAGCACAGAGACAAGTAGTAGTGCGTCCAGGTCTGATGTTTCTCCTGTTCTGTTAGGAATTTCGCGAAAACGCCCATCACTTGGTTGATGAAGACGATGGCCAGAGACATGAGGAAGCTGAACAGCTTGAATTCGTAGTAGTTGCTTTGGTCGCTCTGGGTCAGCCACTGCTTCTGCAGGTCTTTGAGCAGCAGACAGATGCAGAAAGACCCCACAACTGTCAAAATCATCACTATCCAGGTCAGAATTCTGCGGTAGAACCGGAAAACCCAACTGACATTGAGGTTTTCCCATATGATATCGGAGGGTTCTGGGGCCAATCTAGCGAAAAAGTAGCTGTTTTGGAAGTGGACAGGGTGGGAAAAGCAGCACCTGCACAGCCATTGGAAAAAAGTGCTCAGTCCGCTGCGGTTCCAGTTCATCGCCACTGCTCTGGCGTCTGTTTGCCGCTTGAAAGTGACGAAGACTTGGCCGATTTGCAGCTTCTTGATGCCTTCTTGGAAGGCCGTTTCCTGCTCCTTCAGGTCGTTTTCGATTTGCTCGATTTGCGACTCGACTGCTTCAGTGTTCACTTCTCTGCAGCAGCAAGAAGTGGGTTCCTGTCCAGTCCAGTTCTTGAACTCCTGCACGTAGAGCTGCTTGGCCTTGAGCTGGGCCTCCAGTCGAGAGGCAGCTACGTAGTGGCCTATGTCATATGCGACGTTGATATCGTGGATTTCCGCTGGTCGTTCCCCTCCTCGGCCGTTTACCTTCAGAAACTCCCCTAACTCCGCTGCATCGAACTCCTTGTTCAGGTCCTTGATCCACACTGTGAAGTGGGAAGGACGAATTGTGTCGAAGTCGATTTCCTCCCCACGCTGATTGAGGAAGTGCCGAAATACGAGCAAATCCAGCAGAAACAGCAGAATCACCACAGAGTGGAGAAGGCCTTGCCAGAAAGGCACCTTCTTCAAGTCCTCCCCATACGCACCTAGCGAAGGCTCAATGTACCACTTCCCATCTCCATACTCCCACCCTGCGGAATTGTCCTGCATGATGTTATTCACAGCACAAGCCACACAGGCGACCAGCTGGCTAGTCCTTACCACGCACAACAAAGCCATCACCAGTCCGTTCTTGACGAAGTAGAAGTACAGGGGGAAGCCTGCGCCGAGCTCGTTTAGGTCTTTGGTGGGGCAGTTGAGTGGGAACTTGGGTGCTGTCTGGGTGGTTCAGACCAGGGGTAAGTTGCAGCATTTGCAGAACTCTCGCATGTCGTCGGGGGGTAGGAGACTTAGTTGCCGCACGCGACTGGCCTTCTAAGTGGGAAATACACAGTGAGTCCGGGCTTGATGCAGGTCTGCCTTCTCGCCTATGACGAAAGGTGCCCTGTCTGGCTTCTACTCAGCTGCCATCTTGAGTCACTGCACCTCGATTTAGCTTCTCCACAGGCGTCACCAAAATGCCTTCTCCTGCATGCTTATAAATGCAAGAATTTGATAAGGAGAAGCCCAATAAGTTCGGTGTAGCGGCCGGCTATGCCTTTGTGATCAACTCCTGCATCGGAGCAGGGTTTCTTGCCATTCCAAGTGTGTTCCAGACTGGAGGGTGGCTCCTTGCACTGGTCATGACCAGCACATCTCTGCTGCTCGGTGGGCTGTTTTCTCTGCAACTCATAGAAATCACGAGTCGGGCGAATGCGCTGAATGAGTACCAAAAGGCTGGAAATGAAGTGAAGCCGGTGAGTCTTGTGACAGTCACAAAAGTGGGCTTAGGCCTGGCAAAGCCCTCTACCGAACGGTTCCTAGACATGTCCGAGCCTTCCCTCTCCGACACTCGGCAGTTCGACCCTTCCGAACTAGTGCGTTTGCTGCTGGGCAACTGGCTCAGCTACATCTACGTCGTGTGCATTTGTCTCTACCTTGCAGGTGCACTGACCGCCTACGCTAACATCTTCGGAACTGCCTTCGGCACCCACGCACCAATCCTGCGTTCCTGCGATTACAACACTTTGGGCACAATTGCATTCGATTGCAGGATGCAGTACCTCATCTTTGTGTCGATGTTCCTGGTGATAATGATCTATTTCACGAACATTGAGTTCAGTGAGCAGCTCTGGATGCAGGCAGTGATGACTGTGGCTCGCGTAGTCGTGATGCTGAGCATCATTATCCTGTCACTTGTGAGTCTGGGAAACCAGGAAAACATCAATAACAACGACTCATACAGGGACGGAGACCCGCCTTTGGCAGATTGGAGCAAGTTCGGCTTTATGCTGCCTGCACTGCTGTTCGGAGGGATATACCAGACTCAGTTTGCAGGCATACTGAGTGCAATTCAGAAGGAAATGACAGTGTTGAAGCCAATTGTGGGGTACGTCACGCTCACACTGGAGTTCTTCTATATAACTTTGGGACTGACTGCCAGCTTTGCCGTCAATCACGTGGCTTCCAATGCTAGTTTGTCCTTCGGGAAGTACAGTAATGGAGATGGGGAAAACGGCAGGCCTATCTGGACGGAAATCATCGGGTATGGGATTGTCCTATTCCCTGCAATCGACGTAATGTCGATTTTCCCTATCGTGGCTCACGGCATATCGGACAACATCATGGGACTTTTGGGAGTAACAGACAGAGAGTCCTTCCGAAGGACCCAAAGGCTGAAGTACCATGGACTGAGGACTATCTGCATACTCCCGTCCTTCGGGTACGCCTTCAGTGAAACTCACTTGGGCACTATCGTCAACAACACTGGCTTTTTCGTGTTCTTCCTTGTGCTGTTCATGGTGCCTTTGATGCACATAGCCGCTCGCATCCGAGTGCCCTCCGCCAGCAAGTACAACTGCAACTTCAGTCCTCCAGTAAACTCCACTCAGTGGCTTTCCCTGTCCATCGCCCTGGTCACGATCCCTCTGTTCGTCTACAGTCTCTACACGGTCATAACTGCCAGTGTCTAAGTCTGTTAAGGCCTAAGGTCCCTCCAGAACTGAGAGTTGACTTGCCAGCGCTTCACTTGACAGTTCGCGGCTTCCTGCAGTGTGCTCCACAAGTGCTTGTCTCGCTTCTGACTGAAGTCTTTGCCGTCTGCCTCCAAATTGCACTGAATGGCTGCCAACTCTGCCTTGAGAGAATCCTGGAAAGACTTCGCTTGGTTGATTTCGCTCTGATAGCGACCGGAGGTATCTTCGTCTGCATAGGCCAGTTTTTTCCCCTTTTTCCGCTGAATTAGAGCATCCTGTTGCGCGTATTGTTCGGAGGTGGCCTGATAGGTCGAAATTACGTTTAGAATACCTTCAATTCGCATAACTTCTTCGCGGTAGTCCATCGCTAGTTTTTCCATTTCGCGCAGAGCTGTGTTTTCCAGCTTGCCAAGTCTTGCACTGACCTGGGTGAACTGGTCGTTACCCGGGACTTCCAAGTCTTCCAGGGTGCTGACCATGTCTCTGCTGCCCTGCACCCACTGTGCGAAGGCAGTGCTCAGTGCAGATGTGGGGGCACTCAGTTGGCCGAGGTGGGTTTCTAACTGCACGATTTCCTTGCTCGGAGGAGCGATGTTGCTGATCAGAGTGCTGTTTATTTTGGAGTGGATTTTTGCCATTAGATGGTCCACTACGTCTTCTACCCCTGTAAAGGGCACAGACTTGGCCTCAATCTCAGCCTGCGTCTTTCTCTCTTCGAACTTGTCCAAAGGCGCGTACAGGAAGGTCTCCATCACTTTGCTGCAGCTCAGCACTCGGCTCTGCGCAATCATATTCAAATATTTCTCCATCTGAGCTCTCCGTTCTTCAATGAATTTCGCAGACTGCGTGCCAAAGAGCGGCTTTTCCGGCAAGGGAGGGATACTAACCCCCTTGAATTGAGCACTCAACTGAGTGTGCATCCAGTCCAAGTCTCGGAAGCGCCTTTCCACCTCAGTGGTTTTCTGCAGTTGGCGGGTTTGCACGGTGTAGAGAGTGTACCCAGACCCGAACCAGCCTGCCGCCACTGTCCTAGGGTTCACCACCTCTATGGAAAGCGGAGATTGGACGGGAGGTGGAGAGGTCCTGGGCTCTTCCTCTATCCGCTGCAGTGTGGACACTGGGGCTTTAGGAGCGTTGGTAGAGGGGGCGGCGGGGGTGATTTCCATGTCTTCCACTTCCGCCATATCCAGACTGCCTGAGGGAGAAAAGACGCAAGGGGGCTGCTTCGTCTCTTCACTGGCCAAGGATCGGCCTGGCGGCTTCTGAAAGGACCGTCTCACTCGACTTTCCGAGGGCGGCTTTGGAGGAATGTCGCTCGGCGGCTCGACAATAAACATATCAACAGGCTTGTTGTCGACTCTAGGCCCGAATACTAACTCTGGAATAGCATCTGTATCTGCTTCTTTGGAGTCCAGTAGTGGCTTTTCAGCAGCCTTCAGACCTGGCTTAGCAGGCTCAGGAGCAGTCATTCTAGCAGGCGCTTTCAGAGGTTCAGTCATTTTCGACACAGTGCTGATAAGTTCTGGAGCCAGTGCTTGACTCGGGATATAGACTGCAGCCGGCAGTCTAGCGCTATCAGACTCCACAGTCTTTACAGCCTCTGAAAAGACTGCTTTCGCAGGGCGTTCAGACTGCACATAAGCAGGCTTCGCTGGTATTTGCTCAAACTCAGGGTCGAGAATCTCTCTAGTCTGGACTTTCTCAGGGTTGAAACTGTCCTGCGCCAGCACTGCTGCCACTTGCACATGTGGAGTTTTGGGCGAAAACTCGCTTCCTGACAGTTTCCGCTGAGAGTCAGTGGGCAGTTCCGAGGACTGGTGGATTGAAAAGGCGGATTCAGAGGTCGTGGAAGCTTGCTTTTTCTCTTCATCCTCCAATTTCACGTTTTCGAAGCCTGATTCGGCCTGTGGAGCCGGGGGAATTTCGGCTGGTCTTGAGGGCTTTTCGGTCTTGCCCAGAGCTTTTTGGGCTGTTTAGGCTTTACACTGCTGGATATTGGTCCAACTGAGCTCTTTCCTCTGCTTGAGAATGCTGCACATCCTCATAGCGGCCAGGAAGTTGGGCAGCATCAAGTACGGCAGGCCCTCAGACGACAGGTCCCAAATGTCCTTCAGCGCCTGCTCCGGCAATTTGGTCTTGCGGAAGATTTGCGCAGCCACAGCGCCTGTCAGTTGCTGTGTGGAAGTCACTCTTTCGGACAGGGCTCTGCGGTCTCCTTTCGTGCAGTGCTCGAACTCGCTTATGTAGTACTTCTTTTCTGTCTCTGAGAAGATGAGAGATTGGATCGGTACAGCTGTCATAGAGATATATAAGCGAGACTACACCAAATGGGACGACTGAAGGCTATTAGGCTATACGTCTACGCCCACGACAATGTAGCCAGTGGCTGCCTTGACGTCATCAGTGTTCACGAAATCCCCCGCATTATCCGGCAAGTTAATCACGTAGTTCTGCAGAGTAGGGTTCAACTCACTCACCATTGCCCCAGCCAGGGAGTTCACCAGGTTCATCAGGAGGGCAGTGTTCACAGTGCCGATTTGCGAATTCGCCTGCACTATTTTGACTAACTTCACTGTCTTGATGGTTGCACTGCCGATGTTGTTGGTGATGTGCGCTGCTGCTTGCACACCGAAGTCCATAGTCAGAGTCAAAGCTTTGACCCAGTTGGACTGGGTGTAGACCCAAAAGTCCACACTTGCACTGCCGTTCAGGTTGAGAAGCCCTGCCTTGGTCCAGTAGTTCACGTAGCTGGTGGGAGTCGTGTAAACGTTGAGCAGAGCTGGAGCGTTTCCGTATTTCCACTTCAGCTGCGGCACCATTAGTGCTAGCGACGTAGTGGTCAAGTTCCCCAAAGGACTCGGCAATTCCGTGACATTGAGGTTGATCGTCGACCAAATAGGCTGCAGCACCGCATTCACCACGTAGTCAGAAATGCCGACTTGCAGTCCTTCTGAGACCACTGCATTCACGTCCATAGACACTGCAGTTGGTCCAGGGACTGCCTGGCCTTCAACCAGCACTGTGCCAAGCAAGCCCACTACCAAGGTGCTGTTGTCCAACACTGAGGGATTGGAGTAGAGACTCAGGTCCACAGCGAATGGCTGGACTGGGCACTTTATCACGAGATCCAAACTGGCCAATAGCGCGTTGAGTTTGGGCTCATTGGCTGCCAGTAGGTTTGGAAGGGATTTGGACAGACTGGCCACATGCTTCTTCACTTCGTCGTTCAGCAAGTCGTTAATCTCCTTCGGCAGTTGTGTCTCGATGAGAAGGTCGCCAATGACTAGAGCGGCGGATTTGAATGCAATTTGCGGCTTTCCCTGCAATTCCGACAGTGCGACAGTGACCGTAGCGTTCGTATTGCTGACGACAGCACTGGCTTTTCCCTTAAAGGGTATCAATGCAACCTTAATGTCATACCCCAAAGTCACATTCACTTCCAAGTCAACAATCGTGTACGTGATTAAATCCGGAGACTCCAGGGCAAACAAACTCTCCGCATAGTTCAAACTCACAGACGTTATGTTGATATCAGTCAGTCGCAAGTCCAAATCGCCCAGGTCCATCTTCAGCGTGTAGTTGAAATCCCCAATATAGAAGTGAGCGGTAGTGAGACCGAATGCGTAGGCGGTCAGCAGGGCCGTGTTGAGGGTTTGCTCGGTCAGGGAGACCTGGATGTTGGGATTCGCAAGGGCTAGGCACAGACAGAACAGGGAGAAGGACAGGACCTTCATTATTGCAACAGACTTATGGCGACTGGGAACAGACCACACACAGAAGTGCAGTGCATGGGAAAGCCTTAGGCGAGATTCGGCATGTCAGAAGCTATAATCTGGCTGCGTCTATGAAGCATCAGGCCAAATACCTCTATAAACACAGTCAAATCCGCCTATTTCCACTCGCCAGTACCCAATTTCCCCTTCAAAGCTTTTTCCCTGGACTTGCCTCTCTTATCTCCTCCCATCACTGCTAATAATGAAGCCAGATTTCGTCAAGCGGAGGAACTCCTGGCTTGTCTTCGCAAAGAATATCTTCCAAGGACCGGTGGAAAGCCCTAGTAATGTGGAGAACAAGGTCCTGGCACAGCTTCAAGCCATCCGCAAGGAAGTTTTCCTCAACTCTAGTGGCAACAAAGAAGCTGCCTCAAAGTGGCTATTTCACCCAGAAAGTGGATTTCGCCTATTATGGGACTTCGTCATGATATTTTGTGTAGTGTATCAGGCCTTTTACGTGCCTCTTTCCATGTCCTTCGACATTTCGCTATCTTCAAGCCTGCTTTCCCTGGAAATTCTGTCGGTTTGCATATTTCTGCTAGATATCCGTACTCCCCAGACAGCCATAAACTTCAACACCGCCTACTACTCCGCCGGCTCCATCATCACCAAAAGAACCACTATCGCCCTCAATTACATGCACTTATGGCTGTGGCTAGACCTGCTTTCCAGCGTGCCCTATACGTGGTTCACAGACGGCCTGCAGACAAAGAGTGACCAGGACATAGCGGAGAAGAGCGGGGCCAGTGGACTGTTGTTGTTTGTGAGGCTGTTTCGATTTGTGCGGATTTTGCGGCTGTTGCGTCTGATGAAGCTGAAGTCGTTGCTTGTGAAGATAGAGGACTACATCGCCAGCGACTCGATTGCGGACGCATTCCAATTCACACGTTTATTCCTGATAATTTGCATGATTGCGCATTGGATCGCCTGCTGGTTCGTCTACATCACGCGTGAAGAGCAGCTAATCAACCCTGAAACCTGGCTCAGTGGCCTGTCCCACCCCGCTTCCAACGCGGAAGTGTATGTAACCGCCCTGTATTTCACCTTCACTATGATGACCACTGTAGGGTATGGAGATGTCATACCCACGACCACAGGGACCAGACTGTATGTTACTTGCATGATGATTGTGTCGTGTGGGGTTTTCGCGTACACGTTGGGAAGCATTGGCAGTTTGGTGGCGAAACAGAACGCAGAAGCGAATGCTTATAGGGAGAAAGTGGTCAATTTGAACCAATATATGCGCAAAAATAACCTTCCGGGAGAACTGCAGTTCCGAGTCCGCAGATTTCTCGAGTACATTTGGGGCAAAAAGATCGCGGATTCGCTGAACGAGCGGGAAATCCTTTCAGCCCTGTCCGAGCCTCTGAAAGACGAAGTATACGCCCAAGTGAATGGCGCTATTGTCAATATCTGCCCTGTCTTTCTCTCCCTCGACCAAACCTTCGTCACCCAATTAAGCAAACTACTCAACCCCGAGACTTTCGCCCCTGGAGATGTCGTCTTTGAACAAGGCTTATTAGGCGGGAAAATGTTCTATATAGTCCACGGCAAAATTGAAGTTTACCACCAGGCAACCAATTCTTCCTTCAAAATTCTGCATACCAAAGCCTACTTCGGAGAAATCAGTTTCTTCACAAATCAACCCAGGTGCGCTTCTACTCGCTGCCTCGAATTCGCAGATGTCCTCAGTCTGGAGCGGGCGGACACAGACAAGTTACTACTAAAGTTTCCACTCACGAAGGAGCACTTGCAACTCATGAGCAAACAGGTTGTGCTGCAGAAGGACCTGTCTGCACTGAATGTGAGGTGCTATGTGTGTAAGTCGTTGGGACATGTAGCCACGCGATGCAGGCGGATTCTGCTCAATCTGGATCATGAGGAGATTAGGAGCAAGTGGCTGCATGGGCGGAATCAGCACTCGAGGTTTATAAATGTGGAGTTGCCGCCAGTGCCCAATCATGTGAGGGCGGAGAAAAGGGTAAATTTCAAGTTTTCCTCGAAGAATGTATTGGGATTCAAGCGGAAAACAAGGGAAATGTTCCCAGACGACCCCAACCTGCTGCCTGTCATTCGAGACTTCGAGGACAGGTTTAAGCGCAGAGAGCCTGTCCGCAATGCCTCTCTTGGCTCTGATGCAGTCTCTCCCAGAAGTCCCAAGCGACGCAACAACAAGCCTCGCTATTCCATCATTTACAAAGACAGTGACAGCAGTAGCGACGAAAACATTCGAATTGAGCGGCAGCCGCCCAGACGCAAAAGCTTCCGCAAGTCTCTCATCCAGTCCCGCACTCCCACTGCCGAGCCTGAAGTCGTCTCCAAAACTCGCAGTTCCACAGGGCCGGAAACTCTCCTTGCCAATAGCGTCCCAGTGGAAAAAGTCCACCCACAGGGCCTAATGAGACCCAAACCGATGCCTTTGGAGTTCGGGTTGGCCACACAGCCCCACAATCGTGCGAGAGCGCTTGGGTCTGTGTGGAGTATTAGCTCTGCTGAAGGCCAAGACTTGAGCGAAACTCCGCTGCGAGTAGGCTCACTGGACTTCGAATTCGCTCCATAGTCTGTAAGTAACTATTATGCTGTGCAGGTACGGAAATACCTGCCGCAACCCCAACTGCGTGTTCCTCCACTCTGACTCCCCCACAATACCCTGCGTGCACTACAAGCGGGGCAGGTGCTTTAAAGGCGCAGAGTGCAAATTCCTGCATGACCCTGCAGTGGTGGAGTTAGCGGGAAAGTCCCCGACTCCGCCCATCAGCTCTTCACCTATATCCAAGCCAGAGCCAGAAGCTACAGTGGAGGAGCCCAGCTCCCATTCCAGTTTGGACGAGGAGGAGGACAGTGGGGCTTCAGTGGAGGAAATCGGCCCAGAGAAGGCGGAAACTGAGTCCCAGGAAGAGCCGGTACTGGAAGAAGTGTATGAGTCTGTGGAGTCTTTGGAGGAAAAGGTGCCAAGCAGTAGTGAGTCAGAGGAAAGAGTACAGCCTGCTGTAGAACCCACTCCAGAGCCTATCATCCCTCCACCGACCTTTCAAAGTCCGCAGGAGGAGCCGGAGTCGCCAGTTATCGACCCTCCCCCTGTGGAAGTGGAGTCTCCAGCTATCGTTCCTGTCTCCCCTCCCCACCCGAGCAGTACCACAGTGGTCCTGTTTCCCTCCAAAGTGGCTAAGCCTAGTGCAGTGGAAGCCAAGGCTGAAGCTCCCAAAATCATCGCCCTACCCACCAAATCCCCCACTCTCACCAAGATCCAAACCACTCAAATGGCTCGCCAATCCCGCTCCATGGCGGAAATAAAGATAAAGACGCTGGATCAAATCAAGAAAGAAAAGGAGGAGCAGAAACAGCGGCCTGCGGACCCGGCCGCTCTCTCCCCCGCTGGCACTCCCTCCAAGGTCACTATGATGCCGAGGGTTACTCGAGCGCAGGGAGTCAAGGCGAGGCCGGTGGAGATCCCGCAGGAGCCGACCCCCGTCAAAAAGGCGAAACTGGCTGAGGAGCCACTTATTGATGAGGAAATGAAGGAGCAGGACCCTGCACACCTCGACAGACTGCAACAGGACGCTCACATGGAACTGCTGTATGAGGAAATCGACGATATCATCAATGCGGAGACTAAGCCTCAGGAGCCAGTCCCGCCACCCAGTCTGCAGGTCGTCAGAGAGGAGGAAGTGCCAACGCCTCTAGTGGAGATGCAGGAGTCTGTGTCTGAGCCGCCTCCGATAGTGTTTTCTCCAGGAGCTCTGCTCGCTAACAACGAATTCGAGGCTGGGGAGGTCGTGGAGCCGCTAGTGCCCGAGTTCCCGCAAGTCATTGAGCCTGTTGAAGTCGCAGAAAGCCTGCCGCCTCCACCGCCTCTACAAGAACCTCCTCAAGTCAAGGAAAAGCCGAAGCCTCAGCCTGCAGCTGCACGCAAAACTGTAATTGCCATACCATCTGCCTCGAAGCCGAAAGGCTTTGGCGAAATTCTCACCTTGGAACAAATCATCGAACGGAAAAAACTAAAAGCAGCGGAAGAGTCTGCAAAAGCGGAAGCCAATAAGTCGCTTGTAGCAGCACAGCCTGTCCCTGTCCAGCCTACTTCTTCCCAGGCTCTGCCCGCTCCTCCTCAATCAATGGCCAGTCCTCATTCCGCTCTCTCTCCATCTCTTAAACGTCCCAGAGACCCAGAAACTGCCCCCAAAGAGGCTCCAGAGCCGCAAAAAAAGCCCAAGCCCCAAGCCAGACCTGCGCCTTCCCTCTCCCCTAAAATCCTCGGCGACTGGGAGCCGCTCTCCACCGCCTTCAAGTCACTGGACTTCTCCATATCCCACGCAAGTGAGGAAGACGTGACCGGAATGCGAGCCTTAGCACTGCGTCTGAGCACTCCAAATGGGTTTCTAGAGGTATTGGAAGAGCTGGAAGAGCGGGTGACGGAGTTGGAAGTAGCCCAGGGCCTGCCCCCTGCAGTAGACAGCGAATTCGTGGTGCTTTCCCTGGAAGACCAAATCAACTGGCTGTACGAGCACACGAACTCACTCTAATAGTCCTAGGCTACTACTTTAGCTGGATTTCCTGCATTACGCTGTGCACGGGCACCAGGTCTCGGGCCAGAGAGGGGAACTCGGCTTTGATGATGTCGCAGCACTCGCTGTAGTACATCACTAGGCGCGTGTAGGTCTCTTTCAGCACTTCCTTCACACAGTTTTCCCCTGAAAACAAGTCCTTTTCAATAACCTGCACCAGTCCCACTCCCTTCTTCCAGTTCGCCCTGAAGTCTGTGAGCAGGATTTCCACCTGTCTCTGGTCAATCGCAGTTCCGCGCTTTTTCCTCGCAAGGAAATCCAGCAGCATCGTGAACACCTCCGCCAACTGCAGCTCTATATACTGCTCGACAGTCCCTCTATACGCAGTCTCGAACAGGCCTGCGTCTGCTGTCTCTTTCGAGAATTCTTCCAAAATGTAGTCGAAGTTGTTGATTAGAAATACACATCGGTTCTTTTCGTCTCGGAAGTGAAGGGAGAGTTTTTCGAGTAAACTCAGCATGTGCTTTTTGAGGAGGACTAGTCTGTGTCGGAACATGTCGTCTTCAGGCCCCACCTTGCTGAGCACCGTGACGAGCTGAGCAAAGCGAGTAGTGATGGTGTGCGGACTCACATTGTGCACAGACAAAGGCTTCGCTAGCTCCACTGACCGGATATTCACGTCGAACAGCCACTGAAACCGAGGCCAAAGGATCATTTTCACACGGTCGAAAAACACGCCCATGAATGCGATTTGCCGCTTTTCCATGACTGCTTTATACCCCTCGTTGATCCTAATCATCAGTAGTATGGACACTATGTCGAAGCTGTTGGCCACTAATTGCCCGAGTATCTCCTGCACGTGCATAAACGTCTTTTCGAAAATACCCCCAAACACTGCCTCGTACTGCTCCGGCTTTATCACGAAGAAATCCAGGGCGAACACATATGCGAAGCTGCAAGTGTCCACTAGCAGTCTCAGCAGACTCTGGAAAACTCGCTCTAAACTGTACTTTTCCCCTGCCTTTTGAGCGGAATGGCTGACTATTGGGTCGCTTTCTTCCAGCCGAGACAGAATCAAGTGCCGGTCATGCAGGTCGAAACTAGCTACTCTAGGCGTCATTTCCACTGAAGAGAACAATCCACGACTTTCCTCAATCACAATCAGGTCACTCTTTGTAGCAGTGTCCAGTATCAGTCTCTTCAGCGAACTGAAATACAGGCGGAAATGGCTGAGGTAAATCCCACTCATGATATCTGTGTAACTCATGCAGAGTTCGACGAAGACGTCCTGGTTGTTTTCCCTGAGAAAGAGGAGCAGGTCTTTGTACTTCAGCAGGACGTTTTCTTGCAGCATTTGAATGTTGGTTTTCGGACGGGTGAGGCTTTGGAACTGCGTAAGAAGGAAACTGCGGATGCGGAAAGCCGCTTTGTGGTTGAGTCGCTTGAGTTCAGGTAGGATTTCCTTCATAGACAGGGAGGAAATGTCTCCGTCTGCCGTATGCAGCGTGCCTTCCGTCCTGAAGTACCTGAGTTTGTCCCTGAGCACTGCTACGTGCTTGAGATAGTGCTCGTCCACAGGGTTGTTTGCAATGGCAGTGATCAGCTCAGGCGCCAGCACCACCTGTTTGAGATAATTCTGCAGACTGCCCCCTAGCGACTTTCTATTCGAAACGCTCATTGTCATAGCCAGCGACTGCTCCTGCAGGAACTTGATCTCCGCCCCTATTTCACTCAGGTCGTTCTGGAAATTGGACAGTAGGTCCTCGAGTCTTCCCAGAGTTTGGGTAGTGCGGGAGACTTCGCGGTACAGGCCGCCCAAGTCGCTCTGGGCGGATACGTACTGACTGAGGAGTTTGTCTTGCACTTCTGTGATTTGGACGCGGACTTGTTCGGAGTACTTGCGGAGGTCGATGGAGGACGTGGGAAAGTCCATGGGTGTATATGGCGGGGTGGACTATCAGGGAAAGATAGGAGACGGACTAAGGGTTGGGAGGACTTAGGACTGGCTATGATTGCTGCCTTTGTCTCGGAGGTGCAGTAAGGTCGGAGACAGTGGTCCTTTCCATAGACTAGAGCGCTATTGCTGCAAACCAGATATACCGTTCTCCTATTTCTCTATTCCATACCTACATCCCTCCTAAGCATTCTGCTTCCCACTACCTCCCTTCGACCGTTTCCCTGCATTATAATCCAATAAGTCTCATGCGTACGTCGAGTGCCAAACCTCGCTCCGCCGTCCACCTTCGCAAAGACCCTCCCGCAGACACTGAATCAGACCTGCTCCTACTGCACACTCGCCTCAAAGACGTTGTAGCATCTCTCATCGAATACGCAGACCTCACAGACACCTTCCTCTCCTCCCACTCTCCAGCCCGAGACATGCTGACCAAACTAACGACTGAGCGGACGAAGTGGGAGAACTTCATGATCTACGCCCTGGGAGTCAAGGAAGTCAGTCTGAGGCGACGCTTCCACATGCCTTCGGTGGCGTTTGAGGGAGACTTCGGGAAAGTGACGGAGTTGCTGGCGACTACGCAGAGCAGACTCAGCAATTCGCTTAGGAAAAGCGGCTTTGACCCTGGGTCTCTGCTGTGGGACACTTTTTCTGAACTCAACCAGCGGTTTTGGGACCAGTTCTTTGCGGGGAAACAGCCTGAGTCTGGGGAAGACCAGACCAGCGCACTAGTTGAGGAGCAGACAAGCCTCATTTCCCAGCTCCAACAGCAGCTCAAAGCCTCGGAACGGGAAATCCAAACCCGCGACCAGGCCATTGAGCGTCTGCAGGGCAGTTCACTAATGCACAATTCCCAGTCCACTCAGCAAATCCGACACATGCACCTGCGTCGTCCCTCCCCGAATCCTGAAGAAAGCGACTCTTTCTCCCTCTTAAGGCCTCCACTGCAGCAGTCTCCTGTTCACCTGAAAGCAGCGGCATCGAGAACCCTGGACTTGAGGAGTTTGAAGGACCCGCTGGAGCGGGTGATGCAGGACAGGGACCAGTTGAAGGGAATGATCAGGTCCAGAAGTCCGAGCAAAACCATGGAAACCGCAGAAGCCGAGCACTCTGCAGAAAAGCAGAAGCTGAGGGCAGTGATAGCAGACCTGCGCAGACAGATAACAGAGCTAAAGGGCGAGTCCAGCTCTCTAAAAGGCACCAAGTCCCCTGAAGAAATGGTCCGTCTCGAGAAAGAACGCAGTCAGGCCTTCTTCAAGGCTCTCCGAGTCAAAGAAAAGGAGTGCGAAGAGCTGACCGCCCACTACCACTCATTCCAATCCGACCTGGAAACACTGCAAAGCAGACTTGCAGATAGCCAACTACAGGCGGAGGAACTCAAAAAGAGGGACGGGGAGGCTGAGCATATGCTGGAACGCACTAGCGCTATGCTCAGGACTTTGAAGGAGGACAAGGAAATGCAGAGTATGGAAATTAAGCAGTTGAAGGCTGCTAATGGGGTCTTGGAAATCAAAAATCAGCGAGCTGTGTCGAAAATCGCCAACTTGGAGAGGAAAATTGTGATGAAAAGTGAGGAATTCGCCGCAATTCAGAGCAAATTGGAGGAAATCGAAGACATACAAGGCGGTTTTGAGTCGATGTCCACACTGAAAAGTCAGATTTCCGCTGCAACTCGGCGCCAAACTCAGCTAGAGGAGGAAAACAAACACCTCACTGCCAGTCTAGACTTCACTCGCTCCCAGCTAGAGAAAACAGTGCAGGCGATGGAGACACTGAGGCGGGAGGGAGGGCTGGTGCAAGAGGATGTGGAGAGCTTTCAGGACACTTTGGACACAGAGTTGAAGGCACTAGAGGACAGGTTCACTACTGCGGAGAAAAGACTCAAAACAGCGGAAAACAGCCTTAGAAGTTTGGCAGAAAAGCGGCATTCTGAGGGGAAATTGAGGGCGGAAATAGTCGCTTTGCAGGGGCAATTGGAGACTGTCCGCGCTAGAAGCTCTTCCCAAGAGGGTGAAATTCAAGCGCAAAACAGCCAAATCCAGTCCTTGCAAGCCAGCCTACAGACTCAAGCCCTAGATCTACGAGAGAGCGCCTCCCTGCAGCAGCTCAGCATGTCTCAAGACCAGGTAAAACGTCTCAGTGAGTCTCTGGAGAGGGTGGATACGGAAATGAAGAAGTTGAAGGGGGAGAAGGAGACACTGGTGAGGGAGAAAAGGGAACTGGAGGCAGGGCATAGAGTCAGTTTGCAGCAGTTAGGAGCACTGGAAAAGGCCAACTTCGAGGGGAAGGAGGACTTGAGGGAACTGGGGGAGGAACTCAGGAGTTTGCAAGGGGAGAAAAGCCACTGGCTGCAAACGGAAAGCGGACAAAAGGAGCACATTCGAAGGCTGAAAAGTGACCTGGAAGCCGCTGAATTGAGTATTGCGGAGAAAAGCCAGGAAATCGACCAGCTCCAACAGGCCATTTCCGCAGCCAACAAAGCCTCATTCGAAGCCCGCATACAAGCACTCGAAAACGAGCTAAAAACCGCTCAAAAAGACAAGGAATCCGCTCGCAAAGACCTGCAAACCGCCCTTCAAAGCCACCAAGCCGACATTCAGGGGGAAACAGTAGATACACAGCGCACTATCAAGACTCTGGGAGAGCGACTGACTGTGTACGAGAGGGAAAACTCAGAGTTGAAGGACAACGCCTTGGCTACAACTCAGAAAGTGCATAGTCTGCAGCAGGACTTGAAGGCTAGAAACAAGGAAATAGCTCGTTTGACGACTGAAAAGGCAGACCTGGAGGAAGCCTTTCAAGCCCGGGAAAGCCAACTTACAGCCGCTTCGGAAGCTAATTTGAGGTCCACTACTGAGCAACTCACAGAGTCCTTGGCTAGCACTCGAGCTGAACTTGAGGAACGCACAGACACTCTTTCCAACTTGCTGGACATTGGAGGCGTGGCAACGGCCCAGGAACTCGCGGAAACACTGAAGAGCTGGAGCGAAGCTGTGAAGAGACTGGAAACCGTGATGACGGAAAGGAGGGGGAAGATAGAGGGAGACAGGCTGGACAGTTATATACAGGGGCTGGAAAATGAGCAGGTCTATTTGAAGAACAGAGTGAAGACGCAGAAGGCGGAGCTGGAGTCGGAGATAGAGGCTTTGAAAAGGCAGTTAAAGAGCGTCGAAACCTCCAATTCCGCAATTGCGAAGACTAAATCGGAGCACGAAGACGCTCTAGTCGGACTGACTGCTGAGAGAGACAAACTGAGTGCGCAGCTAGCTGTGGCCGAGGCTGCCTGTGCCCAGCTCCGACAGGCCGCTGCCAAAGACCGGGAGGAAACGGCTAAAGGACTGGAAGAGGCCAGGACAGACACAGCCACAGCCGAAAGACTCGTAGAGCGCCTCAATGCCGAGCTAAGTGCACTGCAGGCTGAGCGAGACAAAAGCACGAAACAGCTAAAAACCCTCGAATTCCAACAACACTCCACTGTTCAAAGCCAAACACAGCTACTTTCACAGCTCCAAAGTGAAAAAGCCACTCTGCACACCACAAATACAACTTTACAGGAAAAAGTCGCAGAACTTGAGGCTGAACTCGCGGAAAGTAGGGATAATTTGGTCTCAATGGAGGAAGCGCTGGCAGTGCAGAAGAAAATGTCGCAAGAAGCTTTGGAAAAGGCTACTTCGGAGCAACAGTCAGTTCTTGCAGTTTCGTCCAAAGCGAGAGTTGCACTTGAAAACGACCTAAAAAAGGCTGTCGAAGCCAGAAAAATACTCCAAGGAGACGTCAAGTTGCTGGAAAACGAACTGAAAAACGCCGAAAACGACCTGGAAAAAGCACGAGAAGACCTAAACCAGTCCCAAAAACTGGTAATTTCGCTCCAACACACCAATCAAAGTCAGTCTTCAACCCTAAACTCAAGTTTGAAGGAAGTTTCCGAGCTGAAGCAAGAGCTAGCCCACTTGCATGCGGCCAGTTCCAGTCTTACTACTGAGAAAGAAGGCCTGTTGGAGGAAGTAAAGGCGGTGGAGGACAGATTAACCTCTGAAAGGGAGATTTTGCAGAGACAATGTCAGCACTTGACTGAGGAATTGGCGCAAGTGACAGCCGCTGCTAATAAAAAGGCACTGCACTGTGAGACTTTGGGCTCGGAAGTAGAACGAATTGAAGGGTCGTTGAAAGCTCTCCAGGCGGAACTAGAGGCTGTGGAAGCTGCGAAAGGGAAGTTGGAGGCTGCGAATAGGCGCTTGACACAGGAGGCACAGTCCAGCCAGCAGAGAGAAGCAGAGCTGAGTAGTGAGTTGCAGACTGCCAATAGCCACATGCAAAGCTCGCAAACCACCCTGGAGCGAGACCTGCAGGAGGCCAGAAAGGCAGTACTGACTGAGAAAAAAAACAGAGAGGCGCTGGAAACAGCCCTCCGTGCAGCTGAGGAAGTCAAGGCGGGCTTGGAAATTGACTGCCGACAGCGAGATTCAGCCCTGGAAACAGCCAAGATCGCATACGAACAAATCCAGCAGCGCCTCAAAGCTGCAGAGGAACAGAACAGTAGAGACACTGCGGCCCTTGCAACGCTCAGAACAGACCAAGAACTGGCTCTAACTGCCTTGCAGAAACAACTCGCAGCCCTGCAATACTCGGAAAAAGCTGCTTTAGAGGCCTATAATGCGAGCAAGTCGGACCTAAGCAAGACCACTGAGACTCTCAAAGGCCAATTAAAGCAGCTAAATGCTGATAACCAAAGACTGCAGGTTGTTTTAGATGCCAGTAGCCAGGAAAAGACCAGATTTGAGGGGGAAATAGATCGATTAAAGGCTCAAATTGAGGCTTTTCGACAAGAATTGGCCGCGTCCAAGTCAGAATCAGCAGCTATCTTGGCGAAATCGAAGGCTGATAGTGACAGTCTAAGGGCCAAAGCAGCCGAAAACGCTAAATTAACGCATGACTTGGCCACAGCCGAGCAATTCAAGTCCCAAACAGCCTCCCAACTCGAAACTTTGCGACAAGAACAAGCGAAAAGCAGGGCCGAAATCACTCAATTGCAAAAGGAACTCACAGAGAGTCGCAGTCTGCAGCGGGCCACTGAACTGCAGAAAGCCCAGGCTGAGGCAGAGATAGCCAGACTGAAGACACTCACTGAAGAAATTAGCCTGCGGGCAGTGGAAAAGGCCCGTTTGGAGTCCAGAATTGAAGGACTGAGTGCAGAGTTGGACAAAGTGACAAGGGAAAACGGAACTTTGAAGGCTGAAAATAGGGAAATTGCGGCGGATTTGGAGGAGTCCACTCGAATAAGAAGGCAAAACTTAGAGCTGATTTCAAGCAAAGAAGTGGCTATTAAGGCCTTGGAAACTGCCAAAAGCGCACTCACAACGGACCTGCGCACTGCCCACTCCAGCCTTTCCCAGCTCCAACTCCACCAGCAGTCCCTGCTCGACCGCATTGCAGAGCTGGAAGAGCAACTGGCCAGCGGAGAAATCGTGGAGGAGGAAGTGGAAACAGCTCAGCGACAGGAACTGGAAGTAGCGGCCGGACTGCCTGCAAATGTGAGGGAAATTGAGCTGTCTATGGAGAGGGAAAGTCTGGTGGAGGAGGAACTCGCTGTGCCTATCATTTACTACTCGGCTGGTACTTCGGAGAGAGTCAAGAAGGAAGACATGAGGAGAATTGCAGCTTTCCTCAGTGAAACTATGGCCAAAATGACGGATAAAATGAATGCTTTTCTGGGCAAGTTGCCGGAATTTCTGGAGAAAATCCCGATGCTCGAGCAGCGCCTCCAACAAGCTAACTCCCAAATAGCGAAGCTGAAGGCAGAGTTGCAGCGGGAAGAAGACGAAGTCTCCAACCCCGAGGCTCCCAGACCTTCCCTCAGTCCTGACCTCACCCCCTGTGTCTTAGTGCACTATGAAGGCAGGGCCTGGGTGCTCCTCAGGTCTGCAGCAGGGGAGTACCTGTGGCAGGAACCGCTCCCGCATACTCCTGAGACAGCTCCGGTAGTTGTGTCCGAGGAGATTCTGAGGCAACTGGGCCTTTGGGTGCAGGAAAGGAACCTCCTGCAGAGCAAATACGTGGACTCGGAGGAAAAGGCACTCCTGATGACAGCGGAGTTGCGGAAAATCAGGGAGTTGCTGGAGTCGCGAGGCTTCAACTTCCAAGGCGAAAGTCTCTACAGTGTCATCAACTCCATCTCCCTCCCCCGCAAGCGAGGCCCTGCCTCCTCCCAATCCCGCCCGCCTGCCAGTGAAGACCTGAGTGAAGTGGGCAGTAACAACCGCTTCAGTCCCCAAGCGCCTGTCCCCCGCGCTGTCACCTCCCCACCCGGCCACTCAGACAAGATGAGTGACTCCAGCCATTCCAAGGCGCTTTCAGAGGACGAGTCCCAGCAGGTCTTCAGAACTATCAAAAAGCTGATGAAGGACAATGACGAGTTGGTGAAGGAACTGAACGAGGCTCAGCGGCAAATCCAGCTGTATAAAGGGCGGCTGGCGGATATTGCGAGTCAGCATAGTGACCCTGTGTCGAGTTCAGAAGTACTGATAACAGTGCAGAATCTGCTGGAAATGCTGCCGCAGTTGTAAGTGCTAGGCAGGGACAACCGAGTGGAGAGTGTAGTCACGGCTCTGTGCAATATCATGAAGATGAACCAGGGACAGATCGCGGAGTTGAGGAGGAAGAGGGGAATGGGAGCGGAGAAGAGTGACAAAAAAGGCCTTTTTGGCATCTTTAGACGGTAGGAGCTAATAGGACTGGCTGCGCCTCGGCTTTGAGGGGCTATAGGTCTGTACTGTCCTCCCTAATACACTCAATTTAGTTGAAACCAGGCAGATCTGGTCAATTGTTCAAACTCTGTGCAAGAAACCAATAGCCTCCAGCAGTACAGGCGTCTTCATGTCACATAGCGAGTCCTAGACAACCATTGCGCGGCATATGAGAGGTAGAGAAACTTGGTCGAAGAGTTGCATATCTCAGGGGTAGAGTTTCAGATATCAATGCTCAATGCAGCGTATCAGAGGCTTTATTTCTTGGTAGAGTGAAAGCTGAGCAGTTCTCAGAGTCTCCGCTATAGC
>Ga0247837_1003786_pt1 | contig 25703 bp, 16 predicted proteins | sample LaCtaG_2_FD_187115 | JGI IMG/M metagenome (GOLD analysis project Ga0247837, IMG submission 187115) | Freshwater microbial communities from meromictic Lake La Cruz, Castile-La Mancha, Spain - LaCruzMarch2015_14.5m | ecosystem: Environmental > Aquatic > Freshwater > Lake | place: Spain: Castile-La...
GCTAACGCCCTAAGAACCAGTTACTCCCCATTTGCCCTTTCACTGCATCCAGCGGCTCCACACCTTCTCTAAATATCGTTGCCTCTGGTACACTTGTCATGCCACACACTAAATTTCTAATATAAGGCCGCGCTCTGTAGAAGTCTGCAACGCAAATGCGTCTCGGACTCTTTTCAAAATAGAGCAATGAAATGTCAATATTTCGATGAGCGATGCCCTACCTACTTCTCACCTTCTTCTGCAAATAGACAAAAGTACCCACCAAATCTCTCATATACGTCCACAGATCTTCAGGGTCGTAGTGTTCCTTTTCCGTCTGTCTCGTCATCATATCTTGACTCAGCAGCGACTGCAGATAAGGGGTGGAAACATACACATCCAGCGTTCCGCATAGCCACTTCCATCGTTTCAATAATGTTTTGGTGGGAGTGGCCGAAGGCTAGCAATACTGTTTATCAGCCTCGGCTTGAGGTAGTTTGTAGGAGCTGCAGCGTTAGGATAGAGGAAAATATCTGTATTTCTGTCTAGAGACTGGGCAGGGTTTTGATCCACGCTGCCATTATGAGTGCTTTCGATTTTCTGTATCTTGAGGTCAGGAAGCGCGAAGATGTCATTTATCCTAGAATAGGATTGCTGCTTAGAAATAACTTAGCATACTCAGGAACTTAGCCACAAAGTATCTACTAGAGGACAATTAGCCCCTGAAAGCTGCTTCAGACTCCAACAATCATAAGAACTCTATGGAATGTTCCCCCACTGTGACCTGCGCTTTCCCCTGCCAGTCCTCCCCTCGGCCCACCACAGCCAGCGCCACCTTCCTTTCCAAGCACTCCGCCACCACTTCCACTCCCACTTCCCTCTGCACCACCAGCGCCCGCACACTCAAAGGCCACCCCGTCTCCGCCTCTCCGTCCAGCACCACAATAGTGGCTGGGTAAGTTCCTTGCAGGTCTGAAAGCCGCTTTAAAAGCACGATTTTCCCCACTGCCGTCCCTGGGTTGATGGGCAGATACAGGCTTTGGCCTTGGTCTGTGTCGATGAGTCGGAGTGTGGCTTGCAGGGCGGGCAGTAGGGCCTGCATGTACCTGTCTGATATCCCTTCCAACTGCTCGTGGAGGCCGAGTGGGTCGCTCCCCATCACTTCACACTTCCGGAACTTCTGCTTCCACTGCACAAAGGTCCGCAGCAGCTCCAACAGCACGGGTTTGAGCAGACTGACAGAGGACTCAGAGTGCCAAAAGGACTCCAAAGCCTGTCTGTACTCTCTGCACTGGACACTACATACTTCCGACAGTTCTAAAGCTTCCAGGATAATGCCCAGTTGATGCAGTCCCTGTGAACTGGTTTCCACCCGAGTAAAGCAATCCCGCATATACACAAGTTGCAGGTCTTCCAGACAAATGTCATACAAAAACAGCAAATCCGGCTCCGAAGACTTCCCACTGAGTCTGCCCAGACTTCTACGTACCGAGGTCAGCACCAAAGTGCGAGTAGCAGCAGCTTCCTGGGAGGTATCTGATATGTTGAAGTACTCGTGCAAGCACTCATATAGGTCCTTCGCGTGACTACACCCGAGAGTAAGTCGATGTCCCTCGATAGTGCCTCGGTCCAGTATACTCTGAGTAGCGTGCAAAAGAGGCATATTAGTGCGGCAGAGGTGCAGCAATAAGTCTCTCACAATGGGCTGAATTTCCTTAGTGGCGACCAGACGCAGACTGTGACATAGGCGAAAAGCCGCTTCCAAGGACTCTGGCGAGTCGGTTTCCAGTCCTTTTTCCGCCCAATTCCGAAAGAGATAGTCCAGTCCCAGGATATCCAGCAGAGAAAGATTGTGTAGCTTGTTAGAACAGTAGCGGGCAAGTGTGTCAAGGGAAGACTGCAGATGGGGCAGATCGGGAAGGCAGGAAAACACTGGGAGCTGCTTGCGGATGTCGAGGATGTGGGCAATTGGAGTGTCTAGACGGTCTGTGACGGTCCATTTCAGCTTGTCTGTGACTGCAAAGCGCACTTCCAGTCTACGATTACCAGGGATCTTCTCCAGCACGCAGGCGCCAGTCTGTCTATCCCTCACCGAGTCTCCAAAGACATACTTGTACTCCACACACAGCACTCGCTGGTGCACGGGCAGCAGCAGCTCCTCACTGCTCCACAGTGGGTACTCCCCCACTCGGCTGGAAAGCGCGAGTTTGTGGTCTAAACTCCACATGCCCAGCTCTTGCAGGTTCCCTACCAGGCCGAGCACACTACCTGTCTTACGGCTGGTCTGCACTTTGAACCGCAGGCGCAGCCAGTTTGGAGACTCAGCGTCGCCCTTGCTGCCAGTCCATAAAGCCGCTTCCTGCTCGCCCCCCAGACTGCCAGCAGTGCTGGGCTGAGAAAAGTGCATAGAGCTCCGGTTCCAGCTGATTTCAGACGCCAGCCTGCGCTGCCTTGCTCCCGCAGCAGACATTTATATGCAAGTCCTGCCAAGATGAGGAGAATCCAAGGTTTAGAGGGGGAAATAGCCTGCTTGCGGGTCTATTTCTCAGTAAAAGCGGCAGTTTCCGCCTATAATAATAGCATGGCGCAAGGCCCGGCGAAGAATGCTTCTTTTATGGAGGTGAGAAGTAGGCAGTTGCTGCAAAAGGCTATTCCCGGAGTGAAGGCGGTGGGTCCGCAGCACAGAGCCAAAGTCCCACTAGAGCCGCTGGTATGCTCTAGATAGGGCACTTCGCCTTCCTCCCTGAAACGCCGTGTTTTCGACCTTTTGACGCATGACAAGCGGCTGCAGGCCTTCGAACTGCTCGCGGACATCAAGCACGACTACTCCCAAAGTGACTTCACGGACACAGTTTTCTACCTCGGCAGACACATGCTCCGCAGTGGCTTGGTGCAGGAGTGCTTCCTTATGCTCAAAATCATGTATGAGACTATGGAAAGAGTGTACAGCGGGCAGGCAGACTTCTCCATCTACGAAGAAATGGGCAACATGCTCTACCTGTCCGGACAGATTCCCGAAGCAATTGACTGGTTCACTCGCATGATGGAAGGCAACATGGCCCCCGAGAGTCGCATGGCCTTCAACATAGGCCTCTGCTACCAGCTCCAACAGGACTACAAAGCCGCTATCCGCTTCTTCCAGCAGTCTACAAGCGCAGACCCCAAGTACTACAAGTCCTGGCAGAACCTGGGGTCTTGCTATATGAAAGCAGGGGAGTTTGAAAGGGCGCTCAGTGCTTTCAGCCAAATGCCCACTTCAGCTGAGACGTATACCTGCATAGGCAATGTCTACTTCCAAATGGGGAACTTTGAGGAGGCGGTGGCGGGGTATATCCGCGCAGTGGAGATCAATGATACAGACGCTAATGCTCTCAATAACCTGGGCTGCGCTTTGAAGAGACTGGAACTGTATGAGGACGCCTTGAGTGCGTTTAATGACTCACTCGCTGCGAAGCCCACTAGTGAAGCGGTGGTCAACCTACTCACGCTGTATATCGAAGTAGGGAAATTAGAAGACGCAAAGAACCTCTTCCGTCTCGCTGAAAAGCACGTTACCTCTGCAGATGTCCGGACACTCCAGCGCCTCTACGAAGAGGCAAAGAAGTCTGAAGAGGAAAGACAAGCAGGGGCCAGGGGAATCAACCTCTTTTCCAAGGCAGGAGGCGGCAAGGCAGCCGGCAGAGCTCTGCTCGTCGCCAAAAGTCCCACTAAAATGGCCTAATAACCCGCGTTTTCTGTCGATTTGGGTCGAAATGACCAATTCAGTAGGCAGAAAGGTACAATTCCCCTAGTTTGTACTGGATTTCTACCTATCTAGTTGGACGGCTCGGAAATGGCTTCTTCCACCAGTCCCATGGCAGGCGCAAACACACCCGCAGCCACATACTCCCCAATTCTCGCCCTTAGCAGCTGCGTAAAGGGCATTGGACTCTTGTGAGCTGCTTCAATTACCTCAAATTTGAGTGTGGAAATCGCTGAATTGTGCCTCGGACTGCGAGTCAGCAGGACTTCCGCCAGTTCCGGCTCCCCGAATATAGCCGAAAGCGCCCAATTGAAGCGAGAAAGGGAGTGAAGTAGGCGGAAGCAGGGCTCGTGGAAGTCAAACAGGGGCGATTTCAGCTCTTTGCAGACTGCACTGCGGCCTGAGGCAGGGACTGGCAGGCGGAGGTAGAGGCTTTTGGACTGGTCCTCGAGTCCACTGGAAAAGGCCTGTATGAGTACTGAGTACAGTCCGAGACGCTTCTCTGGAACCGGGGAATTGACCAGGGAAAACAAGGTCTGGAGAGTGGTTTCTCTGGTTAAAACCGCTGCAATTCCCTCTGGCTTCCTTGTGATTAGACACAGCGCAGTTATAGCCGCATTAAACTGCCCTAAATTGCTCACTGCCACGAAGGAGTTGAGGACTTGCCAGAACTTCCCTGTGAGGAGCGTCAGGTCAGTGGCCACTTCAGCAGCTCGGGCATAGAGCACCAGCACTCTGCCCTTCACATAGTCTTCAGTATAGGCGGAGTCCAGTTCTTGGGCGATTAGAGGGAAGGAAGGGGAGTGCAGGAGGTGATTAAGGGTCTGCGGGGAGTCGCCAAAGGCAGTGATTATCTCCACTAATGCGAGTTTTAGGAGTAAATCCGTAGTTTGGTAGAGGGCTAGGATGTGGTCCAATTGGGCTGAATAGGTCTGATAGAGTGTGGGACTCGCAATACTGAGGCGGACAATCAAGTCACAGAAGCGGACTTTGTAGGTGTCGTTGGGACAGGAAAGGCCTGAGGAGAGGAGGGAAAGGACGGAGGGGGAGCTGAGGAGGGCGGGGTTCAGGCTCAGGAAGCATCTAGTGACGGGCTCCACTGTGGCTGTTTCGCCTGCGGACAGACAGGCGCACAGCAGAGCGAAAAGGTCTTCAGTCCTGCCAAAAACTGCCAACAAGTCATCTGGCTGAATCCGTTGGATCCCTCTAAACAGCCTGGTCTGCACCTCCACTCGTCCACTGAGCCTCCGAATCCCCTCCACTCCCAGCTCTCGGTAGACCCACAGCAGTGCTTGCGGGTCCAGGAAGGCTCGATCCACTGCCTCTGCAGCCAGTGGGTACCTCTCCTCGTCCCCAGACCACCTCAGCAGCTGCTCCAGTCCCACAGTCCTGAACAAGTCCAGCGCTGCAGCCAAAGAACTAGGTGCAGACAAGTAGTCCTGTACCGCTTCCATTAGCTATACTAGATGAGCGCTGCGAGGCGGTCACTGACTGGACCTGCTGCCTTCCTCACAGCTGTAGACCCCAAAGAAGTGGACTTGCACCCGGAGTTAGAGCAGGAAATCCCTCAGAAGGAACATCGTCTGTCCTGCTTGGCAGCTACAGGCACCCAAGGACTCCCAGAAGCACTCAGATCCTTCCTTCAATCTAACGTTTTGGCTGCTATGAGACGCCAATCGCTGCTTTCCCACCTGTCCTGCAACTCCCTGAAGCGGTCTGATACGGAAAATCTAACTGTCGGCAGGACTGAACTGGAAATGATACAATACCGCAAGATGAAAAAGGCCATTTCCTATGAAAGTCCGCTGGACTACTATGACAACCTGCCCATTAAGCCGGGAGTCACATTCTTCAAAGCACTTTTGCCGGAGGGAGGCTCAGACGAGCTAAAAGTGGACTTCCGAGTCCCGAAAACGGCAATAGTGTACGAGAAAATCTACTTCTCAGAGTGGATGGAAGCCGAGCAAGCGACAGTGACCACAGACCGCTTCCTCATCCACGAGTTTTACCACGACTTCCAGCAGAGAGTGAATTCCCCCTCCGCCCTCGTAGCAGTGCGCAGGACAGACCTGCGCTGCGGAGTGCTAAGTCTCGGAGACCTCTATGAACATATATACAAAAGCCCTTTGCCGAGTGTGGGTTTGTACCAGGAAAGGATCAAGCCGAAGCATGAGGACAGGCCGGCTTTGCTGAGAGTGTTTATTGTGAATTCCACGAGGAGTGGGAAGGCTAGTCATGCCTTCGTGATAGCGAATACCCAAGCGAGTCCTGCAATGAACCCGGTATGTCGCTATATCATTCGCACAGACATCCCCAGCAGCTTCACAGTCTACCGCCAAGCCGGCATCTCTCTCCACAAAGCCATCGCAGCCGGCAGGCAAGTGATCCGCCACCTCCAGCGCAGATACCTACTCAGAATCGAAGAAATCGTGCTGGACTTCATCGAAGACCTGGACGGCCACTTGTGGCTGATAGCCTGCAAAGGGTACCGAGTGGAGGAGGCTCGGGTGCAGAGGGAAGTGAGGAGGGAGGCGAGGGTGGAGCAGGTCAGGTGCAGGCTGTGTTTGTTGCCTGTGAAGACTAGGGAGATTGAGCATATTCTGCCCTTCAAGATGCTGTTGCTCTTTAAACACCATGTCGCCAGGCGAGGGCGCTCCCTCCTCCCTCTTTCCCACATCCGTGCCAACAACCAAGACTACCTGAGTCACTGGATCCGTCTCTGCGACATTTGCCACATGCTAGTCCAAGCGGAGTACCAACTCCAGCAGGCGGAATACGAACTGGGCAGCATACTAAACATCGCTGTGACTCTGCCGGAACTGCTGGGCCAGCCAGTCTACGACCTTCCCAATTACATGCCTGGGAAGTTGCCGCAGTGGAGGCTGTTACTGGTGTTTGATACTGTGGAGTGGGTGAATGGAGGGAAGTTGCCAGTCCTGTGCTTCAAATTTTCTCTGTTTGACGACGTTTTTACATACTACCGTCCTATAAAGCCGGATTTAAGCACTGTTACGACCCTCAACGCAGCTCGTCTTTTCTACTACTACTCCTCCCTGGACTCCAGCGCCCTGTTGCAAGCCCGTGCCCTCACCGTTTCCCTGCGCTTCACCCACTCCAAAGGCTGGAACCAGTCCCTCCTCTCCGCCAACTTCCCCCCTCTTTCCCTCTTCTCCGCCCTGCCAGCCCCTCACAGCAGCTGCACCGACTCCATCAAACTGCCTATATATAGAGAAGAGGAAATAGTGGGGTGGGTGCGAGTCGTAGTGGGCATTACCTGTGGGAGTGAGGTGGCTTTGAGGGAGTTGCAGACGAGTATACGGAGGATAGGGGAGTTGTACCTGCCGGAAGAGGGGTTCGTCACAGGGGATTTGTTACCTGAGGAGTGGCTGGAAGCGGTTGATTCGGACTATAAGACTGACCTGGGGAAGACGGTCATTAGGGATGAGAATGAGGAGTTGGAGGTATGCTATAGTCCTTTGCTGTCGCATAGACGGATCTTTTCGAGTCCGTTGACACTGAAAAAGTCCGTTTCCGCTTCTAAACGGCCGAAATCAGGCATGAAGCCCAAGCCTTTAGTCCTTTTCCACAAAAGCCGCAGAGCCAGCTCGACCTCCTCCCCCTTCTCCACCACTACCATGGCCACCGCCTCTTCCGCCCAGCTCCTCTTCTCTATGGACCAAAGAACCCACTTAAAAACCCCTATGTTCCTGCCTACTCGCCTGATGGTGACCACTGCCAACACTCCCCGAGACTGGACCATCGCGAAGGACAGTGAGGGGGAAGACAGCAGTTCTGACCTGGAAAGAGTGGAGGAAATGATCCCTAACACCTGCCAACATGTAGACGAAATGGTGAGTCCTTTGATTACTGAGACTATTGATGCGTGCTTGAGGAGCAGACATATTGGGCCTGTGTCGCAGGGCCTGGGGAAGGGGAAAGGATGGAGTAGGACTAGGAGGAGGAGACTGAGGGACCCGCTCACTCGCATATACTCGGCTGCAGGCGCTAAGTCTTAATGTATGTTCTAGTAGTCTGCTCCACTGTCCAGCACAGGCCACTTTCTGCTGCAGAAACCAGTATATACCCACTCTCCATTTTCACACTACACAGGCTATTAGGCTATTGCGAATTCGTCACTTTCGTATTAGAATCCGCACCTAGAAAGTCCACTTCTCCGCTGTAAGCCGCAGACAGCAACAGCAACATATTAGCGAATTCCTTGCGAATGGAGTACATTTTGGTGCGCTTGCGCTGCTTCCCTCCCACGTTACATGTGTGTGAAGCGACTGCAAAGAGGTGCGGCTTGAGCACGAAGACTGCCCTGCATAGGTCTGCAATCCGCAGCTTTTCCAGTTCATCAGGCAGCGAAATCAGCAATTCCGGCACTGTTTTGATAGTCTTTATGAGGAGCTTTTTCGAGCCGGACCACATCGCTACTATTTGTTTCTCTCCAGGCATCGAACTGGGCTGGGGCAAAATCCGCTTTTCGCCTGATAATAGCTGGAAAATGAACTGGGCTGGACAGGGCTCGGGCAGCAGGGCGTGGTGGCGCTGTTGGAAGTAGAGTTGGAGTTGAGTGGGACTGGCGAGGTAGCGGCGCATTTGACGGAAGGTGACTTCTGAGTAAGTAGAGGGAAAGGACTATTCCAGCAGAGATATAAGCAAGCCTGCATATACCACTCCATAGCAGGCTCTGTATTGTCCTTAGTTCAGTTTCCTCTGGTTTCCGTGCTAGTTTTCGAAATGGCACTTCCCTCTGTCCACTGTCCCAGTCTATACCTGCCTAGCTGAATTCCTTCTTATCCTGCCCCGCAGTGTCTGCTGCTTATAATATGAACCCAGTCCTTGAAAAGCACATAAGCGACGCAGCTGAGCTGCCGCCTGCTGACCTGAAGCTGATCCTGCTGGGCGACTCTGCAGTGGGCAAGAGCAAACTAGTGGAGCGGTTCCTCTGCAATAACTACATCGAGCGACAGCTTTCCACCTACGCACTGACCATGTATCGACACAACACGATGCTGGAAGAACAGGAGCTGAAGGTGGACATTTGGGACACTGCGGGACAGGAGTGCTTCAACAGTCTGCACCCCTCTTACTACTACGGAGCGCACGCTTGCATCCTTGTCTTCGATGTGACTCGGAAAATCACCTATACGAACTTGCGCACTTGGTATGCGGAGATGCGTCGCAACTGTCCTCACATTCCCTGCATCCTCATCGCCAATAAAATTGACGTGGACTTCTCTGTGACCAAGCGAAAATTCGCATTTTCAGAGCAGTACCAACTGCCCTTCCACTTCGTGTCCGCGGCAGACGGCACCAACGTCGTAAAGGTACTCCTCACTCAGATCTTCCAAGACTCCCTGAAGGCAGCCATGGCGTACAAGCTGAACCCTCCCGACAGCCTGGACAGAGACATCATGGAACTGCTGCAGGATGACTCCTGGGTCACCTCCTAGCCTAAGTCCTTAGCATAATGGCTAGAGAAAGAAGGAGTGTCCAGCCACAGGAGAGACACAGTTCACAGGGACAGTTAGGAGACTCCTTTTTGAAGCAGATTTTGAGTGATTCTGAGGCGGAAAGAGCGGATTTGCAGACAAAGCTGCAACGACGGAGTGAGGAAGTAGCGCGAATGAAGGAGGAAATACAGAGCAGACTGGGGCCGGTTCGGGAGGAGTTTAGGTTGATGTTCGCACAGAGAAATGAGGCCAGGAAGGTCAAAACCCAGATACAGAAACTCGAGTCGGCGGTTAAAATTCTGCAAACTCAGATAGAAAACCAGAAAATTGAAAACGCGGAGAAGCAACGAAGGCTTGAAAAGCTGCAAAAAAGCGCTAAAATGCCATCAGAAAGCGGAATTCCCCGGCCAATCGATCAACTTTTCCGCGAACTTTGGTCGGTTCTGCTTCGCAAAGGCCTCAACAAGCGGCAAATCCGCTCGAAACTGACCTGCTGCACTCGCACAGAAGTAGAAACCTGGGTTCAGACCCTAGTGAAAGGCACTACCCAGCGGGAAAGAGGGAGGATGACCATGCAGGCTGTGCGAAGCGGGAAGGTGGATATAGGTGTGTTTATGGAGCTGTTGGAGCGGTACCAGCCGTATCCACAGAGGGAAGATGTACAGATGGAAGTGGAGGGGATGAGGGTGGGACTGGCCTGGCAGGACGTAGGGCTTGAGGAAGTGCGGGTGGTACTGCTGCAAGCAGGGAATTCACTGCAGGCCGCTGAAACAGCTTTCCAAACCCCCCCTTTCAGTAGGTCTCCCGCAGTGGCCAAACAACTAGCGACTTGGCTGACTAGGGCAGGAACTGTCCCAGCCAACTACTCAGAACTACTGCAATTGCTGCCTGTGTGGCCACTCCTAAAGCACATTTCCGCCTATGTCCAACTGGCCCTAGCCAAGGACAGCCAAGGCTTCGTAGCTCTGTATGTGGAGCTGCCTATCCCCTGTTCCGAGTCCAGTCTACAAGAAGTCCTGATAAGGAAGCTGCGATTGACTCAGGAGGCAGCGGGGATTTTGGCCTGTCGACTGTGTGCGACTGAGGGCGGATTTGACGTGGAAGAGATGAAGCGACTGCTGAATAGCCCTGTGGTTCCTCGGGAACAGGAGTTTGAGGCCTTTTTAGGACTGATGGATGATGACATTCTTGAAAGTGTCCTCAAGCGCTCTATGGTGCTGCCCAGCTCCTTCCTGGCCGCAATGACCTTCGTGAGTTCGCAAGTTCACCCCGCCACCTACCTGAGCCTCTCCGACTTCCTAGGCAAGTGTGAGGAGTGCGGCTTCACAGCCAGTCCACAGCAGCGCTGGACTGCGCAGGTGCAGTGCTTCCTGCACACACTCACAGTGGACGCCCTGGACGCACGGTGGCTCCGGGAAAAGGCCAACTACGTCTTTCTCACCTCTGTGAGGTCGGAAATCGACCCGCTGCCACCACAAGAAAGCGAATAATAGCAGTGAAAAGCCTCATTATGAGAGTCTAATAAGCACAGAGCCAGACTTATAATGGGATTTCAAGCCTAACTCCGCCTACTGCCGCTCCCGAAAGAGTGCATGGCGTGGGTAGGGCGTCGCCGCTTTCTGCCTCTGTCCCTGTCTTTTCTGCGTCAAATCCGGGATTCTCGCCACACTCTGGCTGCGCTTCTCAGGAAACAGACTCCTGTGCAGGAACAACAGCACCTGCTCCTGCGACAGCAGCAGCTCCATCACTTTCCGCTTGTCAGAGTCAGTGAAGCACTGCAGAGACAGGGCAGTTAGACGAGCAGGGGACTTGTTGCGACTCAGAGATACGCTTTTGTCCCTTCGTATAGTGATTTCCCGCTTTACTTCCTCTATACAGGCGAGGAAGAAGTCCTCCAATTCTCCTCTTTCTAGCATGTAATCGGTCTTTACAGCGCGAATTCGCTTCAAGGCGGACTGGGAAACGCGGAGTTGGTTGCGGAGATGGGTGATTGTGTCTTTGTACCGCTGCTCGTCACTTTCGCGGGTGTCGCCGGGACTGCACAGGTCTGGACTGCCACCTCTCGTCACGAAAACTGGGCTTTTGGCCTCTGTGGAAGTGGGGAACTCCTTGGAAATAGGCGAAGACTCAGTCCTTTGCTGCAAAGTCTCAATCTTCTCCACCGACCTCGCATGCAGTTTCTTGGCCAAAATGACCTGGTCCTGCAGAAACTGCCTGTCGTCCTCCAGCGCCTGCGCCCTAGCCTTCCACTCCTCCGCACTCTGCTTGTACTCCTTGCACACACTATCCAGACGCACTGCTTCTGAACGGAACCAGTCTCTTTCCAACTCCAACTTCACCAGTTCTTCGTCTCTTCTGCGCTTGTTGGCCTCTTCACTGGCCTTTTCCTTCAGCAGTTTCATCTCTTTCTGGATGCTGAACATGTGGGATTTGTACACGTTGAGGAAGTCGACTTCGTGCTGGCGTAGTACTGTGCCGACCTTCAAATCCAGGTCACTGATGCAGGAATTTAGCTGGGAGTAGAGGGCTGTGATGCCTTCACCGCCTGGCACGGTGTTGAAGTCCACTTCTCGTCGACTACGCAGCACTTCCTTCACAGGACTCTGCCCCCCTCTCGGAGACCAGCCTTTACCTTCCATATCTACTACGTTTAGACCCGGACTCTAACAGGTCAATCGCCCTGGTCGTGCCCATAGTCGCAATGTAGCGCATTTGCAGACTCAAGCCATTGCGGACTGCCTTCGCAAAGGCAGAGTGGTGGTAATCAGCAACTACTTCCTTCGTAAGTGAGGACAAGCCTGTATGTTTGGCAGGAGGACTGACACTTCTGGTGCGCTTTTGAGCACTTTTGCGCTTGTATTCCAGCAAAGGCAGGGGCAGGGCACTAGCGGAAGACACGCGAATCGCACGGGAAACGCTCATTTCACATAGGCGGAAATTGCGGGCTGTGGCGACTCCAGTCCTCTGCAGACCTTTCTTCTCCCTGCCCAGCTCCCCTCGTACTTCCCCACAGTTCCCCGCTAGGCTGTCCAGCACCTTCACTCTATCCCGTAAGTCTTGAGAGGAAGAGCGTAGCAGTTCAAAGGGTCGGATTGTCACTTTGTTCGTAAGTTTCGAGGGATATACAGTCACTGAGGCTTTTGACTGGTTGCGTCTGTGAGGGGAATCCAGTAGTCGCTTGATTTCATAGTCCAGACTCAGCACGTCGGAATGGCACTTCCTGCTTCGGAGCACTGAGCTTTGGCCTGATTTGTGCAGCAACACAGATGGCAGCTCCGCAGTTCGCATTACAGATAAATGCAGCGCAGAGACCTGCACCTCAGCAACGTGCCTCTTTCCCCCTCCAAGTACCTGCGTCCTGTCTATCGCTCCACTCAGCCTTTCCCCTTCACTCCCAGATCTGTGCCCAGTCGTTCTCTCTACCTGTCTGCTGTTAACTACCGCAGAGTCAAGTCCAAGGACTTGAGTCCCTTCACGCTGCCTAGGTTCGGCAGGATGGACCAAATGCAGAGAGAAACGAGGAGGCGAGAGCAGCTTTTGGCAGATTTAAAGCGAAAGCAGACGGAATTGACTACCAAAGCCTCTCAAATCCACCGCAAAAAGCAGCTAATTACCGACCTTTCCCAGCGATTTCGCGTGTATTTCAGTATGCAAGAAGCCGCAAACCAGTCTGAAGTCGAGTTAACGACCAAAGCTCTAGTCCAAGTCTGCAACCGAGAAAACGAAGTCTCCAGCAGGACCATTCAGCGCACTTGGAGGAGCGTGCGAGCCAAAAGACTGCAGAGACAGATGGAAACTCGGGTGCAAGCTGCAGCGAGACGCATACAAAGGGCTTGGCGCAGACATGTGAGGGAGAAACGCAGGGAAAGGAGAGAGAAAGCAGCTGCTGTGGATATACAGAGGCACTGGAGAGGAGCACTGTAAGGGCTATTTAGGGTGCGAAGGCGACTAGAGCCGCTGCTGGAGCAGGGCAAGTTGCAAAGGTCGCTCGGGTCTCTAGCTGACTTCCGCCTGCGCATCTTGAAGCAAGCAGCAACGGTCATTTGCTACCACTGGAAGCAGTCCCGCCGAAGGCAGCAGCAACGCAGTCCAACTCCCCCAGTCCCAGTCCTGGAAGCATCCGAAACCTCAGCTGCGCAAAGCGAAAGTCCCAAATCTCCTCGTAAAGCCGAGGAATCCCCCTTCCCCTCCCCTGAAAGTGTCTGCAAACGCCCCCTTCGCCCACATAAAAGCTAGCCTTCCTGCTATTTGTCATTTATACCCTGCTTCTTTTATGGCTGGAGTTGGACTTTCTCATCTAGTGTCAACAGGCACAGAACCTAGCACTTGCTAGCACTTCCATTATCGAACACATTAGTTCGCTTTCCAGTCCATTCTCCTACTCAGACGAATCGCTAGCAGATGTTTTTCTCGAGGAACTGACTTCCGAATGCGAAATCATTCCTGCTTTCCGGTACATGTGACAGAGAAGCGTTCACAACCCCACTTTCAACCCTCAGCAGGCGGAAGACTATTCCCCTTAGTACACTTATCCCGGCAAGCCACCAGGCCTGGGAGGACTGGAGAGCATCAGGAGTCCTCAAGTGTCTAGCATAGTCAGACAGGCAACATTTCGGTAATAATGGGTGGTTCTGGGAGTAAGCAAATCTTCACCTATACGGTTCCTCAGCCCGGCACTGGACGGCCCGGCGAAAGCCCAGCCTACCGCTGTGAAAACTGCCCTGCGGACTTGAAGCCGCTCCACCCCTTTGGCGCCACTACTCTGCACGACAGCTTCCGCCATGCTGCTTCTCACTTCGGCCGCAATCAGTGTCTCGGCACTCGCGAAGTCCTGCCCAATAACGAACTCGGTCAATACCGCTGGAAGAACTACCAACAGGTGTGGGACTTGACCTCGAGAATGGCAGACGCACTGGAGTCGCTGGTGCCAAGGAATGAGGAGGGTCAGGGAGTCTTGGGCCTGTACTCCAAGAACAGGGAGGAGTGGATGATTTGTGACTTGGCTGGCAGCATGCAGGGACTGGTGTCTGTGCCTTTGTATGACACTTTGGGGCCTGATAACCTGGTTTTCATCGTGGAGCAGACGCAGATGAGGTGTGTTGCGCTGTCCAGTACGCAGAAAGCCTCGCTGTACAAGCTGGCGAAGACAGGCCGCCTGTCCTCTATCTCCGTCCTGATCCAGTTCGAGCCTGTGACTGAGGAAGACCGCAAGGAAGCCGAAGAGCACTCCATGTCCATCCACGGCTACAACGAACTGATAGCGAAATTCACGGGCACAGGCCCCAAACGCCCCCCTAGTGCCGAGGACACCTACACCATTTGCTACACCAGCGGCACCACTGGCCAGTCCAAAGGAGTCGTGCTCACCCACCGAGCCATGGTCTCCACCATGTCAGCCGTAGCGATGAGAGTTCGCTTCGCTGACAGCGACATCCACATCTCCTACCTTCCGCTAGCGCACATCATGGAGCGAATCATAATCAACTACGCATTCATGTGCGGCAGCGCCGTAGGCTTCTTTGGAGGCAACATCCTCAAGGTGAAGGACGACATGGCAGTGCTGAGACCCACTATCTTCTTATCAGTTCCTCGGCTGTTTAACCGCTTCTACGATGCGATCAACACGCAGTTTAAAGCTGCGACTGGCATTTCTCGCAGACTGCTGGACCGGGGCATGCGGGTCAAGAGGGAATACTTCGATTCACAGGGCACGACAAACAGTAAACTGTGGGACACGCTGGTTTTCCGCAAGGTGCGCAACTCTATTGGCGGCAGAGTGCGCATTTTGATCACTGGGTCTGCTCCTATCTCCCCTGAGGTTGTGTCTTTCCTCAAAATCGTCTTTTCCTGTCCGATGGTGGAAGGCTTTGGCCAAACTGAAACCTGTGGAGCCTCTCTCACGACGGAGCCGGACGACTCAGAGCCCGGTCACACCGGCGGACCATTGGGCTGCGTGGAAATCAAGCTAGTGGCAGTGCCAGAAATGCGCTATACCGAGCAAGATGTTGACGACCAAGGCCGTCCTACTCCCCGCGGAGAACTCTGTTTCCGAGGACCTGCTCTGTTTAACGGCTACTACAAGCAGCCAGATAAGACAGCAGAGGCTATGGATTCGGAAGGCTGGCTGCACACCGGAGACATCGTCATGCGGATAGCTCACAACGGCGCAATCCGCGTGATCGACCGCAAGAAGAACATCTTCAAACTGGCGCAAGGGGAGTACGTGGCAGTGGAAAAGGTGGAAGGCTGCTACCAGGAAAGCCACTTCATCAACCAAATCTTCGTATACGGAGACTCCCTCAAGTCCTACCTTGTTGCAATTATCGTGCCAGACGAACTCTACATCCGCAAGTCGTGGTGTCCTGAAAACGGCATCGACGCGAATGTAGCGTTCGAAGAGATCTGCAGAAATGAACAACTGAAGAAGGCGATGATGGAGGACATGGGTGCGATGGCTAAGAAGAAGGGACTGCTGGGGTATGAGAAGGTGCTGCGGATGCACTTGGACGGGAAGATGTGGACTTCGGAGGACCTGCTGACACCCACTCAGAAGCTGAAGCGCTTCGATGCTAAGGAGAAGTATGCGCAGGTGATTGAGGCTTTGTACCGCGAGGGCGGGGACTAGTAAGCCAATAGTTAGCTAGACTCATTCCAGCACTGCAGTCTCTATAGGTCTATGGGATAGTGCGACCTTTTCCTTATTGGCGCAGTGTTAAAGCCTGCTTCTTTAGGGAATTCCTACAGATTGCTTCATAGTCTTTGCGACTTCTTGGCTAAAATCGCAACCTTAGCATTTGCCTGTCTCTCATCGTTTCACCTGAAGAGCACGAACAAGCCTATTAGCGGTTCTGGCCAGCCTCTCCGCATTGCTCTGTGCAAGTTCCTCTTACATCTCAACCCACATTTTGCAACATCAACTACCAAATCACTAGTAAGCTGAAGCTGACCCACTCAGTCTTCTGTCTGTTTGCACATTTCCTTTCCTCCTCTTCGAAATCGTGCTGGATTCGCTACACAAGATTTGCTTCTGATTTGCGTTTTCAGCAAAAAAACGTTTCCAGGCAAGCATGATGAAAGCACTGCTCCTTTCCCTTCATTCACGCCAGCTCATTCTAGCCTAACTGACCACAGATTTAGTTCATATGCTTACTTCCTTAGCAAAGGACACAGCAGTGGGTAGGCTTCCTCTTGCGGTGGGGAGTTCTATCTACTTCTTCCAGCAGGAGGTGGACTTCAGTTAGAGGCAAGCCGCGGGCAGTGTCAGTGAAGCCCACACTTCTGACTTTCTTCAGAGGTACGTGGCGAGGCCGCAGGCAGGAGGGCCGGGGCGAGTCACTGCCAGGAACGCTGGAACGGCGGAAGGAAGGGTTGTCTGTGGTGACCATTTCTTTATGCAAAAGATGTGGGATAGGCACAGTTGCGAGAGACTGTATGGGACTTAGCAAGGGAGACATGTATTCACTCGTCCAATCACCCCCCCATAGGAACTCCCTCCTGCGTAACTTTGATTGCAGCGGCCGGGTAGTCGGTACCCCCGGAAATTGCATCTTCCTGGACAATTCGTCTGAAATCAGGCAGATGGGGAGGGAGTGAAAGAAGTTTCAGTCTTCGCTGAGAGTGGAGACTGCAAAATCGCGGAATTACTAGGAGAGGAGAAATTTCAGGTCTGCAAACGGCCGTAAAGTGAAAATTTCTTCTGAGTGTTTGTAAAATCTTCTCTTTCCTCAATGCGTATTTTCTCAGAATAGTTACTTTGCAGTTGCTGGTTTGACAGCATAAAAAGTATAATCAGAGTAGTGGGGATTTTGTCATAACAGACCTGACTTCCAGCTTATATGAAAAGGAACGATTAAACGACTAGTCGTGCTTAGGCTATTGTTTGAGGCTCCCAGGTCATCTTTTACCTTGAATTTCAGCTGTTTCAACTCCTTGTCACTACACGCACCCTGGATCTAAGCGGAAACCCTCACTCTGGACACTTGGCTGATGGAAGTTTAGTGGCAGGGCTAAGATCCTGCCAACACTGCCTAAAAGGTTGCTTGTCTGGGCACAATAGAGGCCTATTCCTCGCATTATATGTGTATATGGAGTCCTGAATTTCTATTGCTCACATCCTAGTTTTCTTGTATCTCACTTTCTAATGTTGAGCAAATGATTTTAGACAAAGGAGCTGAAGCTAAAAAGAAGGGAAATGTTTACAGACTGCTTTGATAGAGAAGTTACTGTATAAAGCATTAAATAGACTATGCGACTGTGTAAATGAGGCTTCGCTTGTTCAGCCACTATTCGGCTTCTAGAAAGTCGCTATGTAAGAAAATGAGGGAATCCGGGTACATTGACCTCTATAGCGCCCGGCCTCCCCGTTCCAAAGTCCTTCCAGTCCCGCCCCTCTCTCTTCGCCTGCACTCGCCCTGCTCCCCTGCCCCCAAGCCAGTTCCTACCCCTTGTAGATCCAGACCTGTATCCCCCTGTGCCCTGTCCCTCTGCTCCACCAGAGCATCCTCCACTGGCCTCATCAGCAGGCGGGTAATTACAGAGCCAGTGGCTTGCAGTGCCAAGGCCTGGGCAGTCACTAGCTCCCTCACCGGGGACTTACTGCTAGGCAAGCAGGAAGAAAGTCCTCGAGAAATAGCGAGTTTGACCAAAATAATGACTCTCTACACTGCTCTGCAGTTGCTCAAGGAACTGGGTCTCAGTCTTGCCTGCATTGCATTGGTTTCACACAAAGCTGCAGGGATGAAGGGCACGAGTGCTGGGTTGCAGGCCGAGGATACACTCAAAGTGATGGATTTGCTGTATGGCTTGATGCTGCCCTCTGGAAACGACGCGGCTCAGTGTCTTGCAGAGTTCTTCGGCAGGGAAATCGCTGCAAGTCGCTCAATTCCGGGCTCAAATCGAGGATTTGACCTGCTTTTCGTCAGGGAAATGAACCAACAAGCGGGGAAACTGAGTTTGGGCAGGACTGTGTATCAGAACCCACATGGAATGGCAGCGAAGCAGAACTTTTCCACTGCGAAAGACGTCAATACGCTCGCATGCATAGCGATGCGCCTTAGTACTTTCCGCTCTATCGTAAACACCCAGTGTTACTCCTGTAACATCACCAATGAGGCCGGGGAAGAGCGAGAGCAGACCTGGGAAAACACGAACAAGCTGCTTAGAAAGGGGTTTGAAGGGGTGAAGACTGGACTAACGGAAGGCGCAGGGCCATGCTTGTGCAGTAGCTGGAGAGAGGTAGTGGTGACAGTGCTGGGATGTGGGTGCAGGGAAGGCAGGTGGGAGGATGTGCAGAGACTAGTGGCCTGGGCGCAGTCCAGCTCAGCTAGTCCTAGGCCTGTTTAGCTCTACCAATAGAAGTGGTCCAGTCGCTTATTTATAATGGTTTTCAGTATGGAGAACCCGCACTTACAGTCGATTTCCTAGAAATAGTCCAATACTGCCTATATAATGCTCGGATATCGCTAGTGTACTACCCGTAGTTCTATACACTTCCTGTACAGTGGAGAAAGCAGGGACAGGGAAGTTAATAGGGACAGGATTGACTAGGATCGGACCTGCAGGTCTGATCACAGTCCTTACTTAGACTTCTAAGCGTAGTATTTGAAAGATGGCAGGGGAGCCGCTCGTCCAAGACACTGCAAGCGAACCGACCTACACCTCCTACGAAGCCCTCGAGCCCCTGCAGCCAGACCCAGCCTCCTACGAAGGCCTGCTCCGGTCTCTGGACTGGAAAGTGCAGTTCTCCACACTCACAGTCCTTCGGCAGGTCTGCAAGCATCAGAGAGAGTTGTTTTTCCAGCTGGCAGAGCAGCTTTTGCCGCTGCTTGTAGCTCTTTCAGACTCGATTCGGTCGAATTTGTCGAAAAACGCACTTTTGCTGCTGACGGAAATGTTCTTGGAGCCGCACCCTGCACATGCGCAGATGGCGGAAATGCTGGTGCCGGGGCTGCTGCAGAAGACTGTCTGTGAGAAGACGTTCCTCAAGCAACAGGCAGCAGCTGCCCTGCGCAACCTTTGTAGAGAGGCGAGCAGTCCTGTGGTTCTGCAGCAGTTGGGCTCCTTGTGCTGGCACAAGTCAGGCGTCATATGCGACAACGCCTTCCTGTATCTGAAAATCGCCTATGAAAGAGCGGAAACTGGGGAAGTGTTCAGGAGCGCCACAGCTCTGCTGAACAGCAAGAGGAAGAAAATCGAGGCTGGGGCGACTTCCACCCTCCGCAGCATGCAAACCCTCCCTCAATTCCCTGCTCTCCTGGCTACTCTCGACCCCACTCTGCGAGCGCAGGTCGACAGAGCTCTCCTCGTGCGTCCCGGAGCCGCCCAAGCCAAAGATATCCGGTCCTTCATCGAAGAAAGGAAGAAAACACTGCAGGAAAACAACTAATAGGCTGGCTTAGATAGTCAGTGGCCGAAAGAGACTTCAGGGTCTGCTAGCTGCAGCGCACTCCGCTTCCAAAGACCGATCTTGGTTGCCAGCCCCGGCATTAGGACGGGCTTGAAGGCTGCGGGGACCTTTGAACCTTGCCGGAAGCCTGGAGTTTCCACACTGCTGCGCTGCAAGTCATTGAGAGATTCGCTCTTTTTGAGGTGGACTGCCTTCCTGCGCACCTTCACTGGTCCCAGGCGACCCGAGTCTTGGCTGCAAGGGAAGGGCTGGCGAGGGGAGACAGGGGTGGTTCTAGGAGATAGCAGGGCGAGGGGCAGACCTAGCACTGGGCCTTTGGAGGAGAGGGGCTTTCCTGCGGAAAAGACGATGCGCTTGCGTGGACATCCAGCTCGCAGACGAATAGCTTTCGCTTGGCCTTTGGGGAAGGCAATAAATGGGTCGTCCTTAGGTGTGAGCACAGAGCTCAGTGGGGGCTTGGGGGGCAGGCGGGAAAGTGTGACCCCTGACTTAGTCCTGGGCCGGGCAGCTGACATTAGTACTAGCCCTTCCCTGGTGGCTGGCAGAAGTCTCTTAGGAGATAGTGCATGCCTTAGCCTCGAAGTATGAACTCGGACTGCTGAATGCCTGGGTAGCTACTGCTAGGATATGAAACTATAGACTTCGAGTCTATGCGGGATTTCCCTTTTTCGGTATTGATTCCGCAGTGCCTTCAGAAGCCCGTGTCGCTGAGGGGAGACTGGGAGCCCTCGGAGGCGGTTGGGAAACACTCCAATGTGGTATGGAAGAAAGGCGATTTCTTCTTTAAATGTGTATCTTTCCTGCAATTTCATTGGTGCCGATCAGCTGCGTCCTTTATCCTTATACCTACTAGACGCATTGCCAATGTGGCAAATTCAAGGAATCTGACTAGGACTAGAAGGGAACGGAGGGCGCCACTGCAATTCCGCACGTCCCCGGCCTGTTATTATTCGCATCCTCCCTATACAGCTTCACAAACCCCGCTTCTCCCCAGTTCACTCCCCACGAGTTCTTCACCAGCCAATACGGCACTCCCATTTCTTCCCCAAAGCCCACGACCAAAATTGCGTGATTCGGCCTGGTGCCGCAGCCACTAGTAATTACGCCACTATGGTAAAACATGAATGCTGGCTGGTCTGCCTCGACCATAGCAGCGACGGGCTGGCGAGAGACTGCGGCTTTTAGCTGCAGTTCGTCGTTCGATGTGACGAAAGTGTAGTTTCGAACTTGCGATATGAACTTGTTGGAGTTGGACTGGCAGAACCCGGCAAACTGGCGAATTGGGTAGTTGCGAATTGACTCCAAGCCGCCACTTGCAATAACATACTGATAAGCGTGCTCCACTGTCCCAGCGAAGCAGCCTTCGTTGCCGAACTTATGAGAGCAGTCGATGAGTTGCTGCGCACTCAACTGCTGCACCGTGCTATTCTGCACCCACAGCAGACCTTCTATTGCGCCTGCTGCTGCATAGGCCCAGTCAGCCCCGCATAGGCCTTGGTTGAGGACTGGACTCACTGCTCCAGTCAGAGTCCAGTCTACTTCGTTAGGAAGGTTGTAGGTAGGGTACGTGACGGTAGGACGATGGACTGGGGGAGGGCTGCCTAGGAAGTTTGCAGAGAACTCGGCAATGGTCAGGTCTGCGAAGTCGTTGATGGCCAGAGAGGAGGTGGACTGGGCCCGGTTGTGCTGGACGATAGAGTCGCTGGCTTGCTGAAATAGCTGGAAGCGAAGTTGTTGCTCTGCGGAACTCGCATAGGCTTTCCCATATCTCTGCGTGAATTCGTGAAAAGCAGCTTCCTGGTCCTGTTGACTCTCAGGCCCCCACCCGAACACTCCCCCACATCCAACCACAAGCACTGTCACAAGCACCCCGACTTTCCCTTTCGCCATTACCACTTGCCTATTTAGCCTAGTAGCAGGACTCCAAGCCCCAGCCACACTCCTGCTTCCGCCACGTAAAAGGTCCCTCTGGTCGTAAAGCCCAGCGAAGCCACTTGACTGTCCGGAAGCAGTTCAGGACTCAGAGTCAGCCAGTTCGTAGCAGTGACAAAGACCCAAAAATCAGTATTATCGGGCAGACTACCCCTTTGATAATCACTAACCTGGCTGCTCGCAGAGAAAGAATCAGCTGCGTAGCAGGGTGCATTGCCCGCGTCTACTCCACTCATAATTTGGAAAGAAGTGGGAGTAGCAGGGATCTGAGGGTCAGATATGAAGCACATGTAGATGTAGCCAGTTTCAGTCAGAGCGAAGTTGGAAAGCACCAGGTCGCCATTAGTGGTGGACACGAATTTGGGCTGAAGGAGCAAAACTGGCTTTTTAGCGGTCATTTCCAGGGCGGAAACCACTACAGAGTTGTCATATGTGGGCAACAGCGACTTCAGCAGAAGTCGCTTGTCGTTCAGACTGTTGAGTCGCTGCAGCGGCTCGATGTTGCCAGTGTCTGTAGGGTCAGCCAGGAGGTAGACAGTGGCGTAGGACGTGGCTAGCAGGCGACGTGTTCCTCCTCCACTGGTAGTGGAAAGGGGCGCATCTGAGGTATCACTGAGGGAAGAAGCAGTCGAATTGTTCCCCAGACCTTCATAAGTCAGTACCAAAGTCGACTTTATGCCCAGGACTGAGGCAATTGCCTGGCTGATTTCAAGTCGAAACCCGTCTCCTAAGGGCGCCTGCAGGAACTTCATCACACAGTAGGCAGGCACAAACGGCTTCGCAGTGGTAACGTTGAAATTCACAAGTTGCAGACCGATATTATTGAGTGCGTCCTGTATCTGCGCATAGAAAGTGTACGCAGTGCCTGCTGTGAGTCCCTCCAGCCTCACAGAGTACTCATACTGCGTGTCTTGGTCGATGTAGTCCTGAGTGTGGTTAAACCAGGGCAGCCACTGGATAGCCGTGTCGTTGTCGAAAGTCCCGGAAAGGAGCTCTGCAAAGGTAGGTGCGCGAGTGCCGTAGTACCCAGTCATATAGAACAAAGTGACAATTTCATTCGTCACGAATCGAATCAGTACTGAATTCCGCCCTGCAGCCACTACCTTGGAGTCTATCACTTGCGGAGTGCTATTCGTCGCCCTGCCCACTTGAAAGGTGTAGGAAGTCTGGGACAGCTGGAAAGTGCGGGCGTCGGGACCGGTCTTCACTACGAAGAACTCTCCGTTGCTTCCGTAGGAGTCGTTGTTGACTAGGATGTGGAAGACCTTGGTGGTGTCTCCGGGGTTGAAGCGCAGCACTGGAGAGCTGAAGTTCATTTTGGTGGGGATGGAGCCGAGCTGAATGAAGGTCAGGTTCAGTCCGCTGGCGGGTGGACGGGAGAGGCGGACTAATAAAGGTGCGGAAGCGCCTCCTTGAGGGATTACGCCTGGGTCCTGTATCGTAATTGTCTCATTGTACGTTCCGATTACACGGAAAATCGACCTTTGGATAGGTGCGTAGACTGTTGGATCGAGGTTGCCTGAAACCGTCCAGGTCATGTTATAGTACCCACTAGTGGTTCCCTGGGCAACTATCATATAGAACCCTGCGTAGCTCTGCCCCAACACAAAGTTAATAGGGTTGGGAAAGACCGTCACTCCCTTGATCACCGACGGAGTGAGTTGGAAACTCGTCGGAGAGCTGGACTGCAGGGTGATGAACATCTGGTCAGACCGTGTGCCGATGTTAACAGTCCAAGGCAAGTTGTAGTTCACTAGCACTTTCTTGCCGATTTGCTTGAAGGTGAAGGGAGAGATGCGATTCAGGTTGCTGGCAGTTTTGGCGACTACTTGGCGAGTGCTCGGTCTGCTCCAGGACATCACTACGAAGGGGAGTTCTCCTAGTGTGCGCGGGTTTTCCAGACCTTGGACGGAGACTGTCACGTTGGAAATAGTCGTCTCGTTCTCAAATCCATTGATGTGAATTTGATTTTCATAGTAAGTGCACAGGTCTGTGGGACTCACAGTCTGAGAGGAGTCACATGTCACCTGGCCAGCCACATAGTCCATTACATAGGCAGGGGGGAAGACCAGAGACCACTGGTCTCCTAGTACCGACTTGATAGAGCCTGTTTGGGTTCTCAGCGAAATAGAAGAAGAATAGCCGGCTCCATTGGTCGATATAGTGCTGTTATCGTAATACATTGCAGAGGGAGTCGACGAAAATGCGAAAGTGGAGGAAATCGCGCCTATGTCGTATATCATAGTCCCGCACATTGTAAATGCGGTAAAGCTGCCTAGTGTCTGGCCTACATTGGGGTTAGTGACTCTTCTTATAGTTACATTGACCTGAGCTGGAGATTTCCCACTTATCCACCCTGTAGTTCCATTGATAATCACCGCCTGTCCTGAGGCGTAGCAGTCCATTTCTCCATTCCAATTCGGCGACAAATCCATCGAATTGCAGCTGATAAACTGATTAAGTCCTCTCGGCATACTCGCCGGAAAGGTCAACTGCAGCACACAATTAGCAGAAAAAGTGGTAATGAAGCCAATTGTGAAGTTGTAAGTTGCCTCTTCGCCTGCTGTCAGCGGCTCGAAATCGAAGCTTTTCAAAGCCAGAGTTTTCGTCTGGAGCGCTGTTGTGAACTTCCGACTGGTAGGGTCGGTGGAACTTTCGGTGATTAGCTGGTCGGAGCAGAAGATGGAAACGGTGACGATGCCTGAGGTTATGCCGGGAGCGAAGTTTTTGACGCCTGTAATTGTCACGTTTAAAGGCGCTTGGGTTGCACTAGTGTCATACTTAGTGTCTGTCACGACCGTGACAACTGTATTTCCATCATTGGAGCAGGACTTGAGCGTTGTCAGCGCCCCTGACAGTAAGCACAGCAGATTAGCAGGCAGCGGAGCGTACTCCAGAGGGTAAATAATTTTAATAACCGACTGGGCAGGGAGCGAAACACTAGGTGTGAAAGACACTGTTAAAGCCACGTTTTGTGCATACCCATTAGAAGGAACCGCCCAAAAGTCATTATGGGTCAAACTCGGAGTCAGTGATTTGCTCAATATGACCAGTCCCGGAATTGAGTAATTTCCATCTTCTAGCAGTCCGTTTTGAGAGAAACTTTCAATGTTGAATACATCTGTAACGCCTGGATTCAGCGGATTGAGGATGTGGTCGATGCGGACGCTTATAGAGTTCCCGCCGATATAGTTGGTAAATTGGGAAATTGTCACTGTATTGGCTGCAAAGGAACATATGACTGGCTGAGTGGCTGATAGAGCATTTAGTCCTCCACTAATGGAACAAGTTGGAGTCGGAGTTGTGGTCAATACGTAGCTATTTTTGGGGAAAGTCATAACTACAGTCGAGCCAACCGCCAGATTATTAGTCAAAATGAAACCAAAAGTGCAGCTAGTGTCCACATGACTGGCCGCCAGGTTATTGCAAGACACAGACACGCTGGAAACCGCTCCTAAGTTCAACGGCGTGAAGTTGTTAAAGTATATATACTCACTTTGCTTGCTGACCTGCACAGGTGTGATAGACATTGCCACAGGGTTGATACGGTTGAAAGGGTTTGTCAGGCCTTTGATAGTGATTTGGTAGTTTGTATGAGGGAGAATAGGGTCGACAGCGACTGTGGGGTTGGAAGTCGAGGGCAGGGAAGTGAATACGATCCAGCCTACTTGTGGGTAAGTGTAGCAGGTCACGCTGATGGTGTATTGCAGGTAGCACAAGACTCCGGAGTAGGGAATTGGGTAGGTCATGGGCATCTTTAGGATCAGACCGGTAGTCAAAACACTCGTAGACCCCGCTGAAAGCAAGTTTTCCACCCACAGAATAAAGGACATGTCAGTAGCTAAATTGAGTGTATTGGGCGTAAAAGTGACCGAATTCGACCCATCGCCTCCCATCGATGTAGGACTTCTCCCATTAACCACAGGCAGAGAAGGCATCCCGTCGTCATAAAAAGTCGCAGTCGTTCCGTCCATTGTCGACACTAGGACTCTCTGCATGTTCAGTGCTTGTTGATAGGACTGAATTACTGAATAAGTAGTGACGATGACCTCGGCCGTAATGCTCGCCTGCGTATTGGCGACATTAGCAAGTGTGAAACTGATGGGAGTTCCTGCGGTTAAAGCGTTAAAGTTGGTGATTTGGATGGTTGCATATGTGGAAGTACTGACGCTTGAGGCTTGGTATA
>Ga0247837_1003791_pt1 | contig 25672 bp, 28 predicted proteins | sample LaCtaG_2_FD_187115 | JGI IMG/M metagenome (GOLD analysis project Ga0247837, IMG submission 187115) | Freshwater microbial communities from meromictic Lake La Cruz, Castile-La Mancha, Spain - LaCruzMarch2015_14.5m | ecosystem: Environmental > Aquatic > Freshwater > Lake | place: Spain: Castile-La...
ACGGGAAACCTCGTGTCGAGTCGAGGGTCCCATCCGCCTGCCGCCGGTCGATCCGCCGTCGATCCCGGCTGACGGATCGATGCGAGGCAGCGTTCGACCGCCCTCGCGCCCGGATTCCAGTTCGCTGCCGCCGAGGGTCCTCCTGGGCACGGGGTCTTGACGGCATGCCGGGGGCAGCCACGGCACGCGCACAAGCCCTATACTCCCACCATTCGACTACACCAAGGCCCCAACATCCGCGGAGCACCGACCATGTCGATCGCCGAAGCCATCTACGAGCACAGCCTGCGCCTGCCGGAGCAGGCCGCCCGCGAGGCGCTTGCCTACATCGAGCATTTAGAGGATCGCTACGGCGTGGTGCCGCCCGCCGTCCCGAACCCGGATGACACCGAGCGCTTTCTCGCGGCGGTTGCCGGCGGGCTCGGCGACGACTTTCCCGACGATATCGCAGACGACGACTTAGGTCTCGACGCGCCGCGCCAGGCCCTGGATTGATGCCGTACCTGCTCGATACCAACGCCGCGATTGCGTTGATGAAGGGGCACCCGGCGCTGCTGCGGCAGGTGCAGCGCGTCGGGCGCTCGCAGTTGCGGCTGTGCGCGCCGGTTGAGGGCGAGCTGTGGTTCGGGGTGGCGAAGAGCTTGAAGGTCGAGGAGAACCGCACGCGGCTGCTGACGCTGCTTGGCTGGCTGCCGAGTCTCCCCTTTAGTGGCGAGGCGACCAGACAGTTCGGCAAGATTCGCGCTCATCTTGCCCGCCTGGGTACCCCAATCGGTCCCTACGACACGCAGATCGCCGCCATTGCGCTTGCGCACGACCTGACCTTGGTGACGAACAATGTCGACGAATTCAAACGTGTGCCGAATCTGCGGTGGGAGGATTGGACGAACTGATTGGGTCATCGGGGACAGACCGGGATTACGATTACGGTGACACTTTACCATTTACATTATTTTCCGTCCGCGGAAAAGGGGCCACGGAAAAGCGGCCAGGCTCGTGTTGCTTTTGCCGGCTGATGAAAGTGAATTCGACCCTGGCCACTTTCCCCGCCTTGATCATAATCCCGTCCAGGTCGCGGCTGGAACTCGTCGCGGCCGGGGGCCGCTCCTACGGCTTCGGAGCGGCCCCCGGCCGCGACGGGTTGCAGCAAGGGCTAGTTGGCCGGGTTGATGATCAAGGCCTACGTTGCCCTTGGCCCCTTTCGCCTCTTTTCCCCCTGGAAAAGCGCGAGTTCGTTCCGGAACGCTTCGGCCGGTGCTACCATGATCGGGTATTCTTCGCTAAGCGGGGGAATCTGCATCATGGTTGAAAACACCAGTATTGTTCTGGGCGACCACTTCAAGGGGTTCGTCGAGGGTCAAGTCCAAAGCGGACGATACGACTCCGCCAGCGAAGTCGTGCGCGCCAGCCTGCGACTGGTCGAGGAGCGCGAGCAACAACTCCAAGCCCTGCGCCAAGCCCTGATCGAAGGCGAGGCGAGCGGCGACGACTCCCCGCTCGACATGGTCGAGATCTGCCGCGAAGCGCGCATGGAAGCGGGCTTGGATGTCTGAGATCGTCAAGCGCCCCCGTGCCAGGCAAGATCTGAAAGCGATCTGGCGCTACAGCTTCGAGCAATGGGGCGAGAAGCAGGCCGACAAGTATCTCGCCGAACTGGCCGCCGGGATCGCCCGACTCGGCGACAACCCTTTACTCGGGAAGCCGCGCGATGACCTGCGCCCCGGCTATCGGTCAGCAGGACCCGGTGGCCGTTCGTGGCCAGACGGGTGGCATAGGCAATGGCCAGCGTGGTCTTGCCGGTGCCGCCCTTTTGATGCCGGAAGACGGTCCGCCGCGGGCCGGGCGTCGGTGCCCTCACTGGTTGGCCGGCGGGGACCCGGCAGGGTGAATCGCCGCGTCGTCGGCGCTCGACTGGCCCGGCGCGGTCGGCGGTAATGCCTCGATCTGGCGGACAATGGCCGCAATCTTGCCGTGCAGGTCGGCGTCGCGGGCATGGGTTGCGGCCTGTGCGGCATGCTTGGCCGCCATCTGTGCATGGATCAAGGTCATGGCAGTCTCCGTGGGTGGTTGGTTGGATGAGATCAGGCGGTGAGATCAGGGGCAGTGATGGAACCCATCAACCTGGAATCGGCAATTGCTCACGCAAAGACGCCAAGAACGCAAAGAAGAATAGAACTTTGCCGGCGATGATCCCGTCACCCGGTAGGTGGACCGTACGACAGAGATATCGCATTGAAAAACTTTGCGTCTTTGCGTCTTTGCGTGAAACAAATGCTCTTTCCAGGATCAAGGGTCGGCGCCGTGGCCGGAGCCCGACCGGCGTAGCGCGCCGATCAGGCCGCCGCAGGCCAGGCACACGGCGGCCAGCAGCGGACCGAATGGCTGATCGAGCCCCAGGGCGAGCACGAAGGCGGCGAGATAGGCCAGGACGCCGATCAAGCCGGCAAGCCAGAGCGTCCAGGCCCATCCGGTTGCGACCTGAAAGGCGGCCCAGGCGGGGACCAGGATCAGGGCAAAGGTGCCCAGCAAACCCAGGGTCGCGGTCCCGACCGCCACGCCGAGGGCCGCCAGGAGATCGAACGCCAGGTGCCAACGCCAGGCCGGCAAGCGGTTGGCGGCGGCGTGGCGCGGGAAGAAGCGGGCGCGCAGCAACTGCGGCATCAGCCGGTGCAGGGCGGGCACCGCCAGCGCGACCAGCACCACGGCGGCGGCCAGTTCAGTCCAGCCGGCAAAATAGAGCTGACCGTCCATCACCGCCTGTCCCAGTGCATCCCCCGCGGGGGTATTGGCCGCCGCCAGCAGCAGCGCCGACCAGCCGATCAGGACCATGAAGCCGTAGGCGGTGTTCCCGCGCGCCCCGCCGATGGACTTCACGGCGCCGCCGCCCAAGGCCCCCAGGCTCGCACCGAGCACGGCGGGCGCACCGACCGCGAGCCCCAGCAGGGCCCCGGCGGCGGCGAGATGCGCCAGTCCGAGGGCCGCCAGCCATTCATCGCGCAACATCAGGAGCGTGCCAAGGACCGGCAGCACCCCGGCAATGAGGAGACCGGCCACAAAGGGCAGCCGGAACAACGGGTCGGCGAGGATCTCCCAATTCATGCGCAACCCCCGCGTGGACTGCACACCTGTTCGGCGGGACGGCCTGGGGCGACCTCCAGAACCCGCGTGCAGGCATCCTCCAGAAAGGCCCGCTCGTGGCTGACCAGCAGGACCGCCCGCCGCTCGCCCCCGACCGCCCGCGGTTCGGTCAAGACCTGCGCGAGCAGACGCTCGTGCGCCGGGTCCAGATTGTTGGTGGGCTCGTCCAGCAGCACCAGGTCCGCCGTCCCGGCGAGTGCGGCCCAGACGCTCAGCAGTTGGTACTGTCCGCCGCTCAGCCGGTCGAGCCGTCGGTTCAGGGTCTCGCCCAGGGACCCGGGTGGCCGCTGGTCGGCCGCCACCCCGGCGCACCGCAACAGGTCGCGCCCGGTCAGCGGCATGATGGGCAGGCGCACCGGGCGTTGCTCCTGGTAGTCGAGGGTCAGACCCGGTGCGCGCTCGATCCGCCCGGAGAAGACCCGGGCGGCTCCCGCGACGGCATTGAGCAGGGTGGACTTGCCGCTGCCGTTGGCGCCCCACAGACCCACGACCTCACCCGCCTGGAGGCGGCAGGAGACCGGCCCCACCACCGGGGCCGCGTAGCCCGCCACCAGGTCCTTCAGGTGGAGCAGGACCGGTGGCGGGGCCGCCGGATCGGGGCTCACCGGGCACTCGCGAGCGCCGCGACCCAGCGCCCGAGATGATCCAGGTAGCCCTTGCCGTCCGCCTCCGCCGGCGGTTCCAGCGGCAGTTGGACGACCGGCCAGCCCAGGTCCCGCGCCAGTGCCTGGGGTGCCTGGGGCGACTGGTACGGGCCGTAGAGGATGACGCCCCGCCGGCCCGCCAGCGCCGCCTTCAGCGCGCTCAACTGCCGACCGGTCGGCGGCACCCCCGGCACCGGCTCGATGGTACCGAGCAGGGGGACACCGAAGCGCTCCAGGAGATAGATGGCGTCGCGGTGATAGAGCAGGGCCCCGGGCGCCCCGGCCAACTGCGCCTGCCAGGTGGCCGTCCGGGCGTCCACCTGGTCCGCGAAGGCCTGCGCCCGGGCGCGGTAGGTGGCCGCACCGGCCGGGTCGAGTTGGGCCAGACGCCCCGCCAGGGCCTGGCCGACCGCCGCCATCCGCACCGGGTCCAGGTCGAGATGCGGATTGCCCACCGGGTGTACGTCGCCCTGGGCGCGGTCCGCGGACCCGCCCCGGTCCAACAGGTCCACCTGGGCGGCGGCCTCGAAATAGCCTGGTTGACCAGGCTGGATGCGCGAGTTGGCGGCACCGGCGATGGCGACCGGCAGCCAACCCATCTCCAACTCTGCCCCGATGGCGACGACCAGGTCCGCGTCGCGCAGTCGGCGCATCATGCTGGGTTTGGCCTGGAGCCGATGCAGGTCCTGCTGCGGTCCGGCCAGGACGGTTACCCGGGCGCCGGGACCGGCGATCTCGCGCGCCAGCGCGCCCAGGCTCGGGGCGGTGGCGACGATCTCCAGGGCCGCCGGGGGGGGCGCGGCGGCGACCGCGGCCAGGGTCAGCAGCCCGCCCAGGGCTGCGCAAAAACGTCTGATCATGTGTTGTTGCCTCATGTGCTGCCGGGTCGCCTAGAAGGTGTGAGCCCCGTGGCTCCCCATGCTGACCAGGAACTGGAGATAGAAGGCGTCGAAACGCTCGCGCTCGCCCGGCTCCACCAGGGTATTGTTCTTCGCATACTGGGCGCGCAGGCGCGAGAATTCCGAGAGATTCCAGGTGATATCCAGGGTCCAGCGGTCCGATGAGCCGAAGTCCTGGTCGGTCGCACCGCCACTGACCTGGTTGGTCATCCCGAAGATGTCGTAGCGCAGACCTGCGGTCCACTTGGGCGCAAAGCCGTAGACCGCCTGCGCATAGAGCCCGTCGCTGGTGAAGGTACGGGACGCCCCCAGCGCCTCCGGGTGGGGACTGGAGCGGATCGACAGGTCCTTGGTGGAGCGCAGGTATTCAGTCTGGAACTTGAAGTCCCGATGACCCTCGGCGCCGGTACCGTCGTATTTGTAGACGAGGTCGAGGCCCCAGATATCGGCGTATCCCGCGAGGCCGTTGTAATGGACGATCGCCTCATGGTCATGGGCGTCGCCCGCGTGCTCCTGCCCGTCCGCCGCGGGGGCCGCGTGGGTGTGGCCCTGGACCTCCTGATGTTGATTGTTGCGCGCATAGGAGGCACCCAATTGCAGTGCGTGCCGCTCCGGCAGGTCCGGGGCGACCTTGGCGAAGGCCGTCCACAGGCGCGGCCCCTCGTTCTCCTCGCCCAGATAGCCCGCGTTCTCCGCCAGCAGCGCCCGCTGGTCCGCATCCGCCACGGCGCCGAAACGCTCCTGGTCGCCCTGGGCCAGTTCGGCCCCGAGCAGGGTGTAGAACGGCAGTGGCGCCAACCAGGTCAACTGCACGCCCGTGTCCTGGAGCCCATGGGCGCCGAGCAGGTTGAGATAGGGCAGGTTCTGGTCGACGAAGTCCCACTGGTGGGGATGTTGTTTATTGATATAGCCGAAGTCGCTCAGGAACTTGCCGGCCTTCATCCGCAACCCGTACGGCAGGGCGCGGGTCTGCAGCCAGCCCTCCTCCAACTCGACCGTCCCCTCCCCGTCGATGGCGAGAAAGAGTGCCGCGTCGAAATAGGGGTCCACCGTGGCGGTGAAGGACAACTCGGCCTCGCGGAAGTTGAAACCGTTCTCCGCCGCCCCGTGGCTGTGGGCCTCGTGTGCGCCGACGGCCTCCTCGGTGTGGGTGTGGGGGGCCAATTGGGACGGCTGGTAGGCCGCGCCCACCAGCGCCGAGCCCGCCCCGCCGATCCCGTCGTGGTAGTAGTTGCCGTCCAGGATCACGGCGATCTGGGGGTTGAAGGCGCTGCCCGAGGACAGGGCGCCCAGGACCCCGCCGCCCAAGACCCGGCCGCTGGTCGAGGCCGGGGACGCTGCGACGGGTTCTGCGCTCGGGGCGGTCATGGGCCGGGAGGCGGCGGGCGCGGTGCCGGAGACAGCCCCGTTCGCGGTTCGGCTGGCCGCGCGCTCGGCGCGGGCGAGGCGTGACTCCAGGTCGGAGATGCGCCGCTCGTACTGGTTTTTCATCTGGTTCAGCGTGGCGCGCAGTTCGGCGATTTCCGGGGCGCTCGCCGCCACCGCGTCCGGGGCGAGCAAGGAGGTCAGCAGGGCCGCGCACAAGGCACCCTGCGGCAATGAATGACGCATAGCGAGGTCTTCCGATCAAAGGGGAACACAAGGCCGCCGCGCCACTGCCGGGCGCGGCGACCGGTGAAACCGATGGGCGGTCAGACCGGCGGTGCGCGCGCGTGCCGGTCGCGCCGCGCGCGCCGGGGGGGATCGGCAAGGACCGGGAGCGGGGACTCGGCGGCGCGTGTCGCGCGCGGCGGCGCCAGGCACAGGGGTGGGCTCGGCAGGGCCGGGGCACCGGCCAAGTGACAGGTGGGACAGCCGTCGGACTCGCCTTGGAAGTGGTGCCCCACCGCATGGACACCGGCCAACGCCTGGCCGATCAACAAGACCAGGACGAGCCAGAGCACCGGGCGCCACGCGGGTCGTCGGCGGCTCCGATACGGGTCTTGTCGGCCTTCTGTCACAGCGCGATGTGCGGGTGCGCCGATCGCCTCGCGTTGCCGCGCGGGGTAGCTCATGGCGTTGCTCAGGGCGTTGCTCGCGTTAACCACAACTGAGAATACAGTATCATGTCTCTTGACTGAGAAGCGAGTCTCATATTTTCCGGTCAATCCGGGCGGGGTGTTCCGGTGGCGAGGCTCAAGTTTTCCGCTTGCCTGGAACTGCCGGGGCTGGCCGTCGGCTGACCCGCCCGGATGTCCCGTGGTCTCCCCCCAGACCGATCCGCCCCCTCACCCTGCCGGCCACGGACTGGCGCAAGTGGCCTTGATCGCAGACCCGGCCAATCAGCCAACTGCGAGGTCTTATGGTCCGCACAGCGGACCCTGCGGTCGCGGGGCCGTAGGGTCCGCTGTGCGGACCAGCGACCTCCCGGGCACCAGCGTGGCCGCAGTGATGATCAAAGCCGAGTTCATGGGGCAACCCGCGCCGGGCGCCTGGTATAACCTGCTGACCAAGATCGACGGCATCTTCGACTCGCCCACGCCGATGAGCGCCCAAAGGTCCGCCAGGGCCACGCCGGGGAGGACGGCGAGTAGCGGCTCTTGCGTGTATTCGCAGGATGTCGTCGCGCGGGAAATGCGGATGAGCTACGCGCTGGCCTTGTTCAAGGATGCTCGGGTCACGCTCGCCAAGGCCGCAGAACCGGCGGGAATGAACATCTATGAGTTCATTGCCGTCTGCAAGGCACAGCGGATTCCCGTTATCGACATCTCCCGTGATGAGCTCGTCCAGGAAATGCAGTCGATCGGACGCCCCCAAAACGGAGGCGATGATCCTGTATCGACAGTTGGCCGCGGACCGGCTGCTGATCGATGACCGGCGTGGGCGGCGGGTGGCGACAATAAACGGCATTGAGATCATTGGATCATTGGGTGTATTGTTGGCTGCAAAACAGGCGGGTCTGATCGACGCTGTCAAGCCTTACGTCATGCAGCTATCAGCTTCCGAGCTTTACCTGTCCAGCGATCTGATCGCGACAGTGATCGACATTGCGGGGGAGAAGTGAGTTAACGCTGGGGGCATTCGCCCCGCCAAGGCTGAAGCCTTGGACTCCAGGCGTGCCCCATGCGGTGCCTTCTGGCTCCCACGCTCCAGCGTGGGAGCAAGTGCGGGCGCTCCGCGTCCAATACTTGAGGCGGCTGCGCAGCGCCGGCCCGGCATTCCACGCAGGAGCGTGGGCGCAAGGGATCACACCAAGGCACCAGGAAGCAGAAGAGTTCTCTCACAAAGGCACAAAGACACGAAGAAGAAATCACGCCAAGGCGCCAAGCTCGCCAAGGAAGACCAGGGGTGATGCGCACCTGTCACCTGCGCAGTGAAGAATAAGACCTTGGCGAGCTTGGCGCCTTGGCGTGAGAACTGCTTTCTCCATCTGGCTCCGAGGCCCCTGCGCGGGAGTCAGCCCTCGTTCCCACGCCCCGCGTGGGAATGCCTCTGCGGACGCTCTGCGTCCCGAATAGCGACCGGCCAATACGCAAGGCTACGAGACGCAGAGCGTCCGGGACTGCATTCCCACGCGGAGCGTGGGAACGAGGGAGGCGTCCGATTGACCACAATTGAGAATAGAGTATCATGTCGCGCAAGTGAGACGCGAGTCTCATATTTTCTGGTACAGGGACGATCACACGCGATGACAGACACGAGGCAGCGGACCGTGCAGGCACGCTCACCCGGCCCGGTATCGCCGGCCTGTTGGCCGACCCGGCGGCCGATTTGACCAGCCGAACCTAAAGGTCTTAAAGTAAGAGGCGGACGACACCGGTTCCCCCGCGGCCAGGCCTCGGGGGATGAAAAGGGAACATGGTTCAAAGCCATGGCTGCCCCCGCAACTGTACGCAGCGAGTCGCACCCGAGATCACCACTGGCCGCCGCAAGGGCTGGGAAGGTGGGTGGCGATGACGACCTGCAAGCCAGGAGACCTGCCGGTGTCGCGTGTCGATCAGTCAATCCGGGCGGGGTGTTCCGGTGGCGAGACGCAAGGTTTCCGCTTGCCTGGAACTGCCGGGGCCGGCCATCGGCCGACCTGCCCGGATGTCCCGTGGTCTCTCCCCAGAGCGATCCGCCCCCTCACCCTGGGGAGATCGTTGTTATGCATATCATGGAGGGGTTCCTGCCCCCGGTTCACGCCGCCGCCTGGGGCCTTGCGTCCCTGCCGTTTCTGGTCATGGGCGCGCGCAGCGTTACCCGGGTGACCCGAGAGCACCCGCGGGCCAAGCTGCTCCTGGCCAGCGCCGGGGCCTTCGCCTTCGTCCTGTCCGCGCTCAAGATCCCGTCGGTTACCGGGAGCTGTTCCCACCCCACCGGCACGGGACTTGGGGCCATCCTCTTCGGCCCCTCGGTGATGGCGGTGCTGGGGGCCATCGTGCTGCTGTTCCAGGCCCTGCTGCTGGCGCATGGCGGCCTGACCACCCTGGGCGCCAACATCTTCTCCATGGCCATCGCCGGCCCCTGGGTCGCCTATGGGGTGTACCGGCTCGTCCGCACCCTGGGCGGACCGCTGAGTCTGGCGGTCTTCCTGGCCGCCGGCCTGGCTGATCTCGCGACCTATCTGGTCACGGCCACCCAACTCGCGCTGGCCTTCCCCGACCCGGTCAGCGGCTTCCTGGGCGCCCTGACCAAGTTCGGGGGCATCTTCGCCCTGACCCAGGTCCCACTGGCCGTCATCGAAGGGCTGCTCACGGTGCTGGTGGTCAACCTGCTGATCCAGTACAGCCGTGACGACCTCGACGAATTGGCCTTTGCCCCGGGGGTGGTGCGATGAGACGCATCAATCTGTGGTTAGTGGCGGCGGTCCTGGTGGTCGCCGTCCTGCCCCTGATCCTGCCGCTGCCCCGGGGGCTCGCGGAGCCCTTCACCGGGGCCGATGGCCAGGCGCAGGCGGCAATCACCGCGGCGAATCCGGACTATCAGCCCTGGTTCAGTCCTCTGTGGGAGCCGCCGAGCGGTGAGATCGAAAGTCTGTTGTTTGCCCTGCAGGCGGCCCTGGGGGCAGGTCTGCTCGGCTATTACCTCGGCCTGCGGCGCGGTGAGTCGCAGCGGGGCAGGCCGGACGCAGACCGGGCCCGGCGCGACGCGCTGGCCGTCGCTGCGCGCGATTGACCGGCACGCCTGGACCAATTGCTGGCGCCGGCACCGCCCTGGCGAGCGTCTGTTGCTCGCCGGTGAACTGCCCGTCCTGACCACGGAGCGCCCCCCCGTCCCGGTGCCGGTTGGCGGGGATTGGGGGGCTGCTGCTGGCGGTCGCCCTGGGGTCTGTCCTGCTGGATCGAGGCCTGGCGTGAACCCGGCCGTCCTCTCTGCCCGGGGGCTGGAATACAGCTACCCACGATGTCGACTTGGCCTACGGCTGGGCGGACGACGTTACCATCCTGGGTCAGGGCCGCGTGCTCTGCCAGGGCGAGGCCCTGGCGACCCTCGCCGACCCGCAGCGCTTGCACGCCGCGCACCTGCGAACGCCCACCCTGTTAGCCCTGACCGTTGCCCTGGGGGTCAGCGGCGGTCCAGCGCACCCGCAACCCCCGCCCCGCACCCAGGCGGACGTGATCGCCCGGTTGCAAGGATTACGGGAATCATCCGTCAAAGATGTCTATCCTGAAGGCTCATCCCAAGACCCGTCCCGAGGGGACGCTTAACCGCGAGGAACCAGAGCGGCAAGACTGTTGTTCGTCAAACCGCGACGGCCGTCTCCCGTCTCGACAGCAGGGCACCCGCGCAGTGCCAGACCGTCACCCCGCCGGCGGCGTCGATCGCCGCCAGGGCCCGGTCGTCGCCGCGCCAGGCGAGCCGTTCCACCGGCCCCGTCGCGGGCGCCGCGCCCACCAGGCAGCCCTGACCGTCCCCGTCCAGATCCCAGACCAGGACCAAACCATCGGCGGCGCCGGTGGCGAGCCTGGGTCCCCCATGGGCAAAGGCCAAGTGGGTGATCGGCTCGGAATGGCCCTCCAGGAGTCCCGGGAAGGAAAGCCTTCGCCCGCCCCGTCCGCCGCCTCGGCAGCGGCATCGACGCGCTCATCCCGCCGCCGTGCCGCAATCCCCGCAGACCCCGTACAGCGTGATGTCGTGCCGCTGGACGCGGAAATTGCGCGGAACCAGGGCCTCGAGTCCCTGCACGCAGCCGGGCAGATCGAAGACCTGCCGACACTGTTCACACACCGCATGGTGGTGATGCCCGCGGTCGGCCGGTTCATAGCAGGGCGGGTTGCCTGGGATCTCGACCTGCAGGACCTCATTGCGCGCCATGAAGGTCTTCAGCGCGCGGTACACCGTCGCCAAACCGATCCCCGCGCTGTCCTGGTTCGCCCCCACCCGAATTTCCTGCGGCGTCAGGGGGCGATCCGCCCGCCGCAGGGTGTTCAGAATCGCCTCGCGCTGCCGCGTGGAGTAGCTCATGGCGTTGCCCGCGTTGACCACAACTGAGAATACGGTATCACATTTCGCAACGGTCCGCGCAGCGGACCCTACGGCAAGGCCACGCCGCCAGCCCGGCCGCGCGGCCAGGCCCCTTGGCGGCAGCCGCGAGGGGTAACACAAATCCTGCTATCGTGTTATCTTCACCCTTGGCGCTTCGGCTCGTCCCCGCGAGGGCGGTCGGTGCCGGCAACCCTTCAGGCACCCGACGACGAATCCACAAAGATGCACGACTCCAACTCAGCCCGCCGACACCCGGCATCCCTCGTGGCCCTGGCGCTCGCCGTGACCGCGAGCGGCGGCGCCCGCGCTTACGACGTCAACGACAAGCTCACCATCGGGGGCCTCCTGGCGGGGGCCTTCCAGTGCCAACAGGTTTCAGGCCTTGCGGACGCGCAGAACCTCTGCCGGGGCGCCATGGCCTTCCAGCCGGAGCTGTTCTACAACCCGACCGAGCAGGACCAGTTCTTCGTCAAGTTCGGATTCGCGGCCGGCAACGGACTCGACCAAGACTCCCCCTTCGTCCTCGCGTCCTGGGCGGCGGACCTGGAGGACGGCGTGAAGGACATCAACGGGCGCGACCGCAGCTATCTCCTGGAGGCCTGGTACGCCCACACCTTCAAGATCGCCGCGGATAACACCATCCAGATCACCGGCGGCATCATCGACCCGGCCTTCTATGTCAACGAGAACGCCTACGCCAACAACGAATATACCCAGTTCATGAACGAGGCGTTCGTCAATTCCCGCACCGCCTTTCTGCCCGCCTACGATGGCGGCGGCGTCCTGGTGTGGAAGTTCCGGGACTGGACCTTCAGCGGCATCGGCATGAACGTGGGCGAGAACGACGACGGCAACAACTACAACTACTATGCCGCCGAGGCCGACTATCGCTTGACGACCGCCCTGGGCGAGGGCAACTACCGGGTCATGTACTCCGGCACCTCGCGGGCCTTCCTGGACCCCGAGGGCGAACAACGCGAAAAGAGGGCCGGTTGGGTGCTGTCGTTCGACCAGGCGTTCGGCCCCGTGGTCGGCGTCTTTTTGCGCATGGGCTGGCAAAGCGACGATGCCTTGATCGACCTCCAGAGCGAATACTCCGGCGGCTTCAACTTCAAGGGGACCGCGTGGGGCCGGGCGGCGGACAACATCGGCATCGCCTTTGCTTATCTGGAGGGACCCAATTGGAGTCCCGCGGTCCAGGGCGCGATCGTCGCGCCGCCCGATCCGCAGGTGGTCGACGGGACGGTCGAGGCGTCGGCGGAGGCCACTCAGGTGCTCGCCCGCACCAACGTCTTCGAAGCCTATTACCGCTTCGCCTTCAACGACTACCTGGCCCTCAGCGCGGATGTCCAGTATATGAAGGACAAACACCGCGAGGGCGACGACCTGGACGGCTGGGTCTTCGGGCTGCGGGCGGTGGCGGAATTTTGACCCCCGGCGCACGGTGGCGGTGGTCTCGGCGTTCTCCTGGCGGCTGTCCTCGTTCTGGACGGCCCCCATACCGGACTATGCACCGGCGTTCATGCACAACGAATACTTCGGCTACATCCTCTCGGCCATGGTCGGCACCGGTCTCATCGTGCTGAGCATCCTGCTGCTGTCCGCGGTCATGGGGGGCGGTCGGGCAGCGCGGGCGGCACCCGGCCCATGACGGCGTCGGCGCTGATTTCATAGACCGCGATCCGTAGGGTCCGCTGCGCGGACCAGCGGCTTCGCGGTCGGCCAGGTGGTCGGGATTGTGACCTGAACCCGCCTTCTCACTGTGAGATCGCGCGCCGAAACGCCTGCACCGCATCGTATTGGTCCGGCATCCGCGCATGGGCGGCGAGCAGGGCCAGGTCAAGGTCCGGCAGCAGTCGGCTGCGGGTGTCGCGGCGGTAGCCGTCCGAATCGAGTACATAGACCTCCAGATCGCGGTTGCGCCAGAGCCAGACCTCCGGGATCTCCAACCCCTGATACAGCGGGAGCTTACTCAGCGCCTCGTGGGTGACGACGACCTCGATGACCAGGTCCGGCAGGGGCTTGTCGGAGCCAATGCAGTAAGACTCGTCGGGCTCCCCGGCGGCCCGGCCGGGCTGCTTCAGGGTGAAGCCGCCGCGGCCGTAGAAGCGAATCCCTTTCACGGTCAAATAGGCATCGAGCAGATAGCCGATGCTTCTCTTGCGCGTTTCGTGCTCCGGGCCGATCGGCGACATGATCTCGAGGCTCCCATCCAGATAAGTCAGGCGGACCGCGCGGCTGTCCTCGAAGCAGGCGGACAATTGCTCGAAGCGCTGCCAGGAGATGCCTTCGAGCAGGATGCGCTGCACCGCGTTGTCGGTGGCGGGTGGGGCGATGAGGGTGGGCATGGGTCGGAGTCCTCCCGTTCGGGTCGGGGCGGGGCGGGGCGGGGCGGGGCGGCGCGTGATGGCGGCCGGCGGCGCGCGGCCGGGGCTCAACGATAGCACCGGCGAGGCAGTCGTGGAATCGGGGGTGGGCTCGATCGGCGGTCCGGGTGCCTCAGGGGAGTGCGTCGGCGGCGACTTGGGTGCCGGCCGGCCCTCCTGTCCCGGCTGTCTGAGCCTCAAGCTCCGGCAAGGCGAAGGCCAAAGGCGGCGAAGCGGTCGTCCGGCGGGAACTGGGCGCGATACGCCGAGCGCAGATCGCGCCCGAAGTCGGGCCACGCACCGCCGCGCAGGACGCGGCGACTGCCGTCAGTCGGCCCAGCGGGGTCCGAGACCGGCTCGGTCGGATAGTCGCCGAACCAGTCCGCACACCATTCCCAGACATTGCCGTGCATCTGGTAGAAACCCCAAGGGTTCGGAGCAAAGCTCCGTACCGGGAGCGTGCGTTCGCGATACACGCCCTCCGGACCATCGCCGAACGGAACGTTGCCACGGTAGTTGGCCCGCTTGGTGTCCAGGGCATCGCCGAAGCTGAATGCGGTCCGCGTGTCGGCGCGGCAGGCATACTCCCACTCGGCCTCGGTAGGTAACCGAAGCACCAGGCCGTCGTCGCGCACCCGGTTGGCCGCTGCAAGAAAGTCTTGGCAGTCGAGCCAGGACACCTGCTCCACCGGGCGCTCTGGGTCCCCCTGGAAACGGGCGGGGTTGTCGCCGGTCACGACCTGCCACAGTGCCTGGATGCAGGCGGTCTCCGCGAGCCAGAAGCCGCGGGTCAGGGTCACCTCGTGCTGGATTTCGCCCTCGGAGCGCTCCGGCTCGTCCGACGGCGACCCCATGAGGAACCGCCCCGGCGGGCACCAGCGCATGACCTGCCGCACGCCGGCGATGCTACACGCCTGCCACAGTCCATAGGCATCCTCACCCCAGGCGATCGCCCAGTCGGCCGGAAACAGCGGGGGGCTTGGGTCAAGGAGCATGGTCGCCTCGCGAGGATGTAGGTCGGGTTAGGCGCGCACCGCACGATCTTCGGTAAAAACAACAAGGGCTTCCCGCGCGCCGTAACCCGACGGTGCCGCTTGATCATCGTTCCGACCAACGGCCATCTTCTGGAGTCCAAGGCTTCAGCCTTGGTCCTGCCCATCCAAGGCTGAAGCCTTGGACTCCGTCCGGGAGGCGGCCGGAACGCTGCTCAAGGCCGCTTACCGTGACAGTCGCGCAGCGACGCTGTGGGAGCGGCTTCAGCCGCGACGGGCCGCGCCGGGAACGCGGCAGCGGAGTTAGCCACGGCGCCGCATCGCGGCCGCAGGCCGCTCCCACAAAGAACGTTCATGTTCCGGGGTGACGGACGAGCCGTCATGGCCGTCAGCCGCGACGAGGCCATGGGTGCCTGCGCGGTCGCGTCGCGGCTGCAGCCGCTCCCACCGGGTCCCCGCGGGACTTTCACGGTGACCCAACCTACGCGGTCTCCGGCTCGGCCTCGGGTACGTCCGCCGCCGCGCCGGGCTCGGCCAGGCAGATGCAGAAGGCCCAAAAGCTGTTGGCGCCGTCCGCGATCAGCTCGTGGTCCACCGACAGGATCGTATGGGCAGCCAGAAAGGCGTTGAGACGCTCGCTGTCGGCCTGGGGGTCGAGGCAGGGGACGGTGAAGAACTGGTAGCGCATGGGTTGGCTCCGTTGGATGGGTCAATTGGGGGGTGACTCTGAATGTCGCGATGGGGGCACCGTGGCCGCGCCGACGCCTTGACCGCTGACCGGCCGGTCGTTCTGCTCCCGACCGTCGGCGGTGATGGCGCCAGCTCCGGCCTGGCCTGCCTGACTTGCCTGGAGGTCGAAACCTCCGGCGAGACGCAGGCCGATGTCGGCGTCGCGCTTGTCCGGCGGGTAGGGGGCGCGATACGCGGAACGCAGGTAACGCCCGTAGTAGAACCACGAGCCGCCGCGCAGGACGCGGTAGCTGCCCCCGCTAGGCCCCGCGGGGTCCGAGACCGGCCCGGCAGGATAGTCGCCGAACCAGTCGGCGCACCACTCCCGAACATTGCCGTGCATCTGGTACAGGCCCCACGCGTTGGGCTCGAGGCTTTGAACCGGCAGCGTGCGCTGACGATACTCGCCTTTTCGGCCATTGTTGTAAGGATAGTCGCCGTGGTAGTTGGCGTACCTGGTGTCAAGCGCGTCGCCGAAGCTAAACGCGGTCCGCATGCTGGCGCGGCAGGCGTATTCCCATTGGGCTTCGGTGGGCAGCCTAGGTCCGAGGCCCGGGGCCATCCCCGCCAGCTTGGCGACGAAGCGCTGGCAGTCGTCCCAACCGACAGTCTCCACCGGCAGGAATTCGCCCTTGAATCCGCTCGGATTGTTGCCCATGGCCGCGCGCCAGAGCGCCTGGGGCACCGCGGTCTCGCCGAGCCAGAAGCCGCGGGTCAGATCCACCTCGTGCGGCCGCTCGCTATCGAAGCGCTCCGGCTCCTCCTCGGGCGAGCCCATCAGGAACCGCCCCGCCGGGATCCAGCGCAGCCGGTACGGTACCCAGCAAACCCTCAGCAGCGCCCAGAGCCCGAAGCGGTCGGCGCCGATCTCGGCCGCCCAGGGCCAGGGGTTCTGCTCCGGCGCCCAGGCGCCCTCCGGCCGCTCCGGCGCCGCCGGCTGCCAGCGGAGTATGGCGTTGTCCGCATGCGCCGCGAACAGGTCCCGCCCGTCGCTCCAGCAGCGCTCGGCCCAGCGCGGCCGGGTGAGGGTCGCGAGTCGCCAGCGGTGGCCGCAGTCGATGACCGTGAGCCCACCCTGTCCGGCGAGCGGCGCGCCATCGACCAGGAGACCCGTCTCGGGGCTGTAGGCACTGGGGCCGATGGCGAGGATACCGCCGTCCCCCGGGCGGACCAGCAGATCGGCACCACGCTGGACCAGGGTATGGGTCGGGGCATCGCGCCCGGCGGAGTCCGGGTCGGCGACGGCGCCCAGGCCGATCGCCCGTGCCAGCCGGTCCGCATCGCGCAGTACCGGCCGCCAACTCGGGGCACGCGCGGCGTCGAGCCGTGCCAGCACCGGCAGCATGGCGGCGAGCTGGGCGCGCTCCATCGTGCTCGGCCCGTTGAGCCCCGCGGCGACCGCGGCGGCCTGCTCCGCGAGGCCCGGGTAAAGCCCCGGCGGGCCGGGGTCGAGCAGGCTCGCTTGCAGGCGCTCGATGGCCTGGGCGCCGGTATCGAGGCCGCGGCGCCAGGCGGCGATGGCCCGCCGCAGCGGCGTGCTGTCGGTCTGCGGCAGGGCGGCGAAGCGATCGAGCCGGAAGGGCAGTTGGTCCGGGGCGAGCCACAGATGGAAGGCGTCGCGGGCGATGTCCGGCGCGTTGTAGACACGCAGTTCCGTGTGCAGGCTGGCACCGGGGATGGCCCGGCGCAGCGCGCGCAGGCGCGCCGGGGTCGGGAGCCAGGTCTGGGACAGGGCGGCGAGCAGGGTGCCGAGCGCCCGGTCGGCCGAGTCGCTGTCGGCGCTGTCGATGGCGGGGTCGAGCGGCGCGGCCGGCAGCGCGGTCTGGCGCAGCGGACACACCGGCACGAGCAGCAACGGATGGCCGGCCGCGCCCAGCCGCGCGAGCAGGCGCTGCCAGTCCGGGGCGATCTCGGCGCTGTCCAGGGCACCGAAGGCGCCGATCAGGACCACCGGGGCCGCGGCGGGGATGGCGTCGGGGCCGGGGTCGATGGCCTCGGGCTGGAGCGGATCGGCCGCGCCCGGCGCTTCGAGCCAGGGTCCGTCCGGACCGGCCGGCAGCAGAAAGGTCTGTAAATCGTCGCCGAGCAGGGCCGCTAGGCTGCGCCGGGCGAGCCGCAGGTCGTCCCAGACCGGGCGCAGCGCGGCGGGGCGGTCGAGGATCAGGGTGACCGCGCGATTGAAGCCGCGCCGGGGCCGGCGCGGCAGGTCGCGCAGCGGCTCAGCGCGGATCAGGCGGCGCAGGCAGGCGGGCAGATCGACGGCGCGACCGCGCCGCGGCGAGGGCGGCAGCCGGTCCCAGAGGTTCTGCCATTGGCCGGGGGCGAGCAGCGGGGCGATGCGCGGGTCCGGGGGCGGGCCGGGCTCTTGAGCGGAATCGGTCGCGACCCGCGTCGGGTCCTCTGGCCGATCCGGTGCGGGCTCGCCCGGAAGCGGCTCGCAGCCGACCAGGTGCCAGTAGACCGGGGCCGGTCGCGCGAGGTAGCGCACGGGCGCGACGGCCGCGCCAGCGACGGACGGCGCCGCCGAGGCCGCCGACTGCGTGGCGTCGGGCTCGGCGTGCTCCTCGCCCTCCCACCCGAGCAGGCGCGCGAGCGCCGCGGCCGGCAGGCCCGGGGTGCGGGCCAGGACCCGCAACAGGTCGGCACGCGAGATCTCAGGGGTCATTGGTCTCAGCCGGCATGGCTCTTCTTGAAATAGACCGAGAGTCGCGCGAGCCACTCAAGCTGGCCCTGCGCATCGGCGGCGACCTCGGAGAGGGCGCGCAGCAGGTCCAGGTACTCGGCGGGCCCGGTGCGGGCGGTGGCGGCGCAGGCGGCGCGGTCGGCCAGGATCTGCAGGGCGGCGGCGCCCAGCACGCCCGGGTCCAGGTCCGGGAAATGCGTCTCGCCGCGGTCGAGGAACCAACGCAGCGGCTCGGCCGGCAGTTCCATGCGCAGCACCACGCAGCGGCGCAGCAGGGCGGCCGGCAACTGGCGGGTGTCGTTGCTGGTCAGCACCACGAGCGGTGGCGGATGGCTGGCGGGGCGCACCGCGAGACCGAGTGGGGGCACCGCGAATTGCCCGTTGCCGAGCACCTCGAGCAGGCCGTTGGCGAGCGCGATGTCGGCCTTGTCGATCTCGTCGATCAGGAGCACGCAGCCCTGTTCCAGGTGCAGGGCCGGGTCGAGGTCGTCGGGCGGGTTGAAGTTGTGACGGCAGCGGTCGGCTTGAGTCTCGGCGCTGCGCCAGTCCAGTGCCCACCAGAGTGCGCCCGGGCCTATGTAGTTGCCGACCTCGCGGACCTTGTCGCGTTCGCCTAGTTGGGCGTCGGCGAGCCGGGCGGTGTGGTCCAAGGCCCAGAGTAGCTCCTGGTATTCGCTATCCGGCTGGACCACGGCGGCGAGGAAGGGTCGCCCGAGCAGGTGCGCGGCGGCGCGGGCGAGTTGGCTCTTGCCGACCCCGGGCTCGCCGCGTACCAGGAGCGGCCGGCCGGCCGCCGCCGCGGCGACGATGGCGTGGGCGCAGGCCGCGTCGAGCTTGTGCGGCACCGCCGGCCAGGCACCGGTCGCGGGCAGCCGCAGCACGGTGCCGATCTGGGCGGCGATTGCGGCGTAGCGGTCGGCTTGCGGGGCGGTGCCGTTGGCGGGGGGCGGTGCGTCGCTCATAACCCCAACCCCGGGATCCGGCCGATCGCCTCGGCGACCTTGGCGGCGATCTCGAGTGCACTGTCCGCGGTGGGCAAGGCGTCGATGGCCCGCCGCAAGCGGGTCTTGACCGGCGCCGGCAGGGGCTCGTTCTCCTCCAACTCGCCTTGGGCCTCGCGGCAGGCCTTACGCAGCTCGATGTAGTGCGGCTCGCCGGTGCCGGTTGCGGCGAGCAGCTGTTCGAGCAGCGGCAGCAGCTCGGCTTGCGCGGTGCTCAGGTTGTGCTGATGGGCCCGAGACCGGCCGGCGGCCTGATTGGCCGGGCCCTTGCCGGTGTTGACGTTCACACTGACGTTGATCGGGGCGGCGCCCTGGGGGTCGTTCATTGGTATCGGCTCCGGCTTGGCGGTGGGTTGGGCGGGTGGGGTCGCGGGCGTCGGGGTGCTCGCCAAGGTCTTGCGGCGCTCGGCGATGGCGCGCAGATGGGACGCGTACCAGGTCTCCAGCGTGTCCCGGTCGGCCCGCAGCACGGTGCTGGCGCGCGCCGGGTCGCCGCAGTCGAACAGGCGCAGGTTGGGAAGCGCGCGCAGCAGGGCCTGCTTCACCTCGTCAGCCTCGCAGGTGCAGCGCTCCCACAGGCCGAAGACGTGGGTGTGCCGGCTGTTGTGCCGGAACAGCTCGTTGTTGACGGTCCGGCAGAAGCCGGCAAGGCCCTGGCTGTCGGTTGCCGCCGGCCGGTCCTGATCGACGGTGCCGAGGGTGTCGGCGATCGTGCAGACGAGCTGATGCAGTCGCGCATCGGCGCTGATCTGGCTGACGTTGCCGGAGCGCACGGCGCGGGTGGAGTCCGGGCCGTCGTCGAGCCGTGCCTCGGCGGTGTGCGGGGCCGCGCGGACCAGTCGCATCCCATCGAGCCGTTGGGACCGGTCGATCATCGCCCGGAAGGGCCAGGCCTTGGTCTCGCCATGGTGCAGATGCCAGCGGCCGGGATCCAGGCCGTCGTCCTCGGCGGCGCAGGCCAGGAGGATGGCCCTGAGGAATCGCTCCAAGGCGTCCAGGCGGTCGGGCGTCGCGGTCCTCGCGATGGTCTCCTCCAACGGGATATCGACCAGGTTGGCGTAGGCGCCGAGCCGGCCCTCGTCCAGCAGCCGGGCGATGTGCGCGGCCTGGGCCGGCGCGTCCGGAAGGTTCGACGCGCGTTCGGCAATCCGCTCGATCAGCTCGGTCGCGGCGCAGGCGTTGAGCGCCGCCTCGATCGGCCGCGGGTCACTGGGCGGGAAGTGCTTGGCACGGCGCAGCCGGTCGGCTTCGTCGCGGGCGCGCGCGGCATGGTCCGCCAGGTTCGCGTCTGCCAGGTCGCGGGCGTGGTCCTCGGCGAGCCGGATCGGGCAGACCTTCAGGGCCGCGGCGAGGCGGGCGTAGGGCACCTGCCGCGGGGTCTCCCGCTCGCATCGCTCAAGCCGGCCCAAGACCCGGGAGTCGAGTTCGACCGCGAGCGCCAAGGCGTCCTGCTTGACCCCGGCGACCTCGCGCGGCCCCTTCAACCAATTGCAGCCCATGGTCACGCCCCGTTCGACTCGGAATCGGTGAACGCCCGATCCTCGACACGAACTCTAGCCGCAAGCGGGCGCCGGCGACAGGACAGGCGCAGGACAGGATGCAGCCGGCAGGGGACAGGGCCGGCCTGTCCCTGATCCAACGGCACCCGACTCCTGGACTGCCATGACCGATCCATTGCGGACCGTCACCGGAGCCGAGCATATCAACCCAATCACAGTGCCCGTTCGCGGGCGGCGCACCGCTGCAGACCATGGCCGACGGCGGCCGGGGCAACCGGGACTGGTGGCCCCATTAGCTGAACCTGGCGATCCTGCACCAGCAGGGCCCGTGGTCGAACCCGCTGGGCCACTGCAATTGAGTTAAGGCGCACTCGCCGACCGCCTCGCCTCTGCCTGGAGTCCAAGGCTTCAGCCTTGGTGCGCTCCAAGGCTGAAGCCTTGGACTCCAAGCGCTTGAATGCAAAGTCCGTTTTCTTTGCTTGTCATCGAGGACCGACGACAGCCTCCGAGCCGGCGGACGCGCACCTGTAAGCGACCGTCGGGGCTCGGTCGCGGGGGTCCGGGTCGACCGGGCAACCATGGCGCTATTTGGTCAGGATCAGCTTGTTGTTGCGGGTCATACGCAGGTAATACCGGTCACCCGCGTGCTCGATCAGGATCAGGCTCTTGCCCTGGAGCAGCTCCTGGCTTCGGACCCGGGGCAGGTCGCACAGCTTAGCGGTGGCCGTGGCTGGCTCGCGCAGCGGGCTTTGGGAAAGGGGGGGCATTGCGGTCTCCTTCGGTTTTGGGCTGGGATTCTGACGCTGGGCTGCGATTCGACCGACCATGCAACCAGGTAATAATAATGATTCTCATTTAGATTAGATGACGGGTCTGACCGTGTCAAGCCGGGTGAGCACTGCGCCCGAGGTCGCGATGCGCCACAGGTCGGTCGCGTCCGGACCGGGCAGGCGCTACGCTCGAGCGCCGGGCTTGCGCCTCCGCGACCAAGGCGACCCCCGCTTCGAGCCCTGAGGACTGTCAAGTCTCGGCGCAGATCAATGCCTGTTCGATCAGGCCGCGGGCGAAGGCCCAGTCGGGACCGGTGCCGGGACCGGGCGCGGGCAGGTAGACCTCCAGGCCGAGGTAGCGGAAGGCGTCATTGCGCCAGATGGCCTTGGGGATGACGGTGTGGGTGCGCACCAGCGGGGCGACCACGGTGAGCGGGGTGTCGGGTGCGGTGAGGAGCAGGCCCCGCACCGGCGGGCGCGCCCCTGGTGGTGCGCTGGCGAGCGCGGCGGTATCCCAGTCGCCGAGCAGCCGGGCAAGCAAGCGGCGGTCACCGGCGATCCAGTCGGCGCAGCGGCCGGGCTCGTTGACACCGGCGTGCAGGTCCAGCACCAGATCGTAGCGACCGCGCACCTGGGTGAGGACTTGGGAGTAGATCTCGCGGTGATTGGTGCGGTAGTAGAACGCCTGGGCCGCGCTGGGGCGGGTACCGGAGACCCCCATGGGGATGCGCAGCAGCGCGATGCGGGCGGGGTCGAGCCCCGCGGCCACGGCCTCACCGAAGGCCAGTTCCTCGCGGTGGATGCCGATGAGCAGGACCGCACGCATCGGTTGTCCGCGGCCTCCAGCTCCCGCCTCGAGCCGCCGGATTGCCGCTCAGGTCCGCTCCCCCGCCAGCCGGGGCGGGCTCAGGTCCCGATCCGCCCAGCGGCGCATGGTGAACAGGGCCGCGGCGAAGGTCCCGAGCATCACGGCGATCCAGATCGCGGAACTCGTCGGGTCGCGGTTGAAGATCGCCGCCTGGTAGAAGACGGTGGCGAAGAGATAGCCGAGCGCCGTGGTCCAGCCGACCGTGAAGAGGGTCCAGCCCGGGCCGGTCTCGCGATGGACGGCCGCGATGGCCGCCACGCAGGGGGCATAGAGCAGGATGAAGAGCAGATAGGCGAAGGCCCCGGCCGCCCCGTCGAAGCGCGCCGCCATGGCCCCGAAGGTGCCGGTGCTGACCTCTTGCGCCTCGGCCGCCGCCTGCGCGTCGCTCAGGTCGCCGACCGCGAGCCCCAGCGGGTCGGCCCAGGCCCCGAGTGCATCCCCCAGGTTGGCCGGAATGGTGGCCAGGGCCGCCAGCAGGCCGCCGCTCAGGCTGAAGGGCGGCTCTTCCTCGACCGTGCCGGCATCCGCCGCGGCCAGGGCCGAATAGGTGGCGTTGAGCGTGCCCACCACCGCCTCCTTGGCCAGGACGCCGGTGAAGATGCCGACCGTGGCCGGCCAGTTGTTCGCATCCAGCCCCATGGGGGCGAAGGCCGGGGCCATGGTGCGGCCGATCGCCGCCAGCACCGACTTATCGCTGTCCTCGTTGCCGTAGGTCCCATCGGTGCCGATGCTGTTGAGCACATTGATCACCAGCACCATGGGGACGATCACCCGACCGGCGCGCACCACGAACCCCTGGGTGCGCTCCCAGGTGCGCAGCGTCACGCCCTTGATGGTGGGCAGATGGTAGGGCGGCAACTCCATGACGAAGGGGGTGCTGTCGCCCTTGAGCAGGGTGTGCTTCATGACGAAGCCGGTGAGCACGGCCGCCGCGATGCCGATCAGATAGAGCCCGAAGACGACGTTCTGACCGCCGACCGGGAAGAAGGCGGCGGCGAACAGGACATAGACCGGGAGGCGCGCCCCGCAGGACATGAAGGGGGCCATGAGTACGGTGAGGATGCGGTCGCGCTGATTCTCCAGGGTGCGGCTGGCCATGATCGCCGGCACGTTGCAGCCGAAACCCACCAGCAGCGGCACGAAGGCCTTGCCGGGCAGGCCGATGGTGCGCATGAACCGGTCCATCACAAAGGCAGCCCGCGCCATGTAGCCCGAGTCCTCCAGCACCGACAGGAAGATATAGAGGAAGCCGATGATCGGGATGAAGGTAGCGACCACCTGGATACCGCCGCCGATCCCGCTGGCGAGCAGCACGATCAGCCACGCCGGGGCCCCCAGGTCGGTCAGGACCTGCGTCGTCCCGTCCACGAAGATGGTCCCCGCGGCCTGGTCGAAGACGTCGATGAAGGCCCCGCCGATGTTGATCGTGAACATGAACATCAGGTACATCACGACGAGGAAGATCGGGATCCCCAGGGCGCGGTTGAGCATGACCCGGTCGATGGTGTCGGAGCGGTTGCGCGAGACCTCGCCGGTCTTGACCACGGTCGCCTTGGTCAGGGCATGGCTGATCCCGTAGCGGGCGTCCGCCAGGAGGATGTCCACGTCGTCCGCCCGCACGCCCAGCAGACCTTGCACCTCGTCGCCGCCGATCGCGTCGCCCGCCAGGCGGCGGGCCAGGTCATCGCCCTCGAGCAGGCGGGTGGCGAGCCAGCGCGCCGGCGTCCCCGCGGTCGCCGCGATGGGCGTGACCCGCGGCAGCAGCGCGGCGATGGCGGACTCGATCAGCGGATCATAGGTGATCGCCAGGCTTGGGACGGGCCGCGCCGTCGTGGCGTGCAGGAGCACCGCCTTGAGGTCCGCAACCCCTTCCCCGCTCGCCGCCGCCACGGGCACGACCGGACAGCCGAGCCGTTGCGCGAGCCCCGCCGCGTCGATCCGCAGGCCCTTCTCACGGGCCACGTCCATCATGTTGAGGGCGACCACCAGGGGGCGGCCGGTCTCGATCAACTGGGTGCTGAGATAGAGGTTGCGCTCCAGGTTGGCGGCGTCCAGGATATTGAGGATCAGGTCCGCCTCACCGGCCTGCACGAAGTCGCGGGCGATACGCTCGTCGAGCGACACCTCCTGATCGCTCACGTCCAGGGAATAGGTACCGGGCAGGTCCACCAGGTTGAACTCGACGCCCTGAAAGCGGTAGCGCCCGGTCTTGCGCTCCACCGTCACCCCCGGCCAATTGCCCACCCGTTGGCGGGAGCCCGTGAGTGCATTGAAAAGCGTGGTCTTGCCGCAGTTGGGGTTGCCGACGACGCCGATGGTGAACGACTTGGCGTCGCCGCTGTCCCGGACTTTCTGGTCGCTGTTGCTCATGACAAGTGCTCCACTTGCAGGGCCGCCGCCTCGTCCCGACGCAGGCTGACCGAGGCACCGCGGACCCGCACCTCCACCGGATCGCCCATGGGCGCCACCCGCACTACCTGGAACTCGACCCCCGGGGTCAGCCCCATGGCGAGGAGCTTGCGGCGATAGGGTCGGCCGCCCCTCGCGTAGTCCTGGACGCGGCCCTGATCGCCGGCCTTCATCTCTCTGAGCGTTATCGACATGCTATTCAACCTGCTTGGCAGCGGGGGTGCGTGGACCGAGATTAGGAACGGTTCACCAGTACGTAGTAAAGTTCATTCGGGAGTGCTGTTCGCGCCATTGTTGTCGTTGTCGTTGTCGTTGTCGTTGTCGAGATTATCGTAGCGCCCCGGATTCTCTCGCACGCAAAATCGCATCGCTTGTCCGATTACGATCACGACAACGACAACGACAACGAACGTGTTTGTGTTTAGCTTGTTCTTGAGTCGTTACTGATCGACCTTTGTTCATACCGGCGCGACGACGATCTTGGCGGCCATGCCGCCGCCCAAGGCGATGCGCGCCTCGCCCCGCGCCACCAGCAGGCCGCCGCCCTGGCGCTGGAGCACCTGGATCTCGGCGCCGACATTGAGCCCCAGTTCGGTGAGCCGCAACGACAGGCCCTTGCCGCCGCGCAGTGCGAGGATGCGCACCGCGACCCCCTCGTCGGCCATCATCAGGGGAAAGCCTTTGGGCGTTGTGGTCATGGTTGACTCAAGGGTTCGACGATTCACGAGGGTTCAGAATTCGGCGACCGCCCGCAGCCCGAAGACCCAGCCGTCCACGTCGTCGCCCTCGCGGTATTTGTCCTTCATATACTGGACATCCGCGCTGAGGGCGAGGTAATCGTTGAAGGCAAAGCGGTAATAGGCCTCGAAGACGTTGGTGCGGGCGAGTACCTGAGTGGCCTCCGCCGGCGCTTCGACCATTCCGTCGACCACCTGCGGATCGGGCGGCTCGACGATCGCGCTCTGGACCGCGGGACTCCAATTGGGTCCCTCCAGATAGGCAAAGGCGATTCCGATGTTGTCGGCCGCCCGGCCCCACGCGGTCCCCTTGAAGTTGAAGCCGCCGGAGTATTCGCTCTGGAGGTCGATCAAGGCGTCGTCGCTTTGTTGGCGTAGGCGTTCTCGTTGACATAGAAGGCCGGGTCGATGATGCCGCCGGTGAGTTGGATGCTGTGGTCGGCGGCGAGCTTGAAGGTGTGGGCGTACCAGGCCTCCAGGAGATAGCTGC